>ENA-ORCW01000202-ORCW01000202.1-marine-metagenome-genome-assembly--contig:-NODE-202-length-61270-cov-4.289445_pt1 | contig 61270 bp, 43 predicted proteins | sample MGYA00237784_ERZ508517 | MGnify/ENA primary metagenome ERZ508517 (study PRJEB26187, sample SAMN06268979) | marine metagenome | isolation source: Tt ae E1 feedstock associated aerobic enrichment on...
GCGATCGGCAGGAATTTCCAGCAGCCCGGCGACACGCTCGGCCATTGCCCGTTTGTAGGGAGAGAGTTTTGGCTTCTGCGCGAAGACGATGCAGTCGGCGTTGATCACGTTCCAGCCGCGACGATGAACTTCCTGGACCACCTGAGTGAGGAGGACCGCCGAGTCCGCTCCGGCATGCTGTGGGTCGGTATCGGGAAACCATTCTCCGATATCGCCCATCCCGAGCGCTCCGAGCAGTGCATCGGTGACCGCGTGCAGCAGCACGTCACCATCACTGTGGGCATCGGGCCCCCGTTCGTGTTCGATGTGAATGCCGCCGATCATCAGCGGCACGTCGGCAATCAGGCGATGGGTATCGTGTCCAAGACCAACACGTAGCATGTCGAGACCTTCGGGTGAAGTCGTCGGGGCGTGGCTCGGCGTGAGACTATACCGGCCCATCCTCCGGATCGGAAACGATCTGTCAGCGCAGGAGCGGGTCGTCCGTCTGGCTCGAATTGCGAAGGCCCACGGCCACGGATATGATCGTATCCACGCCGGGCACACAACCTGAAGGGTCTCCATGCGTTGGGAGCAACAAGTCGAGTACAGCTCCGTCAGCGACGTCGGACTCCGACGCCGTAACAACGAAGATGCCTGCGTCATCCGGATTTCCAGGAGCGAAGAAGAGTTTCGCCGCAGAGGCCACCTGTTCGTCGTCGCCGACGGAATGGGAGGCCATGCGGTCGGTGAGCTGGCCAGCAAGCTGGCAGTAGAAACGCTCCCGCATACCTTCTTCAAATCCCGAGAGGAGGACGTCGGGAAGGCGCTGCGCGCCGCGGTCGACGCAGCGAATACGGCGATTCATACCCGTGGCAGCCAGAACCGCGACTTCCTCCGGATGGGGACGACGTGTACCGCGATGGCGCTGGGTGAGCACGGCGTCTACGTCGCGCACGTCGGTGACAGCCGGGCCTACCGCGTCCGCCGCGACCGGATCGACCAGCTGACGTTCGACCACTCCCTGGCATGGGAGCTGGAACGAAGCGGTCGCAAGGCCTCCGTCGATCCGGCAGCCAGCAACAACCGTAACGTCATTACACGATCACTGGGGCCCGAACGATCCGTCGAGATTGACCTGGAGGGCCCGTACCCGGTCCTTCCGGGGGACGTCTTCGTGCTCTGCTCGGACGGCCTGATCAACCACGTTTCCGACGACGAAATCGCCACGATCGCGCAGGACCTGGCTCCCAAACCGGCCTGCCGGCTACTGGTCCAGCTGGCCAATCTGCGTGGCGGAACCGACAACTGCACCGTGGTGATCGCCCGTGCCTGCGATCTGCCGGTCAACGTACCACCCGCCACTCCACCGGTTCGGAAGCGACCGCAAGGGGAACTGGGCTGGCCGTGGCTGATCGCCTTCTGGGTCGTCGCGACGTTTCTGGCCGCCGGCGTTTCCCTGCTGCTGTTCCAGTACTGGGTCATTGGTACGGTCCTGTCTGTGGTGTTTGGATCGGCACTCGTCGGGCTCGGTGCCGCCGCCATGCGGCAGCATCGGACCGCCAAAGTGGTGGCGGATGATTCGGTGACGATGCAGTGCCGGCCGCACCGCACGGCAGTCGCCCAGCCTTCGGCGGATCTGGTCCGGAAACTGGCCCAGCTGGAGATCGAACTCCGTCGCGCCGGACAGGAAGACGGCTGGCCGATCGACTGGGATGCGCATCGCTCGGCTCTGGAAGCGGCGACGCAGGCACGGCGGGAGCGACGCTACGCCCGTGCTCTGCAGGAATACGCCAAGGTGATCAACCTGTTCATGTGGAAGGGAGCGCGCGTCCGCAAGGCGGCGCCTCCGGCAGCAGATGCCGTGGGCAAGAACGGCTCCGACAGTTAGACTGACGGTGTCCGCATGGCCGGTTGATCTCACGTCCGACTGGTCCGGTTTCCTGTCCGACCACTTCGCGACTCTCGCGACGGCCTCCAGAACGCAGCGATCGATCCGGCATGCTCCCTCCTCTTCCGCCCCGCGGACCGCGGACCGTCTGCACGCTCCTCCTGTTCGGCTGTGTCTGCTTCGGACCCGCCGCATCACTCCGCGGAGCGCCACCGACGTGGAACTGTTTTCGCGGTCCCGGCGGTCAGGGGCAGGCAACGGCCCGGCGACTCCCGCTCGAGTGGAACGAGTCGACCAACGTCACCTGGAAAACCCCGATCTCGGGCCGGGGACATTCTTCGCCGGTCATCGATTCCGGCACCGTCTGGGTCACTACGGCCCGCTCTGACGGAACCGCCCTGGGAGCGGTCGGTCTGGATCTGGAGACCGGAGAGATCCTGCACAGCGTGACGGTCTTCCGGCCGGACGATGTCGAGGAGATCCACAGCGACAACACCTATGCATCTCCCACGCCGGTTGTCGCGGGCGGTCGTGTCTACGTTCACTTCGGTCGTTATGGAACGGCCTGTCTCGACGGCAGGACTGGCGAGGTCCTCTGGCGGAACGACGAGCTGGTGATCGAGCACCAGGGAGGACCGGGAAGTTCGCCCGTCCTCTTCGAAGACCTGCTGATTGTCACCTGCGACGGTGCAGACCTGCAGTTTCTCGCCGCTCTCGACACGGCCACGGGCGAGATTCTCTGGAAGACCAACCGGTCGGCTCCGTTTCGTACCAACCCGATCACGCACCGGGCGTTCTCCACCCCGCTGATCGTCGAGTACGACGGGGACTGGCAGTTGATCAGCCCCGGTGCCGACCAGGTCCATGCGTACGATCCGCGGACCGGCGATGAACTGTGGCACGTCTGTTACACGGGGTTCTCGAATGTCCCGGCCCCGGTGTACGCCGACGGCGTGGTCTACGTCTGCACCGGCTTCTTCGGACCGGAACTGTGGGCAATCCGCGTCGACGGCACCGGCAACGTCTCCGAGTCCCATGTCCTGTGGAAGCTCAAGGGGCGAGTGCCGGAAACTCCCTCGCCGATCTACCACGACGGCACGATCTACATGGTCGCCAACACGGGTGTGGCCGCCTGCGTCGATGCAGCCACGGGAAAACGAACGTCCGTATTGCGACTTGGCGGGAACTATTCGGCCTCGCCGGTCTCGGGCGGCGGACATCTGTACTTCTGCGGCGAAGACGGTATCACGCGCATCGTCCGGCCGGGGGAAAAGCCCCGGGTCGTCGAAACGAACCGGCTGTCCGGCGGCATCTTCGCCTCTCCGGCCATACTGGACGAAGCGATCATCATCCGGACCGAAGAAGCCATCTACCGGATCGAACAGTCCGACGACTGAAGCGTCCGCCCGCTACAGCAGCTCGCGGGGGACTTCGCCGCCGGGCAGCAGATGCATCGGGCGTCCCTGGTGATTCATGATGGTCACATCGGGCGCCAGACCGACGGCGTGGTAGATCGTCGCACAGAAGTCCTCGACGCCGATCTTGCGGGACGTCGGGTACTCCGCCTTGTCGTTGGTGCTGCCGATGATCTGACCGTGCCGGTAACCACCTCCGGCCAGCAGAATGCTCTGTGCCTGCGGCCAGTGGTCGCGTCCGGCGTTGCCGTTGATCCGGGGTGTCCGACCGAATTCACCGGCGGACACGACCAGCACATCATCGAGCATGCCGCGATCGGCCAGATCCTGAATGAGGACACCAACGGCCCGGTCGTGGCGGGGGAGTTTGCTGTTGAGTGCTCTCTCGATGTTTCCGTGATCGTCCCAGTAGCCGGTATTGAGCGAGACAAAGCGGACGCCCGCTTCGATGAGCCGCCGGGCCAGCAGAGCCTGTTCTCCCCAGCCCGGTCCGTATGCCTCGCGGGTCTTCTCGTCTTCGCGGGAGAGGTCAAAGGCGTCGCGCGTCCGGCCGGTCAACAGGATGTCGAGCGCCTGCTGATCGATGGCATCCATGTTTTCGAAGGTGCCGGTGCTGTCGACGCCGCGGCGGAGACGGTCGAACTGTTCCTGCAGGGCGACGCGGTTCATCAGCCGCGACTCGGAGAGTCCATCCACCAGCGAAAAGCTCCTGGCATCGCCGGTCGGCAGGCGTCCGGCCTCGTTGCCGTAGCTGTACTCGCCGGTGCGGAACGGGTTGTGCGCCACACCGAGCCACGAAGCACCGTGGAAACCGAAGCCCCCGTCGTTGACGTTGACCGATGCCAGCGATCCGGGCCGTGTCGGTCCCAGCAGATGCGAGGCGACCGCTCCCATCGAGGGCTGCCGCGGCACCCGGTCCGAGCCATTTGCTCCCAGCCGGCCGGTCAGCATCCAGTGAGCCGCCGCCCAGTGGTCGGCATTGCCGTGTGAGAAGCTGCGGACCACGGTGCACTTGTCCATGATCTTCGCGTGGTACGGCATCTTCTCGCAGACCGGCAGTCCCGGCAGCGAGGAGTCGATCGACTGATACGGTCCGCGATACTCGACCGGTGCCAGAGGCTTCATGTCGAAAGTATCGAGCTGCGAGGGACCACCATGCTGCCAGATGAGAATCACGGACCGCTTCGAACGGCTTGTCCCGGTCGTCGCGGCGTGCGACTCGGCCCGCAGCAGGTCGGACAGGGTCAGCCCGAACGCGCTCAGGCCGCCGATTCGCAGGAACCGTCGCCGCGTCATGCCGGAACAGACACGGTCCGTGCCGCCTGTAATGTCGACCGCAGGTGCGAACTTCATGGTAGGTGAATCCGGTCGGCTCAATAGCATTCACGTCCGCCCCGGCTGGGGGCGACATTAATCCGTGAGTGTACAAACAGGTATCGGGAATCGACAATCTCAGACGTCCTCCGCGTCAACGCGGCGGGCGTTCCTCAAGGCCACCGATTGTCCTGCCATCTGCGGAAACTGCCTCGAATGTCCACGCAATACCCCGTTGCTTCCGTCTCGGAGATCCCTCCCGGTTCCAGTCTCGAAGTTGTCGCCGGAGACAAGGTTCTGGCCGTCTTCAATGTTTCCGGTGAGTTTTTTGCCTTGGATGGAATCTGTCCTCATGCGGGCGGCCCCCTCGGCAAGGGAACGCTATCGGGGCCCATCGTGACCTGCCCGTGGCATGGCTGGCAGTTCGACGTGACGACCGGTCAGCACTGTCTGAGTCCGGCCATCTGCCAGGTGCGGTATCCGGTCACGATCGAAGGGGACCGGATCGTCATCGAGCTTCCCGACGACGACACGTGAATCTCGGGGACCGTCTCCGCCCGAGACGTGCGAACCGCAGATTCGGTTTTCACGTTATGACCGGCAGGCAGCGTTGCCGATATTTCCTCTGAACCGGTGCTTTCCGGTGCCGTCGTATCGCGCGCAGGGATGCGAGCGTGTGCCGACGGGGCATGCACACTCAGCCAAGGAAGGGGGCATTTCGTGCGCAGCCGATCCCTGATGATGACTGTTCTTACCGGCGCCTGCCTGGCACCTGTGCTGGCACACGCCGGATGGCCATTTGCAACCGAGGGCCCGACCCGCGGGACGCCAGAGTTCTACGAATGGCGTTCTGGCGATCCGGTGGGAGCCCGGCAGGAATACAAGTACGGCAAGCTCTGGCCGCCGCGTCCACGACCGGTCGGGCCCAAGCAGCTTCTCGTTCACAAGTATCACGCCTCTCACTACTGGCCGTATCCGTACACCTGCCAGGACCAGGCGGTCGTGAACATGGTGTCGCATACCCAGATCGCCAATGGCTGGCTTGCGGCGACGACATTCCACGAGTTTCACTTCGACCCGGTCACGCACGAGCTGAACAGCTCGGGTCAGCGGCACCTGCAGTGGCTGCTCACGGATGTTCCGCCGCAGTTCCGGCAGGCGTACGTCGCCGCTCCGCTGGACCGCGAGGCGGCCGACCGTCGCGTCGCCAGCATCCAGGCTCAGGCCGAAACGCTCGCCGGCGCTGATGCCGTGCTGCCCGTCATGCTCCGCTCGGCGTCGCCGCACGCTCGACCGGCACATGAGATCCAGATGATCCACGACGGGCGGATGCAGAACATGCTGACTCCGACGATCCAGTACACGTCGGGTGGCGGCGGAGGTGGTGGTGGCGGCGGATCGTGAGCCACCTGCCGGTTCGACCGGTTACTGACCCCGCTTCGAATGACTCGGGCCGTCGCGTCGCTGACTATGGCGAAGCGACCGGCCCGTTTCTGTTGTTGTGACGCGAGCCTGCCCAGTGAGTACCGACGAACTCCCCCAGGCCTCCGGTCTTCGCAGCGCCCGCGACTCGGCGGCCGAAGTTCCGCACTTCGCGCCACCTACGCCGTCAACGCTCGAACAGACCGGCATCGGCGAACATGAGATTGCCGCGCTGCTGCTGAAGAACCTCTACCTGCGGGGGCAGCAGACCGGGTTCGACCTGGCCGACCAGCTTCGCCTGCCGTTCAGCATCGTCGACGTCGCGCTTCAGACGTTGCAGCGGGAACGGTGTCTCGAGGTCGCTTCGGCCCGGGTCGTCGGTCGCGTCTCGTTCCGGTTTCAGCTGACGGAATTCGGGCGCATTCGGGCCCGCGAGGCATTTGAACAGTCGCGCTACGTCGGTCCCGCACCGGTCTCGCTCGAAGATTACGTCTCGCAGTGCCGCGTGCAGTCCGTCGCCCGCGTCCATTGCGACCTCGAGTCGCTCATTCCCGCATTCGATGGCGTGCAGCTGCCCTCGGGTTTTCTGGAGCTGCTCGGGCCGGCGATCTGTTCCGGTCGGGCGCTGCTGCTGTACGGAAGTCCGGGCAACGGCAAGACGCTGGTCGGCCACCGGATCGGACGGTTTCTGACAGAGCAGGGGGGAGACATCTACGTCCCCTATGCCGTCAGCAGCGGTGGCAGCATCGTGACAATCTTCGATCCGACGGTTCATGACGCCACCGATCGGGATGCTGCCCCGTCGGGGCCTGCAGCCGTCGACGACGCGATCACGGATGAGCGGCCTCAACTGACCCGGGAGCCGGCATTCGACCGTCGCTGGCGACAGATTCGGCGGCCAGTCGTCGTGACGTGCGGCGAGCTGACCGGCGAGATGCTCGAGTTGAGGCAGGGTGGGGAAGGGGAGTACTACCAGGCACCGGCACACGTGAAGGCGAACGGTGGACTGTTCTTCATCGACGATCTTGGCCGGCAGCGAATCCCGCCGCGGGCCCTGCTCAATCGGTGGATTCTGCCGCTGGAACAGCGGATCGACTACCTGACTCTGTCCAACGGTCGCCGGATTGCGATACCGTTCGAGCAGTTCACCGTCTTCTCGACCAATCTGAAGGCCGAGGAGTGGGCGGACGATGCCTTCCTTCGCCGTATTCCTCACAAGATCCACGTCGGGCCTCCCACCACCGCACAGCTGACGGCGATGTTCAGCCGCTGTTGCGAAGAGGCCGGTCTGAGTGTTTCCCCGCAACTGGCGGAGCGTCTGTTCAGGCGTCCGCACGACCGGCAAAGATTACCCAGAGCCAGCGACCCGCAAGATTTCGTGGAGTACGTCCTTTCGATCTGTCGATTCCGTGGAGAAACGCCACACCTCGATGACGCTCTCCTGGACGAAGCGGCCGACCGTTTCTTCGCTCCGGTCACCTCGCGTGATCCGGACGTGACCGGAACCGGCTCGGCCTGAAACGACTGTGTGCGGGCGAATTCACGTGTCGCGTCGGAACCGACGGGCCGGCAGGGTCCAGCAGAGGGCACGGAGCGCCTGAGTATGCAATTTGGACGAAAAACCTGGGTCGCCGCCACCTGCGGCCTGCTGTGCGCCGCCAGTTGGGGATGCTCGTCAACGGGCAAGGAATCCGCGCAGCAATCCCCCCTGGACATCCTCAAGAGCAGGACCCGCAAAGTCCAGATGGCGGATGCGGAGTCGGTCGAAGAAGTCCCCGGCGAACTCAAGAACCCCTCCGAGCTGAGCCTCGCCTACGCCCGCTGGATGGAAGAAGTCGGCAACCTCATCGAAGCCCGTCGGCACTACTCCGACGCGGTCGAGGCCAAGCCGAAGAACGTCGACGCCGTCCTCGGTCTGGCCCGCGTCGATCACCTGTCCGGCAAGATCGAAGAGGCCGAGCGGGGCTATCAGACGGCCCTGGAACTTCAGCCTCAGTCGCCCAAGGTTCAGTTTGCCGTCGGCAAGTTCTACGCGGATCAGAAACGCTGGAACGAAGCGGTCGCCATGCTCGAGAAGGCGACGGAGGCGGCTCCGACCGAAACCACGTACCGCTATCAGTATGCGGTCGCCCTGGTTCAGGTGGGACAGGTCGACAAGGCGCTGCCGCACTTCATCCGGACGGTCGGCGACGCAGAAGCCCACTACAACGTGGCGGCCCTGCTGCATGAAGCCGGCAAGACCGACGAGGCGACCAGGCATCTGCAGGAAGCCCTCAGCCGGAAACCGGATCTCGAGCCGGCCCAGCAACTGCTGGCCGAGCTTGGCGGACAGGTTCCCGGTCAGCCGGCCAGCCCCGCAACCCAGCCGGGCGAGATCATGACGACCTCGCACCAGGTGACCGGAGGTCATCAGGTGCCGAGCGGACATCAGGTTCCCACGCGGACTGCCGCCCGACCGGCAACACCACCTTCCACGCCGACGCCCAATCCCACGCCCACAACGCCCGTGCCCACAACGCCAGCCCCCGCGGCGCCGATGACGCCGGCCGCGCCGGTTCAACCGATGCCGGCCGCTCCCGCAGCGGCGGCCCCCACGCAGGGATCGGCCCTGTCTCCTGAACAGATCCAGCAGCGGCAGAACCAGCAGATCCTGGGGAACGGCTAGCAGCGAGGATGCAGGACGGTCGGACGCGGTTCTGACCGAAGGGACCGGTCGCTTGCCCGCACGGCGGCCCCGCGGCTACTCTGCGTGCCGTTCTCCGGAACTGTCCACGCACCGTTGTTGCCGCCCCGAACCGCCGCATGTCTGCCCTCCTCACGCAGGACGTCTCCGCCGCCGCCCAGGCACTTCGTGCCGGTAAGCTGGTCGCCTTCGCCACCGAGACCGTATACGGGCTGGGGGCCTCGGCCCTCGATGAGACCGCAGTCGCCGGCATCTTCGAGGCGAAAGGGCGACCGAAATTCGATCCGCTGATCGTCCATGTCGCAGACGTGGCGATGGCCCGCCCGTACGTTGCGGAGTGGCCCGACACAGCGGCCCTCCTGGCGCAGCGGTTCTGGCCCGGCCCGCTCACGCTCGTACTGCCCAAACAGCCGGTCATCTCGGACCTGGTGACCTCCGGCCTGCCGACCGTTGGGATTCGCATCCCCGATCATCGCGTGGCGCGGGACCTGATCCGCCAGGCGGGTGTGCCGGTTGCGGCTCCGAGTGCAAACCGGTTCGGATGCATCAGCCCGACGACAGCCGCCCACGTCGCCGAACAGCTGGGCGACCGGATCGATGTCATTCTGGATGGCGGTCCCTGCCGGGTCGGCGTGGAATCGACCATCCTGCTTCTCGCCGGCGAGACTCCGACGGTGCTGCGGCTGGGAGGCGTCACGGTCGAAGAGATTGAAGAGGCGATCGGTCCGGTTGCGGTTTCCACCGGGCACGGCACTGACGAGCGTTCGGAGACCTCCCCCCTGGCTCCGGGGATGCTCAAGAAGCATTATGCACCAAGCTCCCGGTTGCAGCTGTGTGACGACATTGCCGCCGTGCCCGATGGTCCCCGGCAGGGGCTGCTGACGCTGACACCCCCACCGGACGCCAGCCGGTTCGATGCAGTCGAGGTGCTGTCGGAGTCCGGGGATCTGCGTGAGGCGGCCGCGGGGTTCTTCGCGGCACTTCGTCGGCTGGATGCGCGGAATCTTTCGACGATCTGGGCGGTGCGGTTCCCGGAGGAGGGTCTGGGACGGGCACTGAATGACCGGCTGGAGCGGGCCGCCGCGGAGGACTAGCAGGTCCCCCGGGAGAAATTCTGGTGTGCCCACGGCTCTGCCCGTGCGCCAGGGGTGCTCGTGGCTCGGCACCTGACCTGCAATCGTGCATTCCCCCTGAGGTCACACTCGGGGCTCGCCTGCCCTCCTACCCACTACCCACTACCCACTACCCACTCATTTGTAGCCAAAACACTGAAACCCCTGCGTGCGCCGGCCGGTATCATGGGATGACGATTCCCTCTTCCGACTTCGCAGGATCGCCCTCATGCGTTGCGCATACCGGCTACGTCTTCCGCTGCTGGCTCTTCTCCTCGGCCTTCTCGCAAGCCGTCCGGCATCGGCCGACGATCGCCGGGCGGTCGACCTTCTTCCGGCCACCACGGTCATCTATGCCGAGATGCCCCAACCGGCCGACCTCGTCGAGACGATCCTCGAACATCCCCTGCGGGCCCGGGTCGAAGACCTCGACGCCTACAGGGAAGCGGTCAGCAACGAGAAGTTCGCGCAGTTTCAGTTTGTGATCCGCATCATCGAATCGCAGATCGGCATGAGCTGGCGGGAAGCGATCGAGACCGTGACCGCCAACGGCATCACCGTCGCGGTCGATGCGAAGAGCGAGGGACTTGCCATCATTCTCGATGCCCGGGACGAGGAGTCGCTCCGGAAGATCATCGACGTTCTGATGGAATTGACCCGCAACGACGCTCGCTCGAAGGGAAAAGATGACCCGTACCGCGAGAAGGAATACCGCGATCTGACCGTCTACGAAACGGACGGCGGCGGATTCGTTCTCCTCGGCCGTAAAATGGTGATCTGCAACAACAAGGAACTGGGGCGATCCATCGTCGACAGCCACCTCGATGGCGGCACCGATACGCTTGCGGAAGACGATCGCTTCCTGGAGGCCCGACCGCAGCGCGACGAACCGCCAACCGCCTGGGCCTACGTGAACATCGGGCTTCTCCGCGATGCCGGGGCAGCAGAAGACCTGTTTCGTGGACGGGCCGATAACCCGGTCGGCGAGCTGCTCCTCGGCGGACTGCTCGAAGCATTGCAGGACACGCCGTTCGCGACGGCATCGCTTGATGTGGACCGCGCGGGGCTCGAACTGTCGCTGAGCATGCCGCATGCTCCCACCGACGTGAGCGAGGCCCGCGAGTACTGGTTCGGACCGGAAACGACCGGTACGGCCCGCCCGCTGCCGGCCGACTCCGAGACGCTGTTTGCGCTGACGACGTACCGCGATCTGTCACAGTTCTGGCTGCGGGCCGGCGATCTGTTCGACGAGAACATTCTCGACGGATTTGCCGAAGCGGACAGCAACCTCACAACGCTCTTCTCGGGGCGTGACTTCGGGGAAGAGATCCTCGGCGCGTTCACGCCGCAGGTCCAGTTCATCGCACGCCGGCAGGAATTCGGCGAGAGTGGTCCGCGACCGGCGATCCGTCTGCCCGCCTTCGCGCTGGTGTTCGAGATGCGCGATGCCGCGACGACCCGCGGAGAGATGCGGCGGATCTTTCAGAGCCTGATCGGCTTCTTCAACGTCGTCGGTGCGATGGATGGCCAGCCTCAGCTGGAACTCGGCCAGCAGCAGCAGGACGGCGTCGAACTGGTCACCGCCCGCTACCTTCCCGAAGTCGGTGAGGAAGATGCCGACGATGCTCCCATCAACTTCAACTTCGCCCCGTCGATCGGATTTGCCGGCAACCGGTTCATCGTCGCCAGCACCACGAACCTGGCCGAGATGCTTGCCGCACCGCAATCGCAGGCGGATGGACAGATCGACGGCGTGAACACCCAGGCACGTCTCGATGTCGGAGAGCTGCGGGAGATCATCGGCGAGAACCGCTCTCACCTCATTGCACAGAACATGCTCGAGAAGGGGCACACCCGCGACGAGGCCGAAGCGGAGATCGGAGCACTCGAGCTGATTGCCAGCTACTTTGACGATCTGAGTCTGACGCTGGCCACCGGCGGCGATCGGATTGATCTCATCCTCGGGCTTCAGCTCGACGTTGAGTAGCAGCCGCACATCGACAGGCCTCAGTCTACAGGGTGCCGGTCGCCCACCGACGGCCTCGCCGCCAGCGTCCCGGACGGCACGAACCAGGTTGCACGAATCGGAGCAGTCATGATTGCCTCCCTGCATGTCGATCCCGAGTGGGCCTGGAGTCCCTTCTCGCCCGATCCTCAATTGCCGTGGACGCGTCCGCTCGCGGCACACCTGTACCGTCGGGCCGGATTCGCAGCCACGTCGGCGGAACTGGACGAGGCGCTCTCCCGACAGCCGACGGAAGTGGTGCAGTCGCTGATGCAGCCGGGGCGGGAGTCGGCCCGCTACGAGGAGGAGATCGACGATCTGGCGCGGGCCAATCTGGCGACCGGCGATCCGAAGAAGATGTCCGCCTGGTGGCTGTACCGGATGATGACGACGCCGGCCCAGCTGCAGGAGAAGGCGACCCTCTTCTGGCACGGGCACTTTGCGACCGGCGCGGAGAAGGTTCAGGATGTCGATCTGGTCTACGGGCAGTATCAACTGCTCCGCCAGCATGCGACCGGGGACTTCGGCACGCTGCTGCACGCGATTTCCCGCGACCCGGCGATGCTGATCTATCTCGACTCGGCGACAAACCGCAAGTCGCATCCCAACGAGAACTACGCCCGCGAGATCATGGAGCTGTTCGCGCTCGGGGAGGGCGCCTACTCCGAGCAGGACATCCGCGAACTGGCCCGGTGCTTTACCGGCTGGGAGGTCCGCCGCGGCAAGTTCCGCTTCAACCGGTATCAGCACGACTTCGGAGAGAAAACCGTTCTCGGAGTGACCGGCGAGCTGAGTGGTGACGACGGGGTGGATGTCGTACTCGCACAGCCGGCTGCCGCACAGTTCATCGTGAAGAAGCTGATCCGCTTCTATGTGTGTGACGAGCCGGATGCCTCCGACGAACTGACTGCCCCCCTGGCAAGCGAGTTCCGCGAGAACGGACTGCAGGTCGGTCCGATCATTCAGCGGATCCTCTCCAGCAACCTCTTTTTCTCCCAGCACAGCCGGGGCCGAAAAGTTCGCTCGCCGATCGAACTCGGCGTCGGATTTCTGCGAGCACTGGACGGGACGACGGGAATCTACGAACTGGCGGACGGTATGGCACAGATCGGCCAGGAACTGTTCTATCCGCCGAACGTCAAAGGATGGGATGGCGGGCGGACGTGGATCAATTCGTCGACGCTGCTCGGTCGGGCAAACCTGATCCGTGGGCTGCTCGACCGAGACACGACGCGATTTGCCGGCGGGTCACTGGAGGAACTGACCGAACAGGCCGGTCTCAGGAAGTCTCAGGAGATTGTCGACTGGCTGACGGGCCTTCTCCTTGCCGTTGAGGTTCCGGCACCGGTTCGCGCCCGCGTCACGGACCTGCTCGAATCGGGAGAAGGCGATCGTGAGAGCCGTCTGCGAAACGCCGTAACCGTTCTGTGCACATTGCCCGAGTTCCAGCTCGCCTGATCAGGCCGCGCATTCGAAACGATCGAGGAGTTCATCATGCGTACAACCCGACGTCAGTTTCTTGCGGGCCTGGCGGGTGCGTCGGCAGTGGCGAGCTTCGGCGGACCGGCTCCGTCGTTCCTGCTTCATGCCGCCGAGGAAGCGCACGACAACGAACGCATCCTGGTTGTCGTCCAGATGACGGGCGGCAACGACGGGCTGAACACGGTCATTCCGTACCGGGACGAGGCGTACTACGACAGTCGCCCGACGCTGGCCGTGCCCCGCGATGAGGTCATCCGCATCGACGACAGCATCGGACTCCATCCGGTGATGACGGGATTCGGGGAGCTGCTTGAAGAGGGGCAACTGGCGATCGTGCAGGGAGTCGGCTATCCGAATCCCAATCGGTCACACTTTGAGTCGATGGACATCTGGCACACTTGCCAGCGAAAGGGTGAGTCCCGCGAGAGTGGCTGGCTCGGTCGCTACCTCGAAGCCGCCGGCAAGTCGAGTGCCGCGGATGTTCCCGCAATGCACCTCGGTCACGAAAAGCAACCGCTCGCGCTGGCATCGCGGGACGTGCGCGTGCCGTCCGTCCGGTCGCTGGAACAGTTCCGGCTCGAACTGGGCAGTACGGACCGTCTGGAGGAGACCGTTCGCGAGCTGACCACCGCCGATCGCGCCGCTCCGGATGACCTGCTGTCGTTTGTTCAGACGACGACCAGTTCGGCCCTGGATGCGAGTGAACGGATTGCGGCCGCCAGTGGCGGATATCGCACCGAGGTCGAGTACCCGTCGACCGAACTGGCGACCAGGCTGCGGACGGTGGCTCAGCTGATCGATGCCGGTCTCGGCACGCGGATCTACTATGTCGTCATTGATGGCTTCGACACGCACTCCCGTCAGAAGGCCGCCCACGAAGCGCTGCTGCGTCAGGTGAGCGACGGGGTGTCTGTTTTCCTGAAGGATGTCGCCGCACATGGCCATGGCGATCGCGTGCTCACGATGTGCTTCAGTGAGTTTGGTCGCCGCGTCCAGGAGAACGCGAGTGAGGGAACCGATCACGGCGCGGCCGCTCCTGTCTTCCTGGCGGGCGTGCCGGTGACGGCCGGCCCGATCGGTGTGCATCCCCGGCTGGACGATCTGGAAGGTGGCGATCTGAAGCACCACACCGACTTTCGCAGCGTCTACGCATCGCTGCTCGAGACATGGTTCGGTGTCGACAGCGAGCCGATCCTCGGACGTCAGTTCGACTCGATTGAACTGCTGAAGAGTTGAATCGCGGCTGCATCCGTCGCGTCGCCCGAGGAGAGCGGGTGACGCCCGCGGTCATCCCCCGGGCAGAGTGCGTCTGGAGGCAGGATGACATTCTGGCACTCCGGCGTTTCGCATCGACTCTCCTTGATGTACGATTCAGGAACGAGTCTACGCCATTCGGGAGAGGCGACCCTTTGCGCGAGGTGCCGCCCGATCGCCACTCATCTCGCAGACGCCCCGTATCCACGGACCTGCTGGTACTGACGGGGCGACATATGCGGGACGTCCGTCGGGCCGCACAGTCTGTTGCGACGGGAAGACCAGCGACGCCCTGAAGGCGCAGGGAGGTGGCCGGGCCCGTTGTGGCCAGTGAGAAGGTCGTTTGCCATGGCGAATCGACAGCAGGGAGCCCTGAAGGTTCCCGAATTCAACACACTGGTCCGTCGGTATTTTCCGACACCGGCTGACCGACTCTCTCGCGTGACCTATGAGTATGGCGGCGTTTCGCACGCCGGCCGGGTCAATCCTCACAACGAAGATCACTTTGCCGTCATTCACCGCACCCGTGCACAGAACGCGGTGATGTCAAACCTGCCGGAGGGTGATCTCGGGCTGCACAGCGACGAGGCTTATCTGCTGATCGTCGCGGATGGTGTCGGCGGCAATGCGTTTGGAGAGCTGGCGAGCCGGCTGGCCATCCGCACGCTCTGGGAAGTCGCCAGCCAGGCGGCTCACTGGATCATGCGGATCGACGACATCGACCTGGCGGACATCCGCGAACGCGTCGACGCCCATGTCGAGGTCCTGCAACGGTTCTTTCGCGAACGGGCGCTTTCTCAGCCGGCGACGGCCGAGATGGGAACGACCTGGACGTCCGCCTACGTGATGGGACAGGACGCCGTCATCGCTCACATCGGAGACTCCCGGGCCTACCTGTGCCGCGACGGGCGTCTGCGTCGTGTCACCCGCGACCACACCTTGGCCCAGGTACTGATCGAAACCGGCCTGCAGGCGGAGAAGGCGAACCGCTTTCAACACGTGCTCGTCAACTGCTTTGGTGCACACGCTTCGGAGACCCGGGCCGAGGTTCGCTTCCTGCGGCTGAACGATGGCGACTCGCTGCTGCTGTGTACCGATGGACTGACCAAACATCTCGACGACGCGCAGATTGAGCAGCACCTGTGCGGCCCTGAGTTGCCCCAGGCCATCTGCGAACGGCTCGTGGGAGCCGCGGTCGACGACGGCGGGACCGACAACGTGACGGCGGTGGTCGTGCGGATCAGCGTCCCGGACAGCGAGACGGTTGTCGACTTCTGACGGATCCGAGTGGTACGTCACAACCGCGAATGGCGCCCGGGACCGGCTGCGCAGTTGCCAAAGACGGTCGGCTCGTGCAATCATCATCGCGTGGGGACGATTCTGTCCCGATTCGCGCGAGCGGCGATGTTCCGACCGCGTGCACAAGGAACACACTTCACTCAAACCGGGCAGCAGCCGACCGGAGAACAATTCATGACAGACCAGAACAGTGCTTCTCAGGGACTGATGGGACGCCGCGGACTCATTAAGTCCGCACTCGGCGGGACGGCCCTGGCCGCGATGGGAGCCGCCGTTCCGCAGACGCACGCCGCCGAAAAGGGCGCGGTCAACGGCAACATCCGGCAATCGATCGTCTTCTGGTGCTTCAACGCTGCCGGCGACAAGTGGGACATCGAAAAGACGGCTCAGGTGGCCAAGTCGCTCGGCTGCCAGTCGGTTGAACTGGTCGATCCGTCACAGTGGGGCACGCTGAAGAAGCACGGTCTGGTCTGTGCCATTGCACCGAACGGGATGCCGGGCGCTCCGTTCATGAAGGGCTTCAACAATCCGCGATACCACGAGGAAGTCATCACGCGCACGAAGTCGGCGATCGACGCCTGTGCCGACGCCGGCTTCCCGTCTGTCATTGCGTTTACCGGTTTCAAGTGGCGCGATGCGGACGATCCGTCCAGCGGCGAAATTCCACAGGAAGAAGGTTTCGATAACTGCGTGAAGGGACTCAAGCAGGTCGCCGGGTATGCGGAGAAGAAGGGCGTGACGATCTGCCTGGAGCACCTCAACACCCGTGACGACACGCACCCGATGAAGGGGCATCCCGGCTACCAGGGGGACGATGTCGACGCAGTGGCCGACATGCTCCGCCGCGTCGGCTCGCCACGTGTCAAGATGCTGTTCGACATCTATCACGTGCAGATCATGAACGGTGACGTGATCCGGCGGCTCGGTCAGCACATGGACATCATCGGGCACGTCCACACGGCAGGGAATCCGGGCCGGGGTGAACTGGACGAGAACCAGGAGATTCAATACCCGGCGATCATGCGGAAGCTGGTCGAACTGAACTACGACGGTTACGTGGGGCAGGAGTTCATCCCGACCCGCGATCCGCTCGAAGGACTGACCCAGGCCGTCACCCTGTGTGACGTCTGAGGTGCTGCACGCCCAGAGCCACGCCCGACAGCCGGCGTCTCCACCACGGAGCGCCGGTTGTTCGTTTTTGCCGGTCCAATTCAGGACAATGGACCGGGTGAGTGGGTCAGCAACAACTTCCTCCGTGCCCGCATGAGTGAAGCGGATCTGCCGCCCGGTCCGCTTCGCCAGAAATGTTGTTCGAGGTCCGCATGGCAACGTACGACTGCATTGTGATCGGCGTCGGCGGCATCGGAAGTGCGTGCCTGTCTCACCTGGCTCGCCGGGGGCATCGTGTGCTCGGGCTCGAACAGTTCGACGTGCCGACGGATCGGGGAAGTTCGCACGGCGAGTCTCGTGTCATCCGGCAGGCATACTTCGAGCATCCCGACTACGTCCCGCTGCTTCAGGCGGCGTACGACGGCTGGAGCGACCTCGAAGAGGCGTCGGGACATTCGCTCTACCAGCCGACCGGAATTCTCGTCGCCGGCCCCGCCGACGGTGAGGCGGTCGCCGGCTGCCGACTGGCCGCCGATCAACACAACCTTGCGATCGAGAATCTGACGGCAGCGCAGGCGATGGGACGGTTTCCCGGCCTGATGATACCCAGCGAGCTGGATGTCGTTTTCGAGGAGAATGCCGGGTTCCTGTTTGTCGAGGACTGCGTACGGGCCCATGTCGAGGTCGCCACTGCAAACGGGGCCGAACTGAAGACGCGCGAACGGGTGATTCAATGGGAGTCCGACGGGAAGGGCGTTCGACTCCTGACCGACCGGGGACGGTACGAAGCATCGCGACTCATCGTCACCGCCGGCCCCTGGGCGGCACACCTGCTGAACGGGCTGAGGCTGCCGCTGACGGTCCTCCGCAAGGTGATGACCTGGCATGCCGACCGGTCGGGAGTCATGCGGATCGAGAACGGTGCCCCGGTCTGGTTCATCGAGACCCCGGACGGCAACTTCTATGGCGTGCCGGGGACGGGGGGTGAAACCGTCAAGATCGGCGAACACACACGGGGGGAGCGGGTGGCCGATCCCTACACGGTGGATCGTGGCCTGCTGGCGAGCGATCTGCTGCCGGTCCGCCACATGCTCAAGCAGTTTCTCCCCGGAGTCTCGCCGGAGCCATCAAAGCACGCGGTCTGCATGTATACGAATTCGCCGGACGGGCATTTCATTGTCGATCGTCACCCAGGCGACGAGGCGGTTGTCCTGGCAGCGGGCCTGTCCGGGCACGGGTTCAAGTTTGCGCCCGTGATGGGTGAAGCGCTGGCGGATCTGGCAGAGTCGGGGACGACCGACTTGCCGATTGGATTCCTGGGGCTGTCACGGTTTCGCGAGCCGTGACGCGGGTATCCGCGCCGATCTGATGCCCGGAACGCGCCCCGACGATGTCACTGAACCGGGATCGCGCAGCAATACAGGCCGGCACATGTGGCCTGCAGATCGTCAGGCCAACTCGAACCGTCCCGTCGTCGGGTTGAAGCTGTGCAGGTAGCCGGTCTGGTCGTCGACAACACAGGCGTGCAGTCTGAGCGTGCGCCGCTGGAGGCGCTGCCCGATGAACATGTGGGTTCGCAGGGCTTCGACTTGCCGCAGTGCGTGTCGACCGGCCCGGACCACATCCGGGCGGGTGCTGATCTGACCGTGCGTCGCGATGGACGCGCTCGTCGAGGCGAGGTGATCGTCAGCTGCGTCGGACCTGACGGCCCCTGCGGCGTGAGAGCGGCACCGGCAGAGCGTGTGTCCACAGACGATCAGGTAACGGATCGTTGGCACCTGCAGTGCAAACCAGAGGGACGAAAGGGTCGCGACGTCCTCGACCGCTGCTTCCGGCGGGACCATGTTGCCGGGGTTCTGCACAACATACAGTTCGCCCGGGTTTGTTCCCAGCACGTCATCGGGCGCGCAGGGCATGTCGCTGCAGGCAACCATCGCGATGATCGGTTCTTCGCCGTAGCCCGACGCACGGAGCAGCTCCCGGGACGTGACATAATCGGAATCGTTCTCAACACAGCCGTCGACGGGAACACGGTCGATCATGTTCGTTCTCTCCGCTGAGCGATCGCGGGCAGGGGATCGGTGATTCTGGCGCGCCGGTCAGGAGACCGACTTGGCGGTCGGGCGTTCTGCGGCCGAGTGCGACTGCCCATTGACCGGCAGGAACGGGTCCTGTCGGACGACATGGACCGATTCGACGCAAGCGGTCACCTGGTGCCTGGGCAGAAGTTCGTTCCGGATGAACTCGAGAACTTCGTCACACGCTTCCGAATCGAGGATAACCTCAATCCGGACGAGCAGATTGTCCGCGAGTGCATCCCGCCGGGGACCGGAGCAGGGGATGACCGAGTAGCCGGTCGCTCCCCGCGAGAGCAGTTCCTCTTCGAGACGTTCCTCGAGATCGCTGGCAGCGAGGATGGTCATCCGACGCAGGTTGAACATCGTCCGCTTGCGGGCGGCATGTTCGTGCGGTGCGAGCGGCTTGTGGCCCTCGAGGCCGACGATCGTCAGCTCGAGTCCTTCGACTTCGAAGTCCTCCTTCAGCTCGTGCAATTTGTCCATCACACTGTGGTCGACGAGCAGAGTGTTCGAGAGATCGAGGACCACGTTTTGCCGCTGGACGAGCCCGATGTCGAGAATCTGTCGACGGAACGGAATCCAGTTGCTGAAGACGGCAGAGTGATGCGTGCGGATCAGGCAGGTCTCGTCATCGATCTGTTCGATGTCCACATACGTCTTGAACAGCGACCGCAGCGGCACGCCATTGACCAGGTGGATGATCATCTTCAACGCGATGCCGATGGCGATCCCGATGAGCAGGTCGGTTGCCAGCACGGCAATGAGCGTGGTGGTGAAGATCACGAACTGCTCGCGACCGATACGGAACACGTTGACGAACTCGGACGGGTGGGCCAGCCGGAAGCCGGTGTAGACCAGCATCGCAGCGAGTGACGCCAGCGGAATCCGATGCAGGATCGTGGGAATCAGTGCGACGCAGACGAGCAGAAACACGCCGTGCCACATGTCGGCGAAGCGGGTGCGGGCACCGTTATCGATGTTGGCCTTGCTGCGGACGATTTCGGAGATCATCGGCAGGCCGCCGACCATCGAGGCACACAGGTTGCCGACTCCGACAGCAAGGATGTCCTTGTCGAGATTCGTCTTGCGTTTCCAGGGATCGATGATGTCGATCGCCTTGGCACTCAGCAGCGACTCGAGGCTGCCGATAATGAAGAACATCATCACCCACTTCCACGCCCGGGCCTGCTGCAGGGCAGAGAAGTCGGGGAGGGTGATCTCGTCAAACATTCCGAAGACGCGATCCGGCATGGCGACCAGAAACTGCTCGCCGAGCGGATACCGGTGTCCGCTGAGGACGTAGTGGTGCGGCTCCATCAGATGGAAGCCCATTCCCATCGGAACAGCGACGAACAGCACGGCCATCGGTGCAGGGATGAGTTTGAGCAGCTTGAACCGTTGTCCCGCCAGTGGCCAGAGGAACATGATCGCCAGGCTGACGCCGCCGATGGCCGCAATCGCCGGATTCGCTTCGGCAATGAAGTGCGGGATCTCCCTGAGCAGTTCGAGTGGTTCCCCCTTGGCGTCGACGCCGAGCGCGACGGGGAACTGCTTGGCGATGATGATCACACCGATTGCCGCCAGCATCCCGTGCACGGCAGAGACCGGGAAGAACTCGCCGAGAATGCCGGCCCGGAAGATGGCGAAGAGGATCTGCAGCACGGCCGCGGCCACACCGACCGCGAGTGCGGCCTTGTAGGCGGTCATGTCGGCGTCGCTGAAACCGCCGGCCATGCCGTCACCGCCGAAGTCCTCGATGCAACCGATCGCGATCACGATCAGCCCGGCGGCGGGCCCCTTGATCGTCAGTTCCGAGTTGCTGATGAACGTGGTGACGATCGCACCGATGATGGCCGTGAAGACGCCGGCAATGGGCGGGTAGCCGCATGCCAGCGAGATCCCCAGGCAAAGGGGCAACGCAATCAGGAAGACGAGGAAACCGGCCAGGATGTCATTGCGGAGATACTGGCGGAAACCTGCGAGATCCCCCCGGGGGGTGTCAGTCGTCGCTGACATGGGCTGACCTCCAATCAGATGAGGCGGCAATCGATTTGTGGACCGTTGCAGCGTCGTCAGCGAGCACTTCGGGCCCACTGTCGGTCGCTTCGTGGTCCGCGTGGTGTTTCGGCGCGCTCAGATGGGCGCGGGCGTGAACAAGCTGCATGGCGGCGTGGTAACGGGAGGCGATTCCCGGCTGCGGGAACAGACCACCGCCGAGAATCAGCAGGGCCAGACTGAGGACCGCCAGACGCTCGGGCAGGCGACCACGAAGCGGGATCGACGTGAAGTGTTCGGTCCCGGTGAACAGCAGAAAGTAGGTCTGGACGACGGCGATACCGTTGAGGGCCGCGGCAACAACGACCGCCATCCCCACAAACGACCAGGCCTGAACGGCCCCGTCGACGAGCAGTTCCGTTCCGACAAAGCCGAACGTCCCCGGAAACCCGACACTCGCCAGCCCGGTGAGCAGGAAGAAGGCGGCAAGCGTCGGCGTGTGTTCGTACAGTCCGTGAAACTCGGTCAGGGCGATTCGTCCGGTCCGGGCCTCGATCGACCGCAGCGTCAGGCCGAACCCGGCCAGAGCCAGTCCGACCGACAGCCAAACCGACAGGGCCCCGGTCAGTCCGATTGGCGTGGCAATCTCCAGGCCGACCAGCACCAGGGCCGAATGGCTCAGGAACAGATAGCAGAAGAACCTGCGGGCTTCGCGCTGAATCAGTGCCATGCCGGAGGCGTACACCGCCGTCACCAGCGAGATCAGCGCCAGGCTCTGCAGGGCCCAGTCGGGAGCGACCGGCAGCAGGAGCCGGATTGCCGCGTAGGCTCCGGGCATCGGCGTGACGAACAGCAGGGCGCTTCCGAAGCTGGCGTGCTCGAACAGGTCCGTCATCCAGCAATGAAAGGGTGCGATACCGCTGCGGATGAGAATGCCGATAATCAGCAGGCCCAGGGCCCATGTGGGAGCGGTCCCCGGAACGCCGTGCAGTTGCGTTCCCAGACATCCCAGTGCCAGCACGACGACCGAGAGTCCCATGTACAGGACGTAGACGCGTGTCGGTCGGCGGCGAGAGCGCAGCTCCAGGTAGGGGGGGATCGTGCTTGCCGCGAGTAAAGCGACGATCAGCCAGGGAGACCGGCTGCTGAGCAGGGCGAGCAGGATCGATTCGGAGGCGAGCGCCCGTCCGAACGAGAAGCGGCGGACCTTTGTGCGAAGCGTCGCAACGGTCGTCATCAGGTACAGCAGGGCCGCCAGAGGCAACAGCGGCGCACTCAGCTCGTCGATGACCAGGACTTCGTCGCCGATCAGATGCGAGATGACATCCCAGCGGTCGTGGGCTTCAAACCGGTGCAGCGTCGCGAAATCCTGCCATGCTCCGACCGTGCAGAACAGGGTCAGGGCGGTGATGACGATGCAGCGGCGGCGAACCTGGTCAGCATGCGGCCGGCGCGCAATCCAGGCGACTCCCAGCAGCGGGAGCAGAATCGCACACTCGAGCCAGGGGAGATGCAGTTCGGTCATACGAATTCTTCGACGGTCTCATGATGAGCGGGGACACGGTCCGACTCGCGGGACTCTCCGCCGGAGAGCATGTCGGTCCAGCGGCGTTCCATCGCATCGCACCAGCGGAACAGGTTGAGCACCGGCTGCACGATGTAGTCGGCGAGGACCGCGTCCAGGTAGCCACGTTCAAACGCCAGACGGTAGAACCAGTTTCGCGCACCGGCCGGCAGCAGCTTTTCCCAGGGACTCCTGTTTCGGGGCAGATGCGAACCGATCGCGTTCTCCATCGCGTGGTAGTCATGAAGCAGCGACGGAGCCCGCAGCAGCTGCAGTGTTCGCAGGCAGGCGTGCCCGACGATGTGCGCCAGGGCCAGATACCGCAGCCCCAGCCCGATCTCGACGACGATGATTCCCACCTGCGTCAGCGAGGCGAACGCCAGCGCGTTCTTGATGTCGGTCTGCACGCGCGTCGTCATGGCGGCAAAGATCGCCGTGGTCAGTCCGAGCAGGATCACCATCCCGCTGAGGATCGGCGAGAGGGCAAGAATAGGTGAGACCCGCAGCAGCATGTAGGCGCCCAGATGCACCGACAGAGCCCCGTAGAAAACGGCACTGGACGGGGTTGGGCCTTCCATCGCCCGTGGCAGCCAGCCCGAGAAGGGGATGAGGGCCGACTTGCCCGCCGCAGCGATCAGCAGCAGCGTCCCCACAAAGAGCGCCTGGGCGTGTGTCAGTTCCGCGACGCCGTTCGGCCAGGGGCCGGAACCCATCAGCACTTCGAAGTCGCCGGCACCGGTCTGGTGATGCATGGCGACCGCGGCGATGAGGAAGGCGGCATCGGCAATGCGATAGACCGACCAGACCCGCAGACCGTTGCGTACCGGCGAGGGACGCTCGTGGAAGAACGCGACCAGCAGAGCCGACGACAGCCCGACCAGTTCCCACCCTGCAAAGAGGGTTTCGATGGTTCCGGCGAGGGAACTGACGACCATTCCGAGCAGGAACATCGCGTAGAACACGAAGAACCGCCGGTAGCCAACCTCCTTGTGCAGGTACACGTTCGCAAACGCACCGATCGTTCCGCAAAGGATGAACGACAGGATCACAAACGGAACCGACAGGCGGTCGAAGACGAACTTCAGGTGGAAGTGAAAGTGCTGTTCGGGGATGACAACCCAGTTGCCCAGTTCCACCGGCACGTGCCGGGTATCCAGGGCAAGCATGAGGGCCAGAATCGCGACCGCACCGAGCAGACCGGCCACGGTTGCCACCTGGGTCAGGCGGCCGATCGTCCGCTCGCTCAACGGGCGACCGATCAGTGAGGTCAGCCCGAGAATCGCCAGCAGCAGCGACGGGGCAATGACGACGCCGGCACCAATCGCGCTGAGTGTGGATTCGGAAATCATGCGGCACCTCCGGCCGTCGCTTCGTTGTTGGATTCCGTCGGCAGCACACGGGGAATGCGAACCGACGCGAATCCGAGATGGTCCCGCCAGCCGCGATACCAGTCGATCGAGGCGTTGACGTCCGGCAACTCGGTCGCTTCCGGCTGCCAGGGGACGAACCGGCCGTTCTCATACACCTGGATCGCAGCAGTGTCGGGGTCCTGTACGGCCAGCTGCACCCACCGATGGCGGCAGAGGCGTCCAATCACCTCATTCCGCTCGATGATTGACTCCATCGCTTCCGGCGTGGTTTCGATCACGAACAGGATCCGCATCGGCTCGTGAATCTCGATCATCTGCTGTGAGAGTCCCGGCCGCAGATCGCTGGACGATCCTTCCATCACGCCGAGCAGCGAGACGATGTTGTGGGGCAGCTTCGATCCGCAGCCCCAGCCGGCCGGATCAACGCACGAGAAGAAATACTCGAGACTGATGCCGGCACAGACCGGGATGGCCGCCTGCAGGATGCCCATCAGGATCGAGTGTTCGTCATCGTCCAGTTCGGGGTCGTACGAGGTGAGAAAGGCGCGACGGTCCAGGAACAGCCCGCGGGTCAGATCGCGTCGCCCGACCAGGCAGAGGGCGTTCGTCGCGTGGTTGTATTCGGGGCGAGCCTGCGAGAGGTCTTCGGAGCGGGCTTCCACGTGCCGGAGGGCCGCTTCCGGCGTCAGGTTCAGGTCGGCCGACTCAAACCGCCGGCAGCGTTCGTGAGCGTTCCGCTCTCGAGCCGCGTCGATGATGTCCCGCGTGCGGTCGAAGTCACCACGGTGCGTGGCGGGCAGCCGATCGAGATCGTACCAGGTGACGTCGTCGTCGCAGGTGTTGTGGTAGGCACCGAGGAAGACGACGTGACGCGGGATCTCGAGTCCGCGTTCGGCGAGGATATCGCGGACGTCGGGGTTGTTGGCCATCTGGGCGAAGGCCCGGGCATTTGGCCCTCCTCGGCCACCGCTGCAGGCACCACAGTTGTAGGCCGACTCGTGTGGGTTGTTCAGACTGGCGGAGCCGTGGCCGGTGAAGATGACCAGCCGCGCGAAGTTCTTCGTCAGTCCGATACTCATCAGCTGCCGCTCGACGATGTCGGCCATCTCTTCGAGCGTGTAGCCGAGATGATCCTCGTCCGGGCCGGGCTCGTCGGCGATCCGTTCGAGGTGCAGCGTGGTGACGGGCGGTGTCTGAACGATCCGGCCGATCGTGCGCCGCAGCCGGGAGGTCAGGCGGGGGAACAGGATCCGTCCGATGATCGGCACGGAGGCCAGCGAACCGAACAGGGCGGTCACGACGCCGCCGGCGATTGTCCGACTGCCGGTATGCACCCGATGTGAGGCCGTCCCGAGTGCCCGACGGGTATCGGCCCGGCGACGATGGCTCTCTTCGAACGTGTAGGCGACATCTTCCTGCACGTAATGCTTTGGCGTGATCGTTCCCGGGCAGAGCGGGTGAAAGTGTGCATCGGCGGCACCGCGATAGTTCATTGCCACGCCGTAGAACCCGGCCGCACCGAAGGTCTCACATTCGGGATCGATCTCTTCGAGGTGTCGACGGAAGGATTCCTCGCGATCGTCGATACAGCAGACGATCTGGAAGCTGGGCGTTTCCGGAGCGGGCGTCGCCTTGCCGGCGTGCAGCATCAGCGCGTCGAGCGTCTGATTCCTGTAGTGCCGTTCGTAGGCGGTGTGATACACGCGGCGGCGCGCCAGACTGGAGAACTCCTCGATCTCATCAACGAGTGTCTGCCAGTCCTGCTTGGAGAGGGCGAAGAGGGCCTGGGGCGTCCATCCCCGCACCTGTGCGAGCTGGAAGACCAGAAACGCCCGCTGGTCAACGGACGGACGTGGGCGGTGGGGCCGATGACGCGCGAGCGTCTCCCGCAGCTCGTGCAGCGGACCGGTGAATCCGATCGTCTGCCGGGCCAGATACGTCAGCGCCTGACGGTCCAGCAGGAGTCGGACGGCAAGGAACTCGATCAGTGTCTGCGTCGGGACCGGGTGGAGAATCCCGAGCGGCTGCTGCTCGAGCTGAGCGATCATCCCGGCCCATCCACGCAGGGCGAGCAGCGTTTCGAGAATGAATGCTTCCTGCTGGTCTTCCGGCACTCCCAGCTGTTCCAGCGACTGTTCGATCGACTCCAGTGGGCTGAGCTGCAGCGACGCAATGCGGTCGATCTTCTCACGAAGTCCACGCAGCCAGGCGTCCGGCGGCCCCCCCGGCTGGCGGTACAGTTCAAGGAAGCAGTTGAAGAATCCGCGATCACGCCCGGGGAGCGTCCAGGTGGCGATCCCCTGGTCGAGGAAGGACGCACAGAACCGAATGAGCAGGTCGTGGACGAGCCGATCGGCATCTTCGCCGGTCGCGTCAAGCAGCAGTGTCGTAAGGCGAAGGGGGCGTCGCGCGGCAGCAGGGGGTGCGGTCAGCCCGTGTCCCCCCTGATGACAGACACGCCAGAGGGCGTTGACGGTGAACGACTCCCACGTCGCGTCACTCCAGCGCTCAATGCGGGACTCGCCAAATCGCTGGAACAGATCATTCAGTGCCGTGCGGACCCGATGCCGCTCCGGCGAGGCGTCCTGGCCGGCGTCACCGTTCCGAATGTCCCGCATGATCCAGCGGCGGGTTTCCTGAACAAAGCGATGGCGGAGTGATTCGGGAACTTCGCCACGAAATCGGCTGATGGCGTCCGTTTCGGCAATCAGCCAGCGGAGTTCCGCGTCGGGTGCCTGGCGGAGCGGGTACTGCAGCATCGCCAGACGAAGTTCGAGCCGCGTTCCCAGCCCGACGATCGGCTCGTCGGCCGTCTCGCCCAGTTCTTCTCTGAGCACCTCTTCGAGGTCCCGCAACTGGATTCGCTCACGCGGAAGAAGCTGTCGGTAGCGGTCTTCCCGGAGATAGGGCTGACAGCCATACATCTCTGCCGCCCGACCGACCGCCTGTTCGAAGGGCAGATCCTCGAACGCGTGCAGCGTATTGTGATGCACGAAGCTGGTGATCGGTCCCTGTGAGGGGAGCAGATGGGCCGCGTGATCGATCGCGTGCCTGAGCTGGTCAAGCCGCGTGGAGGTCACGTCAGGCGCGGCTGCGTCGAGCGTCGGAGACTGTGCGAGTTGCAACGGAAGCCTCAGCGATTGCAGTTCGGAAACGCGTGTGCAGGCGGGCAGGCCTGGTGGGTCGAGGTTCACGCCGGGGGCGCGTCCTCTGCTGTGGTGGGGCCGGCATTGCGGAGCACGACATGCCGGACGAGTGAAGCTTATATTGCGGCGCGGGGCGAGTCGGAAGAGCGTCAGATTACAAAGCAGTAAGGTTCGGCTCTCTCGTGCGGCAGAGCGGTTGGCGGCTTACAATTTCGTAAGGAACGGGTTGCCACATCGTCTTTTTCGGGGGAATCTGCTAGTTATCGCAGATTCGCCGCCGGCCGGCCGACATGGGTCCCGACGGTTCTCGCAATGGTCGAATGGAGATCGAACGGTCACGAACATGTCGACGGTGATTGATCAGGGTGCCCGGGCCGTGCTGGTCATCGAGGACGATCCGGTCCTCGGCAAGGCCGTGCAGCGGGGTCTCGAAGAGGGAGGACACTGCTGCACCTGGATTCGGAACGGCCGGCGTGGCCTGGAACAGGCGCAGGCCCAGAAGTACGACGTGATCGTCCTGGATCTGATGTTGCCGGATCTGGGGGGACTCGACCTGCTGCGCGCGCTGCGTCGTGAGGGAATCCGGACACCGGTCCTGATTCTGTCGGCACTTGGCTCAGTGGAAGAACGGGTCGCCGGCCTGAACGCCGGTGCCGACGACTACCTCGTCAAACCCTTTGCCTTCCCGGAGCTTCTGGCGCGGCTCTCGGCCGTTACCCGGCGATCCTTTCAGTCGAGGGCGCAGCAGCTTGTTGCCGGTCCGCTGGCACTGGATCTGTCAACGCGGCGCGTCACTCGGGATGGCCGTGAGATCGAGCTGACGCCGACCGAGTTCAGCCTTCTGGAACTGCTGATGCGGAATGTCGGCCAGGTGCTCACCCGGCGGATGATGTGCGAGCATCTGTGGGACTCCGACTGGGAAGGCGTGACGAACGTCATCGAGGTGCACATCAACCGGCTGCGTGCGAAGATTGACCGTGAGTTCGACACGCAGCTGCTGCAGACCGTTCGTGGGCGCGGCTATGTTCTGCGTGTCCCTTCCTGAATCGGACGCGAAGGGTTGCCGACGCAATGACGCAGACGGATACGCGCATGAACAGCGGGGGCGACCGTCCGGTTGAAAGCTGGCTGAAGACACTCTGGCGAACTCTCCGGTTCCGGCTTGCCGTCTGGAATGCGCTGGTGGTCGTGCTCACAGCCGGCGTGACGCTGCTGGGTCTGCGGCAGGGTGTGCAGTGGGCGCTGCTTCACGAAATGGACCAGATCCTGCTCGAGGACGTCCAGGAAATCGCGCTGGCGCTGGAAGAGACCGGACCGGGCGATTTTCCGCTGCTGGTCGACGATCTCGAACGGAAGGCGCTCGGCCATAAGCACCACGGCTGGTTCGTCGAACTCCGCGACGCCTCCGGCGGCATCGTCTGGTCAAGTATCGACGCGCCAACGGATGCGGTCGACACGATTCCGGTCCAGGAACTCCTGCCACGTTCCACCGGAGACTACCGCCTCGTACAAAGTTCGGTTCCCCCGGGGCCACGAGGAATTGCAGCCGTCCGCGTCGGTGCGCGGCTGGAACTGATGCGCGCCGACATGGCCCGCGTCGACCAGATGGTACTCATTGCCGCGGCCGGCATCCTTCTGCTGGCACCGCTGTGCGGCTACTGGCTGGCGAGTCGGGCGGCGCGAACGGTGGGCGAGATCATTCAGACCGCCTCACGGCTGCGTCCCAGTCATCTCGACGAACGACTGCCGGTGCGAGGGACGGGAGACGAGCTCGACCAGCTCGCCGAAACCGTCAACGGACTGCTGGACCGCATCGCGGCTTACCTGCAGCAGCGGCGGGACTTCGTCGCGAACTCGGCCCACGAACTGCGCAGTCCGCTGGCAGCGATACGCAGCTCGGTCGAAGTGGCTCTGAGTAGTGGACGGTCTGCCGATGAGTACGAGGATCTGCTGGTCGACATCCTGGACCAGAGCGGCACCCTCGAAACCCTCGTGAACCAGCTCCTGCTGCTCTCGGAAACCGAGGTCGATCAGCTTCGTAAGCAGGGTGAGCAGATCGCATTTGACGAGATCGTTTCCAAGTCGGTCGAGATGTTTCGCGGCGTCGCCGAGTCGAAGGAGGTCGACCTGCAACTTGGCCGCTGCGATCGCGTCGACATTCTGGGCAACCGGACGCACCTGCGGCAGGTGGTCAACAACCTGGTGGACAACGCCGTCAAGTACACGCTCGAAGGGGGCCGCGTTGACGTCGAGCTGGTTCACCTGACCGACGACCGTGCCGCACAACTGATCGTTCGCGACACGGGCATCGGCATCTCGGACGAGGACCTGCCCCACGTGTTCGAGCGGTTCTTTCGGGCCGATCGCTCCCGCTCGCGGGAGCATGGCATTACGGGAACCGGGCTGGGGCTGAGTATCTGCCAGGCGGTCGCGCTGGCCCATGGGGGAACGATCGTCTGCGACAGCCGTCTGGATGAAGGAACGACCGTGACGGTCATCCTTCCTCTGACCCCGCTTGATCCCGGCACGAGCCCGGAACGCTCCGAAGGTGTCCCGGGCGTGGTGACCGAAGCATCGCTGTCCTGATCGCCCGCGTCAGTCGAGCAGGAACTTCTGGAGAAACATCACCTGGACCGCGCGGAGGTAGTCGGCGTTGTCCTTCTTCCGGAAGCCGTGCCCCTCGTTGGCGGCGTAGACCGTCCAGACCGGCTTGCCGGCCTCGCGAACCTTTTCGGCAATCTGTTCGGCCTCCGAAAAGGGGACGCGTGGGTCATTCACGCCGTGAGCGACCAGCAGGGCGGAGTCGATCTGATCGACCAGGGCGGTCGGGTTGATCTTCTCGAAATGAGCCCGCATCTCGGGATCACGTTCGTCGCCGTACTCGACCCGACGCAGATCCCTGCGGTATGCCGAAGTGTTTTCGAGGAACGTGATGAAGTTGGCGATGCCGACAATGTCGATTCCCGCCCGGATCCGCTCCGGATAGTGGGCCAGGGATGAGAGGACCATGTAGCCGCCGTACGAACCGCCACTGACGGCAATGCGGGACGCATCAAGTTCCGGCTGGTCGTCAATCCAGTCGAGCAACGCTCCGATATCGCGGACACTGTTCTCGCGGAGCGGTCCGTTGTCGAGCTTCAGGTAGGACTTGCCGTAGCCCTCCGATCCCCGCACGTTGGGGGCGATGACGGCCAGCCCCATCACGTTGCAGTAGTACTGCGTGATGCCCGAGAGGTACGGACGGTACTGCGATTCCGGTCCCCCATGAATGAGGATCAACACGGGGGCAGGCTCGTCGGCCGACGCGGTCTTCGGCTGATAGTAGTACGCGGGGATGATCTGGCCGTCGAACGAGGGGAACTGGATCTGCACGGGACTGACGAACTCATCCGCGTCGAGCCCGCCGGTCTCACTGAACGTCCAGCGAAGCAGTCCCGGTTGGCCGATATACGTCGTGTAAGCGTCCCCGGGGGCATCCGGCCGGTACAGCGTGAAGCCGAGCTGCGAACCGTCCGGAGAGAACTCCAGCCCCCTGAGGATGCCGGGCAACAGGGGAACTTCACTCCGCTCTCCTGCGTCGAGGACGTACAGCCGGCTCACGCCGTTCTCGTTGACCGTAAAGGCGACCCGCCTCGTCTCACGGTGGACTTCGATGTCTTCGACGTCCCACTCGATGTCGTCGGCGAGCCAGCTCAGCTCCCCGGTCTCCAGATCGAGTCGGGCCAGCCGCAGAAACTCGCTGTCCAGATCGGTACTGAGATAGACCGCCTTTCCATCTGGCGAGAACTCCGCATCGCCGATGGCGTAGGTCTGCTCGTCGTCGAGCGGCAAATCGCGGCTTTCGCCTGTCTCGAGGTCGAGGACGGCCAGATAGCCTTCGTTGATCGAGACATAACGGCTGATGAGCAGCCGACTCTGGTCGGGCGACCAGTCGGTCGCGTACCAGTATTCACCATCCGTCTCGAAGACGAGCTTCGTTGTGTCCGGGTCCCGCGGATCCACCGTGTAGATATCGGTGTCGCGACCGTTGCGGCGGTTGCTGGTGTAAGCGAGCAGCGATCCGTCTTCCGTCACCGGGCCCATCAGGTTCCGCGACTCGCCATCGGTCAGCAGAGTCAGCACGTCGTCGTCCCGGTCGAGCAGATAGATCTGATTCTGCTCGCTGCCGCCGGCACTCATCGAAATGAGCACCGAGTCGTCTTCGGCTTCCGGCAGAAAGCGACCGCTGACCGGTTCGCGAAAGAACGTGATCTGCTCGCGTCGTCCTCCCGTCCGATAGACGCGATGCAGCTGCGACGCATTGCCGAACCGCGTCCGGATGAGGATGCCGTTGTCGACCGGTGACCAGCCGGCGAAGCTGGCCGAGCGAAACGAATCGTAGCGGGCCAGCGTCCGCGTGAGTTCCTCGGGAATGGGAGGGACGTCTTCGGTCTCAATCTGCGGCGGAACGGCCGCGTCCTGTGCTGCCGCGGGAATCGCAGCAACCACAAGTCCGAGAAACAAACTGGTCAACAGGAGTGATCGCATCGTGCAGGCCTGTCTGAGGAAGTCGTTGATCCGGTCCGGCAGTGAAGCCTACTTTGAATCGGTGTCGTTGTTCGAGTCTGAGGCACGGTTCGAGTCGGCAGCGTTTGCCTCCCGGTCCCGTCGGCGGGCCTGTTCAATGATTTCACGCTTCACGGCGAGCAGACGCTCGGGCCACTCGAACTTCGGCGCAGTGGAAGGATCGTAGCCGGCGAGGTGGCCGGTCAGTCGGGTGGTCGGCTTCGTGTAGACCAGCTTCGTATTGCCGAACACTTCTTCGCACAGCTCGGCCAGTCCCGGGTCGTACTCGCGCAGTTCGGCCCGCGTATTGACGTGGTTGTGGTCGTGGTCGTTCTCGCGGTTGTTGTCGAACCAGGACTGGACGCCTTCAGCGAAGTATTCGTGGTGATTGGTCGAGGCGTACTTTCCTTTCCAGAGACCAGCCTTCATCGCATTGTCGTAGGCGGCCCGGACCCGTTCGTCGAACGTTGGATCGACGTTAACCATTCCCCGCAGATGAATGTTGTGAGCGAACTCGTGGATCAGGATGTTCTCGGTCGAATACGGGTCGCCCTGGTAGCCCAGCAGATTCTCCTCGCCACAGGAACAGACCGGATCGGTCTGTGACCCGCCAAGGCCGCGGGCGCGGGCATCCCACCAGTCCTTCCGCTTGAAGTGGCTGTACTCGGGGATGTCGGTGGTGTACTCGTCGTGCGCCATGACAATCAGTCGCGAGCCGCTCCTGATCATCGCCTCCCGCACATCCGGACGCCGGGCCAGCATCAGGTCGACCAGCCAGGCCGCTTCCTTGAGGGCGTAGTCGTTCACCTTGCCGGACGAGACGATCGGATACCCGCTGGCGCTGACGTACTTCTGATAGAACGGGTCGAGCTCGAGTTCCGGTGGGGGCGTCGTGACCTCATAGGTCTTCGAGGCCCCGGCGGGTGACGTCTCATCGGCGGGCAGGGGGGTGACCGCGCGTGCCATGACCAGCAGGCAGGGGAGAATCAGCCATCGATACGGCATGATGCGCTCTCACTCGGTGTGAACCGTTGATGTTGGCGCCACGCCGGCTCACCCCGGCAGCAGCGTCCCGCATGCACATCGTACATCGCAGGAGACAGGAGCGATATCGGCGGATTCCGGGGGCCCGGAACGCGGCACTGGATGGACTCCGGAACCTCGACCATCATACGAAGCAGAGCGCGAGCGTGGGAGTTCCGCGTGGCAGCGGAGTCGCAACCGCCCCCAGGCCAGTTCATCCCTTCCAACCGAAGGCAGGCGTCGCAGCAATGTCGACCATCGAGGACGAGCGAATCCGGATCATCGTCAACGGCAAGGTGGCCGGCGACGAACAGCTGCGAATTGCCGTCGAACAGTTCCGATCTCGCGGAAACAGAATCGAAGTCCGTGTCACCTGGGAAGGAGGCGATGCGGCACGCTACGCGACTGAAGCGGTCGAGGATGGCGTCGGAACGATCGTGGCCGCCGGCGGGGACGGGTCGCTCAGTGAGGTGGTGACGGGAATCGTCGAGACAGAAACCGAGACGCCACCTGCCGTCGGCGTGATTCCGTTCGGAACGGCGAACGATTTCGCGGCCGGAGCGATGATTCCGGCTGGCGATCCACACGCCGCACTTGAACTGATCACCACCGTCGTTCCGACGTGGATCGACGTCGCGACGATGAACGGTCGCCCGTTCATCAATGTGGCCAGCGGCGGTCTCGGAGCCGAGGTGACCGCCAACACGCCGCCCGAGATGAAACGGGCATTCGGTGGTGCCGCATACTCGCTGATGGCCCTGATCTCGGCGATCAACATGACGCCGTGGCAGACCCGCATCACCCTGGGTGACGCGACCGTCGAGGGAATGATGGTGGTCATGGCGGCGGGAAACGGACGGCTGGCAGGCGGGGGCTATCAGGTGGCACCGCAGGCGATCCTGAATGACGGGCTGCTGGATCTGATCGCAATCCGGGAGTTTGAACTGGCACGGTTTGGTGCGCTGCTGGGCGAACTGAACGACGTCGGCAACGAATCGAACACCTGTGTCCACTACTGGCAGCGCAAGGCATTTGTCGTGGAAAGTGCGGAACCGGTTCCCTGGAACCTCGACGGAGAACCGGTCCGCGGGACGCGGTTTGAGTTCGCCCTGCTGCCGGCCCGCATTCCCATGATCCTCCCGCCGGGAGCTCCCGTCGTTCAGCAGAGTGACCCATCTGCGGAGAACGGATGAAAACCGGGCGGGAGGGGGCCGCTTCGACAGTCCGCGACTGGACGTCAGGAGTTCCGAGCGCGCCCCTGTCGTCGCTTGGCAACTCCGGCAACTGCAGCTCCGATGCAGAACAGTACGGCCGATGACGGTTCCGGCACGACCGGCTGAGCGCGAATCGTAAACTGATACGACGAAGCACCGGCGATGTCAGGCACGTCAAGTGCGAAGTTGGAACCAACACCTGAAGCGCCAGGCAGCAACTCACCGCCGCCAAGGAACAGAATCCGGTCTGGCTCCCAGCTTGCGAGATTGAAAATGCTTGTCACGGGCGTAAGGTCCTTCTCCGGAAAGTCGGAGTCGAGACCACCGAGAAAAGGATTGGACGGAAGCGCACTGACCGGAACGAACGTACTGCCAACGCCAAGTCCGAGCTGAAACTCAAACCCCTTCCAGGTCGAACCGGTTGAGTTCAAAGCAGTTCCGAAGTCTGCAAAATACTCCGTGGTGCCGCCCGAATTCTGGACGTCAATGACGAAATCGATCGGAGACAGCCCCAGGATCTCAAGTGTTCCCTGAGCCACCAGAGTATTCGGACTCGCTCCAACCGCGTTGTCGTTATTCACGTCGTTGACGGTGCTGACAATCCCCGCATAGGGCCCGGCAGGTCCGACCACCTGGTCAAGCGCGACGATGATACCGGCACTGGCCGGCGCCGAAGCTGCCACTGCAACCGCGCTGACAAGAAGGCTGCAGACCAGACGTCTTTGACCAACTTCATTACGAGTTCGGTCTTCCCGGATCGAGGCCGGCAATCGCATCACATCATCTCCTGCGTCGAAGTCGCAAATCGCGACAGATGTTGAAGTGGTTCTGTCTGCTCCACGGAACCGGTGGACGATGCGTCCCAGCCAGTCGTCGCTGTCGATGCACGCCGACTCGTCGGCGTCACCTGTCCCGTGCTGCGAGATCTCAGAACCTGCAGGCCCCGTCACTACGAGGGCCCAGAAGACACCACCCTGCCTACCACGTCAACCCAATCACCGCAGAAACACCAATTCACCCCAGCCAACCGCACAGAGCAAGTGTGGTCAGCCGATATGGTGGCGGGAACAAGGACTCGCTGCCGGATCCCCGGAAATCACCTGGTCAGGGATCGACCGTCGGCCGACGCTTGTCGACCGGGCCCCGGACTGGTCACACTCGCCGCATGCCGTGCCAATGAACTGCAGCCCAGGAGACTGACAGCATGCGATGCAGCCCCCCCATGCCCCGAAGAGCGATTCCCCACGCCTGCGACAACATCCGGAATTCCAACCGCCGCCCACCTCGACTGGCGGTCGCGGCAATGCTGCTTGGGGGCATTTGCCTGCTGACAGCGGGCCCTGCCGAGGCGCGCGGCGCGACTCTCATGGCCGGTGCGGCCAAGGTCGATATCACCAACCGCGATGCCGGGCCCGTCAACGATCCGCTCTACGCCCGGGCACTGGTGATCCGCAGCGGCGAGACGACCGCGGTGCTGGTGGCGGTGGATGCCGTCGCGATCGGCGAGATCGGCTACATCACCAACGAGTACCTTCCGACCGTTCGCGGGACACTCAACGACGAGCTGGGCATTCCGCCGGAACACGTGCTCATCAACGCGAGTCACTGTCACGGCATCGTCTGTACTGACGTGGCGGAACGGACGGTGCAGGCGGTGAAGGCGGCCGTCGAGAAGATGGTGCCGGTGACCGTGGGAGCCGGTTCCGGACACGAAGACCGCATCATGGAGAACCGTCGGCTGAAGCTGAAGAGCGGTCGCGAGGTGGACGTTCGTCATGCCTACTCGCTGCCCCCGGACGATGCTGTCGCCGAAGTCGGTCCGGTCGATCCGCAGATCGGTCTGTTGCGACTGGACCGTGAGGACGGCACACCTCTGGCAGTCGTCTACAACTTCGCCTGTCATCCGATCCAGGGGGTTCCGGGCGGAGCGAACACTGCCGACATCACCGGCTTCTCGTCGAAGGTCATCGAAGAGAACCTGGGGGAGGATGTCATCGCCCTGTTTCTGCAGGGGTGCGGCGGCGACATCAATCCGATTGATTACAAGGATGTCGATCATCCGCGCAGTGCCGAGCCACTCGGCAACATGCTCGGCCTCAGCGCTCTGGCAGGCGTCCGCACGATCGACTGCCGGGAAGACGATCGTCTGACGGTCATCAACGAGACGCTCACGCTGCCGCGCGGCGACCGGACCGAACGGATTGCGGAACTGGAATCGAAGCAGCGGCAACTGCTGCAGTCGCTGCGGGGGACAAGCCTGAGCCTGAAGACGTTTCTGCCGCTGGCGGTCAAGTACAGCCTCTCGGACGACTATCCGTCGTACTACTCACACCGGTATCTGCATGACGATGCGCTCGGACGGAGTGACCTCCGCCACCTCGATGCGGAGAACCGTCGCAACATCGAAGCGTACATGCGGAACATCCACACGATGGAGGAGCTGACGCGGGTGCAGACGAACCTGCGGCTGCTGCGGAAGCATCAGGCGAGTCTGGTCGCCTCCGGCAAGCGAACGGTCGACGTCGAAGTGGTCGGCATGCGGGTTGGCGAGTTCGTGCTGGTGACGTTTCCGGGCGAGCTGACGGTCCGGATCGGACTGAACATCAAGAAGGCTTCGCCGCATGACCACACGTTCGTCGCCGGCTACACGAACGGCTACATCTACTACGCACCGACCGCCGAGCAACTGCTGAATGTCGGCGGGGCGCAGGAGGACAGCGACTGCATTCTGGCACCGGAGTGGCAGGCAATCTTCGAAGGGAAGGCGGCCGAGATTTTGGAACGGTTGTGAGCCGGGACCGGATGACTTACGGAAGGCGGTCCTGAGCGAGGGCGGCACGGTAGTCGGCTCGCGCGCGGTAGTACAGCAGCAGGGCATCGACCGCCTTCTCAGCCGACTCCACCGAGTACTGCTCGCGCAGCGTCACCTTCAGCAGATCCGAAGCGCCCAGCTCGAAGTTGCGGCGTTCGCGGGCGGCCAGGTCCTCGGCCAGCTTGACCGCCTGCTGCGCCTGCTGAACCTGTTCGTAGGCCGAGACGAGTGCTGCGTACGCGGACTGCACATCGGCAACCACCTTGTCTTCGGTCAGACGTCGCTTCGCATTCAGCTGCGCGATCTTCGCCTGCACGGCCTGCATCTTGCCGCGAGCCTTGCGTCGCTGAATCGGCACGTCGACAAAGATCGACGCATCGAGTTCGAACTGGCCCTTGTCGTTCTTCTTGCTGGTCGGATAGCCGACATCCTGCGAAGCCGAAACGACCGCGTCGACGGACGGTCGCATCAGGTTGTGCGCTTCGGCAAAATCGACTTCCAACTGGCGCTGCACGAAATTGAGTACGGCAATCTCGGGCCGCTGCTCCAGAGCAAGCTGCGAGTCGAACATCATGTCGGTCTCGTCGACCGGCTCGGGTCTGGGAAAGCCGGGAAGATCGATCGGCGAAGCAATCCGCGGGTGACCGTCCATGCCGCGCAGGTACAGGGAGAGCTTGACCGCCGTCTGCTGGAGTTTGCGGGCGGCGTCGGCCCGTTTCGCGCGGCGTTCGGCAACCAGTCGGAGGTTGTCGGTCAGTTCCGGGGGATCGAGGAAGCCCTCTTCGACCTGTCGGCGGATGCGCTGGGTGCGGTCTTCGGCCAGCGCGAGGATGCGTTCGGCGATGCGGTACTTCTCGCCTGCCGCAACCCAGTCCCAGTAGGCATAGCTGGCTTCCTGGACGAAACCGATCAGCTGAGCCTGGATGTCGGGTTCGACGAGCTGGCGTTCGTAGGTCGTCCGCCACAGCTCGGCCCGACGGTCGTCGATGTTCCGGTTGCGTGAGAGCGGAACCACGACCCCCGCTTTGAACTCGCCCCCGTCATTGGTCTGCCGCTCCTTGTACCACGGCTGAAAGTCGCCGCGACCAATGCGGTAGCCGGCAAACACTTCACCGCCGTTGTAGGTTGGCTGGACCAGTCCGACACTCTGCCGGTAGGTCTGGTAGAAGCCGGTGGGGCCGTTTTCGCTGGCGGCCTTGAACTTGAGGTCGAACGCGCCGGTGGCGGCCATCTGCTCGCCCTGAGCAATATTGCGGGACTGCAGTGCCGCCTCCAGCAGCGGATAGCTCTGATAGACCGACCCGATCACCTCATCGAGGTTCAGGCCGCGGCCCGTCCAGAGGTCGGACGGATGCGGGACGATCAGTTCGGGTTCTTCGACACTGTCGGGACCGGTCGACTCCGGAGTGTCTTTCGACTGCGGCGCGTCTTCCGTCGCCGGCTCCTCGTTCGAGACGGGACGAACGGAATCATCGCTCGCTGGCCTGTCTCCGTTCGGGGTCGACGATTGCCCGTCAGCGAGATCGACGGAGGTCGCAAGATCGGCCGCCGGGTTGGCCACCTGATCGTCGTGCGGGAGAGCCGGATCCGCGGCAGGGGAGTGTGCAGTGACGGTCGTCGGAGCGCTGTCGGGCCGCGCCGCAGCGCAGCCGACACACAGCACGACTGTCACGAGCAGACTGCACTGTCGCATTGTCCCGTCGCCTTCCGTGGCGGATTCGTCGGAGAGAGCGTACTCCGGGCTGCATCATGCAACGCCATACCCTCTCAGTGTCGTCGCTCGCTGCGGCGGACCTTCACTCTGAGAGGAATCAGGACATGCCGGTCAGCCGATACGTTCCGGTCTCGCGGCAGACGTTTCCAAGGCGGAAAAGTCTGCCAGAACGCCGCAGATCACTTCGGCAGTTTTGGCGGTTTGGGTTTGCTCTGCTTCTCCGTTTCACCTTCCATCGAGATGACGGGCGGGAAGCCGTTCAGGCGTCGCCAGACCTCGTACCAGAGGGGGACCTGCTTGAGCAGAATCCAGCCGTTGGCACGAACTCCCTGGCGGAGAAACCGCTCTGAGGGCCAGGGCTTGTCGCCTTTGTCGGGGCGGATGAGCGTCCGGAACTTCCCCTTGCCGTTGTCCGTTGCATCGACCGAAACCACTTCGCCACCGAATGTTCCGACCGCGACGGATGGCCAGCCGGCGAACTGCAGTGCCGGCCAGCCCTCGAACTGCAACCGGACGTGGCGGCCCGGCTCCACCAGAGGCACGTCATTTCCGTCGAGCCAGATCTGCACGGACCGGTCGCTGGTATCCGGGACGATCGTGCAGATCGGGTCGCCTTCCTTGAGGACGGCTGTTCCCATGTTGGGCGTGATCTGAACTACATAGCCGTCGAACGGAGCGGTGATGATCTGGCTCTGCTGCCGGGCGAGCTTGACCTCCATGTCGAGAACTTCTTTCTCGGCCTTGTTCAGCTCCTGCCGGGCCTTGGCAACATCGCTTTCCGCCTTGGAGACGTCGCCGCCCGCCTTGCGCAGCATGGCACGGGCGTAGTCGATATCGACCTGCGCCTTCTCGCTTTTTGCGGTCCGTTCCCGCTGCTTGGCGACGAGTTCGGACTCGGCCGCGGCGACGTACTCTTCGGCCCGGCGGACCTTGGCCTGCGCTTCCAGATACTTCCGTTCGGCCTCCTGGAATTTCTGGAGCGAGATGTTGTTCTCGGCCTGCAGCGTCTGAAGGCGTTTGACGTGTGCCTCGAGCTGGGGCACTGCGGCACGGTATTCGCTCAGCAGTTCCTTTTCGGCCTGGACCTTCCGCTCGGCCGTGATGACGTAGGCATCCTGGGCGGCGACTGTCTCACTCTTGACCGTCTCGTAGGCCTTGAGCTGCGCCTGGTACGATTCGACGATGGTGCGCGCTGCTTCGAGGGCACGCTGATTCGCTTCGAGCTGCTGCCGGGCTGCGGAAACCGCCTGCTGGCTGTTGAGGAGTTGCTGTTCCAGCCGGGCGACGTATGACTCGTCGAGGTCGCGGATCTCGGCGATCATGTCTCCCTTGGAGACCCGCGCGTTTTCGAAGATGTCTTTGCCCCAGCGAACGATCCGCCCCTTGATGGGTGCTTCGATCGTCTGCTGCCGCTCGTTCGGAGCGTACGCCAGCACGCTGCCGGTCCCGGTGACCGACTGCTGCCAGGGGGCGAACGCCATGAGGACGATCGTCACTGCAAGAAATACGATCAGCAGCAGTGCGATCCGGCGGGCGATGCGGGAGGAGCGGGCGAGCCTCAGGGCCGGCATGACCGACTCGTCATAGGCCACCGGCGCGAGCATCGTCCGACGCAACGGCGAGTTGATCTTCGGGGTGCGCGTCATCGGGCGGTCATTCGGCACGGGCCACCTCTCGATCAACGGACTGGTGCGGACGGTCGAGATCGACACGTGACGTGCCGAATTCCATGAGCCGGTCGCGGAATGTCACCATGATGAGCGTCCACGGCTGGTCCGGTTCTGACAGCATGCGGGTCAGCTCCGCAGCCTCCCGGTCCGGAAACACGTCCAGCAGACGGTCAATCAGCAGCAGGGCAGGTCGGCCGGCAATGGCCCGGGCCAGCATGAGTCGTCGGGTCTGCAGCTCGGTGAGGGGTGATCCCCCCTCGATCAGCTCGGTATCGAGCCCTTCCCGCAAGTCGAGGATGTCGTCGATCAGGCCGACCTGTTCGAGTGCGATGCGAACGTCGACGGCACTGACATCGGGACGTTCCAGATGCACGTTCTGGGCGACCGTTCCGCCGAAGACCTCGACCTTGCCGACCTTCGCCACGTGGCGGCGGAGGCTCTCCGGTCGCATATCCCGAGGATCGATCCCGTTGATGGCGATGTAGCCGTGTGCCGGGGTCCGGGCACCAAACAGAAGATCGAGCAACAGTGTCGGGGCTGCATCATCCGACGCGGTCACCATCAGTCTTGATCCGCCCGTGACATCCAGCGTCAGACCACTCAGGCGACCACTTCCGGACCGGGACGTGTAGGCGACGTTGTTCATCTGGACATTGGCAGGACCGTCGACCGGCAGGTTCATCAGTCCGTCGGGGCGTTCGGTCGGCAGATCGAAGAGGACGCCCAGCTTGTCGACGGATGCAAGCAGGTCGTAATAGTTCTCCATATGCTTGCCCAGCTTGGCGAACGAGCCGACGATGACGGTCACGATCAGCTCCGAGGCGACGAGCTGTCCCAGCGTCAACTGATTGGAAATGACCAGCCATCCCCCCAGCCCCAGCAGGATCGTACTGGCTGCGGCCTGCAGGCCGAGTGCGAAGATGATCTGCCGCATGAGCACGCGGAAGTGAGCCTTCCGTGCGGTGAGGTAGGAGAATGTCATCCGGTCGGTCCGCTCGAGTGCGAACTCGGAGGCCCCTCCCTGACGGAACGCCGCCGGACAACTGACGACGTCCTCGAGCCAGGCCGCCATCTGATATTTGGTTTTGGACTCGCGAATACTGCTGACGACCGCTCCCCGGCCGAGCACGAAGATTACGAAGGCGATCAGTGCCAGCAGAACGACGTCGAATCCGAGCAGCCACGGATGATAGAAAGCCAGGACCGCCATGCCGGTTACGGTGGCAAGCACCAGTGAGATGCCGTCCAGCAGCAGCTGAGCCGACGCCTTCTGCACCGTGACGACATCGAAGAACCGGTTGACCAGTTCGCGTCCGGACTTTCCGTCGAGCGCTTCGGCCTCGACGCGGGGCAACCGGTAGGCGAGGTCAGCAGCCACCCGGGCGAACAGCCGTCGCTGGATAATTTCGACGACGTACGTCTGCAGCGCCCTGAGTGCCGAAGAGAAGGCGAGAAACGCGAACAGCATCAGTGCCAGGACGACGACCGGTTGCAGCAGTCGTCCGAACGCGACCGTATTGACGAGCGTTTCGACCGCCATCGGTGTCGCCAGCGTCAGGATGCCGGTCACCAGAGCGAAGATCGTAATGATCCAGATGTCGGACGATTCCGGACTGAGCAGCGTCAGCAGACGGCTGACGGCCGATGTCGACTTGCCGGCCGCGGGAATTCCTCCCTGAACCGGCATTCCGGACTCGATCACGACGCAACGGAGCACGTCATCCCGCTGAGTCGCGCCCAGGAGCGACCAGAGTGTCCCGGGCGGCAACCAGGTGCGCGGGCGGTCCGCATTCGGCCGAAGGACTTCGAAGCTGCCACGTCGCCAGGCGGCGATCCCGATCCAGCCGGTCTCGCCAGGGCGGCGGGCCACAACGGTCGCACCTTCCCGTACGAGTTCCTCAATCTGGGCGAACGTGCAGTCGACGATTCGCCCTTTCAGCTCCAGGCTGCGAATCGCTTCGACGAGGCATCGCCACCAGCCGTCGTCGGTGTCGGCCGGCCACACCGCCGCCGCCTCGTTCAACACACGGTGAATGTGGGACCGTTCCACCGACCTCCCCGCTCGGCTGACGAGCTCTTCGAGGAGACGGGCGGCAGCATCGGCGTCATTGCGTGCCCCGGATACGACGGTGGTCATCAGGTGCCTCTCGGCGAGTTCCCCCTGGCCCGGGACAACTCAGTCAGCGTTCGGATTGCGCAACAGGGAGATCCCCCACAAGGCATCGGGGACACCCCGAGGGTAGGGGAGAGCCGGGGGGGGGAAGGCTTCCGCTGGAATGCTTCCAGATGGCGGCCGGACCGATCGTCATCTGCAGCAGAGACTCGCAGGCAATCGTGGAATCGATTCATCCCACGAGCGGTGACCGCGGGTTCTCAGTTGTGCGAGCGACACAGAGTACTGCCGGCAGCGTCAGCAGCAATCACAGCATCCCTGATTGCCACATCGGGGCATCCCCCACGAGGAATGCGTCGGACTAGATGAACGGAAGTCTGCAGCACAGAACAACTTGCTTTGGCGTCATCAGTCTCACCCGTGTCCTGGCCCGTTCTCGGCAATGCCGTGCAACGCCACAAACCGGGCGGCAGGTCGGCGGCGGAAGGGAGCGCAGGTCCGCGCCGGTTCGGTGCAGGGCCGTGCAGTCGAACGCGGGGTTATACACCGCGGTTCCGGTCGCGACAAAAGGAATTGCGTCGGAATCCCGCGATTTTTCTGTCACACCAGCCCCGCAGGGAAAGCGCCGGGAGGGTCGACTTTTCCGGTTGCACGGCTCTTTTTCGACTGGAGCCCTGCAGCGGTCCGATATCCGTAGCGACACAGGGAGGTTGTGATGCGCAGTCCTGAAATTCGAGCCTCGTTGACGTTGGCCCTGCTGCTGGGGGGCCTGCTGCCGCTCGCGAGTGGCTGCCACGCGATCGGCGATCCCTCGTGCGCCGTGCACGAAGAACTGGCCGACCAGCGGTGTCTCCGGACTCTCTATGCTCCGGGGCTGTCTCTCGATCACATCGACGAGAACTGCTGGCACCATTGCCCGCGCGGCTGGACTCCGGCGTGTCCTCCCGTGATCCGCTGCCCGCAACCGCTGCGTCCGCTCCCGACGGCCGAACAGGTTCTCGCGGTTCCGGAACCCAGCACGAAGAAGCCGGAATCCCGTCAGACTCCCGGCGAGACTCCCACGGAGCCATCGACGTCGGAACGAGACGTTCCGCTCCAGGACGATGGCGGAAGACAGCACTGATCGCCCTGGCAACGGCAAGCCCGAACGTGGTTCACCACGTGTCCCAGCACCAGAAGAACTCCGCCCAGTGGCGTCAGCAGGGGAATCATCCACGCAGCGCTCATTGCCGGTGGCTCTGTGGCAGCGGCTGACGTCTTCTCAGCTGCGAGACAATGCGGGCAGGCCTCTCCGGCACACGCCGTCTCCGTCGCCGCTGTGCCGGAGCCGGGAGCATCGCTGGCACAGCACTCGTCCGCGAAGCCCCAGGCGGCCACCAGCAGCAGCGTGACGCCGGCGAGCCCGATCGCACCGGGAGTCAGCGTGCGGTGCTTTTTCCAGCCCGGAACGAACGCCGAGGCCGCCAGAACAAAGCAGACCGCGGCCATCCACCGGTGAAACGACTCTCCGGCAAGCCAGTCGAGTCCCATCAACGGCAGATATCCGATCACCAGCGGCATCGCGGCACAATGAATGGCACAGGCAACGGACGCCGCAATACCAGCCACGTCGGCATACGTGGCGCCGGTGCTCCTCAAAGTGGTGGTGCTCACTACAGCGTGACTCCATGAGACAATCGGGGGGCAATCGCAACTGAGTGGTCCGATCGGGGCGAAAGGCCGCTCACCCGAGAGTCGACGCACCTGCGGCCCGCCTGGAACTGAACCTGGTCGGCACCATAGCAACGCGCCACCCTTTCTGCAATCCTTGTGCATACGCACTGGACGTACACCCCATCAAACTGGTGCGACATGCTGCATTCCAGCGAAGCCGCGACCGGATCGGTCCCTGGACGGCGGAAGAGACGATCCGGTCAAGTGGACGGGGATGTCTCGCCTGGAGCGGCTCCGGGCCGTTGAGAGCCGACACTCAGGGCAGGGGGGATGTCCGCGAGAACCGCCCCCGGCAAGAACCAGTGATCGCTGCAGCGTCGGTACTGCCCTCTTCGTGGTATCGCCGCGTCGCTTCACACGTGATCGAAAATCTTTCCGATGTAGCGGTCGAGGCTGTGGTCGGAGACGCTGGGGAAGAAGCCTTCCAGCGTGACATCGGCGTGGAGGCTTTCGTTGACGGCAGCGGGGGCGACCGTGCGGGCCGCCTGCAACTGTCCCTTGAGCTGCTCAAACTCGGCCCGGGTCATCGTGGGCGTGTCGTCGGCAACCGACGCGGGTGCGGCGTCTGTACCGGGGGACGCCATCAGGGTCTCGTGCCGGACTTCGCCCGCCGTGAAGTGATACAGTCGCCCGACGTGTCGGTAGCCGGGCGGCACACGTGCGACGATGTCATCGTCATTCACCACCCGGTGGAACGCATGGCGATACCGGACGGCGATGTGTGAGCGGAATGCAGAAAACCCGACGGCCGGCTGACCGAACGTGTAGATCCCGGCAATCGGATAACGACCGTGCCACTCGGCGGCAGCGATCGTCGCGAGGGCGCCGCCGAGACTGTGTCCGGTGATGAGGACCGGCCGGGCGTCGGCGTGCGCGTCGGCGAGGGCCTCCTCGAGAACTGTGCGCACCGACTGGAAGGCATCATGAAAGCCGCGGTGGACGGCACCGTAGCGAGCATTCGTCCAGGAGACGTTCAGGTTGATGAGCCAGTCGGCCGTCTGCTGCGTGCCACGGAAGGCGACAACGACCGCCTCCGGCGTGGCGGCAACAAAACCTTCGGTCCCGGATGCCGCAATCGGCTGACACGTGTCGAAGTGCAGGCGATTGCGGGCAATGCGTGTCGCGTCGGTAGCGGTTCGGTAGGCGACATGGCTGCAGAGTGCCATGTTGAGTGCGTTCTGCCACGTAAACTCGTTGCCGGCCAGAGCATCCAGCGAGAATTGCCTGACTGCCCGCTCGAAGACGTCCTCGACGCGTCGGCCAAACATTCCTTCGGCCGTGACACGTTCCCTGCCGGCCGGCACCGGTGGAGCTGAAGGATTCGGCGGTGCAGAAGGAATCGGTCCGCCGATTGACACCGATACCTGCAGCGGGATCGTCCAGGCGAAGGAGGAGGGTTCCTGGCTCATGGTGGTGGTCCGGGCTGCTGGAGATACGGGAGGAGGTGGATGCATCAGGCGGGTGGGACGCTTTGTCGAAACGTGCCCCGCAAGTCGAAACGTGCCCCGCAACAGGGAGGGTTTCCGGTGCCCGGATTTACCGATTCCCTGGCAGTACCAAACCGCTATTGGCGGTCATCAGGTGACCGTTCCTTCTCGATTCGTCAAATAACGTTTGGGGACCGCGCCCGTGCCTCCGATGGACAAGATGCTTTCCAGGCTCAAGGAAACCGAACGTCGCTACCGTGACCGGCGTGATCCGCGCAAGAAGGCGACCGAGCGACTTCGCAAGAAGGACTTCATCGGAGCAAACTCCAATGAAGAGCTTCGCGCCCGGTTGTCGCATCTGGATGTGGCGCCGGAGCTGACCGAGAGCGTTGGAACGCGGTCCTTCCGGATGCCGCAGCGCCCCGTGGAAAGCAGCACCCGGGCGCTGATCGACAACGTCACGCTCGAGCGGATTCTGGCTTCGAACGACCTGATGCCGATCTCGTACCTCGCACTCGGATTGCAGAAGGCCCGGAGCGTCGGGCGGATCCATGTGAAGGACACGATGGGACGCCGGCTCGGCTTCGGCACCGGTTTTCTCGTCTCGCCCGCACTGCTGCTGACAAACAACCATGTCCTCGAGAGTGAGAACAACGCCGCTGGCAGCGAGGTGGAGTTCGACTTCGAGCTGGATCTTGCCGGCAACATCCGGCAGTCGGTGACGTTCGGGCTGTCGCCGCAGACGTTCTTCCTGACCGACGAGGATCTGGACTTCACGCTCGTTGCCGTCACGCCGAAACCGGACCGCGAGCCGATTGAGTGGGGCTGGATTCACTTCGTCGATCAGGATGGCCTGCTGGTGAAAGGAGAGTACGTTTCGATCATCCAGCACCCCAATGGCGAGGCGAAGCAGCTGGCACTGCGTGAGAACGAGGTCATCGATCTGCTTGACAACTTCGCCCACTACAAGACCGATACGGCCCCCGGGTCGTCCGGCTCGCCCGTCTTCAACGACCAGTGGGAACTGGTTGCGCTGCACCATTCCGGAGTGCCGGACCGGGACGACGACGGCGACATCCTGGCGGTCGACGGGCGGAAGTGGGATAAGTCGATGGGCGACCACCGGATCAAGTGGATCGCCAACGAAGGGGTCTCCGGCCGGAAGATCGTCGACTTCATCAAGCGGGCCAGCAATCTGACCGCCGCGCAGAAGCGCATGCGGGACCAGCTCTTCGACGGCCCTCCTCCTGGCGAACAGGCACCGTCACCGGTGGTGCCGCCGCCCGGTGCGCCGAACGTTCCCGACGGCAACAGGCCTGCGCCCGGGGTTGCGACCGGACCGACCAGTCAGGCAGGCGGGACAACATGGACCATCCCGCTGCAGGTGACCGTTCAGGTCGGTGCTCCCCATCTGGCGGGGCTCCCGACACCGCTCCCGGCAGCTCCCGATAGTGGCACACCGGCCCCCGTCGGCCCCGTTTCGGCGACTGACGACACGGACCTGCAGCAGGCACTCGCCGAAGCCGAGGACGCCCGGACCCGCATCTACTACGACGCGGATCAGGACGAATCGGACCGCAGCGAGTATTACGCCGATCTGGACCCGGACCGGCTGTCGCGTGACGAGCTGTTCGACCAGTTACACGACCTGTTGAAGTCGACGCACACCGGACGCCCCCGGTACAGGCCGAGCCGCGAGGTCTATCCGTGGGTCGATCTGCATCCGGACCGGAAACTGCGGAGCATCTACTCCGGGAAGGCATTCGAGCCGGAAGAGCTGATCCGCGAGGACTTCCGGATTGAACAGGAGCGGACGCTGCAGCTTCAGGAGCTGATGCAGCGGGAAACTGGCCTGACGCCGGAGCGGATGCAGGAGGAGGTCGACCTGCTCGAAGCGCAGAATCCGTTCAACTGCGAGCACGTCGTGCCGCAGTCGTGGTTCGGCAAGAGTGAGCCGATGCGCGGGGATCTGCACCACCTGTTTGCCTGCGAGTCGGGCTGCAACAGCTTCCGCAGCAACATCGCCTACTTCGACTTCTCGGACTTCGAGGAGGCCGTGCGGACGGAGTGCGGCAAACGGGAGGAGAACCGGTTCGAGCCGACCGCCGGCAAAGGAACGGTTGCCCGGGCGACGCTGTATTTTCTGTTGCGGTATCCGGGGAAGGTGAACGATCCGGAAGAATTGCCCGCGGACCGGCTCAGCACACTGCTGCAGTGGCACGCGGATCACCCGGTGACCGAATACGAGCGACACCGCAACCAGGCGATCTTCGAGAAGCAGGGAAACCGCAACCCGCTGATCGACTTCCCGGACTGGGCAGGGGAGATCGCGTTCGGGAAGGGGCTCGGTTGAGCGGGGCGGACGGGCCCCCGGCCGGACAAGCAGGTCGGCCACAGAAGACGACAAAGAAGCGAAGTTACCCGGCAGGGACTCGAACCCCGACTAACAGGACCAAAACCGAACGCGAACCACGTTCCGCAGAGGCAGCAACGTAAACGGATAACAGAGATTACACTTTGGAGCGTGCGGTGTCACGACTGCACATCGGCGAACGCGACTGAATGCGACAAATCGACCGATTCTGTAGTAATTCTGTAGTCGGCTCGCGCCCGCGGTAGTCCCTGCATCTCGCTCCCGCCCCGATCCGCAGCTCGACCTCACACGAACTGAGGGGCTGTCGATCGCAAGATCGATTGGACGTGAAGGGCGTTGGTGTCCTGCATGGAACCGGTGTCTCGCACCGGAGGCGCCATTCAGCAAATAGTTTTCCAGCTTGACGATGCGAGCGACCTGTGGGCTACGGCAGCGGGGGCGGGTCGTTGTACTTTGCGTCTTTGTTGCCATACCACCCGTCAATGAACTCTGACTGGTTTGTCCACACCCGGGAAATCGCGGGCAGGTCATCGTGATAGAAGCGAAAGGTCTGGTCGACAACCTGCATGTTCCCCTCGTCGTCGTCGGCTCGATACCGCAGCCTGGCGAGCGTGTGCGCGGGCACGTCAAGCAGTTCGCCCCTGCCGTACGGAATCTGGTAGAACTCCCGTGATCGCGTGCCGTGCCACTCGATTTCCTCCCAATCGCCAGTGGGGAGGGTTCTTCGCAGGTGATCCCGGATCGCCTCCAGATACGGCCGTGTTGCCGCCGGCTGCGACTCTGCAATAGGGTCTGCATTATGCGATATTCCCAATCCCTGCGAGGCCGCGAGCCAGACGGCCGCGATGCCACCGATCGCCATTACGATTGTTCACGCGATCAAAGCGCTTTGGCGGTTGCGACGCTGTCGGCCGGTAGTTCGAATTCCGTCTATGGCGGTTGTGCGAGGGGGGCGAAATCCGCGACTCTCAGGACTCGCCTTCGACGTCGGGAGGGTGACGTGTGGACTGCCAGGCTGGCTGTGATTCTGCTTCGCCGGGTGGGCCACGGCGGTTGTGTCAGTCCCGAGCACGAACCGATGCCGACAGCGCTTGCAGCGGACGTGCCGTCCTTCAAGGCGTGCTTCGTAGCGGAAACCCGCGCCGCAGGAAGGACAGGGAGAGTGTCGTGCCGGCGAAGGAGAAGACGCGCGGTTCATTTCGGGGCCCACCGTACAAAGTAAGAATTGTGTCCATCCGACGTTCCCGGGGCTGGCAAATCCAGGAACGTCCAGGAAACCACGCCTACCCCGCCGTATCCACGATCGACTGGTAGATCGCCTTTGCCAGGAACGGCAGCGCCGCTGCCCGGAACTTCTCATCCTCCAGGTACCGCGTCACCAGGTCGTCGTTGTCTCCCATCCGCTCGATCATCAGCGATTCCATTCGCTTGCCGATCCCCAGAGCAAACTTGTCGAGCGTGTTCGCTTTGGCCGTCTCGATCACTTCCTCGCTCTTGGCCGCCTTCTCCCGAATCTGCTCGAAGAAGTAGCGGTCCTCATCGTCCAGCTCGGCACCGAACTTCTCGTTCAGCACGCGGATCAGCTCCGACAGCGGCGTTTCCTCTTCCTTCACGCGACCGGTTCCGACGTCGGTGGGACTCTTCACGCCTTCCGTCTCGCCGTCTGCAAGGTCGATCGCCCCCGAGAACGTCAGGTGCGTGCGGATTTTCGCCAGCTCGACCTCCCCCTCGAGACGCACGGCTGTCGAGTTGTTCCCTGTCGGCAGGTCCGGGAGGACGAACCACCCGAAGCTGTAGAGCTTCTCGAGGTCCGCATCCGGGTATGGCATGATCTGACTGAGGAACGCGTACAGGTTCACGTAGGCGGCCAGCCGGTCGCGAAACTCACGCCGCTGGTCCTCGTCCTCGATCGCCTTGAAGCGGTCCACGCATGGCTGTGCCCAGTACTTCAGGTCCGAGTGATCGCGTGCCTTCTGCCGCTTCGAGTTCTTGTAGAAGACCCGTGCGAACTCCTCGACCTCGCTCGCGTGGTAGACCTGTGACTCGTCCAGCTGATGTTTCAGCTCCTCCAGCTTCTGCGGGTCCGAAACCTCCTGCAGGCTCGTCGCGTCGTAGTACGGCTTGAATGCCTTGTAGATGTCGTCCGACTCGTTGATGAAGTCGAGGACGAACGGAGCTTCCTTGCCGGAAATCTTGCGGTTCAGCCGCGACAACGTCTGCACGGCCTGCACGCCATCCAGCCGTTTGTCGACGTACATCGCCATCAGCAGGGGTTCGTCGAAACCGGTCTGGTATTTGTTCGCGACGATCAGCACCTGGTAGTCGGAGGAGTTGAACCGCTCGGGCAGCTGCTTCTCACTGATCGGCTTGCCGTTCACGACGTCCGGGTTCATTCCCGGCTCGGTGTACTCCGCCTGCGTGTCCGGATCGGTCACCTTGCCGCTGAAGGCCACCAGAGCCCGCACGTCGTCGTACCCCTTCTCCTTGATGTACGCATCGAACCCCAGCTTGTACTTCACGGCATGCAGCCGGGAGGATGTGACGACCATCGCTTTCGCCCGGCCGTCCAGATGGTGTCGCACCGACCGGCGGAAGTGCTCGACGATGATCTCGATCTTCTGCTCGACGTTCTCCGGGTGCAGGACGACGAACTTCGCCAGAGCCCGGGCTCCCTTCTTCTTCGGGAACTGCGGGTCCGACTCGATCGCCTTCAACAGGCGGAAATAGGTGCGGTAGGTCGTGTAGTTGCGCAGCACGTCGAGAATGAAGCCCTCCTCGATCGCCTGCCGCATGCTGTACGTGTGAAACGCCTCCGGCTTCCCGCTCTGGCCTTCGCGGCCGAACAGCTCCAGCGTCTTCCCCTTCGGTGTCGCGGTGAACGAGAAGAAGCTGACGTTCGGCTGCCGCAGCCGCGACTGGAGCACGCGGTTCAGGCCGTCCTCCCAGTCTTCCTCACCGTTGCCGGTCTCCGGGACGGACGAGCCGAGCAGTTCCTTCATCTCCCGGGCGGTCTCTCCCGTCTGGCTCGAGTGAGCCTCGTCGACGATCACCGCGTACCGCCGGTTCGCGATCTCCTTCTCCATCTCGCGGGCCGCGGCTCGGGCCTCCTCATCGGGATTGTCGATGTCGTCGGCCCCGGCATGCCGCAGCAGTCCCTTGAGTACAAAGGGAAACTTCTGCAGTGTCGTGACGACGATCCGTGTGCCGTCAACCAGGGCTCTGGCGAGCTGGGCTGCGTTGTCGTCGATCCCCTGCACCACCCCCTGCACGTGCTCGATCTGGTAGATCGCGTCCTGCAGTTGATCGTCCAGCACGGTCCGGTCGGTGATGACGATGACGCAGTCAAAGACCTTCTCGTCCGCATCGTTGTGCAGACTGGCCAGCCGGTGGGACAGCCACGAGATGCTGTTCGTCTTGCCGCTGCCGGCCGAGTGCTGGATCAGATAGTTGTGCCCGGGCCCCTCGGCGCGGGCGGTCGCGATCAGCCGGCGGACGGCATCGAGCTGGTGGTACCGCGGAAAGATGAGCGTCTCCCGCTTGACCGTTTTCTTGCTGCCGTGGCCGTCATCGACCTTCTCTTCTCGCTTCTGGATGAACATGAAGTGGCCGATGATGTCCAGGAAGCTGTCCCGCTGCAGGACCTCCTCCCAGAAGTAGCCGGTCCGGTAGCCGCTGGAATGGGCCGGGTTGCCGGCTCCGCACTCGATGCTCCCGGGATGGCTCCCCCGGTTGAAGGGAAGGAAGTACGTCTTCCCCTTCTGCAGCCGGGTCGTCATGTAGACCTCTTCCGAGTCCGCCGCAAAGTGGACCAGGGCCCGACTCTTGAACGCGAACAGCGGCGTGTGCGGATCGCGTTCCCGGTACTGCTGCACGGCCTTCCGCCAGGTCTGGTTCGTCTGCGAGTTCTTCAGCTCGATCGTCGCCAGCGGCAGCCCGTTGAGCGCCAGCACGATATCTGCCGTGGCACCGCCGCTGGCGTTGCACGGCACCTGTCGGGTGACCGTCAGCTCGTTGCGGCCGTACTGCTTCAGCACGTCCGGCGAGAGCCCGTGAGCCGGCCGGAACTGTGCCGGCTGGAACGTCTTGCCGTAGAACTTGAAGCCGTGCCGCAGGACGTGGAGCGTCCCCTTGAGGTTCAGCTCCTTCACCAGGGCCCGGACGAGCATGTCTTCGAGGTTGTCGCCGTGCAGGTCCCGCATGGACTGCCAGAGCTCCGGCTGCGTCGCCTGCAGGAAGGAGAAGAGGCGATCCGGGAAGAGCGCATGCTTCTGGTCCCACTCGTCGACGTTCCCCTGCGTCCAGCCAGCCTGAGTGAGGAGAATCTCCTCGACACGCGACTCAAACAGTTTCTCGTTTGCCTTGACTGGCATCAGGGATACCTCAGCTCGCTTCGTAGCTCTTCTCGATCAGGGGACGGGCCTTCTCCAGGTCATCCGCATTGTGGATGACGATCTCGAGGTCTCCCGTACCCAGGTGCCCGATCTGTCGGACGTCACGTGTAAAGCCTTCCTCGAGTTCGATCGAATCAGGATCGACACGCACGTGCACCAGCAGATGGTTGTGGTTGTTGCGAATCTCGACTGTGGTGAAGTTCCGGATACGCTTGTAGGCGAAATACCACTTGAGCACCTTCTTCTGAACATCGTCCCCCAGAGACAAACAGAGCGACTCGAGCTGCTCGTACAGGTCACGCAGCTCTTCGCTCGCCTCTTCCAACTGGGCGCTGACCGTCTTGTAGACCTGCTTGGCTTTCCCGCCGGCATCTGGTGGCACCGGTGCAACCGGCTCCTCGGCCGCTGATGTTGTCGCCTGCACCGCATTGACCAGTTCGAGCAGCAACAGCTCTTCCCCGAACCGTAGGTACCGCATCAGTTCGATGTTCCGATTGATCTGCTGGACGGCATGCTCATCGTACCGGGTGAAGTCGCCGGCAATGCAGAGCAGACGGGGGCTGGACCATTCGATCGCGTCCGCCGCGTCCTTGCCGTACCTGTCCAGTACGAGCAACTGGAACTCCCCCTTGTGATCCAGCAGCCAGTCCAGGTAGAACAGGCCCTGGTTGATGACGTTCTCGTTGCTGGACCGCTTGTACTCGATGATGACCGGGCAGCCGTTCTCGTCGATGCCCAGCGTGTCGATCCGTCCACCATGCTTCTTGCCGGTGCTGTATTCGGTCGCCAGGAAACGGATTCCCAGAAACGTCTCGAGATTCTCTTCGATCAGCTTCTGCAGCGACTTCTCGAGGGCGACCGAACGCCCCTCAAGAGCCGTCACGTCGGTACCGTTCGTCCGGAACAGTTTGATGTCACTCATCAGCGGCCTCTGGGGCTTCTGTTCGCGGTGTTTCTACTGACGACAGTGCTTCGGTTACATCTGCAAACTCGTTCACAATTTCGGATTCCGGTTCGAAGTGGTACGACAGGAAGCGAACACCTTTCTGCTCGCAGCGGTTGTAGAAGTAGCAGGCATTTGATTCCGTCCTGGGAGACGGCATGACCTTGACCAGAGGCAAAAGCTTCAGCGCTGTCTCTTCGGACGGACTCCAAAGGTGAAGGTGCCCATCCTCCAAGGGGGCCGTCAAACTGCACTCCCCGGCTGCAAACGGAGTCCGTGCCCCCATCACGTGCCGCACCTGGAACTTGAACACACCGCTCTGATATTTCGATGTGAGCGGAGTGATCAGCATGTACTGCTCCCAGATCACTCCAAATACGTTCCGCACCGTTTCGATGTGATCCTTCAGCTGACCGTCAACGTTCCACGCAGCTTTCTCGGGAACCGCCCCCATGTGTCCCAACCAGTCGTTCCGAATCGCGTTGGTCGTCTGGATCACTTGTACGAGACGCGGGTCGGAGATTGCGTCGACGACGACGTCATTTCGGCAATGGAACAACTCTTGCCAGGTGGAAGGATCATCTTTGCGAAGCCGTCGCACTTCGGCCGACAACACTTCAAACGTGACTTTCCATGCGCCAAATGTGGCCATCCTCAGAGTAAGATGCTGCTTGTTGAGGACTCTTTGAACCTTCGGTCCGACCTGCGCCCAGTGCTTCGGGGAAGAAGCGAACGCACTCAGGAGAACGACTGCGAGGAACTCCGCCAGCGCTTCGAAGAAATGAAGTTTTCGCTTGTACTGGTCCGTTGCACTGCCTCCCTGGGCGTGACACACCCACAGAATGGACGCAAGGGGAAATGGCAGCGTGTCAATCCAGTCCTGAAAGCGGTCCTTCTGGTTGAGCGTCGCGAGCGCATTTGCGACGGCATCGACGTTCAGCGGGCGGGACCACAGCTTCGACTCCAGCTCTCCCAGTTCGTTCTTGAGCCGATCAATCGTGCGCTGGGCGTCAACGACGGACTGCTGAGTGTGCAGCGTGTCCCTGACTGGCAGGTAGACTGTCGATTCTTCAAGCAGGGTCCTGTTGATGCGCGGGATTGTAGTCCCTGTTCGCAACGAGCCCCGCCACTGCTGGCCGAGGCTCGTATTGAGCATGCGGGCGACGAAGCGGGCGTCGGCGACATCAGGATTGACCACAAGCTGATAGTAGCTCTTGAGTTTCTCCGGGAGCTCGCTCTGGGATGTTGTCGCTTTGGTCGCAGCCATTGCCGGCAGATATACGCAGTTCGGCAACTCGGGAAGCCTCGCAAAGGACTTCCCACGGGCGGGGGCATTGACCTCCTGCACGACCTCGCGGAACGGATATCCTTTCAAGCCGCTTCGACGTGCCTGATCCTTGATACGCGCAGCCACGTCGATGGGGGAGAACCCCCGAAAAGATTCTCGTTCTACGACGCAGCCGAGTGACGGTGATTTTCCTTCTCGTAGCGCCTGCAGGTTGTCGAGGATTGCTTGCTGTTGCTTCCGGGATGATGCATACCTTGCCGTAAATACCGTGTCCGTCGCGGCCCGCTCCAGCAACACGATATGCGTTGCAATCCGTGTCAGAGGCTCGAACGTTCCTTCGGGCAATTCGATGGCTGCGGTCATGAACAGCCCGAGCTGCTCCAGAGCGTGACGGGCACGCCCCGGCGATCCGGACCGCGTGAAGAATCCGTCGAAGACAACGAAGACGCCGCAACCGTGTTCGGTCAAGTGCTGGCACGCGGCCAGTATGAGGAGATGGCCGGCGTGGTCGGTCACGGATTGGAGACGCCCGCCGATGTCGACTTTCAGTCGCCGTTTTTCGTGCAGTCCCCATGGGGGACACGACACAACCATGTCATAGTGAGCAACGTCGTCTGCAAGTACATCGAGCGGATCGCCAACGACCAGTTCCGTGCTCGCGACATCCCCTAGCAGTGTCCAAACCTCCGCGTCCTCCTCCGACTGCGTCACCGCCCGCATGCGGGATGGTTTTAGTCGAGCATGCAGAGCTGTTGCGAGGAATCCCTTGCCTGCCAGCGGCTCGAGAATTGTGTCCGGCTTCTGCAACGCCGCCAGGTCCGCAATGAACTCGGCGACATCCGAAGGCACGAAACGATCGAGGTACCGATGATCTTCGGTCAGCACGGCAAGCAGATCAGGCCGAATAACGGGGATGCCAGTTTTCTGGCAGTGCCGCACCAACTCCGAAAGAGTCGGAGCACCACCCTTCGCTCGCATTTGCGCGAGCTCGTCCTGCATCGACCTGGCCCCTGTGGTCATTCGTTTGCTCCCTCCTCTTCCTCCATCAGCTCCACGAACTTGAAGACCAGCGACCGCAGGTCCGCAAGCGTCAACTCGGCCTTCCAGGTCGTGCGCCCTTTGTACCGGCTCCAGATTGTCAGGCCGGCGATCTGTCCAGTCTCGTCCGCATCGAACTCGACGTTGCAGTGTGCAATGCCGTTCCGCAGCATGCGCGTGAGCTGCCTGAGGTTCTCCTCCTCGAGCTGGCCTTCCGACGTCCGAATCTCGGGCCAGCCCCGTTCCACCAGCTCCGACAGCGGGGTCTCGGGAATCGATCTCATGTACCGTTCGCGGGGGAAGACCAGCAGTCCCAGCAGCGAGTTGCACAGCTGCGTCACTTCGAAGACGGTGTCGCCTCGCTGTTCGGCTGCTTCGATGAACTCGAGGTTCGCGCGCGTCCGCCGGGCAAAGTCGAGTACGAACTGTCGATGGTAGTCCATCCGTCTTCCTCCGCGCCGATGTGACGCCTCCTGCCGGTCAGCTCCCTTTCAGCAGCCGGTTGGTGATGTTTTCGACGTCCGGCGACGAGACGAGGTCGAGCATGTGCCGGCGGCTGCCTCGATCGCGAATAGGGGTGACTGCCATTTGAGGCCCGCTCCATGTTGGAGGTGAGGAAGTTGGTGGCCGGTCCGCAACGCAGCGGCAACCGGCCGGGGGTGGGTGATTCAGTGTGTCTCTGCGAGCGGTTCCGGTTCCACTGTGTCCGGATCATCGGCGTCCGGGTTCTGGTCGCGGACATCGATCTTGCCCGTCACCGCCGCGGTGATCAGGGCGGTCCGGTACTCCTGCAGCCGCTCGATGGCTGCCTCGACGGTTTCAGCGATCTTTCCGATCCGACCAGTCCGCACTCCAAGGAATTGAGCGATTGCTCGTTGTTCGCCAACTGGCGGTTTGGGCAAGCCGATCGAGTTCAAGCGATCGCTCGTAAGCTTGGGTTGAGCGGCCCCTGTGACAAGTGGCGTGTAGTCTATCGTTTGAAGGACGTGCACCCAGTAATGCAACTCGCCGTCCTTGGGCCGCAGAATGTGCGCGTGGTTGTTCACCCAGTACTTGCCGGTCGCAAGGAATGCGAGCGGCGTGCTACGAGATAGTAGGTTCGCTCCATCTTCAGCGACAAGGATCAGTGGTTCGTCGAAGATGTAGTCGTCGACGTAGTCGATGATGCCCGATGCACCGTAGTACGGGTAGGTCTTTTCCAAAGAGGCTCGCAATTCAGCGGCGACCGGGATGCGTCGCGAATCCAGGTTGAAGAACGCATGCCGAATGTTTGTCACCTCCCAATGCGCCGGCACGTCCCCCAGCCAGTCGATCCCCGAGTCCTTCATCTGCGGGTGCGGGTCGAGGCCGGCGGCACGGGCCGCCTCGGGCGGCAGCCCCTTCGTCACGCACCGCGAAATCAACGCCTGCCGCTTCTCCTCGAGCAGCTCCAGCAGCTCCCGCTTCTTCGCGATCAACCGATCAATCTTCGCCGTCTCACGATCCAGATACGACGCGATCTGGTGTTGGGTGCTGATGTCGGGCAGAGCGATTGGAAAGTGTGCCAGCGTGCTTGCATCGAGCTTGCGAGTACCATGCGCGGACTCATCCGTCAGACTGACCAGCACGTCGGCGAATCCAATCAAAGTCCACAATGCGAAGCGAGGCAGAAGTCGCGGGCTGCAGATAAGCGCTTTCATGTCCTGGTTGATAGTGACACGGCATCGTGCGATAGCAACAGGAAAGCTGTGGGCAAGGATCATCCCTCGAACCACGACCAGGATGGCGTCTCGCTCGACGAATTCCAGAGTCGTCCGGGCGAGAGCTTCTTCCGTGACATGATCGATCGAATCAGATATCTCGACGCATTTCATGTCCTTGGGAGTGACCCACGGCACGTCGCCATCCCAGAACTCCTGCTCCGTCGTGCTTGGAGTGCAACCTCCACGCATCCGCGTCAAAAACCCGAGTGGGACCATTTCCCAGTCTGCGGGCGATTCCTCAAGCCAACCGGTACGGGAATACGTGAGAGATCGAATCTGGGTCGGGGTCATTCTGTGTACAGCCTCAGAGGTCCGACTCGTAGAGTCCGGGTTCGCCGGAGTCGTCGGTCCATGTGATGCGGATGCTACGCGGCCTCGAAACTCCAAGTTGGAGAGTAAGGCTGTAAGTGTGCGACGCGGACGGAGCAAGTGAAGACTTGACCTCGCCACCGGAGAATGCTTGGTGATCGTGGGCAGTCTTGTCGTCGAGGAGAATCACGATGTCCTTTGCCCAACCAGCTCCTTGATTCTCAATAATCAAGATGTAGGTATGTCGATGTGGGGTCGTGATTTTTGCGACGAGACTAGCTTTCGCAGCCGACTTCCTCGCCTCGGCATCGCGTCCTTCCTCAATCTCGATGAGTCTTCGGTTTGCCTTTGAACTAGAAAAACACGCATAGACGGCCACACCAATTGAGATCAGCGAGCCCCAGAATGACGTGAAGTTCGCATATGCATTGTCCCCCCACTGCTGGATGAACTCGTTCACGCCGTCACCTCCCGCAGCAGCTCCAGAATCTCCCCCTCCAGCCCCCTGATTTCCGCCTCGATCTCCTCCAGCGGACGCGGCGGCTCGTACCGGTAGAAGTGCCGGTTCAACGGAATCTCGTAACCAACCTTCGTCTTCGACTCGTCAATCCAGGCGTCCGGCACGTGCGGCTGCACCTCCCGGGCAAAGTACGCGTGAATGTCTTCCTTCAACGGCACCGTCTCGGTGTCTCGCAGCTCGGCGTCCGGCTCCGGGTTCCCCTTGCGGTCCCGGCAAATCTCGGCCGTCTCGTCCCGCTCTCCCAGGGCCGAGAGAATCATCTTCAGCTCGGCCGCCGACAGCTTCTGCTCCTCGGCTTTCGCCAGTTCCTTCAACTGGCCAACGAACTCCTCGCGATCGGTGAACAGTCGCCCGGCGGTCGCTTCTGCCAGCGTCTGCAGCAGCGTGCGCAGTTCCTGCTGTCGCTGTTCGCCGGCAGCGATCTCGGCCTGGCGGGCCTTCTCCTGCTTCTTGCGGCTGGTGGCGAGGTTCTTGAAGGCGGTCTCGTCTTCGAGGCGGGCGATCCGCTCGGGGCTGGCCTGAAAGTTGAGCCGCAGCGGCCGCTCGACGGTGATCTTGCGGAAGCCGAAGTCTTCGTTGTCGAAGATTTTGCTGACGACCAGTTCCTTCTCCTGCGTGGGCTTTTTGCGGTCTGTGATGGTGAAGGTGCGGGTCTCGCCATCGGCGAAGTTGCCGTAGATGCGGGTGATCTCGCCGATGTGGTCGGGATCGTTGGGCGAGTTCGGATCGGACGGGTCGCCGATCTTGTGCCGCTTCTGCCCCAGGCTCTTCTTCATGGGAATCCAGAAGTGCCGGGCGTCGATGAGCTGGACCTTGCCGCGGCGGGGCTTCTGCTTGCGGTTGGTGAGCCCCCAGACGTAGGTGGAAATGCCGGTGTTGTAGAACAGCTGGTCGGGGAGCGCGACGATTGCTTCGAGCCAGTCGTTCTCGATGATCCAGCGGCGAATTTCGGATTCGCCACTGCCGGCATCGCCGGTGAACAGCGGGGAGCCGTTGAAGACGATAGCGACGCGGCTGCCGTCCCCGTCCTTGGCGGGACGCATCTTCGAGAGCATGTGCTGCAGAAACAGCAGGGCACCGTCGTTGATGCGGGGAAGGCCGGCGCCGAACCGGCCGGAGTCGCCGAGCTTCTCGTGCTCGTCGGTGACCGCCTTCTTCTGCTGCTTCCATTCGACCCCGAAGGGGGGATTGGCCAGCATGTAATCGAAGCAGTGCTTCTCGCCGTCCGCTTTGCGGTCGAACCCGTCGGCAGAGAACGTGTCCCCCAGGACGATATTGTCGGCGTCGTCCCCCTTGATGAGCATGTCGGACTTGCAGACGGCCCAGGCTTCGTCGTTCCAGTCCTGCCCGTACAGGAGCGGGCGGGCATCGGCGTTGAGTTCGCGAATGTACTTCTCGGCTTCGGAGAGCATGCCGCCGGTCCCGCAGGCCGGGTCGTAAATCGTCTTGACGACGTGGCTGCGGCGGAGGTCCTGCTCGGGCGAGAGGAGCAGGTTGACCATCAGCCGGATGACCTCGCGGGGCGTGAAGTGCTCTCCGGCTTCTTCGTTGGACTGTTCGGCCCCGATCCGGATGAGTTCTTCGAAGACGTAGCCCATCTGGTGGTTGTCGACCCGTTCGGCAGAGAGGTCAACCTGTGGCGAGCAGAACGCCTTCACGACTTCGAACAGCAGGTTCTTTTCCGCCATGCGGGTGATCTGCGTTTCGAAGTCGAAGCGGTCGAAGATGTCGCGGACGTTCTTCGAGAAGTGGTTGATGTAGCTGTTGAAGTTGGGGGCGATCTGGTTGGGATCGTCGAGCAGCTTCTGCAGCGACAGGCCGGAAAGGTTGTAGAAAGGCCGGCCGGTGATTTCGGTGAGCTTGTGACGGATGACGGCATCCGGCTTGCTGCTGATCTTCTCGTACTCGGCGAGGACTTTGTCTTTGGTCGGAGCGAGCAGGCAGTCGAACCGCCGCAGGACGGTCATCGGCAGGATGACCTTGCGGTATTCGTTGCGTTTGTAGGGACCTCGCAGCAGATTGCAGATGGACCAGATGAAGCTGGCGATTTCGCGGTGCGACAGCGGCGTCATGCGGTGTCTTCTTCAGGCAGTACGTCTCAGGTGGCGGGAAGCAGCGTCCGGGCCGACAGGTCGCCCGGGTGGCTGCGGACCGGCGGCGGGAACACGTCGTGTGACCACCGTGCCGGTCGTGATCGACAGCAGGAGGACCGGCAGAGCGGCGTGCAGAAGGTCGGCGGCAATCGGTGCGACAGCCGACGCGTCGTGCTCGCAAGCAACAGCATGGGGGGCCCTGATGAAGTCGATCGAAGTTGATGCGTGCATTCTGATCCGATTCGGCCGGGATTTCCATCGAACGGGCCGGGATCGGTGGTGCGGTGCGGCGCCAGTCTACGTCCAGGTTGGACAGGTGCTGTCCAGGCTTTGTGGAGAATGCCTTTCGGATGGTGGCCGAACGTGTTGAAATCAGTCCCGGGCGCGCCAGCTCGCGACGCACTTCACGAATACGAAAGCAGAAGGGCCGCCGGCACGATGCCACGCATTTTCCTGGTCAACATCGGCGCGAACTCGTCGCACAAGTACCGGGCCTGCTCGCCGATCTTCCCCGACGGGACGTTCGTGTACGTCCCCTTCCCGCTGCCCGACGGCGAGTGGGGCAGTCGGCCGTACCCCCGCGAGGCGTGGCCGTTCACGAATGGCGTCGAGTGGGACCAGACGCATGCCGACCCCGACTGGCCGAATCTGACCTACGGCGACTATCTGGGGAATGCCCGCGCCGCGGCACTGAGGACTGCGGGGCCGGGTGACATTCTGCTCTTCTGGGCGCAGCTGTGGCGGAACCTGGGGGACTGCTGGCTCGACTTCACCAACGAATGCGGCTGGTACCTGATCGGAGTCCTGCGGATCGAGGAAACGCTTTCGGCCGGTCAGTCCCCCCGGCACGCCCGGTCGGCCAACCGCAAGCGGGCGGAAGCGAACGCCCACTTCGTCGGGCCGCGGCTGGAGCGGGGGCACGTGGTCTTTCTGGGGGACCGGCAGCACTCGTGCCTGTTCACCCACGCGGTGCCATTTGTGACGGGTGACCTGAAGTCGTCGCTGCTGTACCGGACGTTCCGGACGGCCGGCAACCGTCCCTTGCCGCTGCGTGGCACACACTGGAGCGGGTACGTCCGCAGCTGCCGTGCGGTGTGGAACCTGGAAATCGCGGACGACCTCCGCCGGGCGACACTGCTGCGAACGGCGATCTCGCGGAAGAATGCGTTCGATCTGCTGGCGGGAGTGGGGTGAGGACACGCGATCGATCCCGGTTCGGGCG
>ENA-ORCW01000203-ORCW01000203.1-marine-metagenome-genome-assembly--contig:-NODE-203-length-61084-cov-3.686069_pt1 | contig 61084 bp, 59 predicted proteins | sample MGYA00237784_ERZ508517 | MGnify/ENA primary metagenome ERZ508517 (study PRJEB26187, sample SAMN06268979) | marine metagenome | isolation source: Tt ae E1 feedstock associated aerobic enrichment on...
CTCTTCGTTGCCGCCATGCTTCTCACCGTGCTCGGCCTCATGCCTGGCCTGCCTTTCCTGCCTTTCGTCGCACTTGCCGCCGTGATGGCAGGCATCGGCTACGCCTTGCCGCGACGTGCGCGCCAGCGGCAGGAAAAGCAACACGAAGTTCAGCGGCAAGAGCAGCTCTCGCAGGAAGAAGAAGAGCGCAACTCGGTCAAATCTTCGTTGAAGACGGCCGAGATCGAACTGCTCATCGGCAAGCAGCTTTCCACGCGACTTCTGGCTTCGCATCAGGAATTGGCCTATCGCATGGGCAAGATGCGCAAGAAGTTTGCCGCGCAGTACGGTTTCGTCGTGCCCGAAGTGCGTCTGACCGACGACTATTCCATCCCGCCCAAAAGCTACCGCATCAAGATCCACGGCACCGTGGTGACAGAGTATCAGATGCGCGTCGGCGAACTGCTCGTCCTGGTTGGCAACAACCGGATGCCCGACATGCCTGGCGAAGAGGTCAAGGAGCCAGCGTTCGGCATGCGCGCCTTCTCGGTGCCGGAAATGTTCAGCGACGACCTGAAACGCGAACGCTATGCCTTCGCCGACAACATGTCGGTCCTGCTGACCCATCTCAGCGAAGTGATCCGAAACAACCTGCCGCAACTTCTGTCCTACAAGGACATGAAGGCGCTCATCGAACGGCTCGATCCCGAATACCGTAAGCTCGCCGATGAAATCTGCTCCTCGCACATAACCTATCCGGGTTTGCAGGCGGTGCTCAAACTTCTCCTGGCTGAGCGCGTCTCTATCCGCAATCTCCATCTCATCATCGAGGCCATTGCCGAGATCGCGCCGCATATCCGCCGCACCGAGCAGATCGTCGAGCATGTCCGCATCCGCATGGCGCAGCAAATCTGCGGCGACCTGACCGAAGGCAACACGCTCAAAGTGCTCCGGCTCGGGGGTCGCTGGGACCTGGCCTTCCATCAGGCGCTCAAGCGCGACGCCAAGGGCGAAATCCGAGAGTTCGACATCGATCCGCGCCAGCTCGAGGAATTCGGGCAGGAGGCGAGCACGGCCATCCGGAAGTATCTGGACGCCGGCGAGCGCTTCGTGCTTGTCACCGCGCCCGAGGCGCGGCCCTACGTGCGCATGATCGTCGAACGACTGTTCCCGACGCTGCCTGTACTCAGCCATGTGGAAATGGCAAAAGGCGTCGAACTCAGCGTGCTGGGCTCGATTTCGTAATGCCGGACCCACGCTCCCTGGGAGCCAGAGCGTCGGCAACCTGATACGATGCTCGAAACCCCGCTCCTCGCCGCGTTTCTTGCCTTCTGCCGTATCGGCGGCTGCTTCATGCTCATGCCCGGGCTATCGAGCGTGCGCGTGCCCATGCAGGTGCGCCTGTTCGCTGCCGTGGCGGCCACGCTTGCCATGCTCGCTCATCTTTGGGATCTCATCACACCGCACGTGTCCGACGAACCGGGGCCGCTTTTCCTGCTGATCGCCTCGGAACTTGCCATCGGCGCGCTGATCGGTCTCATCGCCCGCGTCTACGTCCTGTCGCTGCAATTTATCGGCACCTCCATGGCCATGTTCATGGGCTTCGGCATGGCCGCCGGCGGCACCGCGATCGAAGAGGCCGAACCGCAGCCACCACTTACCGCGCTCATCTCGCTCTCGGCACTAATGCTGCTCTTCGTTCTCGATTTTCACCACCTGATCATCCGTGCGTTGGTGGTCTCGTACGAACTGGCGCCGATCGATAGCCTGTTCGACCCGCAATCCGCACTGACCGACATCACCGACACGCTTTCCGACGCATTCTTCGTGATGCTCAGGCTCGGCAGCCCCTTTCTCGCCTACGCGATCCTGGTGAACCTCGCCATCGGTTTCATCAACAAGCTCACGCCGCAGATCCCGATCTACTTCATATCCCTGCCATTCGTGATCGCGGGAGGCATCATTCTCCTCTATTTCGCCATCCCCTCGCTGCTCGGGCTTTTCGCCGAGGGGTTCTTTCCGATCTTCGAGGGACGTTAGGCATGTCGACACCACGGCAGAAACGCCTGCGGAAGCTTGTATCGGTGATGGAACGCCTCAAGAACTATCACCAGGCACAACACGCCGCGCACATGGCCGAAACCGTAGCTGCGGAAGAGGAAGCCAAGTCCATCACCGACACGCTCGACACCGGCACCACCATGACGGCCCTTTTTCCCGACCTTTATCATCGCCGTGTCGCAAATGCGCTTGAGCGCAGCCGCTCGAGTGCCGAACGCGCCCGGCAGGAAGCGCAAAGCATCATGCAAGCGGATGCGCGTGGCAACGCTTTGGCACGCGCCTATCGCGAGGCCACAAACATGGAAGAACGCAGCAGCGCCGACAAGGAACGCCTCGAATTCATCGAACGCCGCAGAACGGGCGAGACTTAAGCCTCCCACAAGCTTGTTCTGGGAATATGCCGTTTACAAACACGAACGATGGAGGACGCCTTGGCGATATCGCCTCCCGGCGACATTGTCTTGAATGTGGCGCGCGCCGCAGACCCGGCCAAAGCCGCAGCCGCGAAAGAGCGGCTTGAGGCGAAGTCGGGTGTAAGCGCCAGTTTTTCGACAGTGATCGACACGCGGCCCATCAGTCCAATGAAGGCTGGCGCAAACGCGCCGTCCGATGTCGAAAAGAAGTTCGAGGCGATGGTTCTTCAGAACTTCATGCAATCGCTCCTGCCGGAGGAGACCTCCGCCGTTTACGGCGAGGGACTGGCCGGCGAGATGTGGCGCTCGATGCTGGCCCAGCAGCTCAGCGAAACACTGGCCGAGAAGGGTGGCATCGGCATCGCCCGCAATGTTTTGCGCGACTATACGGTCGAAAACGAGCACCGCGTGCCCGTGGGCGCGGTCTCGCAGACGCCAGAGCAGCAAGAAGCCGGCAGACGGGCTCTGCTTTCCACCGCTATGGTCGAGGAGATCGAGCGGCACGCGGCCAAGACGCTGGGCGGGAACCCTACACCGACCCGCAATGACAAAGAGAGCTGAAGTACAGAAACGGAACGAAACCATGTACGATATGACCTCCGCAGCCAATTCCGAGAAAGCCTCTCTGGCCATGAACCAGCATGGTGGCGCGAGCGCCCTGGCGATCATGCGCCGCATCGAGGAAACAATCGACGCCGAGACCGATGCGATCCGCAACGATCCCGCTTTCGATCTCAAGGCGTCCAATGCGCGCAAGAGCCGTCACCTTTACGAGTTGACGCGCGCGCTCAAGGGAGCAAACGAAGCGGGCCTTGCCAACGCGCATCGTGACGCGCTGGTCCGGTTGCGGGACAAGCTCGCTGATAATGAAGCCACTATCCGCGCGCATATGGGCGCCGTCAACGAAGTGGCGGAGCTCCTGCAAGACGCCATCGAGCGCGCGCAGACCGACGGCACCTATTCGCAACACGAATTCGGCCAGGCCGCACCCACATGATAAAGTTCGTCTTCGCCGCCCTGTGGATCTGCGCGGTGTCGGTTGGAACGATGCTTTATTCGTTCCAATTCTCACAGGCCAAGAACAACGCCGAACCCCCACCCGCTTTCTTTGGCGGCCTCGATTATGTGAGCACGGACGTGATTTCGGTGCCGGTCGTCAAGACCGGGGCGGTAGACGGCTATTTTCTCACGCGCCTGTCTTATTCGATCGACTCAAAGAAGCTCAAAGCCCTGAGCATTCCGGTAGAGGCCATGTTGGTGGATGAGATTTACTCTCATCTTTATGCCAACCCCGCCATCGACTACGCGAGCAAGGATGGTTTCGACGTTTCCGCGTTCCGCGACGGATTGGTCGAAAGCATCAATGCGCGGGTCGGCGAGGAGCTGATCCACGAAGTGTTCATCGAACAGGCCGATTATCTGTCCAAGGCAGAAATCCGCAACCAGTCAGCAAGAAGCCGGCTTGGCCCGGAAACTTCAGGCCCCAATGCACTGGAAGCGGATTCCACGGCATCGCAGCCAAGCAGCCACTGAACTCCCCCGCCGGCGTCTTCACCTGCCGCAGCCCATTTGTCAAAGCCCGAGAATCGCACCGATTTTCGGGCGCGTTTGTTTGTCAGAAGCTTCTCGCCTGTGATACCGGAAAAGGGGGATTTTGGGGGCGCTTATCGCCACCAGCATCGATCTTTTCCATTTGTAATATAAGAAATATAACTTTGAAAATTTGAAATAGTATAAAGAATAAATATTATTCATAAGCTATATAATTATGCGAAATTCCGCTTCATAACGCATTTTTATATCCAAATGCCTCATTCCTGTCCAAAATCGATCTGTTTAATGCAGATATAAGGCGTTGCCTTATACAGCAAACAATGTAAACAGTTCCCCGCTACTGCAATTATCCTGAAATTTTTAATCGGGACGCGGGGGGCACTGTTTCGTTGCCGCACTATGTGCGGGCCGAAAGAGTATATTTGGAGATTTATAGTGACGATGACGCACCCCTCGGCCGATATTTCGCCGCCGATCCCGGACAGGGAATGTCTGGAAGCTTTTGATACAGACACCAACAATCCCTGCTTACCACCTCTGGCAACGGCTATTGGATACAAACTGCGCCGCGCGCAGCTCGCCGTCTTCCAAGACTTTCAGAAATCGTTCGCTTCGGTCAAACTGCGGCCAACAGAATTCGCCGTACTCTCTCTGATCGCGGCAAATCCCGGCCAGAAACAGACTGAAGTGGCAGAGCAACTGGGCATCAAGCGCGCGAATTTCGTCGCACTGATGGATTGTCTGGAAAATCGCGGGCTCGCGGAACGCCGAAAGGGCGATATCGACCGCCGTTCGCATTCCCTGCACCTTACATCCAAAGGCGCCGACTTCATCTCCGATATTTCGAAGCTCTGGGCACAGCACGAAAAACGGATCATCGAGAAACTGGGCGGAGAGGACAATCGCGATGCGCTTATTGCACTCCTCGATCGTCTGTTGGCAAACAAGAAACGCACCCCACTGCCGCGTCGATGAAAACCGACAAAAGACGTTGACGTAAACGTCAAATAATGTCTAGTGTCTGGCAACGGGTCTCCCTGCGTCAGTCGGGCAGAGCCATGAAAACGCAGCATATCCGGTTACAGGGAGAACATGTATGGGGATGGACGCGATTGCCGAGAAAGTGAAAGCGCGTGTTGCAGATTCGGATTTCGCCCGATCGGTGAAGTTCGATTGCGGCGATGACGGCGTGATTGTCATCGATGGAAGCAGCGTTTCCACCGGAGACGGCGAAGCCGATTGCGTTATCAGCCTTTCCAAGGATGACCTGGAGGCCATGATTTCGGGCGATCTCGACCCCACATCGGCCTTCATGCAGGGAAAACTCAAAGTGGACGGAGACATGTCCGTTGCAATGCAACTCAGCCAAGTGCTGTAGTCGCAAGATCGCAAAGACGAGACCTTTGGGCGGATCGCTTTTTGAGCAAAAGCGATCCGCCCTTTCTCATATTGAAAAGCCTTTTTACGCCACAAGCCCGTGCGCGCGACTGCGTATGCTCATCTTTCGTCCGCAGGCTCGCAAGGTACCCGTGGCACCGGCGAGCGCCCCTGGAACAAGTTCCAGAGCCAGGAAGCGCTCCGTCTCGTAGGGTCCCGGCATCGCAAGCGCGCGCGTCGGCGCCGAGGAGAAGCCGAACCGCTCATAATAGACGGCATCGCCCACCAGAAGAACTGCCGGATGCTCCAGCCTCCGTGCCTCGGCGAGCGCGTGGCGCATCAGAGCGCTCCCGACTCCGCATCCGGAAAGTGCGGTCTCCACAGCCAACGGCCCGAGCAGAAGCGCGGCCTGTCCACCTGTGCCCAAACGCACATTCCAAAGGCGGACAGAGCCGATCAGACGGCCTTCGTCGTCACGCGCGACAAACGCCAACCCCTCCGCCGGCAACCGGCCCCGGCGCAACGTCTCCGAGGATTTGAGCTTGCGCTTCGACCCCATGACGCGATCGAGCAAGGCTTCGCGTTCGGTCAGGTCCTGCGCGGTTTCACAAAGAATCGAAAAAGCAGGGGCATCCACCCCGCCGACAACAACCTGGTTCATGGCCTTCATCCTTGAAGCCCGAGAAATCCAGCCCGCGCAAGGATGCGCGGGCCACGCAATCTGTTTGTCAGATTACGTAGGATCGAAGCGGCTCGAACCCATTGAAGGCCACAGACGCATAAGTCGTGGTGTAGGCGCCCGTTCCCTCGATCAGAACCTCGTCGCCTATGGTCAACGACAACGGCAGTGGGTACGGAGTCTTCTCGTACATCACATCGGCGGAATCGCAAGTCGGGCCGGCCAGCACACACGGTGCGGTTTCGCTGCCGTCGTGGCGGGTTACGAGCGGATAGCGGATCGCCTCGTCCATGGTCTCGGCCAAGCCGCCAAATTTACCGATATCGAGGTAGACCCAGCGCACATTGTCGTTGTCGGCCTTCCTGGAGATCAGAACGACTTCCGATTTGATGACGCCTGCATTGCCCACCATGCCGCGGCCCGGCTCGATGATTGTCTCTGGAATGCGATTGCCGAAATGCTTGCGCAGCGCCGAAAAGATCGCCTGGCCGTAGGCCTGAGCCGCCGGAACATCACGTAGGTAGCGCGTGGGGAAACCACCGCCCATATTGACCATCTTGAGCACAATGCCCTCGTCCGCCAGCGCGCCGAACACGGCGCGAGCGTCCGCCAACGCGCGATCCCAGGCATCGAGATCGGTCTGCTGCGAGCCGACATGGAAGGAGACGCCATAAGGATCGAGGCCGAGCGCGCGGGCATGGCGCATCACGTCGACAGCCATGGCCGGCGCACAACCGAACTTGCGCGACAGTGGCCACTCCGCGCCAGCACCGTCCGTCAGGACGCGGCAAAACACACGCGAACCCGGTGCCGCGCGGGCGATTTTTTCTACCTCTTCCTGACAGTCCACCGCGAACAGGCGAATGCCGAGTTCGTAGGCGCGCGCCACGTCGCGCTCCTTCTTGATCGTGTTGCCGTAAGAGATGCGGTCGGGCGTAGCGCCAGCATTAAGTGCCATCTCGATTTCTGCGACAGATGCGGTGTCGAAACTCGAACCAAGCTGGACCAGCAGACGCAGGATTTCCGGCGCCGGATTGGCCTTCACCGCGTAATAGATCCTGGAGTCGGGCAGCGCCTTCTCGAAAGCGCAGTAATTGTCACGCACGACATCGAGATCGACGACCAGGCAGGGGCCATCGGGACGGCGGGTGGCGAGGAAGTCGAGAATACGCTGTGTGGCCATGTTTCTCTCCATTTGCGGCCCTTCCGGCCGCACGACTGAAGCTTCTGACTGCAGGCGCATTTACGCGCCTGCGGTGGACAAAGGAGCGGCATACACACCTTGGAGCCGGCAGGTGGAGAGCACCGGAACCAGGGCCATGCGATGACGCGCAGCGATGCATTCCGCCTTGCGGCGAAGATGCGCTTTGTCTGCCTCAGCTTTGGATGGGAGATCCCAACCGCACTGCCGGCAATGAAGGTGTGCCTCTTCAGTAACCCCGGTTTTTGGACAACCGGCAGACACCAGAAAGGCCCGCACCGTCGTTGCTTCAAGATGTCCTCGGTCTAGCGGTTGGCCGTAAGACCGACTGGAGTGGTTAAATCCAGGTACCGTACCGGTTTCCTCGCCATTTTCGAGGTCCGGCGGACACCCACAGGCACGTGCGACTTTGGGCAGCGCCGATATAGTGGCATCGTCTGTCACAATCAACGAAAAATTTTGTGTGCTTGAAAAAAAGGGCGCGAATGCCAACCTGTTGCGCCAAGGCGGACGAGGAAAATGAAGATGACAAAGATGCGCGATACGCTGAACGCATTCCTCGATTATGCCGACGCCCCCGCCCCGGCAAGCGGAGACGGCCCGCTCCTGGGACTGACACTTGGTGTGAAGGACATCTTCGACGTCGCCGGTTATCCAACCGGTGGCGGCAATCCACACCGTGCCGAACTTCATCGATCTGCCATGAGCACGGCACCTGCAATTCAACGGCTGCTCGATGCCGGCGCACAGTTCATCGGCAAGACTCAAACCGATGAATTGACGTTTTCGATGATCGGGCAGAACGCCCACTACCCACCACCGGTCAATCGCGCTGCGCCGCAACGGTTCACCGGCGGGTCATCTTCCGGCTCCGCAGCTGCGGTCGCAGGCGGTTTGACCGACATTGCCGCCGGGTCCGATACCAACGGCTCGATCCGCATCCCGGCTTCCTATTGCGGACTGATCGGGCTGCGAACGACCCATGGGCGGATTCCGCTCGAAGATACGATGCCTCTCTCGCCATCGTTCGACACATTCGGCTGGTTCGCACGGGATGCGGCGACCTATGGCCGCGTCGGCGAGGTTCTGCTAGGCGACGATCCGCACACAACGCGTCTGACACGTCCGGTGCGTGTTCTGGAACTCGAAGCTCTTTTGTTCGGGGAACAAGAGCGGGCGGCATACGGTGCGATGCTTCACACCTGCGCGCATCATTTCAACCGGGAAACCGTCTTCCTTGCGCTGCCCGGTTCGGTGAAAAGATTGTTCGCCTGTTTCCGCACAATCCAGGCCTACGAAGCCTGGCAAGTGCATGGAGATTTTATCCGAAATGCCAAACCGGCACTCGGTCCCGGCGTTAGAGAACGGTTCGAACACGGAAGCCGGATCAGCGCCGAAACGGTCGCCAGTGCGCGCGTCGAACGCCAGCGCTTCCAACAGGATTTCGCCGCGCTGTTCGATGACGATATGGTGTTGGTCATGCCGACGCAGCCCACCGTCGCACCCTTGAAAAGCGCGACACGGGAGGAGCTCGACCGCTACCGCCAGCTCGCGCTCACGCTCACCTCCATCGCCGGTCTTCTCGGCTGGCCGCAGATCACCATTCCCCTTGGCCAGGTGCACGATGCCCCGTTCGGCGTTTCGCTTCTCGGACCCGCCGGCAGCGACCGGCAACTCATCCGCCTGACCGCCGATATCCTCTCCGGAAGCTGAAGGACACTCCCTTGGATACACTTAGCCGTATGCGCGCCTTCGTTGATGTGGTCGAAGCGGAGGGTTTTTCCGCCGCTGCCCGTAAAGTGGGCAAATCGAAAGCTTTGCTATCGAAATATGTGCGCGAGCTCGAAGACGAACTGGGCGCGCTTCTGTTGAACCGGACAACCAGGCAATTATCGCTCACCGAAGCCGGCCATACCTATTTCGCCCGCACCGTCGAATTGCTGCGCGACGTCGAGGATCTCGCCGAGGCGGTGCGCGATTCCTCCGGCGATGTCCGCGGCCGGATCAAGCTTTCGGCACCGCGCACATTCGCGGACGCCCCTATCGGCCAATCGCTCATCGATTTCGCCAAGTCGTACCCCGACATTACTCTCGACATCCACCTCGACGACCGTTTTGTGGATTTGGTGGAAGAAGGGTTCGACCTCGCCATTCGTATTACCAAGCTGGCCGACTCCTCGCTCATCGCCAAGCGTCTGGCGCCTTTCCGCGTTGTACTGTGTGCCTCGCCCGAACTGATCGCCGTTCACGGCGAACCCAAGGTTCCGGAAGACCTGACGCACCTGCCCTGCATCGTCGATACCAATGGCCGTTATCGCCAGAACTGGCCCTTCAAAGCAGACGACGGCGATACGATCAACGTCCCTGTGACCGGGCGTCTGGAGGTGAACAGCCCCATGGCGGCACGTGCCGCCGCTCTCTCGGGACTTGGATTTGCAATCCTGCCCGATTTCATCGCCGACCCGGAGATCAGCGCCGGCCGCCTGGTGCCCCTGCTTCAGGAAAACAATTTCGACGGCGCCGGCATCTACGCGATTTATCCACATCGGCGCTATCTGCCAGCGAAAGTCCGTGCATTTGTGGACCATCTCGCCCGGTGGCTGAAGGAAAATTATCCGAACAAATGACACCCCGTCCAATTTCTGCCGGGTTCGTGTACAAGACAGCATCAACCAGATGGGAGCGGGACCGTTTCAAATGCCGATTCGCAATGATTTCACCCTCAAAGCCGGCATTGCTTTCTTGTCTCTTACGTGTACCGTTCCCGCCTTCGCCCACCCACACGTCTTCGCCGAGGCCCGCCTCGACGTAAACGCCGATAGCGATGGCACCGTCTCCTCCCTGCATCACGTCTGGCGGTTCGACGATCTTTTCTCCAGCACGGTCCTCGTCGAGTTCGACAAAAACCAGGACCTCGCGCTCGATCAAAAAGAGTTGGAAGAAGTGGCGAGCGTCGTTCACGGGTCGCTCGCCGACTTCAATTACTTTCAGCTCGTCACCCAGGGCGGCAAGGACGTGCCTATGCAGGCGCCTGAGCGGCTTATTGCCGATTTCGTCGACAACCAGCTCATCATTCTGTTCGAATCGAAACCCGAAAAGCCGCTGCCCCTTACCGGCAAGGTCGCGTTCGGTGTTTACGACCCCACCTTCTACACAGCCATCGACTTCGTTGAAGACAGCTACATGACCGTCAACAATCTTCCGGCCGACTGCACGAGCAGCGTTGTCCGACCGGATCCCGATGAAGCGATCGCCCAGAACCAGCAAACCCTGACGGACGCCTTCTTCAACGATCCAACCGGCAACGACATGAGCAAAATCTTCGCAACTCGCCTGGAGTTAACCTGCAGCAAGGACAGCTGACCTCATGCTCCTATCCCGCCGTGTCATCGTCGTCACCGCTGCAATCACTCTTGTGGCCGCCGGCGCCGCAATGGCGCAAAGCTCCCTCGGTATCGGCGCGGCGGAACCGGCCATCACGCCCGCGGGCCCTTTCGCCAGCACATTGCAGTGGATCAACACACAGCAGCAGGCGTTCTACCGGACACTGACCGGAGCGTTGAAGGCAATGCGCGAAGATGGCAGCAAATTGTGGGTGCTGATCGGCCTTTCTTTTGCCTATGGTGTGTTCCATGCGGCCGGGCCCGGCCACGGCAAAGCGGTCATCTCCTCTTACATGCTGGCCAATGAAGTGGCGCTCAGGCGCGGTGTCGTCCTCTCGTTCGCCTCCGCGCTCTTACAGGGGCTCACAGCAATCGCGCTTATGGGCGTCGTGTTCCTCGCCCTACGCGGCACATCCATCTCCATGACCGATGCCGCCTGGTTTCTCGAGACGGTCAGCTTCGGCCTGATCGCCGCCTTTGGCGCCTGGCTCTTGTGGCGCAAACTGTCGGGCCCGATCCGCGCCAACCTGCCTGTTCCGCAGCCCATGCACAGTCTTTCTGCCGCTCATGTTCATGAGCATGCGCACGATCACCACAGCCACGATCACTCCACCTGCGGCCACGACCACCACACCGCCCACGGGCACGCCCATGATGATCACGATCATCATCACCACAATCATGCCCCGGGGGAGGTCTGCCCCACCTGCGGCCATTCACATGCTCCCGATCCCAGCATGCTTACGGGCGAACGCTTCGACTGGAAGACAGCGAGTTCGGCCATCGCCGCCGTAGGCATACGTCCCTGCTCGGGCGCACTCATTGTGCTCACCTTCGCTTTTCTGAACAGCCTCTGGATCGGCGGCATCCTTTCGGTGATCGCCATGTCCATCGGCACGGCCATCACCGTTTCGGTCTTGGCGATTTTGGCTGTAACGGCAAAGAACTGGGCTGTGGCACTGTCCGGCGGCAACCGGACGAGCAATCGCATTCACAATGCCATCGAGATCGGCGGCGCAGCACTGGTGATGGTTCTGGGCCTTACCTTGCTGGCCGCAAGTCTTGCGGTCTGATACGGAAACGTGCCTCTCAATCCCGCTTTCGCTGAGCGCGGGCGCGCAGCCAGAACACCATGAAAAACGCCAACACAAAAAGGACGGCAACCGCTCCTGCGATCCAGGGCGAATAGGCGCCGATCGCGAGCATGATGCGTGGCATCAGATAGGCCACGAGACCGAAGCCGATGAGGATGAGCGCGGCTGCAATGGCCGCCTTACGATTTTCCGACAAGTGATCCTGCCTGTCCGTTCGCCGGCGCCTTCAGAGTCAGGTCCGGAAGGCCTCCAACCGTTTCTTCTGACGGCCTTCCTTATCGAAATTGGCGGGATCAAGCCATGCGTCAAATGCACTTTTTAGCGCCGGCCACTCGCAATCAAGAATAGAATACCAGGCGGTGTCGCGGCTTTCGCCTTTCATCACCATGTGCTGACGAAAAACGCCTTCATGGGTGAAGCCGAAACGCTCGGCCGCGCGGCGTGACGGCAGATTGGCGTTGTTGCATTTCCACTCGAAGCGCCGATAGCCCAGATCGTCGAATATGTGACGAGCGAATAGATAAAGCGCCTCGGTCGCCCGCGCCGTGCGCGAGATGCCAGGTCCCCAGTAGATGTTCCCCGCTTCGATAACGCCATTGGCGGGGTCGATGCGCATCAAAGCCTGCCGCCCGCCGATGCGGCTCGTCTCCCGGTCGACCACGGCATAGAAAAACGGGTCCGCGCTCGCCGCAGCTTTCTCAAGCCAGGGTGTGAACGCTTCCCGGCTTTCTGGCGGATACTCGCCTAGCCAGCGAAAACGCTCCTGAGCGTCGGCAACGCTGGAAACGGCAAAAAGACCGTCGCCATGGCACACCGGGTCGAGTGGCTCCAACCGCACTGTGCGTCCCTCCAGAACCTGGCGCGCGGGACGCGGTCTGGCTGTCCAGTTGGAAATGTCGCTCTTCATGTCGTTTCTCTCCAGCCCTGTCTGCCCATCCATCTGCAAAACATGATTGGGGGCGGCCTGGAAGGCCCAGCACTCTGCTTCGGTCTGCACCAGATGACGGTCAACAATGATGGCGGAAAACGGGCGGGGCGGTCACTGGTCGACCGCCCCGTTTCGAACCGTGCTTGGGAGGAGGAAAGCCGATCCGACAATCGGAATCCTACGCGCCAAATCGTTAACGTTTACTTAACGGGTTGGCTCAAATCCTCGCTATCGCGTCACGATCTCAGGCCCCATAAGGCTATATGGCAGCCATGTTGACATAACCGGCACATAGGTCACGAGTATCAGGAAGATAAACAGAACCAGTACGAAGGGTGCGGCGGCCCGCACCACCTGGATCAGGCTCATGCCAGTGATGCCGCTCGTAACGAACAGATTGAGCCCGATCGGCGGCGTGATCATGCCGATTTCCATGTTCACCACCATGATAATGCCGAGATGAACCGGGTCGACACCCAGTTCCATGGCGATGGGAAACACCACCGGTGCAACGATCAGGAGCAAGCCCGAGGGTTCCATGAACTGACCGCCCAAGAGAAGGAGAAGATTCACCGCAATCAGGAAGGTGAACCAGGTGAAGCCGGCATCGACCATAAGGCTGGTGATTGCCTGGGGAATGCGTTCGGCGGTCAGCACATGCGCGAAGAGCAGTGCATTGACGATGATAAACATTAGCATCACCGTGGTGCGAGCCGCATCGACAGTCACCTTCCGCGTCTCCTCGTTGAAGAAAGCACGCAGCACGTTGCGCCCCATCAGCCCGAGGTTGCGCCGCCAGATCGGCAGGCTCGATGCCAATAGGCCGGGCAGACCGCCAAGTCCCTCCTCGCCACCGCGCCATAAAGCATAGGCCAGCATGGCGGCAAGCGAGAGGCCGACGCCAGTCAGCGTGCGTCCCTGAAGTGTGACGCCCTCCCAATCCGCAGTCAGGAAAAATGTCAGGATCATCCAGACGAAAAAGAATGCGAGCGCATAGACGGTGGCCGAAAAGCCCACCCGTGCCCGGATGCCGTCCTCTTCCTTCACCCAGCGTTCGCCCTTCATGGGCCCCATGTCGCGGTAGACGAAAAGCGCAACCACGAAGGAATAGACGGCCGCGACGGCGGCCGCTTCGGTCGGCGTGAAGACACCGCCATAGATACCGCCCAGAATAATGATAATCAGAAACAGTCCCCAGCCGGCCTGCTTGCCGCCTTCGATGATCTCATGGAACCCTTTCCAGTCCTCGGCCGGCAGATTGCGCACGCGCGCCATTACATAGATGGCGATCATCAGCATCAAGCCGGCGACCACTCCGGGCACCACACCGGCCAGGAACATGCGTCCGACCGACACGTCCGTCGCCGCAGAATAGACGACCATCACAATGGACGGCGGGATGAGAATACCCAGGGTGCCGGCATTGGCGATGATGCCGGCGGCAAACTCCTTGGAATACCCCACCTGCCGCATGCCGGCGATGGCAATGGTGCCGATGGCCACCACGGTCGCCGGCGAGGAGCCGGAAAGTGCCGCAAACATCATGCAGGCGAGAACCGATGCCATCGCCAGACCGCCCCGAAAATGTCCGACGGCAGCGATCGCGAAGCGGATAATGCGACGCGCCACCCCGCCCGTCGACATGAAGGCCGAGGCGAGGATAAAAAACGGAATCGCCAGAAGCGTATAGTTCTGCGAGGCTGTGAAAAGTTGAAGGGCCACCGAGGATATGGAGTCGCTTGAAAAGAAAGCGATGATGCACAGCGACGATAGCCCAAGCGCCACCGCAACCGGAACGCCTGTAAAGAGCAGGAACAGGACGAGAATGAACAGAATGGCTGGTTCCACCGCCGCTACTCCTTCAACGCGTCTTTGTTTTCGGCCACCAGTTCCTCGGCTTCGTGTCCCGCGATGATGAGGTCGCGCTCACCCCTGACGATGCCGGCCACACCCTGCAGCGCACGGAAGGCCAGAAGCGCCAGGCCGATAGGCAACATGAGATAGGCCACCCAGCGCTGCACGCGATCCTGCAAGCCGAATGTCTCCTGCATCCACAACGGATAGCGCAGGTCGTCGAGTCCGGTGCCGCGGTCGAACATGAACGTCCAATAGCCGATGGCACCGGTCTGGCGCCAATTGGTCGAAACGTCCGCTCCCACCAGTGTCAGCCAACCCGCATAGAGCAATATGAAGGCGTAGAGGAACACACATAGAGCGCCGAAAATCGCCGCCGTTCTGAAGAGCCGCGACGGCATCAATCGGATAAAGGCATCGACACCCAGATGAATGCCGTTCTTCACGCCGTAACTCATGCCGAAAAGGATCATCCAGGCAAAGAGAATACGCGTGAACTCAAGCGCACCGCCCCAACCACTATTGAAACCGTATCGCGCGACCACCTGGGTGAAAGAAACGAATGTAATGGCAGCCAGAAGAATGGCGAGGACATTCTCCTCGAACCGTCCGACGGCATCGGGATAGCGCCGTTCCCAAAGGAACATGACTGCCACGAGGGCGACAAGCCCGAGCGCCGGCCATAAGAGCACCATAACTTTTCTCCCGGAGAGAGCTGCTACAAGACCGCCCGCTTGCAGGCGGACGGTCCTGAGAGCACGACGAGGGGAAACGCCGCGCTTGGGTATAGGCTACAGGATCAGGAACCGCTGGAAGCGGCAGACTCGATCAGCTCCTTGCCGATGTCGCCCTCGAACTTTGCCCAGACGGGTTTCATGGTCTCGACCCATTTGGCACGCTGTTCGGGCGTCAGCTCGCGAATCGTACCGCCGGCGTCCAGAATGTTCTGGCGACAGGTGTTCTCCTGGTCCGCCACATTGGCGTTGGCCGTTTCCGTGACCTCTTTGACGATCGTCACGAACTGGTCGCGTACGGCCGGATCGAGCCCTTCGAGCCATTCGGTCGAGGTTACCAGAAGATAGGCGAGGAGTTGGTGATTGGTTTGCGTGATGCCGTCCTGCACCTCGAAAAACTTCTGGGTGTAGATGTTGCACCAGCTATTTTCCTGGCCATCCACCACGCCGGTCTGCAATGCACCGTAGACTTCCTTGAAAGCGAGTTTCTGCGCCGAAGCGCCCATCGCCTCGATCATGGCAACGGCCACGTCCGAGGTCTGCACGCGGAATTTCAGCCCCGCCGCATCCTGCGGCTCGATAAGCGGTTTGCCAGCGGAAAACTGCTTGAGGCCCGACGACCAGAAACCGAGGCCGGAATAACCTTCGTCTTCCATCACGGTCAGCAGTTCCTGCCCGTCATTCGAGGTGGTAAAGGCGTTCACCGCGTCGAGAGTGGGAAACAGAAAGGGAAGATCGAAAAGCCGGTATTTCAGCGTGTAGGCCTCGAACTTCGCAAGCGACGGTGCAGCCAGTTGCACATCGCCGAGAAGCAAGGCCTCCATTACCTTGTCGTCATCGTAAAGCGTCGAGTTCGGGAACACTTCCATGCAGGCGGTTCCGTTCATCTCGTCATTCACCCGCTCCGCAAGGAGCGTCGCCGCATCGCCCTTGGGGTGGCCCTTGTCGGCAACCACATGGCTGAACTTGATAACCATTTCGCCATCGTCGCACTGGGCTTGCGCCTGGCCTGCGAACACGGTCAGGGTGAGCGCCGATAAGGCACCGATCAAAAGTCGCATTGGGTCTCCTCCACTCTGCACGGCCCGCAACTTACTGCAGGCGACCAATCGCGGCCTGTCACCGCCTCTTTCTTTTTGGGCATGACACGAACGAAAACAGTCGTCCGAACGCCATTGCGATCGCATCCTGTGACACGGGTGGCACGAAATCAAGCGAGACGCGAACGGCGCCCGACTTTTCGATCTTATGCTTTAGTCTGAATAATCCCGCTCGTCTGCGATGACTTTGCCGTCGCGCGGCAGGCTTCCCGGTTCCGCCAGAATCACACGGCCGCCAATCTTGGTCACCTCGCGCAGCGTCGCCTCGATGGCAAGCGTGTCCGGAGCGGAACCGGCAAACACCTCCACATGCAGTGCCATCGCATCTTTTGCGTCATCGCGGTTCACCACCAGCCGGGCTCGCTCGATTTCGCTATGCCGACGCGTCAGTTCCGCGATCTGTTTGGGGTCGACAAACATGCCCTTGACCTTGGTGCGCTGATCGGCGCGGCCCATCCAGCCCTTGATACGCATATTGGTACGCCCGCACGGGCTTTCCTCTCGCATGACGGCCGAAAGGTCTCCGGTTCCCAAACGCACCAGCGGATAGGCCGGATTGAGCGCGGTCACCACCACCTCACCCACCTCGCCCTCCGGCACCGGATCGTCGGTTCCAGGCCGGACGATTTCGACAATCAGATTTTCGTTCACCACCATGCCGGGCAGCGGCGCGCCGTCCGGCCCTAGCGTTTCATAGGCGATAACGCCGAACTCCGCGGTGGCGTAGCACTGCAAGACATTGACGCCACGGGCGCGGTATTCCTCACGCAACGAGGGAAACAGCGCTCCACCCGAAACAAGCCCCGTTCGGATCGAAGAGAGATCCTTACCGTCACGATCGGCGCGTTCGAACATGATCTTCAAGAAATCCGGCGTACCGGCATAAACATCCGGCTGAAAGGCCTCGGCCGCTTCCACCTGCATGTCTGTGTTGCCGGTGCCCGCAGGAAAGACGGTGCAGCCCAGTGCCCGCGCACCCGTGTCGAGCACGAAACCGCCCGGCGTCATGTGATAGGCAAAGGCGTTGTGTACGCGCGCGCCAGGACGTACGCCAGCGGCAAAGAAGGCACGCGCGGCCTGCCAAGGATCGCCCCCCGCACCCTGGATTTCCCAGATCGGTCCGGGCGACATGAAAACGCGTGCGCCCTCCATCGCATCGGGGTCAACAAAGCCACCGAAAGGCGGTTTCGCTTTTTGCCGCTCCAGCAGCTCCGGCTTGCGCAGCACAGGCAAGCGTGCCAACGCACTGCGGTCGACAACATGCGGAAGGTCGATGCCGGAGAGCCATACCGCAAGGCCCTGGGCCTTTGCCACCGCATCGCTTAAAAAGCGAGGCAGACGCGAAAACAAATCGCGCTCGCGCTCCGCCGGATCTCGGATTTCCAGCGCATCGAAATGCGGTGCCATGATTCCTCCCTGTAGCGTTTCGCAGTCGGGTGGAAGCACCCGACAACCGCGCAAACGCGGAAAACAAAGCGATAAAGCGTCCTTATGCACCCCGACGGACGCTTGGCCCTCAAAAAGTCCGCCCCTGTTATCGCAACAATCGCACCCAGCGGGCAAGATCGACCAAGGTAATGAGTGCGGCGGCCAGATAGGTCAGTGCCGCGGCACGCAGCACCGCGCGAACCGCCGGCATGTCGGTTTCGGATACATATTGCCCACTTTCGAGCACGGGCAGCGCCTTGGCGAAGCTGGCGTCGAACTCGACCGGCAATGTGGCGAGCGTGACAAGAACCCGCACGGCAAGAAGTCCCACTCCGACTGCGACAAGCGCGAGCAGCGCCAGGGGCGTGCGCGCCAATATCGCCAGGAAAGGTGCGGCGATGAAGAAGATGCCCGCCGCACGATCCGTCACCATGGCAAATCGCGCAAGCCTCTGCCACGCCTTGAAAGAACGTTCGCCGTGGGCATCCTGGAGCGCGTGTGAAACCTCATGCGCTGCCACGGCCACGGCCGTCAGAGAACGACCCGAATAGACATTCTGAGAAAGCCGGACCGCCTTGTCCCGCGGATCGTAATGGTCGCCGCGATCGCTCGTTTCGACCCTGATGTCGGGCAGCGCAAACCGGTCGAGCAGATGGCGTGCCAGTTCGCCGCCGGTTCCGGGAATGTCCGGTCGGTCATTTCCATGCTTTGCCAGCGTGTGCCGCACCCAGAGTTGCGGCAGCACGATCACGGCAAGCAGAATAAGGGCGAGGACGGCAAACAGCATGTTCGCGATGCGTCTCCGCCGGTTTAAAGATCAAGAAACGCCTGCAGCGCGGTTGAGAACGAAATTGGTGCCGTTGGCCAGCGTGCAGTTCATCTGATCGCTGGTCGCCAGAAGACATGTCGCAGCCGTCTGCTGCTGGCTCTTGAGCGAGTAAAAGGAAAGCTCGATGGTGCGCGCATCGCGATGCGAATAAGAGCCCTCGGTGAGCGTTTCGCCGGTTTCCACCGCTCGCGAACTGAAACGTCCGCCCTGCAGGGTCGACACGGCTACGCCATCGGTGCCCATCCACTGTCCTTCGACGCCCGTCTGGCGTGCGGCGCGTGGACCGCCGCCGTCCGACATGCCAGTTTGGCAACCGGCTACCGCAAGTGCTGAAACCACCGTTGCGAGCGTCAGAATTTTGCTTGTCTTCATGGTTCTGGCCTCCTGTCGCGCACCCGTGCTTCCCGATCGTGCACCGCCTTGAAAAGGCCCGGCCCCGTTCAGGACCGGGCGATACCCATTTCAATTGCCCGATTTTGACAGCATTGCAAGCGCGGTGCGCGCTTCGTCGTTCAGCGTACGAGAATGTTGCGGAACTGCCACGGATCGGATTCGTCGATATCCTCCGGGAAAAGTCCGGGTCTGCCCTCGAGCGGCGTCCAGTCCGTATAATAGCCGTTCACCGGCCCCAGATATGGCAGTTGCACCTCGAGACAGCGGCGGTAATCGATCTCGTCCGCCTCGACGATACCGGCTTGCGGGTTTTCCAGCGCCCACACCATGCCGGCGAGCACGGCCGATGTCACCTGCAAGCCGGTGGCGTTTTGATATGGCGCCAGCTTCCGGGTTTCCTCGAGTGTCAATTGCGAGCCGAACCAATAAGCGTTTTTCTTGTGGCCGTAGATCAGCACACCCAGCTCATCCATCCCGTCGACCAGTTCGTTCTCGTCAAGCACATGCTGCTCGGGTTGCGGCTTGCCCTCGGCGCCGAACATTTCGTGCAGAGAGAGGACCGCATCGTTGCAGGGATGGTAGGCGTAATGACAGGTCGGCCGGTAGACGACCTTGTCTTTTTTGTCGCGCACGGTGAAGAAGTCAGCGATGGAAATCGACTCATTGTGCGTGACAAGGTATCCATACTGCGGCCCCGGCGTCGGGCACCAGCTGCGCACCCGTGTGTTCGCGCCCGGCTGCTCGAGAAAGATGGCCGCCTTGTTGCCCTTCTTCTGCTTGCGCGCATTCCCGGGTTTCCAGTTTTCGTGCGTGCCCCAGCCCAGTTCCGCCGGCTGCAGGCCTTCGGCGATAAAACCTTCCACCGACCAGGTGTTCCAGAACACGTTCATCGGCTTGGGCTTTTTGGTGCGCTGGGTGTCGCGCTCGGCAATGTGAACGCCCTTCACACCGCACTTTTTCATAAGCTTGGCCCAGCCTTCGCGGTCGTCGACACCCGGCTCCTTGAAATCGATCCCAAGATCCCTTGCGAGATTGACCAGCCCCTGTTTCACGAACCAGGACACCATTCCGGGATTGGCGCCGCAGGTTGAGATTGCCGTCGTGCCGCCCGGGTTCTTCGTCTTTTCCCGACGCACCGTCTCACGCAGCGCATAGTTGGTGCGCGAGGCATTGTCGGCCTTATCGTCGAAATAAAAGCCAAGCCATGGCTCCACCACCGTATCGATGTAGAGCACGTCGAGCTTACGGCAGAGTTTGAGAATATCGAGCGACGACGTGTCGACCGAGAGATTAACGCAAAAGCCCTGCCCTTCGCCTTCGGTCAGGAGAGGCGTCAGCAAGTCCTTGTAATTGTCCTTGGTGACATGCGCCTGCACATAGCGAATGCCGCGTTCGTCCAGCATCTTGCGGTCGCTATCGATAGGGTCGATCACCACCATGCGCTTCTTGTCGAACTTGAAATGGCGCTCGATCAAGGGCAGCGTCCCCCGCCCGATAGAGCCGAATCCGATCATCACGATCGGACCGGTGATTTCACCATGGATGGGCCAGTCTTTAGCTGCCATTGCGCGCCTCTCCAAAACAAAAAGTCTTCGCTTCCAAACATATAAGTCTGTCACAATAAAGCAGAAAAGCGGTTTGGGTTTCGAACGGTTTCGTCATTCCCTGAGCGCTTCGAGCCCTTCGACCGTGCGCGAGATCGCACATTCGATGATCTCGAACTCGGCAACGCCATGCACCACAAACGGGTCGTCCGCGAGACAGGACTCCAGCTTGCTGCGCTCCCCGCGCGCCAGGATCACGCCGCCGGTCCTGGGCACTTTGCGCCCGGATGCGATGAAGGTTCCGTCGGCATAATGTTTTTCAAGCCAAGCCATATGTCCGGCCATATGCGGCTCCACTTCCCCGACGGGAACCACATAACGCAGCGAAACGATGAACATGCCCGTTCTCCCTAGCTTTCAACCATCGCGAAACGCGCCTTCAAGAGCGCTTCCTGATATTCGCCGTCGGCGGTTGAATCGAACACCACCCCGCCACCCACATTGTAGGTCGCTGTCCCATTTTCGAAGAGCGAAACTGTGCGGATCGCGACGTTGAAACGCATGGTGCCATCGGGTGCCGCCCAACCCACCGCACCACAATACGCCTCGCGCGGCCCGGCCTCCAGCGTATGCAGAATTTCCATGGCACGGATTTTGGGTGCCCCGGTTACCGAACCGCAGGGAAACAACGCGGCGAAAATCTCATGCAATCCTGCCTCCGCGACCAGCTTCGCACGCACCCGACTTACCATCTGATGCACCGTCGGGTAGCTTTCCACATGGAACAGTTCCGGCACGTCCAACGTGCCCACCTCGCTGATCCGTGAGATGTCGTTGCGCAACAGATCCACGATCATGCGGTTTTCCGCCTGGTTCTTCGGATCGTTGCGCAAAAAGGCCTTCAACGCCGCGTCCTCGTCGACAGACGCGCCGCGCGGCGCTGTGCCCTTCATCGGCCTGGTTTCGATCCAGCCATCCCGCGACACCTGGAAAAACAGCTCCGGGGAACGCGAAACGATCACGGGCCACCCCATATCCACCAGCGCACCGTAACGGACCGGCTGTCGTGCGCCGAGCATGTCGAACAAGGCCGCCGGATCTCCGCTCCAACGCGCTTCGATTGGGAATGTCAGATTGGCCTGATAGCAATCGCCCACCCGCAAATGTCGATGCAGACGCTGGAAACGCGTGCGATAATCGTCAAAGCTCCAGGCCGGCACCGCGTCGGAAAGAGTGGCACCACTCGTGGCAACCTCGTCTACGGGCCGATCCTCGGGTGGATCGAACACACCGAAGCATAGGAGCGGTCCTCGCCGAGTTCCCGGCAAAAGAGGTTTCAGTTTCGGTTCCAACAGATAGCCGGCCTCATAGGCCATGTATCCGGCCAGCCAGAGGCCGGAGCGCCGCGCCTGCCCGGCGCGGTCGAGCGCGGCGTCGAACGTCTTCGCGTCCCACGCGATCAGGATGTCTCGCGGACGGGAAAAGAAAAGCTCCCGACCCGCCGCGTCGTCGCGAATGAGAACCCGGCCCCGAACGTCTGCGGGCATGTCGGTCGAAAGACTCCGTCTACCCGTCGAGCGTCTCGAGCTCGTCGATCAATCCTTCGATGACCGAAAGCCCTTTGCTCCAGAAATCGGGATCCCTGGCATCCAGACCGAACGGCTGCAGCAACTCCGAATGATGCTTCGTGCCGCCCGCCTCCAGCATAGCGAAATATTTCTCCTGAAACCCTTCAGGCGCCTGCTGGTAGACCGCGAAAAGAGAGTTCACCAGGCAGTCGCCGAAGGCATAGGCGTAGACATAAAAAGGCGAATGTATGAAGTGCGGGATGTAAGCCCAGAAGGTTTCATACCCCTCGCGTAGCCTCACCGAGGAGCCAAGACATTCCTTTTGCACCTCCAGCCACAATTCGCCGATCTGATCGGACGTTAGTTCGCCGTCGCTGCGGCGTTTGGCGTGCAGCTTGCGCTCGAACTCGTAGAAAGCGATCTGGCGGACGACCGTGTTGAGCATGTCCTCCACCTTCTGTGCCAGCATGGCCTTGCGTTCGCGCTTCTCGGTGGTGCTGTCGAGCAAGGAACGGAAGGTGAGCATCTCGCCGAAGACCGAGGCCGTCTCGGCCAGCGTCAGCGGGGTCGGCGCCATAAGTGCGCCCTGCTTGCCGGCGAGCACCTGGTGGATACCGTGCCCCATCTCGTGTGCCAATGTCATGACGTCGCGCGGTTTGCCGAGATAGTTCAAAAGAAGATACGGATGCGCGGACGGTACGGTGGGATGAGCGAACGCGCCTGGCGATTTGCCCGGGCGGACGGGAGCATCGATCCAGTTGTGCTCGAAGAAGCGCCCGGCGATCTGCGCCATACGCGGATCGAACGCTTCGTACGCGTCGAGCACTGTTTTCCTTGCCTCATCCCAGCCAATCACCGCCTGCGGCGTCTCCGGAAGCGGCGCGTTGCGATCCCAGTGGTTCAGCACGTCCAGACCCAGCCATTTGGCTTTCATGGCGTAATATCGGTGCGACAACGTCGGATAGGCAGCGCGCACAGCTTCCGCCAGCGCATCGACAACGGGACGTTCGACGCGGTTTGCCAGATGACGGGAATCGGCAATATCCTCGAACCCGCGCCAGCGGTCGGAGATTTCCTTGTCCTTGGCCAGCGTGTTGGTGATCAAGGTGAAGGTGCGCAGGTTCTTGCGAAAGGTCTCCGCCAGCGCATCGGCCGCTATACGGCGTTTCTCCCCATCGGCGTCCTGCAGCAGATTGAGCGTCTGCTCCAGTGCCAATTCCTCGCCGTTCACGGTGAAGCGAAGGCTGGTCATCGTCTCGTCGAACAACCGATTCCAGGCACCCCGCCCGGTCACCGACTTTTCGTGAAAAAGCTGCTCGACCCGATCCTCGAGTTCATAGGGCTTGTCGCGACGGATATCGAGTACCCAGGGCCTGTAGTGGGCAAGCTTACTGTCGGCGTCGAGCGCGGCATCAATGGCCGCATCGTCGATCTTGTTGAGTTCCAACGTGAAAAAGATCAGATGCGCGCTGGCATCCGTCAGCTTTTCCTGCACGTCACCGTAAAGCTTGGCACGTTTGGGATCGGAGGTATCGCCGGCATAAAGCAGGCCAGCGTAGGAGACGATGCGGCCCATGAGTTCCTCGATGGCCTCATAAGCTTCAACCGCCTCGCCCAGGCGGCCGTTGGCGCCCTTGGCCGCTTCGTCCGCAAGCTTGCCCTTCCATGCGGTTTCGAAGCCAGCGGCTTCAGCCGCAGCGCGGTCCAGATCGCGCTTCAATTCGGGCGACTCGATCGCCGGATACAGATCAGCAAGGTTCCACTCGGGCAAATTGCCAAGTTCGGAAGCAGCGTTTCCAGCCGCGATCGCCGCATCCGTTGCCGCAAGACGCGCGGCCTTGCCATTGTCGTTGGCCATGTAATCCTCGTTCAGCCGAAATCGGTCTTTGCCTACGGTGCCGAAAGGTTTCGTTCACCGGGATTCTTGAGCCCTTGTTTAGAAGCCTATGCCATTTTGTTCCAGCCCGTGTACAGAAACCGCGCAGGATATCGTAACGCCATTGCATAAATGCGACATGTCGGAAGCCGTTCTTATAGTCGATGACGACCCGGTCCAACGCCGCCTGCTTCAGGCTGCGGTGGAAAAACTCGGCCACACGCCGCTGCTGGCTGAGAATGGACGTGAAGCGCTGGGTGTACTGGATCGTGTGGAAGAAGCGCCACGCACCATCGTTCTCGACCTCATCATGCCGGAGATGGGCGGGATCGAAATGCTGGAGCGCCTTCAGGCTCAGGGATCGGACATTCCGGTCATCGTGCAGACGTCGCGCGGCAGCATAGACACGGCAGTCGAAGCGATGCGCGCCGGTGCATTCGACTTCATCGTCAAACCCGTCGCTCCGGCCCGCCTCGGAGCCGCCATCAACAATGCGCTCAAAGTGCGCGCGATGGAGACGCGCCAGCGCAAAAGAAGGAACACAGGCGACACCACTTCTTTCGACACGCTCGTCACCAACAGCCCGTCCATGGCGCGTGTCATAAAACTCGGACAGAAAGCCGCCGCAAGTGACATACCGATCCTGATCGAGGGCGAGTCCGGCGTCGGCAAGGAACTGATCGCCCGTGCGATCCAGTCGGAAAGCCGCAGACACCGCAAACCTTTTGTCACTGTCAATTGCGGCGCAATTCCCGACACGCTGGTGGAAAGTATTCTGTTCGGCCATGAGAAAGGCGCCTTCACAGGCGCCACAGAGAAGCGCATCGGCAAATTCACGGAAGCCGATACGGGCACCCTGTTCCTGGATGAGATCGGCGACCTTCCCATCAATGTCCAGGTCAAGCTCTTGCGCGCTGTACAGCAGGGCGAAGTGGATCCGGTGGGTGGACGCGGAACTCAGAAAGTGGATATCCGCCTGATCTCGGCCACCAACCAGAATCTGATCGAGCGCGTGAAGGAAGGACATTTTCGCGAGGACCTGTTCTACCGCCTTAACGTCTTCCCGATCATGGTGCCGCCGCTGCGCGACCGTAAGGAAGACATACCGCTGCTGGTGCAGAATTTCATCGCCCGTTTCTCCGATAGCGCATCGAACCGGGTTACCGGCATTTCGCGCCCCGCCCTCGCGCTCCTGGAAAGCCACGACTGGCCAGGCAATATCCGCCAACTCGAGAACGCGGTATTCCGTGCCGTGGTGCTCTGTGAAACCGGAGTTCTGGACGTTACCGAGTTTCCGCAGATTCGCGCTCTGGTGGAAGGCATCGACCCTTACGAGGGGGCGAAAGACATCGCGCCGGATACGCCCGGCATCATCACATCGCAGCCGCTGGAAAAAAACGCACACCTTGAGCCAACCCCACCACAAGATCTGCCGGGACACACTCCGTTGCTGGATGAAAACGGCAATGTGCGCGCCCTGGAGGACATCGAACGCGATGCCATCCAGTTCGCCTTGGATCATTACAATGGCCAGATGAGCGAGATCGCACGGCGTCTCGGGATCGGGCGCTCCACACTTTACCGCAAGCTCAGGGATATGGGCCTCGATCCGGCCGAACGAACCTACCCAAGGAACGATTGAGGCCGACAGGTCACAGTCCAGGGCTTAACCTGGCATTTACCGTGCGACGCGTTGTCACGTTTTGCCACGATATCGCCATCCTCTTTGCGCATTCCTCCTTTAATAAGATCGGATTAACCATTAAAATGAATAATCGGAAGGTGGAAACCGCAGTCCGGGCCTGAGGCTCGGGGGACAAACACCAGCCTGTAGGGCCAGGAAACTTGAGAAAAAACGACGTTCACGTTCATGGATGGCGCTTGCCTGCGCTCGTACGCGTGAGGCTCCTCGCCGGTTTGATGCTCGCAGTCGGCGCGCTCGTTGCAGCCGCGCCCTCCGCCCACGCCGAAACGCGCACCTTGAAGCTATACTTCATCCACACCAAGGAACGCGCGGAAATCACATATAAACGCAACGGTCGTTACATCCAGAGCGGTCTCAAGCAGGTCAATCGCTTTCTCCGCGATTGGCGTCGCAACGAGCCGACCAATATGGACCCACAGGTTCTGGACCTGCTGTGGGAGGTCTATCGCGCCGCCGGCGCACGCGACTACATCCACATCATTTCCGCCTATCGCTCTCCAAAAACCAACGCCATGTTGCGCAAGCGCTCGAGCGGGGTGGCAAAAAAGAGCCAGCACATGCTGGGCAAGGCGATCGATTTCTACATTCCGGGCGTCAAGCTCTCCAAACTGCGTAATACCGCGCTCAAGTTCCAGGCAGGCGGTGTCGGTTTTTACCCCCGTTCCGGTTCCCCCTTCATCCATATCGATGTGGGTGGAGTGCGCCACTGGCCGCGCATGAACCGCAAGCAGCTTCTCGCGGTTTTCCCAAACGGCAACACACTTCATGTCCCAACCGACGGCAAACCGCTGCCGGGCTACAAGCAGGCGCTCGCCGCCTACGAATCGCGCAAGCGCAACGGTAGCCCGATCCAGGTTGCCAGTGGCAATGGCGGCAGCGGCAATGGCGGCGGTCTTCTGGCCGCGCTTTTCGGCGGCGGCGCAGACGAGGAAGAGGATAATGCCGAGACCACGACGGTGGCAGCTCGTCAGCCGGCCGCACGTCGTCAACAGGCGCCAGCAGCGGCACCACAGCCAGAGCCCGAAACTCCGCGCACTATCCTGGCCGCCCTGCCGCAGCGCAGCGTGCCGACACCCCGCGCCGCGCCGCGACCGGATGTTGCCGTCGGCCACCCCCTGCCCTTCGAGGTCAAGCCTGTCGAAGGCGCGCCGACCCTCGAACAGGCGACACCCGAAGAAGCCGGAACCGCGGCGCTTGTAGCAGCGAACATTCCGACGCCAACGCAACGCCCCGATTACGCGCCCGACGCGGCCACGCAGGAAGCGCTCGTGCAGATCGCCTCCGCGCAGACCGATGCGCCCGACGCCATTGCCGGCGTTCTGGCCGATGCCGAGGAAAGCGAACAGCCGGTCACCACTGCCGCCTATCTGCCGGTTCCGTCCAATCGCCCGTCGCGCGCGGCGGACGACGAGTTCACGCTGGCGGCTCTGCCCGAACCGCGCCCGCAAGCCGGAGCGACCACCAACACCCAGAGCGATTTCGCCCGGAAAGTCGAAGAAGAAGAGCCCGTCGTGGAGGCAGCGTCAGCCATGACGGCGGTATCCGGGCAGACGGTTTCCGCTTCGCCGCGTCAGACACTTCTCGCACGAGCAGAGCAAGCGGAGCCGACACGTCCCGAGAGCCGGGCGCGCAGCACGCGCAAATCGGCCAAGCCCGGTCCGAGCGACGTGACCCGTGGCGCGCAGCCCGTGGTCGTGGCTTCGAAGGGCGAAGCGCCAACCCGCGCGCTCAGCCAGAACTCCATGCTGACGGAAGCGGCGCGTCCGACTCATCCGCCGGCATTCGACAGCGAGTTCGTCCGCTCGCCCGAAACCGTCTATACGACGGGTTTCCAACAGGACATCGCAGTAGCGGACGCCACGCGGTTCACCGGCAAGGCCGTAAACTTCATCTCCATGGCCCGCTTCCGCACCAATTGACGCACATCGAATAGACCACAAAAAGCGAGGTTCTCGGACCTCGTTTTTTTGTATCCGGTAAGTTGTGAGCGATCAGCGCTTCAGACCGCTCGCCTCGCGCGCCAACGCTTCGATGGAAGCCCAGTCGCCGGCTTCAATGGCCTTGTCGGGCGCAACCCAGGAACCGCCGACGCAAATGACATTCGGCAGAGAAAGATAATCGCCCACATTCTTCGGCGAAACGCCACCCGTCGGGCAGAAGCGGATCGACGCCAGCGGCGAGGAAAGCGCCTTGAGAAAAGGCGCGCCGCCCGATTGTTCGGCCGGGAAGAATTTCAACAGGCTGTAGCCTTCCTCGCGCGCAGCCATCACTTCGCTTGGGGTTGCCGCTCCCGGCAGGAACGGCACGTCGGACATGGATGCCGCGTCCAGCAGTTCCTGCGTAATGCCAGGGCTCACGATGAAGCGAGCTCCCGCCGCCACCGCATAAGAAAAATCCTTCGATGTCAGGATCGTGCCCGCACCCACGACCGCTTCCGGCACTTCCTCGCAAACGAGTCGGATCGCATCGATGGCATCGGGTGTGCGCAACGTGATCTCAATGGCCGGCAGGCCGCCCTTCACCAGCGCCCTTGCCAATGGCACCGCGTCGGCCAGGCGCTCGATCTTGAGAACCGGAATCACCGGCTGCCCTTCCAGGATCGCCAGCAGCACTTCGTTCTTCTTCTGCATGGCAGCGTTCATTTCGACACATCTCCTCAAGGCTTGCCCGCCGCTTTGCGCAAAACCGCAGCGCTAAAACGATTCAATACACGGATTTCGCCGCTCATGAACACTTTTTAGCCGAAACTGACAAGCCGCAAGCCTCAAAACAACCATTGCAATCGCTGCCACAAGCGTGAAACGGCCGCTCGCAAGCGCGATCGCAATCCATTGAACGGCAAAGCCTGCCTCAACGCCTTCCGAGTCGCCCGTCCCACCAGGCCATCCTGCACGAGACCGGCATCCGACTGAAACCGTTTCACGGTCTTTTCTGTCCGCTTACCGAAGATCCCATCCGACGTCACCGGATAGCCGAGCGCCAAAAGCATCGTCTGCAGGCTCTCCACCGCACAGCCGCGTGAACCGACCCGCAACAACTTCTCCGCAACGGGCGCTTGGTCCACCGCATAGGCGCGGTACGCCTGCGCAAGTTTTCGATCATACTGGTTGCGACGATAGGCGGGACCGTTATAGCCATGCGCAAACCGCGCCCAGTCTCGCGACGCAAGCGCTTCCCGCAGCCCCGCCTTCTCGATGTAGCGCAGCATCAGCCGAGCCTGCCCGGTCGCTCCGTCCCTAGCCTCGGTCACCAGCGCTTCCACATCGGTGAAACCGAGCCGGTTCCAGTGCGCGCCCATCACCTGCCCGATACCCCAGGAAACGGATTCCAATGCCGCCTTGCGGTCGATGCGTGTCGCTTGCTCCAGAAGCGCCCATCGCTCCCTTTGGCTGCGTGGATTGGCAACGCCGCCCACCTTCGGCGAGGCGAGTCCCGCGGCCCGCGCCTGCGCGCGTTTCGCATTAGAAAGCCGTCCGTCGAAATAATGCCCCCCGAAGCGGATCAGCGGTTCCACCCTGCCGCGAACCACGGCATGTGTCCTGCCGCCGCTCTCCACTTGTGCCACGGCCAGAAGCAGGGCCGGCTCAAGCTTTGCCCGCAAGGCCGCTTCGCTGATTTCGGTGATTGCCTTTTTCGAAAACATCGCTCTCGCTCATGACCGTTTTCGACAATTATCGCCCACCGCGACCGTGAGGGGATAAAACATCCTGTCGCGGCCTAGCGAAAACATGCTGCAACGCTCTGAACGCTGGGAAAAGGCGGCTTTTTCTTGCAAGCTGAAAACGAGAAGCGTAGGAAACCGCGCATGATTTCTTCCTCGCCAGAACAGACATTCCGTGTCGCCGCGCTCTACCGTTTCGCGGCCTTGCCGGACTATGAGACGTTGCGACCTCAGCTTGCCGCGTTTTGTTGTGAACGCGGCATTCGCGGAACGCTTTTGCTGGCCGCCGAGGGCATCAACGGCACGGTGGCCGGCAGACCCGAAGTCATCGACGCATTGATAGCGCATCTGAAGAAGATCCCCGCGCTCCGGGATATCGAAGTCAAATACAGCACGGCCGACGCAATGCCTTTCCACCGTATGAAAGTGCGGTTGAAGAAAGAGATCGTAACCATGGGCGTCTCCGGGGTCGACCCGGTCAACCAGGCTGGCACCTATGTGGAACCGGACGAGTGGAACGCGCTGATCGCCGATCCCGACACGCTGGTCGTCGACACCCGCAACGCTTACGAGACCGCCATCGGCACCTTCTCGCGCGCCGAGGATCCGAAGACGGAGACGTTTCGCGATTTCCCTACCTGGGCAGAGCGCAATCTCAATCGCTTGAAGGGCCGGAAGGTCGCTATGTTCTGCACGGGTGGCATTCGCTGCGAGAAGGCTACCGCCTACATGAAACTCATCGGCGTCGACGATGTCTATCATCTCAAAGGCGGCATCCTGAAATATCTTGAAGAGGTTCCTGCCGCCCAGAGCCTTTGGGAAGGCGAATGCTTTGTGTTCGACGAACGCGTCTCCGTCCGCCATGACCTGCAAAAAGGCGAAGCAACGCTGTGTCGTGCGTGCCGCCACCCATTGATGCCCGATGAGCGCGCCTCCCCGCTTTTCCAGGAAGGCATTTCCTGCCCTCATTGCGCCGAAACCCGCAGCGAGGCCGATCGTGCCCGCTATGCCGAGCGCCAGCGCCAGGTGGAACTTGCCGAAAAGCGCGGGGAGAGCTTCCCCATCGGCACACCGCCAGAAAAGCACAAAGTCTAGATCGCTGTGTGTCCGCCGGACGCGGCAAGGTCCTCAAGGATCGTGTCCTCATGGTCCCAGAGAGTGTCGCTTCCCTCGTCTTCAGGCTGGTGCAGCGTGGTGTTCACGAAGCGGCCATCCTGCGTCGCACCGAAGTCCTACGAACGACCCGGGCTCGTATCGGCCAAGCCGAACCACGAAAGCGACAGGGCAACGGCGACATGATCGCGCTCCGTCCTAACGGATGGGTGTCCGCTCGTGCGCATGGCGCGAAGGGGCATCGGGGTTTTGCGGGCGCGATCTATGATCGTTTTTGCGCAAGCAGCGAGCGTATCGCGCCCGCCGCCATGACCTGACCATCGGACGGCAAGACGCTTGCCGAACCATTTGGATGGTCATTGAACTTTCGTCTTCCCATGCAGGTTGTAAATCCCTGCGACATTGCAATGCCGCAAATGCCCTCCTACCTTTTTGCCAACGCCAGGGCGCAACGAGCGCGAAACGAGGAGATGCGGATGCTCGATCCCAAGAAGCTGTTGAACGACCTTTTAGGCTCCCAAGTTCCCGGAACGCAGGGAACGGTGCGAGACAAGGCAGGCCAGGCCGTTCAGCTCGCCAAGGACAACCCACTGGCAACCGGCGCCATCGCCGCCGTGTTGCTCGGCACCAGCACGGGGCGCTCGATAACGGGTAGCGCGCTCAAGCTTGGCGGCATCGCGGCGGTGGCCGGAATCGCCTACAAGGCCTATCAGAACTACCAGTCCGGGAAAGAGCCCAGCCAGGCCGCAAAAGAAGGCGAACTTCTGCCACCGCCAGAGGATACAAGCTTCAACCCGGCACAAGCGCCACAGGGCGAAAGCGAATTTGCATTGGCACTTGTGCGCGCTATGATCGCCGCCGCGCGCGCCGACGGCCATATCGACGAAGCCGAGCGCGGCAAGATCGCCGACAAACTCAAACTCTCCGGCATCGACGAAGAGGAAGAGGCTTTTCTCATGCGCGAGTTGGAGCGCCCGGTCGATCTCGACGCGCTCGTGGAAACCGCACAGACAGACGCGCAGAAGATCGAGCTCTACACCGCCTCGCGTCTCACCATTGAACCCAAGACGCGCGCCGAGCGCGGTTATCTCGATATGCTTGCCGGCCGACTGCGCCTGCCCGACCCGCTCGTCGATCATATCGAGGCGACCGTGTCCGAAGCCACCGTCTGATTTTCCCGCCCTCCGCCGACTATGACGAAGGGTGAGACAGGGCAGACCATAGGGCATAGACACCCCCTTCCCCCCGCAAACGGGGGGAAGGGGAGGATGAAAAGTCCAACGCGATCTCGCTTGACCCGATCGGCACGCCACTCCTAGTATCCGGTCCGGGCGGCGTGTGATGGCTGCCTCTGGCCCAAGGTTCGGGCGGCATTCGGAGCGCGATTGTCCAAGCCTGACCACCATGCATTCCTGTTGACCGGCCGTGGCGTTTGCCCGTGCCAATGACCTATGGTGGTTTTATGTTTAAACGCGCTCTCGCAGCTCTCACCCTCCTCGCCTTCCCAGTAACAGGGGCCGCCGCCGAGAAGCTCACCGTCTTCGCCGCTGCCAGCATGAAGGATGCCATCGAGCGCGCCGCCAGCGAATATCAGGCGGTCGACGGTGATGAAGTCGTCGTCTCCTTCGCTTCCAGCTCCGTTCTCGCCCGCCAGATCGAGGCCGGCGCACCCGCGGATGTCTACATCTCCGCAAACACCGATTGGATGGCCTATCTGGTCGAGCGCGATCTGGTCCGCACCCAAAGCGAGGCGATCATCGCCGGCAACAATCTCGTCATCGCAGCCGCGAAAGGCATCGAGCCGGTGGAAAGCCCCAACGCCCTCCTTGACGAGCGCTTCGCCATGGGGGATCCGAGCCATGTGCCCGCTGGCAAATATGCCCGCACAGCGCTCGAAAACCTCGATCTTTGGAAAGACGTCGAAAAGAACGCAGTCTTCGGCGAAAACGTCCGCGTGGCGCTGGAACTGGCCAGCCGTGGCGAGGTTAAAGCCGCTATCGTCTACGGATCGGACCAGAAGGCCGTCGGCGATCTGGTGCGCGCCTATGTCTTCCCCGCAGAAAGCCACGCGCCAGTTCGCTATCCCGCTGCCGCCACGAAGAATGGAGCAGAAAGCGCCGAAGCCTTTCTCGCCTTCCTGAAAAGCGAGGCCGGTCGCAAAATCTTCACCGATCTCGGCTTTTCCGAGGCTACGGAATAGACTGCCGGGATGGGGGAGACCGAACTTTCCATCATACTCCTGTCCGCGAGGGTGGCGTTTACCGCCATCCTCTGCGCATTGGTGCCGGCCTTTGCGGTCGCCTGGCTTCTGGCCCGCAAAGAATTCACTGGAAAAGGCATCGTTCAAGCGCTGGTCACACTGCCGCTTGTACTGCCGCCAGTCGTCACCGGTTACGGTCTTCTGATTTTGTTCGGATCCAAAGGACCGCTGGGCAAGCTTTTTGAAACTCTCTTCGGCATCGGCTTCGCTTTCCGATGGACGGGTGCCGCCCTCGCCGCCGGCGTCATGGCTTTTCCGTTGCTCGTACGCCCCATCCGCCTCTCTCTCGAAGCAATGGACAGGGGCTATGGTGAGGCCGCGCGCACGCTCGGCGCCTCGCGCCTCACTGTTTTCTTCACAATTACCTTGCCTCTGGCCCTGCCGGGCATCATTGCCGGTTCCGTGCTCGGCTTCGCCAAGGCATTGGGTGAGTTCGGGGCGACGATTACCTTCGTCTCCAACATTCCCGGCGAAACGCAGACCCTCTCGCTCGCCATCTATGCGCTCCTGCAATCGCCGTCCGGCGATGCCGCCGCCCTTCGCCTGATCGCAATCGCCGTCGCCCTTGCGCTCGCCGCCATCGTCGCGTCCGAGTATCTGGCCCGAAAACTCACCGCCAAGGGACGCGCATGACCGTGCTCGACGTCGATATCAAGGGCCTCGCCGGCAGTTTCGAAATCGAAACCGCCTTTCAGGCGGGTGCGGGCGTCACGGCCCTTTTCGGCCCATCCGGTGCTGGCAAATCAACGCTCCTGAAGATGATCGCTGGCACGGCCCGCCCCCAATCGGGACGCATCGTGGCGGGCGGGCGCACATTGTTCGATTCCGCTACCGGCACCAACCTCCCGCCAGAAAAACGCGGTATTGGCTTCGTCTTTCAGGACGCCCGCCTCTTCCCGCATCTGTCGGTGCGCAAAAACCTCACCTATGCGCGCTGGGCCGGTCGCCGTCCGGTCTCCCGCGCCTTCGATGAAGTGGTGGCCCTGCTCGGCCTTGAGACGCGCCTCGACGCCGCCCCCGCAACGCTTTCGGGCGGCGAGCGCCAGCGCGTCGCCATCGGCCGGGCGCTGCTTGCCGATCCCGCGCTGCTGCTTATGGATGAGCCGCTTTCCTCGCTCGACAAGGCGCGCCGCAACGAGATCCTGCCCTATCTGGAGGCGATCCGCACCGAGGCTGGCATTCCCATCCTCTATGTGAGCCATGAAACCTCCGAGGTCGCGCGCCTCGCCGACACGGTCGTGCTGATCGAAAACGGACGCGTTTCCGACAGCGGCCCCGCCGCCACCATTCTCGCCCGCCTCGGCCTTTCCGCTGGCACGGCCTCCGAAGACGCCGGCGTCATCCTCGAAGGTCACGTCACCGAAACCGACCCCGCCTACCACACCGCCATCATCACGCTTGATGAAGATCGCATCGAGCTGACCGGCGACGGCTTCGCGGTCGGCATGACCGTGCGACTGCACGTGCGGGCGGGCGATGTTGCAATCGCCAATGCGCCTCATGACGGCCTGTCGATCCGCAACCAGCTTCTCGCAACGGTCGAGGAAATCCGCCGCGACGGCGCGTTTGCCATGGTAGCCTTGGCGCTCGGCGGTCAGCGCCTGCTCGCACGCATCACCGCGAAATCGTCCGACGATCTTGCCCTTCGGCCAGGCACGCGCGTTTACGCACTGCTCAAGGCCGTCTCCGTCGAGATGGCCCGTCTCGAGAGACCCGACCCGCGTTTCACACCCGCGTCATCGCCACGTTGAGCGACGGGCCGCCGGCAAGCGTCTGGTAGACCACGCAGTAACGCTCTGTGAGCTTCAGGAGTTGATCGAGCTGCTCCTGCGAAGCATCCGTATCAAGATCGAACGAGAGCCGGATTTCCGCAAAGCCAACGGGCGCATCCTTCACCACGCCCAGCGTGCCGCGAAAGTCGAGATCGCCCTCGGCCGAAACGGTGCCCGTCCGAAGCGGAATTTCCAACGCCGTGGCAACGGCCTTCAGCGTCACGCCAGCACACGCGACCAATGCCTCGAGAAGCATATCGCCAGAGCAAAGCTCCAGCCCGGTACCGCCCGTCGCCGGGTGCAGACCGGCAACGGCAAGCGCGCGTCCAGTCTCCACCTTACAGGCAATGTTCCGGTCATCGAGCGTGCCTTTGGCATGCAGCGTCACAAGGGCTGCGCCGGACTCTCCGCGATAGCGCTCCTTGATCGGCGCCTGGATGGCCCGCAATTCTGCAGCATCCATGGCATTCACCTCCCTGGAACCGACAAGCGTTCAGAGTATCACCTTATCGCCTCATTTGCGATCTTCCGATCGTCCTCCCAAGTTTCTCTTGCATCGCACCGGAGCCGGTGGAAACATGCCCTCGGATACGCCTTTAACGGGGCGTCACAATGCGGCGTTAGAGACCGCAGAGAGCCATCCGGGAGAAGTTGCAATGAACAAATCGATCTTCAGGAAGCGTCTTGCCCTTGCCTCGCTGACAGCATCGGCTCTGACCCTGAGCGCGGGCGCGGCTTTCGCCGATTACACGCTGAACATTCTCCACATGAACGACTGGCACAGCCGCATCGAACCGATCAACAAATACGATTCCACCTGCTCGCCGGAAGACGACGAGGCCGGCGAATGCTTCGGCGGCGCAGCCCGTCTTGTCACCGCCGTGGCGGAATCGCGCGATGCGCTCGAAGGCGAAAACGTTCTGTTGCTCAACGCCGGCGACAATTTCCAAGGCTCGCTCTTTTACACCACCTACAAGGGCGCCGCCGAAGCCGAGTTCCTGAACCTCATGAAGACCGACGCCATGGTTGTCGGCAACCATGAGTTCGACGACGGCGAAGACGGTCTCGCCACCTTCCTCGACAAGGTCGAATTCCCCGTGCTTGGCTCCAATGTGAAGGCAAAGGAGGCATCAGCGCTTGGCGACCGGGTTAAGGAGTATCTGCTGCTCGATGTGGGCGGCGAGAACATCGCCATCGTCGGCGCTGTGGCCAACGACACGGCAGAGCTTTCCTCGCCGGGCGAAAATGTCTCCATCATCGAGGACGTCGCCGGCATCACCGCAGCCGTGGAAGCCGCCACCGCCGAGGGTGCGAACAAGGTCATTGCGCTCACCCATGTGGGCTACCCGCGCGACCTTGAAGCCATTGCCAAAATCCCCGGCGTCGACGTGGTCGTCGGCGGGCACTCCAACACACTTCTGTCGAACACGGTCGAGGGTGCGGAAGGCCCCTACCCGACCATGGTCGACAATCCCGACGGCCATCAGGTGCCCGTGGTCCAGGCCGCTTCCTACTCCAAATATCTCGGCGAACTGAAAATCACCTTCAATGACGAGGGCGTCGTCACCGCCGCAACCGGCGACGTCAAGCTGATCGACGCTTCCGTCGCCAAGGACGAGGCGGTCGTCGCCCGCGTTAAAGAACTGGCCGGTCCCATCGAGGAACTGAAAAACAAGGTGGTCGCCGAAACCGCCGCGCCCGTGGACGGCAGCCGCGAGACCTGCCGCGCCGGCGAATGCGAGATGGGCAATCTCGTTACGGATGCGATGGTCGCCCGCACCAGCGATCAGGGAGTTCAATTCGCCATCACCAATGGCGGCGGGCTGCGTGCCTCCATCGATTCCGGCGAAGTCACCATGGGCGAGGTTCTGGGCGTCCTGCCCTTCCAGAACACGCTCGCCACTTTCCAACTCAAGGGAGCCGACGTGGTCGCCTCCCTCGAGAGCGGCGTCAGCCAGATCGAGGAAGGGGCCGGCCGCTTCCCCCAGGTTTCCGGCTTGCGCTACAGCTTCGACCCGTCAGTTGCGCCGGGCGAGGGCCGCATCAAGTCTGTCGAGGTGAAGGATGGCGATGGATGGGCTTCGATCGATCCGGATGCAACCTATACAGTTGCCTCCAACAACTTCATGCGCAATGGCGGCGACGGCTACAAACTCTTCGCGGACAAAGCGGAGAACGCCTATGACTACGGGCCGGGCCTGGAACAGGTCCTGGCCGACTATCTCGCCGATAACAGTCCGTACACGCCCGCCACCGATGGCCGCATCACGGAAGTCGCGGCAAGCGTTGCCGGAACGCAGGCCGACGGCGAAGCGGACACACCAGACCTGCCAGAAATGTCGAAGACAATCGCCAACCAAGCCCCAAGCGCGATCGAATCCGCCGAATCCACTGTTGAAAACGCGGCTGACGAAGCCAAGAGCATGGCCGAAAGCGCGGTCGAAAAGGCTGGCGAAGCGGTCGAGAACATGACCGACAGTGCGAAAGAAATGGCAAGCGAGGCCACCGAGGAAGCCGATGCCGCCATGAAGGAGATGGCCGAAGGTACCAGCGAAATGGCGGAAAAGGCGAGCGAGGCTGCTGAAGGCGCGGAAACAATGGCCGAAGACACCGCCGAGACGGCCGATGAGACCATGACGGAAATTGGTAAGAAAACCCACACGATCGTCCGCGGCGACACGCTGTGGGAGATTGCCCGCACCTATTATGGCGACCCTGCCAAATGGCGTTCCATCGCCGAGGCCAATCCGGACATCGACGCCAACCGGCTCGACATCGGCATGACGATTGAAGTACCGGCTGCCAACTGAGCCTTCGCCATTCCCGAAGCCCCGCCGGTGGCGGGGCTTTTTCTATAAACGCAGATACCTGCTTATGGGTGTCGTCTGGCGCCTGCCCAAGCGGCACGAACGAACCCGAGACCAAGATCCCGGGCTCAGGCTTGCCAGGCCCGATTAAGGCTTTTCGTCAAACCTGTGAGCTGCAAGACACCAAATGTGATTTCAGGCACGAGGAAAAACCAGATCAACGGCGTTGCGCCCGAGAACAAGGCAACGATCATCCATGTGGAGAACGCCAGCCGCGCGATGCCGTCATGAATACCCAGACGAGGATCGTCCGAAACAAGGCGGACGATCGACCAGATGACGACAACGGTTCCGAAAAAATTCGCGAAGAGCACCGCATAAACGCCGAGCACTGGAAGTTCGCCAAAGCCGAGTTCGCGGTGCAACGAACTCATTGCATACTCCCAGACAAGCGTTAGCGTCACAGGCGTGGCAAACGGCCAGCTAACCAGAAGGTCATAGAGCGCCGAGATGCGAAATATTCGCTTATATATCTGATTTGAAATCATTTATTTCCCTTTCCATTGCGTCGGAAAGGTTCTAAACCTTGGAGCATAGTCCAAGGTCAAGGAGAAGATGATGAGAATTGGCGAATTGGCCGAACGGACCGACGTCAGCACCGATACGCTGCGCTTCTACGAAAAACGCGGCCTCATTCGTTCCGAACGTCGCGATAACGGATACAGGGATTTCGATGCCGATGCCGTTCGAATTGTCGAACTGGTCCGTCTTGGGCAGCGTTTGGGTTTCAATCTGCGCGAGATTAAAGACGTGACCGCCGCCCTTTCGGCAAACACCATGAATGCTGAGGACACGTCACGACTTCTGCGGCAGAAGCTTATGGAGACCGAAGAGCGGGTTTCCGAACTCAAGAAACTGCAAAGCCTCTTAACCGAGGCGCTTGAACAGGCCTGCCCGCTGAAAACCCGGCAAACTTGACCCCCTGCAACGCAGCAAACCGGCAAGTGCTCCGCCCTCGAGCACGGCATTTTTTACCCTGCGGCCACACGCTGCATTGAAAACCCGTCCGACATCGCTAGCTTCCCCTGCATGATCGGAGCCAAAGCATGAATCTCCCCACCAAAATCGACCGCACCGCTGCAAAGGCTATCGGCCCGCTGCCTGCAGATCACCCACCTGTCCGCATTGGCAAGGTAGGCGTTCTTCTCGTCAATCTCGGAACGCCCGACGGCACCGATTACGCGCCCATGCGGCGCTATCTGAGGGAATTTCTTTCCGACCCGCGTGTCATCGAATGGCCCAGGGCGATCTGGTATCCGATCCTTTACGGAATCGTTCTGAACACCCGGCCGAAGAAATCAGGCGCCGCCTATGCGGAAATCTGGAATCATGAACACAATGAATCGCCGTTGCGCACCTTCACCCGTGCCCAGGGCGAAAAGCTGGCCGAAGCGCTTAGCGAACACGATCATGTCATTGTTGACTGGGCGATGCGTTACGGTCGCCCCTCCATAGAGACGGTCACGAACAGCCTCATGGAACGCGGCTGCGACCGTATCGTCATGTTTCCGCTCTACCCGCAATATTCCGCGACCACCACGGCGACCGTGAACGACAAGTTTTTTGAAGCGCTCATGAAGATGCGCTTCCAGCCGGCGATCCGCACCGTGCCATCCTATCAGGACGAACCGGCATACATCGAAGCGCTCGCCCGCTCCATCGAAACGCATCTGGCGAAGCTCGACTTCGAGCCGGAGGTCGTCATCGCGTCCTATCACGGTATTCCCCAGAGCTATTTCAAACGCGGCGACCCCTATCATTGCCATTGCCAGAAAACCTCGCGCCTGTTGCGGGAACGCCTAGGCTGGAAGGAAAACAGACTCATCACATGCTTTCAGTCGCGCTTCGGCCCCGAAGAGTGGCTTCAGCCTTACACCGACAAGACGGTCGAAAAACTGGCCAGGGACGGCGTCAAATCCATTGCCGTCTTCAATCCGGGCTTCGTCTCCGACTGCCTGGAAACGCTTGAGGAAATCGCCGGTGAGGCCAAGGAAATCTTTCAGGAGGCCGGCGGCGAGAAGTTTACGCACATTCCCTGCCTCAACGACACGGAAGAAGGCATGGCCGTTATCGAGACGCTGGTGCGGCGCGAACTTTCGGGCTGGGTGTAAGCTCCACGCCGCCATGGGCGTGTCATATTTGGCGAAGCATATGCATCGCGTTACAACCGTTTGTGGAAATCACGCATCACGCTGGCAGACACCATGTTTATGCGTGTGCCGTGGGTTGCCGTTCTTTCCACGCGACGTCACAACGTATTGGAGCATCGTGCGGAAACTGAAAGCACCCGACGTCGCGCAAATGCTCTAAAGTGTCGACCACATGCGTTTCAAGCCCCACCGGGGCGGTCTTAGGAGCCGAACATGCCTTTCTCCGGTTTTGACATCATCATCCCCGTTCTGGTGGTCCTTGTCCTGCTGTTGCTCTTTGCCGGCATCAAGACGGTGCCGCAGGGATTCAACTTCACAGTCGAGCGGTTCGGCCGCTACACACGCACGCTCACACCGGGACTTAATCTGATCATTCCCTTCATCGACCGCATCGGCGCCAAGATGAATATGATGGAACAGGTCCTCGACGTGCCGACCCAGGAGGTCATCACACGTGACAATGCCATCGTTGCCGTGGATGGCGTCGCGTTCTACCAGGTGCTGACCGCCGCCGAGGCCGCCTATCAGGTTTCTGGTCTGGAGAACGCAATTCTGAACCTGACCATGACGAATATTCGCTCCGTCATGGGCTCCATGGATCTCGACGAGCTTCTGTCCAACCGGGACACGATCAACGAGAAGCTCCTGCGTATTGTCGACGATGCCGCCAGCCCTTGGGGCATCAAGATGACCCGCGTCGAGATCAAGGACATCAATCCGCCGGCCAATCTGGTGGAATCGATGGCGCGCCAGATGATGGCCGAGCGTAACAAACGTGCGCAAATTCTAGAGGCCGAGGGTCTCAAGCAGGCCGAGATTCTGGAGGCCGAAGGCCGCCGCGAAGCCGCGTTCCGCGATGCCGAAGCGCGCGAACGCGCTGCCGAGGCGGAAGCCCGCGCAACCCAGGTCGTGTCGGAGGCCATCGCCGCCGGCGATGTTCAGGCCGTCAACTATTTCGTGGCGCAGAAATACACCGAAGCACTGGCCACCATCGGTTCTTCCAGCAACAACAAGATCGTCCTCATGCCCTTCGAGGCGTCTTCGCTGATCGGTTCGCTGGGTGGCATCGGTTCCATTGCGCGGGACGTTTTCGGCGAAACCGGCAAATCCTCGGCGCAGACGAAACGCGCCTCGTCTGCTCGTCCGCCACGCACGCGTCCAGCGCAGGAGTAAAGCGCCATGATCGAGCATGTCGTCGCAGAACTCGGCCCATGGAACTGGATGCTGCTCGGATTCGTACTGCTTGCAGCGGAAATCCTGGCGCCCGGTGTGTTCCTGTTGTGGATCGGCATCGCAGCGATCCTCACCGGTGCGCTCTCATTGCAATTATGGGACATGGCTGCCTGGACCTGGCAGGTTCAGGTTCTGGTCTTCCTGGCCCTTTCGCTGATCTCCGCCTATGCAGGCAAGCGCCTCATGGATTCACGCCGCAACGAGGAGACGGACCAGCCGTTCCTCAACCGACGGACGGAGCAGTTGGTTGGCCGCACGGCAACGCTGGAGGAAGCCATCGAGAACGGTTTCGGCCGTATTCGTCTAGACGATACGCTGTGGCGTGTCGCCGGACCGGAGCTGCCAACCGGCACACGCGTCCGTGTGGCGTCGGTGGACGCGGGGACGTTGCGCGTCGAAGCGATATGAAATGCCATTTCCCGAGGAATGAAGGTCCCTGGAACGGATATCCGGGCACACTTGACCCGTCAGGTTTCAGGCCGCGCCGATCCGCAACAGATCGTGCAGATGCACCACCCCGCAGGGCTTGCCATTCTCCACCACCATCAGCGTGGTAATGGACGAGGAATTGACGATCTGCAGCGCGCTTTCCGCCAGCGTTTCCGGCGCGATCGTCTTGGGATCGCGCGTCATAACCTGATCCACCGTGAGGGCCAGAAGCTCACTGTCGATATGGCGCCGCAGATCGCCGTCGGTAATGATGCCAATCAGAGCGCCGGCGGCATCGGTAATGCCGACGCAGCCGAAGCCCTTCTGCGTCATCTCCAGAATGGCTTCGCGCATCAGCGCGCCACTTCTGGCAAGCGGCAATTCGCCGCCGGAATGCATGATCTGCCGTACCTGGGTGAGCTTCGCACCGAGTTGGCCGCCGGGATGGAAGGTGCGGAAATGATCTGCCGTGAAGCCCCTTGCCTCGAGCAACGCCACCGCCAGCGCATCGCCGATCACCAATTGCAAAACCGTCGATGTGGTGGGCGCCAGGCCGTGCGGACACGCTTCCGGGGCGCGTGGCAGACCGAGCACGATCGAAGCCTCCTTCGCGAGCGCTGACGATTTGCCGGCGGTGATCGCGATGATCGGGATGGCGAAACGTCTGGCATAGGCAACGATGCCATGCAGTTCCGTCGTCTCCCCAGACCATGACATGGCTAGGATCAGATCGTCGTCGCCAATCATACCGAGATCGCCGTGATTGGCCTCGGCGGGGTGCACGAAAAAGGCAGGGGTTCCCGTCGAAGCGAGCGTCGCGGCAATCTTCGATCCGATATGACCGCTCTTGCCGACACCTGTCACAATCAGGCGCCCCTTGATGCCGGCGATAACCCGCACCGCTTCCGCGAAGGGATCGGCCAGGCCGTTATCAAGTGCTTCGGCAAGTTCCTTCAGGCCTGCGCGTTCCGTTTCAAGCGTGCGAACGGCCGAAGCGACAACGCTTTTCCGGTCGATGGTCATGGAAGAGTCTTTCAGCATGGCAATGCCCTTACCGCCTCGGTGGCCGGCTGTCCATTCAGTTTGTCCCCGCCGACGCACCCACTTTGTCCTTTCCCGGGCCTCGGCCATTACCGGACAGATGTATCACTTGACCGCTCAACCTTCCGTTAACCACGGCACTTTACACTTCGGTAAGCATAATCATGACGCGTCGCTATAGTCTGGATCTGTATGTCTCGTCCCGGTGTCAGAGTGGGTTCCCGTATATGCGGCTGGCACAGGTCCACTGCGCTGGGCCTGTGTCTGTCCGCATTCGCGTGCAGCGTCGCCGCGACACAGGAAATCGACGGCTTGCGGGGTCTCGTCTCGGAAACGGACATCACGTCGGCCATAAGGAGCGATGCTGAGACCGGCCTCCCCCCGCAGCGCTACGAACCGGCGACGCCAAGAGCTGCAGAACCGGAAGAGGTCGAAAACGAACGTGCCGTCCGCGTGCCTTCGACCGCTGTCGCGCGAGAACGCGCACGCTCGGAAAGCGACAATCAAGACCAGCCGACAGAACCCGCTCCCGATGGAACAGTCACGGGCGGCATTCCGGAAGACGATCTTGAAGAAGATGCGACCGCCTTCGAACGGATCGAACGGGCCGAAGCCCTCAATCCGCGCACTGGAGCGATCGAGAACGACTTTCAGGCCTCCGAGGACAATCCGTATGCTCCCCTGGGTTTGCGGTTCGGCACATTCACCGTCACGCCTACACTCGAGCAAGGGCTGAGCTGGACTTCGAACGCCGATTCGAGCCCCGGCGGAAGCGAGGCGATGCTTTCCGAAACCACGCTCAGGCTTGCTGCGGTTTCAGATTGGGCCCGACACGCAGCGACAATGGATGCTTACGGGATCTATCGCAGATCCGTTTCAGGCGATGAGGTATCGGAACTGGAGGGGGGTATCGACAGCACGCTGCGCTTCGATCTCGCGCACGACTATACGGCGCTCGCCAGTCTCGGCTATTCGATCCGGCCTGAATCGGCGTCTTCACCGGTCATCATCGCCGGTGTCGAGGATCGTCCGCTGCGCCATACTCTTGATGGCAGCCTCGGTCTGTCGAAGAACCTGGGTAAGCTGCGTCTCAGCGCTACCGGATCGGTGTCGCGTCAGCAATACGGCGATGCGACGCTCGTCGACGGTAGCACATTGTCCCAGGATGAGCGCAACGCCACACTGGCCACGCTGCGTCTGCGCACGGGTTACGCCGTTTCGCCCGCTCTCACTCCGTTCATAGAAGGAGAAATCGGCCGCCGTTTGTACGATGAGAAACAGGACAGCGCTGGGTATGAGCGCTCCGCGACGCGGATTGCCGCACGCGCCGGCGTAATGGTCGACATCGAGGAAAAACTGTCGGGCGAAGCCGCGATCGGCTGGATCGCCGAGGATATCGACGACGAACGCCTCGACACGGTTTCGGGCCTCGCGCTCGCCGCCACGCTCAACTGGTCGCCGCAACGCGGCACCAATGTGCGCCTCGACGGCTCGACAACGATAGAAGGCACCACGGATGCAGGCAGCAGCGGCTCGATTCTCTATGCCGGCACCTTGAGGCTCGAGCGGCAGATCCGCGCCAACCTGACGGCCGAGGCCGCGGCCGGACTTTCCTGGCGCGACTATATGAGCGGCGAGCACGATCTGACAATGAACGGCGAAGCGGGCATGACCTGGTGGCTCAACCGCACTCTCGGTTTGACCGGCCGTGCGCGCTACGAGAAACGCACGAGCAGCCTACCCGATCGCGACTACGATGCCACGAGTGTATTTCTGGGCATCAGAATGCAGCGATAAGCCGATTTTTTCCGGAATCTACGCGCAGAAATCTTAGATTCTGAGAAAAACAGCGCCATTCCCACATGAATGGCGCCGTTTTTCCGTTTTCTGTCAATTCCGCCCGGAGGCTTCGACTGCCCGCAAAACGTGCTCACGCAAATCAGGCCGCTCGAGCGCAAAAGCAAGGTTGGCTTCGACGAAGCCTTCAGGCGAACCGCAGTCGAACGTGCGACCGGTAAAGTGATAGCCGTGAAATGGCTGTTGCTCCATCAACGTCAGCATGGAATCGGTGAGCTGGATTTCACCACCGGCACCACGTTCCTGCTGTGCCAGAAGATCGAAGATCGACGGCTGGAGAATATAGCGGCCATTGATATAGAAATTCGACGGCGCATCTTCCGGCTTTGGCTTTTCGACCATGGCGTTGATCTCGAACCCTCCGGCGACATCCGCGCCGCGGCCGACGATGCCGTATTTGTGGGTCTGGGAAGGTTCGCATTCTTCCACCGAAACCACGTTGCCGCCCGTCTTATCGAACACTTCCACCATCTGCGAAAGGCAACCCTTGGGCGACTGCATGATCATGTCGGGAAGAAGCAACGCAAACGGTTCGTTGCCGACCAGTTCGCGCGCGCACCAGACAGCATGGCCGAGACCGAGAGGTTCTTGCTGGCGGGTGAAACTCGTCTGGCCCGGCTGCGGCTGCATGCCATGCAGCCTCTCCAGAACCGCGTTCTTGCCGCGCCGCTCAAGTGTGTCGTACAATTCGACCTGAATGTCGAAGTGATCCTCGATGACCGCCTTGTTGCGTCCGGTCACGAAAATGAAGTGCTCGATACCGGCTTCGCGCGCCTCGTCGACAACGTACTGAATTACAGGTTTGTCGACGACCGTCAGCATTTCCTTGGGAATTGCTTTTGTGGCCGGGAGAAAACGCGTTCCAAGACCAGCGACAGGAAATACCGCTTTGCGAAGTTTCGTCATCAGAAATAGACCCCCGAAGGATTGGCAAATGGGATATGGCACCGCCTTAGCAACGCCGGATTGATGTTTGCTGAATGAATGCGCGTATATCGTGACAAGTTCCGCGGAAGGATGATCACGGACATTAACAGCATGGTAAACGTTTTTCTAACCGGAGCCTGCGAAAGATAGGCTGGACTACCTGTAACGGAGATCGTGATGTTGTTCCGCTTGCCCCCACGAAACCGCGTCGCGACATTGATCGCCTCTTTCGTGGTTGCCTTTACCGTAACCCTTCAGCCGGCCAGCGCCGACGCGGGATTTCAGCGCTGGATTCAGCAGTTCCGCAACGTGGCGATCCAGAACGGCGTTTCCGGCGCCACCTACGATCGCGCTTTCCGCGGCATTACCGCCCCCGACCCGGAAGTGCTCGAAAAGGCGCGCTATCAGCCCGAATTCCGCGCCGAGCCGTGGGAGTATTTCGACAACCGCGTTCAGGACGACGCGATTCAGCGCGGCCGCCAGCTCGCCCGTCAGTGGAAGCCCTGGCTGGACCGCATCGAGCGCCAGTTCGGTGTCAGCCGCCACGTGTTGCTCGCCATCTGGTCGATCGAATCGAACTACGGCGAGGTGCTTAAAAACGACCGCATCATGCGCAGCGTGCCGCGTTCGCTGGCAACGCTTGCTTACGCAGACAAACGCCGCGCAAAGTTCGCCCGCCAACAACTCGTCGCAGCATTGAAGATCCTGCAGACCGGCGACATCGACGTTGGCCATCTAACCGGCTCCTGGGCCGGTGCGATGGGGCACACGCAGTTCATACCGACCAGCTATCAGGCCTATGCGGTCGACATGGACGGCAATGGCCGCCGCGACATCTGGACCTCCATTCCCGACGCGTTGGCTACCGCGGCCAATCTGCTTCGCCGCAATGGCTGGCGTACCGGCGAGACCTGGGGCTACGAGACGGCAGCGCTTCCGGGCGGACGCAAGTTCCCCGGTGGCAACATGTCGCTTAGCCGCTGGCAATCGATCGGCGTGGTGCGCGCAAATGGCAAACCCTTCCCGCGGCCGGGCGACAGCGCCGAACTGAAAGTGCCGGATGGCCGTGCAGGCCCGGTGTTCCTGGTGACCAAGAATTTTCAGGTCATCAAGCGCTACAACAATTCCGACAAATACGCGCTCGCCGTGGGTCTACTCGCCGACCAGATTGCCGGCTATGGCGGGCTGGTACGCGACTGGGACCGTCCCTTCGAGCGCCTGAGCTATACGGAAACGGAAGAACTTCAGCGTCGCCTGGGCGCTCTCGGCTATTATGACGGCCCGATCGATGGCAAGATCGGCTCGGGCTCGCGGGCGGCCATCCGTGCCTTCCAGAGCCGTAACGGCATGCAGCAGGACGGCCATCCCGGCAAGGAGGTCCTGCGCCGCTTGCGTGGAAATTGAGCCGGCAGCAACGGAACGAAGGCATGGAAGCCAACCGGACCAGACAGAATGAGGGAAACGGCAAACCCATCGCACTTGCCGTTGTCGCCCTGGCTCTGACCATGCCCGCAGCGCTCACGGCCATACCCTCGAGCGCCGAAGCGCAGGAATATCGCCAAGAGCAACGGCGCGGTCTGTTCGACCTCCTATTCGGCGGCGGTCTGCGTCAGCGTCAGCCGGAACGCCCCGCCGTTCGCCAGCGCAACGTTCCAAGACAGCAGGAGCGCACGCGGCGACGACGGTCGGCAGCGCCGAGCGCACCCCGGCAACCACCGCCGCCTCCGGAAGTCGAGAAACTGGAGAACGCCCGCGTCGTCCTCGTCCTTGGCGACTTCATGGCGGGCGGACTTGCCGAAGGGCTGAGTGCAGCCTATGCGGAATCGCCCGGCGTGCGGGTGGTCAACCGCAGCAACGGTTCGTCCGGTTTCGTGCGCGACGACTACTACGACTGGAATGGCGAGATCGCCGGTATCCTTGAAGATGTGTCTCCCGCCGTCGTTGTGGTCATGATCGGTTCAAACGACCGACAGCAGCTTGTCGTCGACGGCAAGCGTGAAGCGCATCGCTCGGACGCCTGGCTCGCGGAATACACCGAACGGGTGGAGACTTTCGCGACAGCGATCGAGGAGAAGCAAATTCCGCTCATCTGGAGCGGTCTGCCGGCGTTCAAATCGTCCAGCATGTCGTCGGACATGCTGGCCTTTAACGACATTTACAAATCGACCGCCGAAGCCATCGACGGCACGTTCGTCGACATCTGGGACGGATTCGTGGATGAGAATGGCGGTTTCATCTTCACCGGCCCCGACATGAACGGCCAGCCGGTAAGGTTGCGCGGCAGCGACGGCATCAATCTGACGCGCTCGGGCAAGCGCAAGGTGGCCTTCTATGTCGAAAAACCGCTCAACAAGCTGCTAGGAGAAGCCGTTTCTCCCGATATTGGCGAGCTTGGCATCGAGAGCCTGCCTGCCCTGGTGCTGCATCCGGAGGCCCCCTCACCGGTGAACCGGACAGTACCGATCTCGCTTTCAGACCCCACGCTGGACGGCGGATTGGAATTGATGGGCGCGGTTGTGAAGCCGATTGCCCGCCAAGAGCGCAATCAAGACGAGGAGCGCACGCCACAGCCGGCCGCACAGCCCGGCCGTGCGGACAATTTCTCCCTGTTTCCCAGGACGACCGCAGATAATAACGCGCCATCGAAGCCTTCGGCCCAGGCGTCACCCTGACCGTTCAAGGCTTGTTCAAGTCAATCAGCGCGGCAAAACAGAGCTTCCCATGAGGAACTCGTCGACCGCACGGGCAGCCTGACGACCTTCGCGAATGGCCCACACCACCAGCGACTGGCCACGACGCACATCGCCCGCCGTGAAGAGCTTGTCGACGCTGGTCTTGTAATCGCGGTCATTGGCATTGACGTTGACCGAGTTGCGACGATCGACATCGGTTTTCAGGCGCTCGCCGAACTCCGAAAGAACGCCGGTTTCCAGGGGACCGGAGAAGCCGATAGCGATGAAGGCGAGATCGGCACGGATGACAAATTCGGTTCCGGCAATGGGCTTGCGCTTCTCATCCACCTGGCAGCACTTCACACCGGTCAGAACGCCGTCCTCACCGACGAATTCGAGCGTGGCCACCTGGAATTCGCGCTCCGCGCCTTCCGCCTGCGAGGAGGAGGTGCGCATCTTGGTCGCCCAGTAAGGCCAGACGGCAAGCTTGTCTTCCTTCTCCGGCGGGCGTGGACGGATGTCGAGCTGGGTGACGCGAACAGCCCCCTGGCGAAAAGCCGTGCCCACGCAATCGGACGCCGTGTCGCCACCGCCGACGACGACGACATGATTGCCACCGGCCAGAATGGGGTCAGCGGCCCAGGCGACGGATTGGATGTCCTCGCCACCCACGCGCCGGTTCTGCTGGACGAGATAAGGCATGGCGTCGTGCACACCTTCGAGATCAGCGCCGGGAATGCCGGCCGGGCGCGGGCGTTCCGAACCGCCGCAATAAAGCACCGCATCGTGCTCGCCGAACAGTTCTTCCACCGACTTGTCGACCCCGACATTCACGCCGCAATGGAAGGTGACGCCCTCGCCCTGCATCTGCTCGATGCGACGGTCGATATAGTGCTTCTCGATCTTGAAATCGGGAATGCCGTAACGCATCAAACCGCCCGGCTTGCTTTCGCGTTCGTAGACGTGCACCCGGTGACCGGCTCGACCGAGCTGCTGGGCAGCCGCCATGCCGGCCGGGCCGGAACCGATAATGGCTACGGATTTGCCGGTTTTGTGCTCCGGCGGATAGGGTCGCACGAAACCGGCCTCATAGGCCTTGTCGGCAATGGCCTGCTCGACCGTTTTGATGGCGACGGGAATATCCTCGAGATTGAGCGTGCAAGCTTCCTCGCACGGTGCTGGACAGATGCGGCCCGTCCATTCGGGAAAATTGTTGGTGGAATGAAGATTGCGGATCGCCTCGTCCCAGTCGCCGTTGTAGACGAGATCGTTCCAGTCCGGAATCTGGTTGTGAACCGGGCAGCCAGTCGGCCCGTGGCAATAAGGAATGCCGCAATCCATGCAGCGCGCGGCCTGCTTCTCGACTTCCTTGTCCGACATGGGCAGCGTGAACTCGCGAAAATGGCGAATCCGGTCGGACGCCGGCTGATACTTGTGTACCTGCCGGTCGATTTCGAGAAAACCTGTAACCTTACCCATCGAGTAAACCCCGTTATTCTATCGCATTTTTCAGCCAGGTGGCCTTACCTGACGTCCGCATAAATGCGGAAACACAAAGAGATAGAGCGTCCCTTGTGCGTCCAGAAGAACGCATGGCGCTCTAGTGAAGTGCCGGAAGCCCGAGGACATCTTCGCACCGTGCAATCCAGCGGGTGATCGCCTTGCGCCCATCGACCTGAAACCCGCCCTGGGGAGCGAGCCGCGTATAGCCGAGGAGCGCGATATCGGCGATTGTGAGGGCAGCACCGACGAAGAAATCGCGCGTCTTCAACGCACCCTCCATGAAATCGAGAGCTGCCTCTCCCCGCTCGACCTTGTCCGGATCGCGCGTTTCAACCGGTTCCCCGCGATAGACCACGTGGAACCGGGCGCCGGCGACATTGGGCTCGTGGAAATTCTGTTCCCAGAACATCCATTGATCGATCTCGGCCTGGGTGAAAGCGTCATCCGGCAACAGCACGGATCCCCGCGCCAGAAAGCGTATGATCGCGCCGGATTGCCCGAGCGCCCGACCGTCGTCAAAACGCACCACCGGCACCTGACCGAAAGGCGACATGGCGAGAAACACGTCCGTGCGGCTTTCGCCGGCCATGATATCGAGCTCGTGCCAGCGATAGGACAGGCCCAGATGGTCCGCCGTGTATTTGACCTTCAAGCAATTGCCCGAATTCAGGTCGCCGAAAACTTCCATCCGCGTAAACTCCCCAGAACGACGGCTATTCCGCCGCCAGGCCCAGCCTCATGCGCTCCATCTCCTCAAGCGCACGGCGGTATTCGACGGGCATCACCTTGCGGAATTTCGGACGATAGTCCGCCCACTTGTCCAGAATGGTGCGCGCCCGTTCCGAGCCCGTGTAGTGAAGATGGTTGGAAATGAGCTGCGCCAGGCGCTCCTCGTCGTGCCGGGTCATGTCGCCGGAAACGTCGACACGGCCCTTGTGCATGAGGTCGCCGCCGTGGTGGTGCAGCTTCTCGAGAATATCGTCCTCCTCAGGCACCGGTTCGAGTTCGACCATGGCCATGTTGCAGCGCTCGGCGAAATCGCCAGCTTCATCGAGCACATAGGCCACGCCGCCGGACATGCCGGCGGCGAAGTTGCGGCCCGTCTGCCCGAGCACGACCACAACGCCGCCCGTCATGTATTCGCAGCCATGGTCGCCGACGCCCTCGACCACCGCGACAGCGCCCGAATTGCGAACGGCGAAACGCTCTCCGGCAACGCCCCGGAAATAGCACTCGCCCTCGGTGGCGCCATAAAGCACGGTGTTGCCGACAATGATCGAATCTTCCGCGATAATCCTGGAATCGTCCGTGGGACGAATGACAATGCGGCCGCCGGAGAGGCCCTTGCCCACATAGTCGTTGGCATCACCCTCGAGATTGAACGAGACACCTCGCGCCAGGAAAGCGCCGAAAGATTGGCCGGCGGTGCCGGTCAGACGCACGGAGATCGTATTCTCCTTCAGCCCCTTATGACCGTAACGTTTGGCGACCGCACCCGAAAGCATCGCACCGGCGGATCGGTCGGTGTTGCAGATCGGGAAATCGAGCGACACGGGCTCGCGGTTCTCGAGTGCCGGCTTCGCTGCCTCAATCAGCTTTCGGTCGAGCACATCGTCGATGGGGTGCGCCTGCCTCTCGGTCCAGTAAATGGCCTCGCGGGGCGCATCGGGCTTGAAGAACATTTTTGTGAAGTCGAGCCCGCGCGCCTTCCAATGCGCAATCATGGCGTCCTTCTCCAGAAGGTCCGATTGGCCGACAATGTCGTCGAGCTTCGTGTAGCCCATTTCGGCGAGATACTCGCGCACCTCTTCGGCAACGTAAAAGAAATAGTTGATGACGTGTTCGGGCGTGCCCTTGAAGCGCTTTCGCAACACCGGATCCTGGGTGGCAACGCCAACGGGGCAGGTGTTTAGGTGGCACTTGCGCATCATGATGCAGCCGGCCGCGATCAGCGGCGCGGTGGAGAACCCGAACTCGTCGGCACCCAGAAGCGCACCGACGATGACGTCGCGTCCGGTCTTCAAGCCGCCATCGACCTGGAGCGCCACGCGCGAACGCAGGCCGTTCAGCACCAGCGTCTGGTGCGTCTCGGCAAGGCCCATCTCCCACGGACTGCCCGCATGCTTGATGGAGGTGAGCGGCGAAGCACCGGTGCCGCCGTCATAGCCGGCGATTGTGATGTGGTCGGCGCGCGCCTTGGCCACACCGGCGGCGACCGTGCCCACGCCCACTTCGGAAACAAGCTTGACGGAGACGTCGGCATCCGGATTGACGTTTTTGAGGTCGAAGATGAGCTGTGCCAGATCCTCGATGGAGTAAATGTCGTGATGCGGCGGCGGCGAGATGAGGCCGACGCCCGGTGTCGAATGGCGCACCTTGGCAATGGTGGCATCCACTTTGTGACCGGGAAGCTGGCCGCCCTCGCCGGGTTTTGCACCCTGAGCGACCTTAATCTGCATCATATCGGAATTAACGAGATATTCGGTGGTTACGCCGAAACGGCCGCTGGCGATCTGCTTGATGGCCGAACGCTCCGGATTGCTCGAACCGTCGGGCATGGGCAAGTAACGGTCAGCTTCCTCGCCACCTTCGCCGGTGTTGGACTTGCCGCCCAGCGCATTCATGGCACGTGCCAATGTGGTGTGCGCCTCGCGGCTGATGGAGCCGAAGGACATGGCACCCGTCGAGAACCGCTTAACGATCTCCGCTGCCGGCTCGACCGCATCCAGGGAAACCGGCTTCCGACCGGCATCCTTCGCCGCCTTGACCGCAAAAAGGCCGCGAATGGACTTGGCGTCCACCGCCTCCCCGTCGACCATTTTGGCGAAGTCGCGATAAGTCTCCCAGGATTTTCCACGCACGGCATGCTGAAGGGACGCCACGGCATCGGGCGACCAGATATGCGATTCGCCGCGTATGCGGTAATTGTAGTCGCCTCCGACTTCGAGCGCGTTTTTCAGCACCGGATCGATGCCGAAGGCGGCGGCATGACGACCGGCCGTCTCGGCGGCGATTTCCTCCAGACCGACACCTTCGATGGTGGTGGCGGTGTTGGTGAAATACCGCTCGATGAAATCGCTTTCCAGCCCCACGGCGTCGAAAATCTGCGCGCCGCAATAGGACTGATAGGTGGAGATGCCCATCTTCGACATCACCTTCAAAATGCCCTTGCCGATGGCCTTAATGTAACGCTGGACGACTTCCTGCGCATCGACTTCGGGCGGAAAATCGCCCTGCTTGTGCATGGACAAAAGCGTGTCGAAAGCCAGATAGGGGTTGATCGCCTCGGCGCCATACCCTGCCAGGCAGCAGAAATGATGCACTTCACGCGGCTCGCCGGATTCGACCACCAGGCCTACTGCGGTGCGCAGGCCCTTGCGGATCAGGTGATGATGGACGGCCGCCGTTGCCAGCAGCATCGGGATGGCGATGCGGTCCGAACCGATCTGGCGGTCGGACAGGATGATGATGTTGTAGCCGCCGGCGACGGCTGCCTCCGCCCGGTCGCACACACGCTCCAGCGCGCCGCGCATGCCGGCCGCCCCCTCGCCAGACGCATAGGTAACGTCGATGGTCTTGGTATCGAAGCGGTCTTCGGTGTGGCCGATGGAGCGGATTTTCTCCAGATCGCCATTGGTGAGGATGGGCTGGCGCACCTCGAGCCGCTTGCGGCGCGAGTTGCCGACGAGATCGAAAATGTTGGGACGCGGGCCGATAAAGGAGACAAGGCTCATCACCAGTTCCTCGCGGATCGGGTCGATCGGCGGGTTGGTGACCTGCGCGAAGTTCTGCTTGAAATAGGTGTAAAGCAGCTTGGGTTTGTCGGACATGGCCGAGATGGGCGTATCCGTGCCCATGGAACCGATGCCTTCCTGGCCGGTGGTCGCCATGGGCGCCATCAGCATCCTGGTGTCTTCCTGCGTGTAGCCGAAGGCCTGCTGGAGATCGAGCTGAGCCACATCCTTGCGGAGCGCGCGCGGCTCGACCGGCTTCAGGTCTTCCAGGATGAGCTGGGTGTTGTCGAGCCAATTCTGGAAGGGATGCTTGCTGGCAATGGCCGCCTTAACATCTTCATCGGAGATGATGCGGCCCTCTCCCATATCGATCAGAAGCATGCGGCCTGGCTGGAGACGCCACTTGCTGACGATCTTCTCCTCCGGCACCACCAGCGCGCCGGCCTCCGATGCCATGATCACGCGGTCGTCGTCGGTAACGACATAGCGGGCCGGACGCAGGCCGTTGCGGTCGAGTGTCGCGCCGATTTGAATGCCGTCGGTGAAGGCCACAGCGGCCGGGCCGTCCCATGGCTCCATCAAAGCGGCGTGGTACTCGTAGAACGCCTTGCGTTCATCGCTCATCAAGCGGTTGCCGGCCCAGGCTTCCGGGATGAGCATCATCATCGAATGAACCAGCGAATAACCGCCCTGGAACAGGAACTCGAGCGCGTTGTCGAAGCAGGCCGTGTCGGACTGTCCCTCGTAGGAGATTGGCCAGAGCTTGGAAATGTCGTTGCCAAAAAGCTCCGAATCCACCGATGCCTGGCGCGCCGCCATCCAGTTCACGTTGCCGCGCACAGTGTTGATCTCACCATTGTGGGCAACCATGCGATATGGATGCGCCAATTCCCAGGAAGGGAAAGTGTTGGTGGAGAAACGCTGGTGAACGAGCGCCAGAGCGGTCTCAAAGCGCGGATCTTTCAGATCGTTGTAATAGGCGCCAAGCTGATAGGCGAGGAACATGCCCTTGTAGACAATGGTGCGCGCGGAGAGAGACACGGTGTAGAAGCCGTGCGTACCTCCCTCGAGCTCTTCGCGCACACGGCCCGATATGACCTTGCGCAAGATATACAGGCGCCGCTCGAAATCCTCTTCATTCTGGATACCAGCACCGCGCGCAATGAATATTTGCCGATGGACCGGCTCGGAAGCGACGATTTCAGGCGCCTTGGACAGGCAGGAATTGTCGACCGGGACATCGCGGAAGCCGATCAGTTCTTGACCTTCCGAGCGCACCACATCGGCAATGATATCATCGATACGTTTGCGCAGGTCGACATCGCGCGGCATAAAGAAATGGCCGACGCCATAGTGACCGGGTTCGGGAAGTTGGATGTCGCGATCCGCCCACTCCTCACGATAGAGGCGGTCGGGAATCTGCATCAGCATGCCCGCGCCGTCGCCCACCAGCGGATCGGCGCCCACAGCACCACGATGGGTAAGGTTCTCCAGCATGGCCAGGCCATCGCGCACGATGTCGTGGGAACGCTTGCCCTTCATATGCGCGACAAAACCGACGCCACAGGCATCGTGCTCGTTGCGGGGATCGTAGAGCCCCTGCGCCACGGGCAGGCCCGGCGCGGGCGTCGTCACGGTGCGTCTGACGGCGGGCGATCCGGCCTCGGCGGCAGGTTCGAACTCTGTCGAAACAGATGGCGTCATTTCCGTCATCGCAAGTCCTCGCAATTGTTGCCCAGAGCCTCTCCTCCCTGAGCGGTCGTTCAGTCGCCGGGCTGCCCTTGCGGCCATCCGGGGTGTATGCACGGCATTTCCGTTTAGAAGCCGGAGGAACGCTACCGGTTCGCTCCGGCGCATTTCTTGTTCTTGGGCGGGGCATTCCTGCCTATGATTTTTCTCCGGTCATTGCCGGACCGCCTTCGTCGCGCCGATCGCCAGCTACATTACCACGACCCCGGGAGGCGTTTGCAATGCATTGGCGACATGATTTGCGCACGATAAGACAGCAGTACTGTCCTATTCGCTGAAATGCCAGAAATACCAACACCAGACAAGACGGAAATGCAAATTTTTTGCGCAAAAAGCGAAAGAAAATTCCCAAACTGCAAGTATTGCCGAAATTATCCGTCATTACCGCAGATCATCCTGCAAAGCTCCATAATGACCGCAACATCTCATCTTCAGGGCTTGATACGGGAGAGCGAAGCGCGCAATGTCGCGCCGCCACTGCTTATTTTGAGGTCAAAAGAGAGATCGACTGCATGAATTTCGCCTCCGACAACTGGGCCGGCGCTCATCCGCAAATTGCCGAAGCGCTCACTTTCAATGCAAGCGGCTATTCATCGGCCTACGGAACCGGCGATCTGGACAGGCGGGTCGAACAGATCTTCTGCGATATATTCGAACGCGAGGTCGGGGTCTTTTTCGTCGGCACAGGCACGGCGGCGAACAGCCTCTCGCTTGCATGGGCGGCCAAGCCCGGCGGCGTCGCATTCTGCCATTCGGAGGCCCATGCCATCGAGGATGAGGGCGGAGCGCCGGAATATCTGACCGGCGGAACACGATTGAAAGGCGTTGCGGGCAGTCTGGGCCGCATGGAGGCGGATGCGCTCGATGCGGCGATCCGCGAATATCCTGCCGAGTTCGTGCATGCAGGGCAGCCGGTCGCCGCCTCCATTACACAGGCAACCGAGATCGGCACACTCTATCCCTTAGAGGAGATCGAGAAGATCGCGGGGATCTGTCGCCAGGCAGACATCCCGCTTCATCTGGACGGTGCCCGTTTTGCAAATGCGCTGGTGGCACTCGAAACGACGCCGGCCGAGATGACTTGGAAACGCGGTGTGGACATCGTCTCTTTCGGCGGCACCAAGAATGGCTGCTGGTGCGCGGAGGCCATTGTCGTGCTCGACCCGGCGAAAATCGGCCAGATGCGCTTCTTGCGCAAGCGCGCGGCGCAGCTCTTTTCGAAGTCGCGTTTCATGGCCGCGCAATTCGAAGCCTATTTCAAGGACGAACTGTGGCTCGATACCGCGCGTCATGCCAATGCGGTGGCAGCGGATCTTGCAGCCGTCATATCGGCGACCGACGGCGCACGTCTTGCCTGGGAGCCACAGGCAAACGAGGTGTTCGCGCTTTTAACGGCCGATAAGGCGAGGGTTTTGCAGGCCGCCGGTGCGCAATTTCATCCCTGGAAGGCGCCCCTCTCTTTTATCGGTGAAATGAAAGAAGACGAGCTTCTGTACCGTTTCGTGACCAGCTTCGCGACGGAACACTCAGAAATCGAACGGTTCTCGCAAGCTTTAAACGGCTGAACGGTTTAGGCACGAGGCCCTGCGATAAACAGGGCCTCACACCCAAGTGATGCTGGCTCGCGCGCGCTTGATTTCCAAGTGAACGATCCCTCTGAAAAAACGGTCCTGCCGGAGCAGCAATCCGGTTTCGACACGACCTCTAGAGGAGATCATTTCATGTCCACGAAAACCGCACTTACCGCCGCCTACATTGCCGGTACCGTTGCCGCCGCACTGTCGGCCGGCACCGTGGCCACGACAACCGCCGCACAGGCCCAGGAAAAAGAAAAATGCTATGGCGTGTCCATGGCGGGCAAGAACGACTGCGCAGCTGGCCCCGGCACCACATGCGCCGGCACATCAAAGGTCGACTACCAGGGCAATGCCTGGACTTATGTCGATGCGGGCACCTGCACCACGATGGAACTGCCCGACGACCGCATGGGTTCGCTTGAGCCGCTCGAGCGCGACCTGCCGTCCTGATCCGGCTCGACACAATCCAAAGACAACAATGCCGGGAGACGCCCGATGGCACGCGAGTCCGCAGTCCACTCCGCAATCCAACGCCGCTTCCCGGCATTCGATCCCGCCGGCCGTGCCGGCGCGAGTTTCAAACCCCAGCATTTCGATGCCATCGCGGCTGATCCCGCCTCGGTCGGTTTCGTCGAGGTGCATGCGGAAAACTATATGGGGGCGGGCGGTCCGCCACACGCCTCGCTAACCGAGATTCGCAAAGTGCTACCGGTCTCCCTGCACGGCGTGTGCATGTCCATCGGCGGGCACAATCCAATCGATCGGGAACATCTGGCCCGTTTCGCAAGTCTTGTGGAGCGTTATGAGCCCTTCAAGATTTCGGAGCATCTCGCCTGGTCGACCCATGACGACGTCTTCTTCAACGACCTCCTGCCCCTACCCTATACCGACGAGACGCTGGCGCGTGTGTGCGAGCATATCGATCAGGTGCAAAACACCATCGGCAGACCGGTGCTTCTGGAGAACCCGTCCACCTATATTTTGTTTTGCGAATCCGAATGGGCCGAAACGGATTTTCTGCGCGAGATCGTTAAACGGACAGGCTGCGGGCTGCTGCTCGACATCAACAATGTCTTCGTCTCGGCCACCAATCATGGCTACAGCGCCACGGAGTATCTGGCCGATTTTCCGTTGCAGCATGTCGGCGAAATCCACCTGGCGGGCCATGACGAACAGGAAGACGACGAAGGGTCTCCCCTTTTGATCGACAGTCATGACCGACCTGTCGCCGATCCTGTGTGGAGCTTGTATGAGATGGTGATCGACGAGCGCGGCCCCATCGACACGCTGGTCGAATGGGATTCGGAGGTTCCCGACTGGCCGATCCTGCGGTCCGAAGCAACCGCGGCCGAGCATATCCTCGACCGCTATCGCGGGCGCCAACAGCGCATGAACCGTCATGTCCTACAGTCCTGACACGATGGCGAAAAGACACAGGCTCGCCTACGACGATGCGTTCGGCGCAGTGCTGCTCGATCCCGAACGCGATACGCCACAAGGCGTGATCGGTCCGCGAGGAAAAGCGGCGAACAAGCGCTTCAACGTCTACCGCAACAATGTCACGCATGGGTTGGTGAATGCGCTTTGCGAAATTTTTCCGGCCGTCACCCTAATACTCGGGGAACAGAATTTTCGCATGATCGCGCGGGATTTCCTGCGTGCCCGCCCGCCGAGTTCGCGCCTCGTTTTCGAATACGGACACGAGTTTGCGGATTTCCTCGCCGGTTTCGCGCCGATCCAGCATCTGAGATATCTGCCCGACGTGGCACGGCTGGAGCGCGCCTGGCTCGATGCCTATCATGCAGCCGACCGAACACCGCTCGCGCCCTCTGCCCTTGGCGCATTTGCGCCCGAGCGGCTTGCAACGGCACTCTTCACACCGCACCCGGCCACCAAGCTCATCGCCTCGGATTATGCCGTGCATACGATCTTCATGGCCCATCGCAAGGGCCCCATGCCGGAACGTATCAACGCCAGCGTCGCCGAGGCAGCGCTCGTGACCCGACCGTTGCTGGACGTGCGGGTGCACAAGCTCGACCGGGGGCAATTCCATTTCTTGCAAGCGCTTTGCCAGGGCGCCACCCTACAGAAAGCTGCCAGCAGGGCGCTGGAAAACCACCCCTCTTTCGATCTTTCGACCGCAATCGCCCTTCTGATCGAAAGCGGCGCTTTTGAAAGCTGTCGCTCTTGCAGCGTCACCGACGAAGAGGACTGACACCGGTGTTTCAGACAATCCAGGACCTGCATGCGCGCCTATTCTCAACCGTGGAACGCATATTCGACGGCTGGTTTCTGGGACTTGCGGCGCGGTTTGCCTTTTTTGCGGTGCTCTATTTCTACTTCCTGAACTCCGCCAGAACCAAAGTGGAGGAAGGCATCTTCGGCTTCTTCAGCATCGCCGACGGCGCCTACTACCAGATCGCTTTACCGGCGGTGGAAGCTGCGAATGGCGATATCTCGGCCGTTCCCTTCATTCCGTGGGGCGCGATGGTGTGGGTTGGAACCTACGCGGAATTCGTTTTGCCGCTTCTGATCGTCATCGGACTGTTCACCAGGATCGCCGCGCTCGGCATGATCGGTTTCGTTCTGGTGCAATCCTATGTGGATATCGCCGTGCACAAGGTCGGCTCGGAAACGGCCGGTGCCTGGTTCGACCGTTTCTCGGACGGATTGATTTGGGATCAGCGCACGCTCTGGATTCTCCCACTTCTCTATCTGGTGCTGAAAGGCGCCGGGCTGATCTCGCTCGATGCGCTTCTTTCGCGCCGACGCAACTCCCCAAGTTCATGAATCAAAAGCGGCGCCACAAAGGGCGCCGCCGTCGTTTGTCAGGGTATGGGCCTTAGTGGGCCTTGGCCTCGATCTCCTTCGCATCCTTCACCGAAGCGATGGGAATGCGGCGCGGCTTCATCTCCTCGGGGATGTTGCGCGTAAGGTCGATGTGCAGAAGGCCATTTTCGAGATTGGCGCCCGTCACTTCCACATGATCGGCGAGCTGAAAACGACGCTCGAAGCTACGCGCGGCGATGCCGCGATAAAGCAGTTCGCTCTCGCCATTCTGGTCGGAAGCCTTCTCGCCCTTGACGGTAAGCACGTTGCGATGAGCCTCGATGGAAATATCTTCGTCGCCAAATCCAGCGACCGCCATCGAGATGCGATAGGCATCATCGCCCGTGCGCTCGATGTTATAGGGCGGATAGGTCTGGCCGTTTTCCGGCTGGCCCAGCGTATCGAGCATCGAGAAAAGCCGGTCGAAGCCGACGGTGGAACGATAAAGAGGTGAAAAATCAACGTGACGCATGGTCTGTTCTCCTGTTGAGCAACATTGCGTTGTAGCCGTTTTCCGAAACCCGCTCATGGGCGTTTCGCACTGACCAGCAGCCCCGTTCTGGCGGCTGCGGAAGATATATGGGAACAGCAAAAATTCAGTTCAAGAGCGCACCGCAACCACATGAACGACGGATGAACGATGCGCTCGGATACCGTTCAGCTTGGCATTGTTAGGGTTGATGCAATCGATCGGTGGCACAGCGTTGTCGCCGCGCAGCCCGTGCAACCCTGCGGAAGCACAAAGACGCTGTAGATTATTGAGTATGCGCATCGGCTTTCGTGACGATGCGCCGGGAAACGCACCGGATGTAACGTCCCTTCCACCGGTGCGGAAAGCCGGAAGCGGCATTGCGCCGCTTCCGGCATCCGTTTTTACAAGAAACGGTTCTGTTTCTTGCCTTTCGGAGTTCCCAGCTCTATCACTTCATAGGAATATGATCTTCCTCCGCTCCCTCAAATTCTCGCTTGAGGCCAACGATCCCGCATGGACGACCTGCTCATCTCCGTTCCGGAAAACCCCGCACCAGAGGGGATAAAGGCAGGCCGGCTTCAGACCGATGACGGAGTATCGATCCGTTATGCCCGCGTGCCCGGGCGCGGAAAGGAAAAGCATGGCACCGTGGTGCTGCTTCCCGGGCGCAACGAGTATATCGAGAAGTATTTCGAGACCGCTGACGATCTGGCACGGCGGGGTTATGGATCGGCGATTCTGGACTGGCGCGGTCAGGGCGGTTCCGAGCGGCTTCTGGCGAACGCCAATCGCGGTTATGTGGAAAGCTTCAACGATTACATCCGCGACCTGGACGCACTCTTCGAACAGGTGGTGCTACCGGATTGTCGGGGTCCTTACTACATACTCGCCCACTCCACGGGCGTTCTGATCGCGCTTCTGGCCTCTCACACCCTGTCCAACCGCGTTCGCCGCATGGTGCTTTGCGCACCTCTGCTGGGCCTGGCCGCCTCGCCAGCAACGACATTGTGGGTGGGACGTCTTGCCCAGTTTCTCTACGCTATCGGGCTTGGAAAAATGTATATGCCGGGTCGGCGCAACCGGCTGAAGACGCCGGATTTTTCGCCTGCAGCACTGAGCTCCGACCCGGAGCGCTTCGCCAGAAACCGGGCGACGGTCTCGGCCTGGCCGGGGCTTGCCATCAATGGACCGACAGTGGCGTGGACGCGTGCAATGTTCCGCGCCATCGAACACGTAACAGATCCGGCCTATATGGCGCGGCTCCACATCCCCTCTCTCATACTGGCCGCCGGAGGCGACCGCGTGGTCTCCAACGCCGCAATCGAGCACTATGCGCGGCATCTGCGTAGCGGATCTCTGCTGACTATCGACGGCGCGCGGCACGAGATCCTGCAAGAAGCCGACCGTTACCGGGAGCCGGCGCTCGCTGCCCTTCTCGCCTTCTTGGATGGCACGGGCGACATCAATTTCTGACCCTGTTCAACGCAATAGCGCCATCGCCTTTTCATGAAGCTCGGGCGTGGCGGCGGCGACGATGT
>ENA-ORCW01000204-ORCW01000204.1-marine-metagenome-genome-assembly--contig:-NODE-204-length-60690-cov-12.777111_pt1 | contig 60690 bp, 59 predicted proteins | sample MGYA00237784_ERZ508517 | MGnify/ENA primary metagenome ERZ508517 (study PRJEB26187, sample SAMN06268979) | marine metagenome | isolation source: Tt ae E1 feedstock associated aerobic enrichment on...
TGAGGGATGAGGGATGAGGGATGAGGGATGAGGGATGAGGGATGAGGGATGAGGGATGAGGGATGAGGGATGAGGCCATGTCTTTGGACGTGAGTGATGCCTGACCGGCGAAGGTTTTTGCGCGGGGCCGCCTTCGGCCTCGGCGCGTCCGCGCTGCTGCCCGACTCGCTGCTCGCGGCGCTGTGGGCGCGCGTGCCGGACGTCGTCTTCCGCGGCGGCCTCGTGCTCGACGGGTCGGGCGGCGAGCCGTTCCAGGGGGACGTGGCCGTCACCGGCGATCGCGTCACGGGCGTCGCACGTCGCATCGCCGAGCGCGGTGCAGTCGAGATCGACGCGCGCGGGCTCGCCATCGCACCGGGCTTCGTCGACATCCACTCGCACAGCGATTCTGCCGTGCTGGTCGATCCGCACGCGCCCGGCAAGCTGTTCCAGGGCGTGACCACCGAGATCGTCGGCGCGGACGGCGGCTCGATGGGGCCGTGGACGGAGGCGCAGCTGGAACGCCGTCGCGAACGCCGCGACCGCGACCTGGATTTCCGCGATCCCGTCGGTTTCATGCGCTGGGCCCGGCGCGTCGACACGGCGACCAACCTGTACAGCATGGTCGGCGCGGGTACCGTGCGCGCGTTCGTGATCGGGGAGGAGGACCGACCGGCGACCGAGTCCGAGCTGCAGCGCATGGTCGCCGAGGTCGAGCGCGCGCTGGCGGGTGGCGCGGTCGGCGTCTCCAGCGGGCTGGAGTACACGCCCGGCGGCTTCGCCTCGCTGGACGAGCTGGTCGCGCTTTCGCGGCCGGCCGCCGCCGCCGGTCGGCCGTACATGACGCACATGCGCAACGAGGACGACCGTCTGCTCGCCGCCATCGAGGAGGCGATCAACGTCGGCCTGTTCTCGGGCGCGCGCGTCGAGATCTCGCACCTCAAGGCGCAGGGCGAGCGCAACTGGTGGAAGGCCGGGCCCGCACTGGAGACCATGGAGCGGGCGCGCGCCGGCGGCGTGGACGTGGCGTTCGACGTCTACCCGTACGTGGCGTACAGCACGGGCCTGACCAACCTGTTCCCGCTCTGGTCGCGCGACGGCGGCTACGATGCGTTCCTGGCGCGCCTGGACGATCCCGCGACGGAGCCGCGCATGCGTGAAGCGGTGCTCGCCAAGATCGAGAGCCTGGGCTCTTGGGAGAGTGTGCAGGTCACATCCACGCCGAACGATGCGCACGCGTTCGCGCGGGGCAGGCGGCTCGGCTCGCTCGCGGCGGAGCGCGGCCAGGAGCCGTACGCGCTGCTGCTCGAGCTGATGCGCGCGGGCGGCGGCGGCATGGTCGGCTTCGGCATGAGCGAGGAGAATGTCGAGCGCTTCATCGCGCACCCGCTCTCCTGCATATGCTCGGACGGCTCCGGCCTGGCGACGGACGGGCCGCTCGCCTCGGGCGTTCCGCATCCGCGCAACTATGGCGCGTTCCCGCGCGTGCTCGGCCACTACGTGCGCGAGAGGCGCGCTCTGCCGCTCGAGCAGGCCATCGCCAAGATGACGAGCATCCCCGCCGACCGGGTCGGTCTGCGTGAGCGAGGCAGGCTGGCCCCCGGCGCGTATGCCGACGTGACCGTGTTCGATCCGGACACCATCGCCGACACCGCCACCTTCGAGCAGCCCCACCGCTACGCCGCCGGCGTCCACCACGTACTGGTCAACGGCCGCTTCCGCATCCGCGACGCGCAGCTTGCAGCAGGATGAGGGTGAGCCGCAGACACCCGACCCGCCGGATGCTGCAAGCTGGAAGCTGGCCGCTCACAACGCCCGCCCGACCGTGAATACCGCCACCGCGATCAGGACCACGAACAGCAGGTTCACCCACACGCCCGCGCGCGCCATCTGCGCCACGGTGACGCGGCCACTCCCGTAGACCACCGCGTTGGGCGGTGTCGCCACGGGCAGCATGAAGGCGCAGCTCGCCGCGAGCGCGGCGGATACGGCCAGCAGCAGCGGCTCCCGTCCGATGCCCACGGCCAGCGCGGCGACGATCGGCAGGAACGCCGCGGCCGTGGCCGTGTTGCTGGTCAGTTCGGTCAGCAGGATGATCATGGTGGTGACGGCCAGGACAAGCAGCACGACCGGCCAGGCGCCCACACCCTCGAGCGTGCCGCCCAGCCAGGCCGCCAAACCCGTGCGGTCGATCGCCGCGGCCAGCGACAGTCCGCCGCCGAAGAGGATCAGCACATCCCAGGGCAGCCGCTCCACGTCGTCCCAGCTGATCGCGCGGCGGCCCTGCGGACCGGCGGGCACGATGAAGAGCAGCAGCGCGCCGGCGATGGCGATGCCGGCGTCCGACAGACCCGCCACCCAGCGCTCGAGCATGGGGCGCGTGACCCATGCAGCCGCGGTCGCCGCCGTGATCGCGCCGGCCACCCACTCGGCGCGCGTCATGCCGGCCTCCGGCCGCAGCCGATCCAGCACCGCGGCCGCGCCGGCGGCGTCGCCCCGCGGCAGCGGATGCAGCACGCGCGTCAGCAGCCACCAGACCAGCGGCAGCGATACCAGCACCAGCGGCACACCCACCAGCATCCACTCCACGAAGCCGATGCGGATGCCGTACGCCTCGTCCGCGAATCCGGCCAGCAGCGCGTTGGGCGGCGTGCCGATCAGCGTGCCGAGGCCGCCGATGTTGGCGCCGTACGCCACGGCCAGCATCATCGCCACGCCCAGATCGCCGTCGCTTTGCTCCGCCTCCAGACCGCGCAGCACGGACACGGCGATGGGCAGCATCATCAGCGCCGTGGCCGTGTTGCTGACCCACATGCTGATCAGCGCCGTCGCGGCCATCACGCCGCCCACGGCGCGCGCGGGTCGGGCGCCGGTGGCGCGCACCACGGCCAGGGCCACGCGCCGGTGCAGCCCCGACCGCTCCAGCGCGGCGGCCAGCACGAAGCCCCCCAGGAACAGGAAGATGATCGGGTTGGCGTAGGGCGCCGCAGCGGCGTCGATGCCGGCCACGCCGAGCAGCGGTAACAGCGCCAGCGGCAGCAGCGCGGTCGCGGCGATGGGCACCGCCTCCGTCACCCACCACACCGCCATGAGCAGCCCGACGGCGGCGGTGCGCCAGCCGTCCGCCGAAAGTCCCGCGGGCGCGGGCGCGACCAGCGCGAGCCCGCACAGCAGTGGGCCCAGCCAGATCCCGACCCGCGCCCGCGCCGTCACGCCGGCGCCTACTGCAGCGGCCGGAACTCCAGCCGGTTCTCGTTGAACACGGGGATCAGCAGCCGATTCCGCTGCGCGTCATAGGCGATGTCGGCGGGGGAGGGGATGTTCTCTGCCACCGGCGTCGCCGTGCCGTCCATGCCCACCCGGTACACGGCCTCACCCTGCCAGCTGGAGACCAGCAGCTGGCCGTCCGGCAGCGTCACCAGCCCGTCCAGCGAGCCGGACGGCAGGGTGGCAACCGGCGAGCGGTTGCCCTGCTCGTCCAGCGCCCAGACGCGGTCGGCACCGAACGTGGCGTAGACCAGCCGGTTGCCGCGGATGGTCAGACCGTTGGGCGCGGCCAGCGAATCGCCGGCGATGATGGTCTGCACCTGCCCGGCCGGCGTCATGTGGTAGACCGCCGCGGAGCCCGACGGCTCGAAGCCGCCGGCGCCCGCGCGCATGCCGGTGTCCGTCACGTAGATCGAGCCGTCGTTGCCGGCGTGCAGATCGTTCAGGAACGTCGCGCCCTCGATGCCGTATGCGGCCACCGGCGCGCCCGTGTTGCGATCGAAGACCCGCACGGTGTCGATGTCCGTGACGTAGAGGCGGTCGCCCGAGATCGCCATGCCCTTCGGCGCCGACAGCCGCACGCCCTCCTCCGCGCCGTCGATCCACTTCAGGTCCGCGATCCGGCCGTCCGGCGCGACCAGGCTGATGAAGCCGTTGCCATCCTTGTCCAGCGGCGCGCCGTTGATGTTCGAGACCAGGTACATGTCGAGGTCGGCATCGTGCAGCACCGACTCCGGCGTTTGCAGCCCGGCATCCGCCACCGTCACCGGCCCGGAGTCGGCACTGCCCGCCGCGGTGGTGTCGTTGACGGCGACGTCGGCTTCCTCGGCGCCGCTCTCGCAGCCGAGGGCGCTCACGGCGCAGGCGAGGGCGATCAGCGCGATCGGCGTCTTGTTCACGGCTTCCTCCCGGTGTGGACCTGGAATCGGGCTCGTCGGCGAGCGACGCTACGCACCACACGGCGAGGCGGCAAGCCGCCACGGTTTGACGTACCGCTGGCGCCGCCGGATCATTCCCGCACACAGGAGGCGTGGCGGACCCGCTCCGGCCGGCGCCTCGATCCCTCGTTCCCGCTCCGCGAACCGCCATGTCACGACGTCTCGCCCACGCTTGCTTCCTGGCGCTGCTCGCCCTGCTGCCCGTGGCAGCGTCCGCCCAGAGCTCGGACCAGATCTCGCGCGAACTGCGCGACCGCTTCGTCGAGGTGCCCGAGCCGGTCGTCGCGCTGATCGGCGTCACCGTCGTGGACGGCACCGGCGCACCACCGCGCCCCGGCCAGGCCGTGCTGATCCGCGACGGCCGCATCGCCGAGATCGCGCCCGCCGCGCAGTACGATCCGCCGGGCGATGCCCGCGTGATCAGCCTGCCGGGACACACCGTGATCCCCGGCATCGTCGGGCTGCACGACCACACGTTCTATACGACCAGCGCGCGCCGCGTCCAGCTCAGCAGCAGCGCGCCGCTGATGTACCTGGCCAGCGGCGTCACGACGATCCGCACGACGGGCAGCTACCACCCGTACAGCGAGCTGAACCTGCGCCACGCGATCCGGGAAGGCCGGGCGGTCGGCCCGCGCATGTACGTGACGGGCCCGTACATCACCGGCCCCACGACCAGCTACATGACCGGTGTGCCGGACGTCGAGGCCGCGCGCCGCATCGTGGGCTACTGGGCCGAGGAGGGCGTGGACTGGATGAAGGCGTACACGACCATCGGGCCGGAGGAATTGCGCGCCGCGATCGACGAGGCGCATCGCCGAGGCATCCGCATGACCGGCCACCTCTGCTCGGTCTCGTTCACCGAGGCGGTGGAGATGGGCATCGACAACCTGGAACACGGGCTGTTCACCAACAGTGATTACGCGGACGGCAGGGAGCCGGGCGATTGCCCGTCCAACCTGAGCGAGTCGATCCTGGAGCTGGATCCGGACGGTGCCGAGGCGCAGGCCACCTTCCGCGCCATGATCGACAACGATGTGCCGATGACGTCCACGCTGGCCGTCTACGAGCTGATCGTGCCGAACCGGCCGCCGCTGGAGCAGCGCGTGCTGGACATGCTGGCGCCCGAGGTGCGCGAGGAATACATGGCCACGCGCAACCAGATCGCGGCCAACGCCGCGCAGTCACAGTGGCCGGAGATCTTCAGCCGCGCCCAGGCCTACGAGAAGGCGTTCGTGGACGCGGGCGGTCTGCTCGGCGCCGGCGTGGATCCCACGGGCATCGGCGGCGCGCTGCCCGGCTTCGGCGACCAGCGCAACTTCGAGCTGCTGATCGAGGCCGGCTTCTCGCCGGTCGAGGCGTTGAAGATCATGACGCTGAACGGCGCGACCATTCTCGGCGCGGCCGACGAGTACGGCAGCCTGGAGCCGGGCAAGCGCGCCGACCTGGTCGTGATCGACGGCGATCCCATCGCCCGGCCGGCCGAGATCCGCAACGTCGTCACCGTCTTCCGCGACGGCGTCGGCTATGATCCGGCTGCCATGCTGGACGCGGTCCGCGGCAGCGTCGGCATCCGCTGAGCACGCGGCCGCTAGATCGTGGTCGCGGGCCAGAGCCAGCCGAACACGCCGCCGGTGACCAGCGCGTAGAGCAGCGCGTCGAACGTGCTCTTCGCGCTGGTCGCCCACGGACGGCCCCACCAGATGGTCTGCTGCCAGATGCCCAGGCCGTAGCCGGCGAACGCCACGGTCGCCGCGAAGCGGAACACCTCGCCGTAATCCACCGCGCCCTCTCCGATGGCGCGACCCGCGACGTAGGCGGCGAAGAGGCTGACCACCAGGGCGTAGACGAACCAGAGCGTCAGCTCGCGCCCCATCGTCGGCAGGCCGCCGCGCGTGACGGTCAGGAGCGCGACCGGGCCGGCGCTGCGCTTCTCGACGAACGCCGCCTCGCGCATGGTTGCCATGGTCGCGTGTGGCACCGCGTACTCGCCCGGCTCCGTCGGGCCGCGCCGGATCGCTGCCAGCACGTCGTCCTCGACGGCCAGCTTCTGCACGTCGTTCCGGTGATACGGCAGCAGCATGTGGATCAGGGAACTGACCAGGAACACAGCGATCGCCGCGACGACGATCGGCAGCCACAGCTCCGGCACCGTCACCATGGGAAACCTCCGGTGGGAATGGGAGATGGCCCACGATGCGACGCGAGCCGCGCCGCGACAACGGAAAAATCGCGGCCCTTCGAGGCGCCTGGACGGTTGACGGTGGGTTCCGCGCCGGTCTAACATCGCCGCCTGACCATGCAACGGATGAGGACGGTACGATGAAGCTATCGGAGTTCAGGAACGAGGCGCTTGCGGATTTCTCCCGGGCGGAGAACCAGCAGGCGATGCGCGCGGCGCTCGAGTCGGTACGGTCCCGGCTCGGCAAGTCGTACCCGATGATGATCGATGGCCAGCCGGTCTCGCTGGACGCGACCATGACCAGTGTGAACCCGGCCAGCCCGTCGCAGGTGATCGGCACCTTCCCGAGCGGCGACGCGTCGCACGCCGACCGCGCGACCGAGGCCGCACACCGCTACTTCCTGGAGTCGTGGCGCAGGACCTCGTGGGAGGAGCGCGCGGCGATCCTGGTCGAGACCGCGCGCCTGATGCGCGAGCGCAAGTTCGAGCTCAGCGCGCTCATGGTCTACGAGGTGTCCAAGAGCTGGGCCGAGGCCGACGCGGATACGGCCGAGGCCATCGATTTCGCCGAGTACTACGCCCGCCAGGCGCTGGAGCTGGCGGACCCGCCCGAGATGGGCGAGTACCCCGGCGAGGACAACGAGATGTTCTACATCCCGATGGGCGTCTGCGCCGTGATTCCGCCCTGGAACTTCCCGCTCGCCATCATGGCCGGCATGACCATGGCCGCGCTCGTGACCGGCAACACCGTCGTGCTCAAGCCGGCCGAGCAGTCGCCCGTGATCGCGGCCTGGTTCTACGACCTGATCATCGAGGCGGGGCTGCCGAAACAGGCGCTGAATTTCATCACCGGCCCCGGCGAGGTCGTGGGCGCGCGCATGGTCGAGCACCCGCTCACGCGCATCGTGGCCTTCACGGGCTCGCAGCAGGTGGGCCTGCACATCTACGAGCAGGCCGCCAAGGTGCGGCCGGGCCAGAAGTGGCTGAAGCGCATGGTGCTGGAGATGGGCGGCAAGGACGCGCTGGTCGTGGACGAGACGGCCGACGTGGACGAGGCCGCTGCCGCGATCGTCGCGTCCGCCTTCGGCTTCCAGGGGCAGAAGTGTTCGGCGTGTTCGCGCGCCATCGTCGTGGACGACGTCTACGATCGCGTCGCAGAGAAGGTGGTCGAGAAGGCGCGCACGCTGACCATCGGCGCGCCCGACCAGCCGGACAACCACATGGGCGCCGTCATCGACACGGACGCGCTGGAGAAGATCCGCAAGTACATCGACATCGGGAAGCAGGAGGGCCGGCTGCTGCTGGGCGGCGACGGCCTCGACGGCAGCGACGGCTATTTCGTGAAGCCCACCGTGGTCGCCGATGTCGCACCCGACGCGCGGCTGGCGCAGGAGGAGGTGTTCGGCCCGGTGCTCGCGCTGATCCGCGCAAACGACTACGACGACGCGCTGCGCATCGCCAACTCCACCGACTTCGGCCTTACCGGCGGCGTCTTCTCCAACGAGCGGGAACGGCTGGAGCGCGCCGAGCAGGAGTTCCACGTCGGCAACCTGTACCTGAACCGCAAGATCACCGGCGCGCTGGTCGGCGTGCAGCCGTTCGGCGGCTTCAACATGAGCGGCACGGACAGCAAGGCGGGCGGACCCGACTACCTGCTGCTGTTCGTGCAGGCCAAGACGGTATCGACGCGGCGGCGCGGCTCCGCCACCGGCGGCACGCCCGCCGGCGTCTAGGCGCCCGGTCCGATCCGCCGGAGCGCGGCGCCACCAGCCGGAACGTGGCGCCGCGCAGCCGTCCGTGCCCACATTGGGAACGGCTCCAGGAGGTCATCATGAGACGCGGCGCATCCTTTCTCTGCCTTTCCCTGTCCCTGCTCGCCTGCCAGCCCGACGACGTGACGCGGCCGGGCGACCGCTGGCAGAGCCCCTGCACGAACCCCGAGGCCTGTGCCACGGCCGGGCCCGATCTCGCGGTCACCCACGCTGAACTCGTCGGCATCGACCCGGGCGACTATGTGCCCCTGGATGGCAGCGTCCGCGTCCGCTGGCGCGTGGTCAACCGCGGCACCGTCGTCCAGCAGCGCTGGGGCATCGGCATCGTGCAGCAGGGCAGCGGCTCGTGGGACGCCCGCGTCGACACGTTCCCGCCGCTGCTGCCGGGCGACGCACGGGAAGGCGAGTGGACGCTGCGCGTCGCCGTGCCCGATGCACCGGGCTCCGATACCGTGCGCGTCATCGTCTGGCTGCGTGAGCCGGTCAAGAGCCAGACCGGCAACGGCTTCAACTGGTCCGACTGGCGCCAGCCGGAGAACCGGGACAACCGACTGGATCACCTGCTCTTCCGCGTCCCCGTGCCCTTCTACGGCGTCGAGCTGCTCCAGGCGCCCCAGTACCTCGCCCCCGGGCAACCGGCCACCGCACGCGTGCGCGTGACCAATCGCTCCGGCGTCGACGGCGACGGCGCACGCATCGCGCTCTGCTTTTTCGACTTCGACGTGGGCTGCGACCATCGCATCCCCCCCTTCGCGCATGCCGACGTGCCACCGCTCGCGGCGCAGGCCAGCGTGGAACTCGACCTGGCGGGCGGTGCAGAGCCCGCTCCCGGCTACGAGGGGCTGGACGGGGAGTTGACCGCGTGCATCGCCGCACCGGCCACCACCCCGGCGCAGATGACCGATCCAACCCGGCGACACTGCGGTGCCGGTCTGCCCGCCACACTGCTGCCGGCGGGCGGCTGACGTGGCGCCTTTCCGGCCGTTGCCCTCGGCGTCCGGCCGGGCTAGGTTTCTGGAGAATGATTCTCCATTAGGAACCGCGGAGACGTGATCCGATGACGGAGCGCGAGCAGATCGAGAAGGTGCTGGAGGACCTGCGGCCGGCGCTGCACGCCGACGGCGGCGACGTCGAGTTCCTCGATTACGACGAGGACGAGGGGCGTGTGCAGCTGCGCTGGCTGGGCGTATGCGGGTCCTGCCCGATCTCGACGGTGACGCTCAAGCAGGGGATCGAGAAGCGGATCATGAGCGCGGTCCCGTCGGTCAAGGAAGTCACCGCCATCTCGTGAGGGCGGCGGTGCGAACGCATGTTTCGACGGCCGGCGCCCGTGCAGGGTGGCCGGCCGTTCGTTTGATCTAGAGGAGCACATGGCGACGGAAGGGAACGAGCTGCTGCGGCGCGTGCAGGATGCACTGAAGGCCGTGAAGCACCCGCAGACGGGTGTGGACGTGGTGACGGCGGGGCGGGTACAGGAGCTGACGCTGGACGGCGCCGCCGTCCGCTTCCAGTTCCTGCTGCGCGGCGAGGACCCGGGCACGCTGGTGCGGGAGGCGCGTCGCGCCGTGGAAGCGGTCGAGGGCGTGGAGAAGGTGAAGATCGACGTGAAGCTGCCGCAGGCGGAGGGGGCGGGGGCCAGTGCCGGTCGGCAGCCCGCGGGCGGCGGCGGGCCGCGCAGGGGTGGCGGTCTGCAGCCCGGGTCGGTGCCCGCTCCGACGCCGCAGGCGGATCTGCGCGCCAACATGGAGCGCGTGGTCGCGGTCAGCTCGGGGAAGGGCGGCGTGGGCAAGTCCACGGTGGCGGCCAACCTGGCCGCGGCGCTGGCCGCGGAGGGGCATGTGGTCGGGCTGCTGGACGCGGACATCTACGGTCCGGACATCCCGCTGCTGTTCGGCGTGAAGGAGCGGCCGAAGGTGACGGGTGAGAAGGGCCGGGAGAAGATCGTGCCGCTGGAAGCACACGGCGTGAAGCTGATGTCGCTCGGGTTCCTGCTGGAGGACGAGCAGCCGGCCATCATGCGCGGACCGCTGGTGGCGGGCATCCTGAAGCAGTTCCTGGAGCAGGTCGAGTGGGGTCGCCTGGACTACCTGGTGGTGGACATGCCCCCCGGCACGGGCGACGCGCAGCTGTCGCTGGTGCAGACCATCGAGTTGGACGGCGCCATCATGGTCACCACGCCGCAGGAGGTCTCGACCAGCGACGTGCGACGTGCGATCCGCATGTTCGAGCGGGTGAACACGCGCGTGCTGGGCGTGGTGGAGAACATGAGCGGCTACGAGTGCCCCGGCTGTGGGCACCACGCGGCCATCTTCGGGGAGGGCGGCGGCGCGGCCCTGGCGGAGGACATGCAGGTGCCGCTCCTCGCCACCGTTCCGCTGGACATGGAGGTGCGGGAGGCGGGTGACCGCGGCGCGCCGACCGCCCTTTCCGCGGCGGACTCGCCGGCGGGCAGCGCCTTTCGCGAGGCGGCGCGGCGCGTGGTAGAGCAGCTGGAAGGGGCCCTGACGCCCTCCGGCTGATCCCCGTGGTGCGGCCGCCTGCGGGCGGCGGGAGGCTCACATGCCGTCGCGAGTGACGCTGCTGACGGACTTCGGGACCGTGGACGGCTACGTCGGCGCGATGAAGGGCGTGATCGCCTCGATCGCGCCCGAGGCCCTGGTGGAGGACATCAGCCACGACGTGCCGCACGGCGACCTGGAGGCGGCCGCCTGGGCGCTGGCCGCCTACTGGGCCCGCTACCCGATCGGTACCATCCACGTGGTGGTCGTGGATCCGGGGGTCGGCACGGAGCGACTGCCGCTCGCCGCATGGCTGGATGGCCGGTACGTCGTGGCCCCCGACAACGGGGTCATCACACGCGCCCTGCGTGCGGCCGGGGAGGTGCGGCTGCATTCGCTGGACAGCGAGGAGTTCCGGCTGCCGACCGTGTGCGCCACCTTCCACGGCCGCGACGTGTTCGCGCCCGCCGCCGCGCACCTCGCCTGCGGCGTGGCGCTGGAGCGCCTGGGCGCGTCCATCGAGGAGCCGGTCCTGCTCGAGCTGTCCGCCGCAGTGAGCAGCGCCGACACCGTGGTCGGACGCGTGGTGCACGTGGACCGGTTCGGCAACCTGATCACCGACATCCCCGTCGAGAGTCTGTCCGCCCAGGCCTGGGTGGAACTGGACGGCACGCAGATCGGGCGGCTCGTCCGGACCTACGGCAGCGTGGGCAAGGGCGAACCGCTCGCGCTGGCAGGCTCCGGCGGCATGCTGGAGGTGGCGGTGCGGGAGGGCAGTGCGGCGCGTCTGCTGGGGCGTGGCCGCGGCGCCGTCGTGCGCATCCGGGAAGCGGTGCAGGGTGCCGGCGTGGCGCTGCCCGTCAGGGAGTAGCGGCGAACGTCCGCCGGGTGCGACGCGGCGTCACGGCTCGAAGCGGGTTTCGACGGGCGTGGGCAGGCGCAGCGTTTGCTCGACCGTGCACTGCTCCGCCACGCGCAGGGCGGCGGCTCGCCGGCGTTCCGGCAGGCCCGGCCAGATCAGCGCCATCCGATAGCCGCCCACGCGATAGGGATCCTCGACGTACTCCCAGTCGACGGTCAGCGTCAGGCCATCGGTGGCGAGGGAGGCCTGCTCGGCCCAGCTCAGCAGCACGGACGCGGTGCACGTGGCCAGGGATGCGGCCAGCATGTGCAGCGGCGAGAAGGCGGTGCCCTCCGGTCCCGCGTCGATCGAGAGCTCGGCGGACCCGTCCAGATCCAGGCGGATCCGCCGCTCCCCCTCGAGCAGGAGCTGCATCAGGCCAGAATGTCGTCCTCGACGCCGGCATGCGCCGGCCGGCGGCGCGAGAGCAGCCGCACCACGATCCAGCCGACCAGCAGGATCGGTGCGACCTTGAACAGCAGGAACGCGCCGATCCCGACCACCGCATGGAACACGATGCCGAGCAGCGCCAGCGCCAGCGACGCCACCACCACCGAGATGAGTCCCACCAGGAACATCGTCACGAGTCCGCTCATGCCCGCCTCCTTCAGTCCGTCCAGTCGATGTTGATGTCGCCGAATGCCGCCTCGACGTGCACGTCCAGCCGGTAACGTGCGCCTTCCCAGTTGTCCGAGTAGTACGCATCGCCGCGCTTCTCCATGCGCGCACCGCCGAAGCCCGCCAGCAGCGTTTCCTTCTCCACTCGCACGCCGACGTGCCGCGGCACGACCAGCGCCAGGGAGCCGAGGCCGAGGTCGGCGTCCAGCTCCATGTTGCCGCGCCACTCGCCGCCGAAATCCAGACGGATGTCCGCCACGCCGCCATCGAGCGTGACCTCCCGTACGTTGGCGTTGGCCAGCCCCCGCACCTCGAAGTCGGCCGCGCCGACCTCGAACTGCGCGCGGCTCATGCGGATCGGATTGGGCTGCGAGAACAGGACCTCCGTCTCGCTGGCGCCGGTGGACAGCTCCAGCGAACGCACGCTCAGTCCGCCCAGCTCGATGTCCGCCTCGGCAGCGCCGAACTCCAGGTCCAGATCCAGCGGCACGCCGCGCGCCAGGCTGAGCGCCAGCCGACCGCCATCGGCTTCGCGGCCGTTGCCGATGTTCAGATTGCGCAGCCCTTCCATGCCCAGGCGGAGCACGCCCGCTTCGTACTCCATGGTCGGCTCGAACAGCTCGGCGTCGTAACGAAGGTTGGCGCGGTAGAGCGTGTTGCCGTCCGCGGGCTCCACGCGCAGCTGGCCGGCGCCGTAGCCGAGGTGCACCTCCAGCCGGTCCTCCTGTCCCACCTGCCGCAGCGCCGTCGTGGTCCGCCAGTCCTGCGCGGTCAGCGGGGCGGCGGTCAGCAGCAGCAGGCCGAGGCCCACGGCCGTGCGGAATCCCTTTCGGGCCTCAGACATGGGTCTCCTCCTCGAAGCCGGCCGCGCTGGCGCGTCGGCGCTCCCTCCGCGCCTGAAGGGCAGCCTGCGCACGGATCAGCACCGAGCCGAAGCCGACGCAGCCGACGATGACGTTGAGCAGCACGCCGAGCCCGATGACGATGCCCATCAGCCACTCGAGCAGGTGGCCGGGCATGCCCAGCACCGCGCCCAGTGCAAAGGGCAGGAACAGCAGCCCGAGACCGATCGCGACGTAGTAGAACGAGTTGGCTCGCGAGTACCAGTCGGTGCCCGTGAAGTGCCGGTCCACCAGCCCCTCCCCGATGCCGCGCGCGGTGGCGAGGTAGCCGACGAAGATCGACAGCGCGACCGCTGCCGGGAACAGCGGCACCCACGCGAAGAGCAGTGGAATGCCCACGATCGAGATGGTCAGCGCGAGCAGACCCAGAATGAAGGCCGGGAAGGCGAGAAAGATCGCAGCCAGCCCGATGAGCCCCGCACGGACGGTGTCCCGCCGCGCCGTGTCCGATACCCGTTCGAACGGACGGTTCGAGAAGTAGACCATGGCCCAGCCGATGGCGACCAGCACGGCGTAGGAGATCAGCAGGCCGAACAGCGCCGCGAATCCGTCCCCGATGTGCCCGAGCAGGTGTTGCAGCTCGCTGCGCTCCTCGCGCTCGGGGGCGCGCTGCGACTCGGCCGCACGCCGCTCGGCCGCCTCGAGTCGGGTCAGCAGCTTGTCGATGCTGTCGCTCTGGTCCACGCCCGGTGCCGCCTCGGCCAGCTCCTGACCGGCGGTGCCCGCCAGGAACTCGCTCAGCCGATCGCGGATCAGCACGCCGGCGGTCGCGCCGGCCCCGGCGGGCGGCGACCACTGCCGCAGCAGCGTCACCATCTGCCCTGTCGAGACGTCGCTGGCCCGATCGAGCAGCGAGCGCCAGGACTGCTCGAGTTCGCCAGCCTCCTGATAGTCGCCTACGCGCTCGCGATCGATGAAGACGCCGCCTTCGCGGAGTGCGATGCGCGTCTCGCGGCCGTCACTCAGCCCGAGGCGCAGCAGCGCCTCGCGGGAGCCGACCTCGACCACCGCGCTCACCACGGAGTCCGCGGCGGCCACGGCCGTCTGCGCGACCTGCGCCGTCCGCTCGGCTACGGCGGACTGCGCACCGACCGGTACGGCCAGCACGAGTCCCAGGAGCAGTGCCACGCTCACGCGCGGCAGCCTGTCAGAATGCAAACGTCCCATGTCCACTTTCCCGGGAAGGTTTCCGGATCAGGTTGCGGTACAGCACCCAGGCCGACACGACGGTGGCCGTGCCGAACAGGGCGGCGGCCGTGCCGAGGGTACCCGGCTGCATCGAAGTCACCAGCTGCGTCACGTACTGGGCGGCGCTCGAGCCGGCGATGGTGGCGATGATCCACTCGCGCCCGCTCACGTAGCCGCCCACCAGCGCTTCCTGCACGAACGCGAGCAGCCAGCCGGTGGAGAACCAGGGGCGGCTGGCCAGCCACGCGACCGCGCCGCCATAGACCAGGGCGGGCACGGCCAGAAGCACCACGACGAAGGCCCACGCGCGGGTGGTGCGCGGCAGCATGCGGGCGCCGGCCTCGACCAGGCGCGTCGCCCAGGCGGGCTGCACGTCCACGCGTGCCATGACGCGGTCGGCGAACGCCGCGGAGGGCTCCAGGTCGGGCAGCCCCTCCAGCGCGGCGAACAGCGCCTGCCACTCGGCCAGTTCGCCGGCGCAGCGGGCGCAGTCCGCGACGTGGGAACGCACGACCGCCTCATCGCCCGCGGGGAGTGTCCCCTCCGCAAGCGACTGCAGCCGATCGCCGTCCGGATGTCGCATCGATTCGCTCATGATTCCTCCGCCTCGTTCGCCGTGTCCTACGGCCGCCCCGCCGGGCCGGTTTCAGGTGATCCGCCCTGCCTCATGCGACGCGCAGGTGATCCAGCACGTCGCGCAATTCCTTGCGGCCCCGATGGATGTAGGTCTTGACCGTGCCCAGCGGCACGTCCATGACCTGCGCGATCTCCTCGTAGGCCAGCCCTTCCATGTGGTACATGACGATCGCGCTGCGGTACTCCGCACGGATCTCGCCGAGCGCGACCTCGATCTCGGCGCTCAGCTCGCGCGCCTCCACGAATTCGTCCGGCGCCTGGTCGTCCGACGCGATGCTGGGCGTGGTCGCGGCCTGCTGGTCGGGCGTGACCGCATTGGGCGAGCCCTGCAGCGAGATCGTCTTGAGCCGCTTGCGGCGGATCTCGTCGAGCGCCGTGTTGTTGGCGATCTTGAAGATCCACGAGCTGAACTTGTATTCGGGCTTGTAGCGATCCAGCGCGTTGAGGACCTTGACGAACGTGTCCTGCGCCAGGTCCTCCGCCAGCTCGCGATCGCGAACCATGCGGTAGATGAGCGCGAAGACCGGACGCTGATAGCGGTCGATGAGCTCACGGTACGCGGACTCGCGTCCGCGCAGCGCGAGCTCGACCACTTCGTGATCCGCTCGGTCGGTGTAGTCCAAGGCCCTGGGGCTGTCTCGAGAACCGGTTGCCGCCTGCCCTACGCAGGGCCGGTGGTCGCGGTTTCGTGGTGGCCGGAAGCGCGCCGCGTCTGCTTCGATCGCTTGATCGCTCCCCCGGTGCCGGCTAGCTTGCCGGCCGTTTCGGAGAGTACACCGTCCCAGCAGGATTCGCGATGTCGACGCCGGAGGAGGTGGCGCCACCGGCGCCCGACGAGAAGGCCGCTGCCGTTCGAGGCATGTTCGGCGCGATCGCGCCGAAGTACGACCTGCTGAATCACGTCCTCAGCCTCAACATCGACAAGCGCTGGCGCCGCGACGCGGTGGACATCCTGCTGAAGGGTGCGCCACGCGACGGGACCTACCTGGACGGCTGCGCCGGGACGCTGGACCTGGCGCTGGAGCTCGCCCGCAGACCCCGCTTCGACGGCCAGGTGGTCGCCTACGACTTCGCTCTGCCCATGCTGCAGGGTGGCGTGCCGAAGCTGGGGCGGAACGGCGAGCGGGCGCCTCTGGACGTAACGTGCGCCGACGCGCTGCGGCTGCCCTTCCGCGACCGCAGCTTCGACGGCGTCACGATCGGCTTCGGCGTGCGTAACCTGGCGGACCTGGATGCGGGGCTGGGCGAGGCGGCGCGCGTGCTCAAGCCGCGCGCGCGGCTGGTGATCCTGGAATTCACCACGCCCTCCTTCAAGCCGCTGCGCGATCTCTACCTGTTCTACTTCACGCGCATCCTGCCCTGGATCGGCCGACGCCTGTCCGGTCACGACTCGGCGTACACGTATCTGCCGGAGTCGGTGCTCGAGTTTCCGCGGCCGCCGGAGCTGGCAAGCCGGATCGAGGCGGCCGGCTTCCGTGACGTCGGCTGGGAGTCGCTGACCGGCGGCATCGCGGCGATCCATCACGCGGTCCGCATCTGACGGTGCGGGCGGAAGCGGCCGTGCCGACGGACGGGCCGGCGGCCCGCTGCCGCGGGCTGGTCAAGCGATACGGCGATCTGCTGGCGGTGGACGGCATCGACCTCGACCTGCACAGAGGCGAGGTGTTCGGCCTGCTCGGGCCGAACGGGGCAGGGAAGACTACTACCGTCGAGATCCTGGAAGGGCTGCTGGCGCCGGACGCCGGGGAGGTCGAGGTGCTGGGCCTTTCCTGGGAACGCGACGAGCGCGCGCTGCGCGAGCGACTGGGCACCCAGCTCCAGGAGACCGTGCTGCCGGACAAGCTCACGGTGGAGGAGACGGTGCGGCTCTTCCGCAGCTTCTACCGCGAAGGGCCGACGGTGGACCAGGTGATCGAGTCGGTGCGGCTGGTCGAGAAGCGCGGCGCGCGCGTGGGCCAGCTGTCGGGCGGGCAGCGGCAGCGGCTGGGCATCGCCTGCGCGCTGGTGGGCGCGCCGGACATCCTGTTCCTGGACGAGCCGACCACCGGCCTGGACCCGCAGTCGCGCAGGGCGCTCTGGGAGCTGGTCGAGGCGTACCGCGACCGCGGCGGCACCGTGCTGCTGACCACGCACTACATGGAGGAGGCGACCCGGCTGTGCGACCGCGTCGCGATCATGGACCAGGGCCGCATCATCGCGCAGGACTCGCCTGCCGCGCTGATCGCATCGCTGGGCGCGGAGCACATGGTGGAGTTCGGGCTCGCAGACGGACAGCTGTCCGAGGAGCGGCTGGCGTCTCTGCCCGGAGTCTCGGCCGTGCGCCGTGACGAACAGCGTTACTCGCTCACCGTGGTCGAGCTGCACCGCACGGTGCCGGCGCTGCTGTCCCTGCTGGCGGGCGCGGGGATCGAGCTGACCAGTCTGCGCACGCACAGCGCCACGCTGGAGGACGTGTTCGTGGCGCTGACCGGACGGAGCCTGCGCGATGAGTAGGGCGGGCGGCGGGCAGCTCGCGCAGCTCACGTTGATGCGCATCCGCGAATGGCTGCGCGAGCCGGAGGCCGTCTTCTGGACCTTCTTCTTCCCGGTGCTGATGGCGCTCGCGCTCGGCTTCGCGTTTCGCGAGCGGGCGCCGGAGCCGGTGCAGGTGGGCGTGGTGCAGGGCGCGGTCGACCCCGTGGTCTTCGAGTCGCTGCGCGTGTCCGAGCAGACGACGCCGCGCTGGCTCGAGTCGACCGACGTGGACGCGGCGCTGCGCGACGGCGAGGTGGCGCTGGTGGTCGAGGCCGGGCCGGAAGGGGTGGTCTATCGCTATGATCCCACGCGGCCGGAAACACGCGCGGCGCGGCTCGCGACCGATGCCGTGATCCAGGAGGCGGCCGGCCGGAGAGACGTGCGGCCGACCCGGGACGTGGTCGTGGCCACGCGCGGCTCCCGCTACATCGACTTCCTGATCCCGGGGCTGATCGGGCTGAACCTGCTCAGCACGGGGCTGTGGGGCGCCGGCTTCGCGATCGTGCGCATGCGCACGGGCAAGCTGCTCAAGCGCTTCATGGCGACGCCGATGCGGCGGCGGGACTTCATGCTGTCCTTCCTGTTCGGACGCCTGGTCTTCCTGGTCGGCGAGCTGGCGCTGCTGCTCGGCTTCGCGTGGCTCGTGTTCGACGTAGTGGTGCGCGGCTCGCTGCTGGCCGTGCTGGTCATCGCGGCGCTGGGCGCGTTCGCGTTCAACGGACTGGGCGTGCTGATCGCCAGCCGCGCGCGGACCACGGAGGGCGTGTCCGGGCTCATGAACGTGGCTTCGCTGCCCATGTGGATCCTGTCGGGTGTGTTCTTCTCCTACGAGCACTTCCCGGAGATCGTGCACCCGCTGATCCGTGCGCTGCCGCTGACCGCACTGCTGGACGGCCTGCGCGCGGTCATGAACGACGGCGCCTCGCTGGCCGCGATCGTGCCGGAGCTGGCAATCGTGATCGCGTGGGGTGCGGCGTGCACCGGCGCGGCGCTGGCCATCTTCCGCTGGAGGTGAGATGCGTATCGGGTTGATCAGCGACACGCACGGCCTGCTGCGGCCGGAGGTGTTCGACGCGTTCGAGGGCGTGCAGCGCATCCTGCACGCGGGCGACGTGGGCAAGCCGGAGATCCTGACGGACTTGGAGTCGATCGCGCCGGTGACGGCGGTGATCGGCAACACGGACGGCTTCGACCTCCGCGATCGGCTGGCGGAGGTGGAGCGGCTGGAGCTGGCGGGGCTGGCAGTGGTCGTGGTGCATGGCCATCGCCTGGGCTCGCCGCGGCCGGACACGCTGCGCGCCGAGCACCCGGACGCGGACGTGATCGTGTACGGTCACACGCACCGGCCGCTGATCGAGCGCGACCGGGACGGCTCGCTGGTCGTGAACCCGGGCGCGGCCGGCCCGCGCCGCTTCGACCTGGTGCCGAGCGTGGGCATCCTGGAACTGGCGGACGGTCGCGCGGACGTGAAGCTGGTCGAGCTGGGCAGCTGACCCCGGGCGGTCAGGCGGTGCGGCGGCCCAGCAGCTCCTCGACAGGGGTCACGCGTTCCAGCTCCTCCGGCTTGCGCCGGAACCAGCCGGCCACGACCAGCAGCTCGCCCGCGGTCCTGGCGTCCACGCGGCGGCGCTTTTCCGCCGAGCGCGACCAGAGCAGCCGGGCCTGTTCGCGCAGGTGCGCGCGGTCACGACCGCCCGCCCGTCCGCGCCGCACCCGCACGGTGGACATGACGTGCCCGCGGTGGATCAGGTAGCAGGTGCTCACGTCGTCCTCGGCCGGCAGCGAGTACACGAACGTCAGCCGCTCCAGCGCGCCGCGCGCGAGCGCCAGCGCCTCCAGCAGGCGATGCAGCGCCTCCACCCGTTCACGCAGCCGCGCGGCCAGCTCGAAGCGCTGCCGGTCGGCCGCGTCCTGCATGCGCGCCGTGAGCCGGTGGATCGGTTCGTAGGTCTCGCCGTCCAGAAACGCACGCGTCTCGGCGACCGCATCGGCGTACACGCCGGTGGTGCAGCCACCGACGCAGGGCGCCAGGCACAGCCGCAGCTCGCCGCGCGTGCAGAGCGGCACGGCGCGGCGGCCGGCGTCCACGAACAGGTCGGCCTGGTCGGCAAAGGACATGGGAGTCGACGCGGCGCAGTCGCGCACGCCCATGATGCCCGACAGCACGCGTACGCCGTGCTTCACCCGCGCGCCCGCGCCGAAAGGGCCCCAGTAGCTGGCGCCGTCGTCCGCCACGGTGCGCGAGACCAGCAGTCGCGGCGTCGGCTCCGCGGTCAGCTTGATGAAGCGGTACGACGTCTCGCGCTTGTGCTCCCGGTTGAAAGGCGGGCGTAGCCGCCGGATCAGCCGCCACTCGTGCAGCAGCGCGGCGAAGGGATCCGGCACGTAGTCCCAGTCCACGGAGTGGGCGCGGCTCAGGATGCGGCGGGCCTTCTCGCCTTCCGGCGCGCGGAAGTAGGAGAGCAGCCGCGTCCGGATGTGCACCGACTTGCCGACGTAGAGCACGCCACCGTTCTGGTCGATCATGCGGTAGACGCCCGGCCGGTTCTCGGCGGTGGCGCGCACGATCTCGCGCAGGTGCGGCAGGCGCTCCAGCCCCGGTACGGCGCCCGGCCCGGGCCTCACGCGCGCCTCCCTCGTCGATGGGGCTGGCAGGCGGGGCAGAAGAAGGCGGAGCGATTGCTGATCACCTGCCGCTCGATCGCCGTGCCGCAGTGCGCGCACGGTTCGCCCTCGCGGCCGTAGACGCGCAGCCGGAACTGGAACGCGCCCGCCTCACCGCTGGCGTTGCGATAGTCGCTGAAGGTGGTGCCACCGGCATCGATCGCCTCCTGCAGCACGGCGCGGATCTCGTCGCGCAGGCGATGGGTTTCCGCGCGCGTCAGCGAGGAGGCCGGGCGGGCGGGGTGCACGCGTGAGCGGTGGAGCGCCTCGCTCGCGTAGATGTTGCCGACCCCGACGATGCGGTCCTGATCCAGCAGCAGGTTGCGGATCGGCACGCGTGACGCGGACGTGACGGCGTGCAGCGCCTCGGGCGTCATCTCCTCCCCGAGCGGCTCCAGTCCGAAGCGGGCGTCGCGCTCGGCCCAGCCCTGCGCGTCGAACAGTTCCATCCGGCCGAAGCGGCGCACGTCGTCGTAGAGCAGCGTGCGACCGTCGTCCAGGCGGAAGCGCACGGCTACGTGGCCGAGCCCGCGCGCGGCGGGCGCGTCGTCCAGGAGCAGGCGACCGGTCATGCCCAGATTTACGAGCAGGCGCATGCCGGCGTCCAGCACGAAGAGCACGTTCTTGCCGCGCCGCGTGACCTCGCGAATCCGCCGGCCGGTCATGCCGTCGCGGAAGGCGCGCCGGCTGGCGGGCCGTGCGATGACGTCGGGGCGGCGCACGGTCACGCCTTCCACGCGGCGGCCCGGCACGCGCGCGGCCAGACCGCGCGCGATGGTCTCGACCTCAGGAAGCTCCGGCACGCTGCAGCTCGCGCCAGCCGATGTCGTTGCGGAAGTGACGCCCGTCGAACTCGATGGCCGCGGCGGCCTCGCGGCTCAGGCGCGCGGCCTCGTCCAGCGATGCCGCACGAGCCGTGACGGCGAGCACCCGGCCGCCGGACGTGACCAGCCGGCCGTCGCGACGAGCCGTGCCGGCGTGAAAGACCAGCACGTCATCGCGCTCGTCCAGACCGTCGGGCAGGTGGATGTCACGCCCCTTGGGGTAGGCGCCCGGGTAGCCCTCGCTGGCCAGCACCGTGGTCAGCGCGGCGCCGTCCCGCCAGTCCAGCCGCTCGTCGCGGATGCTGTCGCCCGCGGCGACCCTGCGCAGCGGCTCGAGCAGCGACGACGCCAGCATCGGCAGCACGACCTGCGTCTCGGGATCGCCGAAGCGGCAGTTGAACTCGACCACCTTCGGTCCCTCGTCCGTGAGCATGAGGCCGGCGTAGAGCAGGCCGCGGTACGGCTCGCCGTCGCGGGCCAGCCCGTGCAGCGTGGGCAGCAGCACCTGGTCCATGACGCGATCCACCAGCTCGGGCGTGCCGATCGACACCGGCGCGTACGCGCCCATCCCGCCCGTGTTCGGACCGGTGTCCCCTTCGCCCACCCGCTTGTGATCCTGCGCGGGCAGCATCGGCAGCGCGTGCGTGCCGTCGCACAGCGCGAAGAGCGACAGCTCCTCCCCGTGCATGAACTCCTCCACCACGACGTGGTCGCCGGCGGTGCCGAACTCGCCGCCGCGCAGCATGCCATGCGCCGCGGCGACTGCATCATCGACGGTTTCGCAGACGACGGCGCCCTTGCCGGCGGCGAGGCCCGAAGCCTTGACCACGAGCGGCGCGCCCATGGAACGGATGTGCGCCTCGGCCTCCCCCGCGTCGTGGAAGGCGGCGTAGTCGGCCGTCGGCACGCCCATGCGGCGCATGAGGTCCTTGGCGTAGGCCTTGGACGCCTCGATGCGAGCGGCCGAGGCACGGGGGCCGAAGACGGGCACGCCGCGGGCGGCCAGAGCGTCGGCCAGACCATCGGCGAGCGGCGCCTCGGGTCCGACCACGACCAGGTCCATGCGCTGACCGTCGGCCCAGCCGGCCAGGGCGGCCACGTCGGTGGGATCGATGTCCACGCCGTCGGCCAGCCGGTGCATGCCGCCATTGGGCCGCGTCACGAACAGACGCGCGCCGGGCGAGTCCGCGCGCAGCTTCCACAGCAGCGCGTGCTCGCGTCCTCCGCTGCCGACGACCAGGATGCGCACGGTCAGGCGGCGCCGAGCGCCTGGTCCAGATCCTCGATCAGGTCGTCCACGTCCTCGATGCCGACGGAGAGGCGGACCAGATCCTCGGTCACGCCCATGGCATCGCGCCGGTCCTGCGGCACGGACGCGTGCGTCATGATGGCCGGGTGGCCGATCAGGCTCTCCACACCGCCCAGGCTCTCGGCCAGCGCGAAAACGCGCGTCGCCTCGACCATGCGCTTCGCACGCTCCGCCGAACCCAGCTCGACGCTGATCATGCCGGTGAAGCCTTTCATCTGGCGCCTGGCCAGCTCGTGCTGCGGGTGCGACGGCAGGCCGGGGTAGTGCACCGCCTCGACGCGGCCGTCCTGCTCCAGCCACTCGGCGATGCGCTGGCCGTTGCGGTTGTGCGCCTCCATCCGCAGCGGCAGCGTCTTGGTGCCGCGCAGCACCAGCCACGAGTCCCACGGGCCGGGCACGGCGCCGGCCGCTTTCTGCAGGAAGCGCAGCCCTTCGGCGACCTCCTCGTTGCTGGTCGCGACCACGCCGCCGATCACGTCCGAGTGCCCGTTCAGGTACTTGGTCGTCGAGTGCACCACGATGTCCGCGCCCAGCTCGAGCGGCCGCTGGTTGTACGGGGAGGCGAAGGTGTTGTCGACGCAGAGCAGCGCGTCCGCCTCGTGCGCGATCTCCGCCGCCGCGGCCAAGTCGGTGAGCCGCATCATCGGGTTGGTCGGCGTCTCCAGGTGGACCAGCCGCGTGTTGTCGCGCAGCGCGTCGCGGATGTTCTGCGGGTCGCGGGCATCCACGAAGGTGAACTCGATGCCGAAGCGGCTGAGCACCTTCGTGAACATGCGCATCGTGCCGCCGTACACGTTCTCCTCGCTGACCACGTGGTCGCCGGCCGAGAGCGTCTTGATGATCGCCTCGATGGCAGCCAGGCCGCTGGCGAACGCGGCGCCATGCGCTGCGCCCTCGAGCGCGGCGATGTTCGCCTCCATCGCCTCGCGCGTGGGGTTCTGCACGCGCGCATACTCGTAGCCGCCCTTGGGCTCGCCCAGCGCGGGCTGCACGTAGGTGGAGGTCTGGTAGACGGGCGGCATGACGGCGCCCGTGGTGGGGTCCGGCCGCTGTCCGGCGTGCACCGCGCGCGTGGCGAAACGGAGGCTGCGATCGCTCATCGAAATCGGATGGAGTAGTGGTCGAGAACGGGCCGGCAATGTAGGGCGGGCGCAGGAGGCGCGGTAGGCACGGCGACGGGAACATTTGTTGCCGCCGACGCAGATGATGCCCAACGAACCAGGGGATGTGCGGGCGAGGGAGTCCGGGGACGCGGGCGGTCGCGCGCAGCGCTGGGTGGCCCAGTACGGCTGGGTCCTGCCCGTGCTGGCGTTCGTGACGCTGCTGGCGGGCACCTACTTCCTCGATCGTCAGAACAGCGCGGCGCTGGAGAGCGCCCGACGCGAGGCGGCCGCCGAGGCCGAGCGCGAGGCGTCCAGCCTGGCCGAGGAGCTGGCCGCGCAGGTCGGCTCGCGCATCGGCGCGCTGGCCGCGGCCAAGCTGCAGTTCACCCAGGTGCAGGACTCGCTCTCGCGCGCGACGTTCAGTGCGGCGGTGGACAGTGTGATCGGGCGCGTCAGCGGGCTGGCCGCGGTACGCGTGCTTTACCCCAGCGGTGAGGAGATGCCGCCGCAGGGTCTGGAGCGCGGACGGTTCGACCCGTTCAACCAGCCCGCCGTGCAGGCCGCGTATCGCAAGGCGCTGACGACGGGGAGGACGGCCGCGACGCCCGTGCTGGACTTCCCGAGTGGCAGCCGGTTCCTGGCGTTCGAGCCGGTGAAGCCGTCGGACACCAGCGCGATCCAGGCGGTGCTCGCGGCGGAGCTGGAGCCGCTGGCCATCCTGCGCAGCGCGCTGGACGCGGAGAGCGTACAGCTGCGTCCGTCGTTCTACGGCGTGTTCGACCCGACGGGGAAGCGGATCACGACGGTGCCCGCGCCGGAGGGGTGGCCGGTGGTGCAGCGGACGGTGCGCATCGCGGACACCGAATGGCGGCTGCTGGTGGCGCACCAGCCGGTCAGCGCGCGGCCGTACGACATCGTGTCGCTGGCGATCCGCATCGCCGGGCTGCTGCTGGCGTTTGCGCTGGCTGCGTCCCTGCTGCTGCTCTGGCGGCTGATCGTGTCGCAGGGCGACGAGATCGCGCGGCGCCGCGTGGCGGAGCAGCTGGCGCGGGAGAACGCGGGGGAGGCGGCCAGCCGCGCGCAGCAGGCGCGGCGGCTGACCGACCAGCTGCAGGCCGCGCAGCAGATGAGCCTGCGGCTGTCCGCGTCACACGATCCCGAGGAGATCATCGAAACGTTCCTGGGCGGGGTGGGGGAGGTGCTGGGCGCGGACGTGGCCATGCTGTTCGCGTTCGAGGAGGAGGACGACGCGGTGGTCGGCCGGCGCCGCGTCATCCTCAACCCGGAGCTGGAGAATGCGGAGGCGCTGGACCGGGAGGACTTCCGCCGCGTGCGCACGCCGGTCGCGCTGATGAAGCACCTGTCGGAGCCGGTCTCGACCGGGCGGCCGTACCTGGCGTCCGGCGCGGGGCTCGCGCCGAGCACGGGAGGCGTGTCCAGCCCCACGGCGATGCTGTCCGTGCCCCTGTCGATCGGTGGGCACCTCGTGGGTCTGGCGGCGTGGGAAGCCTACGGTCCGGACAAGTCGTTCGAGCCGGACGTCGCGCCCTTCGCGCAGGCGGTCGCCGCGCACGCGGGCGCCAGCCTGCGCGCCGCCGAGCTGCTCGAGAGCGTGGGGCAGGCCAAGGAGCGCGCGAGCAAGGAGGCCGTGCGCCTGGCCACCGTGCTGAACCAGTTGAGCGACGGCGTGGTGCTGTTCGATACGCGCGGCGAGCCGGAGCTGGTCAACGCCGCGGCCGCGGCGCTACTGGGCATCGGGCGGGACAGTTCGGAGTCGTCCGCGTGGCGGCAGGCGTTCCGAACGCGCGGTGCGCAGAAGGGCAGCGTCGAGGACCTGCTGCCGGCGCGCGCGCTGCGCGGCGAACGCATCCGGGACATGCGGTTCACCGTGCGGGCGCAGGGGGTGGACCGCTACATCGCCGCGTCGGCCGCGCCGGTGCTGGGCCAGGACGACGCGATCCGCGGCGCCGCCGTGGTGCTGCGCGACGTGACGGACGAGCACGAGTACGCCGAGATGCTGCGGCACACCAACCAGGAGCTGCGGCAGCAGGCCGCGCTGCTGGAGCGCGTCAACGACGAGTTGCGCGCCGCGACGGCGGCCAAGGACCAGTTCCTCGCGATGATGAGCCACGAGCTGCGCACGCCGATCAACGCGATCATCGGCTACAGCGACCTGCTGTCCCTGGGCGTGCACGGCGAGCTGAACGCGCCGCAGAACGGCATGGTCTCGCGGGTGCTGGATACCTCCAACCATCTGCTCGGTCTGGTGAACGACCTGCTGGACCTGACCAAGATCGCGGCCGGCCGCATCGAGCTGAAGTTCGACGAGGTGCCGCTGGAGCGCGTCGTCCGCCGGGCGGCCGACCAGATCGCGCCGCTGGCGCACGGCAAGGGGCTGCACCTGCGCGTGGCGACCGACGACGGGCTGGCGGCGGTGGCCGACGAGACGCGGCTGTCCCAGATCCTCATCAACCTGGCCTCCAACGCGGTGAAGTTCACCGAAACGGGGGAGGTGGCGCTCCGCTCGTATCGCACCGACGACGGCCGCGCGTGCCTGGCCGTGCGGGACACCGGCCCGGGGATCCCGCCGCCAGAGCAGGAGCGCATCTTCGACGAGTTCTACCAGGTGGACGCGGGGCTGGCGCGCAACGCTGGCGGTTCCGGGCTCGGCCTGGCCATCTCGCGCCGGCTGGCGCGCCTGATGGGCGGCGACATCACGCTGCGCAGCGACGGCGACGGCAGCGAGTTCACCGTGGAGTTGCCGGGCGCGCGCGTGCGGAGCGGCGCGCCCGCGAGCGGCGGTTGAGCGAAGGCGAGGTAGTGCGGTCCCGTCATCGCCTGTAGTATCCCGCCCATGCTGAACCACGACCTGATCCGGCCGGACGGCGAGCCGCGCGCCTGGGTGATGTTCCTGCACGGCATCTACGGTGCGGGCCGCAACTGGAACACGGTCGCGCGTCGCGTCGCACGCGAGCGGCAGGGGACGGGCGCCGTGACGGCGGACCTGCGCGAGCACGGCGCTTCCATGGGCATGGCGCCGCCGCACACCATCGAGGCGGCGGCGCGCGACGTGGTGCAGCTGATCGAATCGCTGGATGCGCCGGTCGCGGCGCTGGCGGGTCACAGCTTCGGCGGCAAGGTGACGCTGATGGTGGGCCGGCTCATGGCCGAGCGCGCGCCGGCCGAGTTGTGGGTGGTCGATTCCACGCCGGAGTCGCGCGAGCCGAGTGGCAGCGCCTGGCAGATGCTGGAGGTGCTGCGCCAGGCTCCCGGTCCGTTCGCGGAACGCGGAGAGGCGATCGCGCGACTCGAAGAACTCGGCGTGGCGAACCCGGTGGCGCAGTGGATCTCGACCAACCTGGACCGGGGCGATCCGGGGCTGACCTGGCGCCTGGACCTGGACGTGATGGAGGCGCTGCTGCTCGACTTCTTCCGAACGGACCTGTGGGACGTGGTCGAGCAGCCGCCCGGCGAGACGACGGTGCACATCGTGAAGGCCAGCGAGTCCAGCGTGCTGTCGCCCGCGGCGGTGGAGCGGATCCGGACGGCGGAAGCGGCGGGCGCGCGCGTGCGCTTCCACGAGGTGGAGGGTGGGCACTGGCTGAACGCGGACAACCCGGACGCACTGGTCCGGTTGATGGGAGAGACAGGATGAGCTTCGAGATCCCGCGGGATCTGATGGTGTCGGTGTCCGGCGTGCGCGGGCGGGTCGGGGAGGCGCTGACGCCGGACGTGGTGGCGCGCTTCGCCGCCGCCTTCGGCGCGTACCTGCGCGAGAAGGCGGAGCGCCCGCGCGTCATCCTCGCGCGCGACTCGCGGACGTCCGGCCCGCTGTTCAGCCGCGTGGTGGCCGGCTCGCTGCAGGCGGTGGGCTGCGACGTGATCGAGCTGGGGCTGGCGCCCACGCCGACCGCGCTGCTGTCCATCCGACACCACGGCGCCGACGGCGGGATCGTCGTCACGGCCAGCCACAATCCGGTGGAGTGGAACGCGCTGAAGCTGGCCTCGGGCGCGGCGATGTTCCTGGACGCCGAAGAAGCGCCTCGCATGCGGGCGTACGTGGCCGACCAGCCGATCCCGTGGGCATCGTGGGACGCGCTGGGCGAGGTGACGCGCGACGAGCAGGCAGCGCAGCGCCATATCGAGGCGATCCTGGGCATCCCCTTCCTGGACGTGGAGGCGCTGCGCCGCCGCCGCTTCAAGGTCGCGCTGGAATGCATCCGCGGCGCAGGCTCGGTCCTGCTGCCGCCGCTGCTGGAACGGCTGGGCTGTGAGGTCGCGGGGATCAACCTGGAGCCGGACGGGCGCTTTCCGCGGGCGCCGGAGCCGGTCGCGGACAATCTGCGCGACCTGGAAGCGCTGGTGCGGGAGACGGGCGCCGACATCGGACTGGCCACCGACCCGGACGCGGACCGGCTCTCGCTGGTGGACGAACAGGGGCGCGCGATCGGGGAGGACTACACGCTGGCCTTCGCGACCCGACTCGTGCTCCGGCACCGCGAAGGCAGCGTGGTCACCAACCTCTCGACCAGCCAGGTGGTCGAGGACGCCGCGCGCGACGCGGGCGCCGAGTTCGACCGCGCGCCCGTCGGCGAGATCAACGTCGCGCGCCGCATGGAGGCTGAGGGGGCCGTGATCGGCGGCGAGGGCAACGGCGGCGTGATCCTGCCGGACGTGCAGCTCACCCGCGACGCCGGCGTGGCCGCTGCGCTCACGCTGCAACTGTTGCTGGAGAGCGGCCGGACGCCCTCGCAGCTGGTCGAGCAGAACCCCCGCTACGCCATCGTCAAGGACAAGCTGCCACGCGGGGAAGGGCGGGCGCTGGACGGCGTCTACGACCGGCTGACCGAAGAGCTGGGCGCGCCCGAGGCCGACCGCCAGGACGGCCTGCGCCTGACCTGGCCCGAGCAGCGGCAGTGGCTGCACCTGCGCCCCTCCGGCACCGAGCCGATCCTGCGGATCATCGCGGAGGCCGGCAGCGAGGAGGATGCGCGCCGCCTGGTGACGCGCACGCGCGAGGCGCTCGGGGCAAGCTAGGTCGCAAAAAACACGAAGCCGGTGGCCTTCGTCAGCCACCGGCTTCGCATCCGGGACCGGTCTCCCGGCCCTGCTACAGGGGCGTCGTCACCCCCGAATGGCCCTCAGTCGGCCAGGTCACCCGCCTCGCGGTTGATCCTCAGCACACCCTGCACGCCACGGGCGAAGATGCCCGCCATCACGCCCAGGTACGCCGTCGAGACCAGCACGATGCCCATGCCCATGATTCGCTCCTTCGACCTCGGGTTCGCGCCTCCGCGCGGCCGAAAAGGCGAATGGCCGCAGCGGAAGAGCAAGCTCTTCGAATCGCTGGCGGCCCGGCGAGGCCTGGCGACATCGTCGCGGTAGCCCCCGTGGCTCTGCGTCCCCGGCTTTCGCACGGGTTTGCTCTGAGCAGCGTGGCGCAGGATGGGGCAACGGTCGGGCCCGGCCGGCGTCGGGTGGGTGGTGTGGCGCGCAGGTAGTTGTCAATCAAACACTTGCGTCTATTCCAAGAGCCGCGCGGCGGGCGTCATGATCCGTTGCGGTCGCGAAGGGATTGCGCGGCACCGGAAAACATTTCCGTGCGGGCCTTGTGGCGGATTGCATGGATCCTCGCCTGCGGACTGCGTCTTGCACACCAGCGGCGGGGATCGGACATTCCGATCGCTCCCACGGACCCACGCTGTCATACCTTGGTGAAGCATGTGCGGAATCGTCGGTTACGTAGGTGAACAGGAGGCCGCGCCCATCCTGATCAGCGGGCTGAAGCGGCTGGAGTATCGCGGCTACGATTCGGCCGGCATCAGCGTGCAGGAGAACGGCCGGATCGTGACGCGCAAGTCGCCGGGCAAGATCACGGAGCTGGAGCGCGTGGTCGGCCAGGAGGGCCAGCCACACGGCACGGTCGGCATCGCGCATACGCGTTGGGCCACGCACGGCCCGCCGACGCAGAACAACGCGCACCCGCACATCGACTGCACGGGTGAGATCTCGCTGGTGCACAACGGCATCATCGAGAACTACGGCGTGCTGCGGAAGAAGCTGGAGGCGCTGGGTCACGAGTTCCGCACGGACACGGACACCGAGTCGGTGGTGCACCTGATCGAGGAGGCGTACGACGAGTCGCTTCCGGAGGCGGTGCGCGCGGCGCTGCGGCAGGTGGAGGGCACGTACGGCATCGTGGTGGTGAGCAGCCGTGAGCCGGGCACGCTGGTGGTGGCGCGCAAGGGCAGCCCGCTGCTGATCGGCGTGGGCAAGGAAGGCGAGTACTTCGTGGCGAGCGACGTGTCTGCCGTGCTCGCGTACACGCGCGAGGTGATCTACCTGGACGACGGCGAGATGGCGGTGATCCGGGCGGACGGATACCACCTGTCGACCATCAAGGGCGGCGACGAGGTGACCAAGGAGATCCAGCAGATCACCTGGGACCTGGACGCGATCGAGAAGGGCGGCCACGAGCATTTCATGCTCAAGGAGATCTTCGAGCAGCCGGAGACGATCCGGAACACCATGCGTGGCCGCATCCTGGAGGAGGACGGCACGGCGCGCCTGGGCGGCGTCACCATCTCGGACGAGGAGCTGCTGGGGTTCGACCGCATCGTGATCACGGCGTGCGGCACGTCGTGGCACAGTGCGCTGATCGGCGAATACATGCTGGAGGACCTGGCGCGCATCCCGACGGAGGTGGAGTACGCGTCGGAGTTCCGCTACCGCAACCCGATCGTGGACGAGCGCACGCTGCTGATCGCGATCAGTCAGTCGGGCGAAACGGCGGACACGCTGGCGGCCATGCGGGAGGGCAAGCGGCGCGGCGCGACGTGCATGGGCATCGTGAACGTGGTCGGCTCGACCATCGCGCGGGAGAGCGACTTCGGCATCTACCTGCACGCGGGGCCGGAGATCGGCGTGGCGTCGACCAAGGCGTTCACGAGTCAGGTGGTGGCCCTCACGCTGTTCACGGTGTTGCTCGGTCGGCTGCGCAACATGTCGATCCTGCAGGGGCGCGAGATCCTGGCGTCGCTGCAGCGGCTGCCGGAGCAGGTCGAGCAGGTGCTGGAGCTGAACGACGCGATCCGCGAGCTGGCGCGCACGTACAAGGACGCGACCAACTTCCTGTACCTGGGACGCGGCTTCAACTTCCCGAGCGCGCTGGAGGGTGCGCTGAAGCTGAAGGAGATCAGCTACATCCACGCGGAAGGCTATCCGGCCGCGGAGATGAAGCACGGCCCGATCGCGCTGATCGATCAGAACATGCCCGTGGTGGTGATCGCGCCGCACGACAGCGTCTACAGCAAGGTCGTGTCGAACGTGGAGGAGGTGAAGGCGCGGGGCGGGCGCATCATCGCCGTTGTCACGGAGGACGACACCGAGCTCATGGGCATGGTGGACCACGCGATCCCGATCCCGCCCACGCACGGCATGCTGACGCCGATCCTGGCCGCGGTGCCGCTGCAGCTGCTGGCCTATCACATCGCGGTCATGCGCGGCTGCAACGTGGACCAGCCGCGCAACCTGGCCAAGTCGGTCACGGTCGAGTAGGTGCGGGTCGTACTCCAGCGTGTCACGTCGGCGTCCGTCACCATCGAGCGGGAGGTCGTGGGCCGCATCGGCCGCGGCTTCCTGCTGCTGGTCGGCTTCGGCCCCGATGACGACGAGGACGCGCTGGACTGGATGGCGGACAAGCTGGTCGGCCTGCGCCTGTTCCCGGACGACGAGGGGCGGATGAACCGGTCGCTCGAGGACGTGGGCGGCGATCTGCTGGCGGTCAGCCAGTTCACCCTTTACGGCGACACCAGCCGCGGCCGGCGCCCCAGCTTCGTGGGCGCGGCGCCGCCCGAGCGGGCCGAGGCGCTCTACGAGCGCTTCGTCGCGCGGCTGCGCGAGCGGGCGCCCGGCGCGGTTGAGACCGGCCGCTTCGGCGCGATGATGCAGGTCGAGCTGGTCAACGACGGCCCGGTCACGCTGATCCTCGAGCGATGACGCCGCGTTCGCCGCACGACACCGGTCCGGACGACGTGGGCGCGCGCACGCGCGACCTCGAGGGCCCGCGCGTGGTGCTGGCCTCCGCCTCTCCACGCCGCCGCGAGCTGCTCGAGATGCTGCGGCTTTCGATCGACATCCGGCCCGCGCACGTGGACGAGAGCGCGAGGGACGGGGAGGCGCCCGAGGCGCTGGCCGAGCGGCTGGCGCGTGACAAGGCCACCGCGGTGGCGCGCGATGCGGCGGACGCGCTGGTCATCGGCAGCGACACCATCGTCGTCGTGGACGACGAGGTGCTGGGCAAGCCGACGGGCGAGACGGACGCGGTGGCGATGCTGCTGCGGCTGTCCGGGCGGTCACATCGGGTGCTCACGGGCATCGCCGTGGTCGCGCCGGACGGCCGCGTCGAATCGTCGACCGTGGACGTGGAGGTGGTGTTCCGCGCGTTCGACGAGGATCTGGCCGCCGCGTACGTCGCGACGGGCGAGCCGCTGGACAAGGCGGGTGCCTACGGCATCCAGGGGCTCGGCTCGGCGCTGGTCGAGCGTATCGACGGCGACTTCTTTGCCGTGATGGGTCTGCCCATACACCGGCTGCTGGCGCACCTGGAGGCGCTCGGCTGGTGCTACCGCTTCCACGGCCTGTCCCCATGCGAACCGTCCTAGCGATCGACCAGGGCACGACCGGCAGCACGGCCATCGTCTTCGACGACGAAGGGCAGGTGCGCGGGCGCGCCTACTCCGAATTCCGGCAGCACTATCCGCGGCCCGGCTGGGTCGAGCACGACGCCGCGGAGATCTGGGAGGTGACGCGGCGCGTGGCGCGGGAGGCGGCGCAGGCGGCCGGTGCCGAGCCCGAGGCGATCGGCATCACCAACCAGCGTGAGACGATCGTGGTCTGGGACCGCGAGACGGGCGAGCCGCTGCACCGCGCCATCGTCTGGCAGGACCGGCGCACGGCGGCGCGCTGCCGTGAACTGAGTGAGGCCGGCCATCAGGAGATGATCCGCCGCCGCACGGGGCTCGTGATCGACCCGTACTTCTCGGGCACCAAGCTGGAATGGCTGCTGGAGAACGACCCGGAGCTGCGGCGCCGCGCAGAGGCGGGTGAGGTGGCGGCGGGCACCGTGGACGCCTGGCTGGTCCACAAGCTGTCCGGCGGCGCGCGCCACGTGACCGATCCGACCAACGCCAGCCGCACGCTGCTCTACGACATCGACGCGCTGGACTGGAGCGACGAACTGCTCGACCTGCTGGGGGTGCCGCGCGCGATGCTGCCCGAGGTCGCACCCTCGTCGGGGGAGTTCGCGGTCGCGGCCGGTGAGGCGCTGGGCTTCGAGGCGCCGGTGTGCGGCATCGCGGGGGATCAGCAGGCCGCGCTGTTCGGACAGGGCTGCTGGCACGCCGGCCTGGCCAAGCAGACCTTCGGCACCGGCGCGTTCCTGCTGCTGAACACGGGCGCGGAGCGGGTGGCGTCGGAGCACGGGCTGCTGACCACGGTCGCGTGCGGACCGGCCGGGGAGGCGGTGTACGCGCTGGAGGGCTCGATCTTCATCGCCGGCGCCGCCGTGCAGTGGCTGCGCGACGAGCTGGGCGTGATCGAGACCGCGCCGGAGACGCAGGCGCTGGCGGAGGCGCTGGAGTCCAACGAGGGCGTGTACCTGGTGCCGGCGTTCGTCGGCCTGGGCGCGCCGCACTGGGACCCCGAGGCCCGCGGCGCCATCGTCGGGCTGACGCGCGGGTCCGGGCGCGAGCACTTCGCGCGCGCGGCCCTGGAGGCGATGGCGTACGGCACCTGCGAGGTGCTGAGCGCCATGATCGCCGACAGCGGCATCCAGGCCAGGGAGCTGGCCGTGGACGGCGGCGCCTCGCTCAACGACTGGATGGTCCGATTCCTGGCCGGCATCGTGGGGCTGCCCGTGCGGCGGCCCGCGCTGGTCGAGACCACGGCACTGGGCGCGGCGGGACTGGCCGGCATCGCCGCCGGCGTGTGGCGCGACGCCGACCACTTCCTGGAGAGCCGCGGCGAGCCCAGCGTGTTCGAGCCGGACATGACCCGGCAGGAGCGGGAACGGCTGATGGACGGCTGGCACCGCGCGGTGCGCGCGGTGCGATCCTACGCCGCGGGATGAGCCGGCGCGCGATCGCCGTGTGCGGCGGCGGACTGCCCGGCGCGGACGACGAGCCGGCGGAGCGGTTGGGTCGCGAGATCGCGCGGCGCAGGCTGGTTCTGATCTGCGGCGGACGCACCGGCGCGATGGAGGCCGCCTGCCGCGGCGCACGCGAGGAGGGCGGCACGACCGTGGGCGTGCTGCCCGGCGCCGATCCGGCGGAGGCGAACCCCTACGTGGACATCCCGATCGCGACCGGCATGGGGCAGGCGCGCAACCTCGTCATCGTGCAGTCTGCGGGCGCAGTGATCGCCATCGGCGGCGAGTGGGGCACGCTGTCCGAGATCGCGCTGGCGCGGAAGGTCGGACGACCGGTCGTGCTGCTGCGGCCGACGCTGGCGGCCTCGCTGGACCTGCCGGTCGCCCGCGACCCGCAGGACGCGGTCGAGCAGGCGGTCCGGCTGGCGGGGTGGGGAGCATGAGCGGGGGCATTCGCGTGAGCGCGCCGCCCCAGGTCGCCGTGGCGCTTCTCGCCGCGGCGATCCTGCTCGGCGGTGCGCCATCATCGCTGGTTGCGCAGTCGTCGCCCGCCGCACAGCCGTCGCCCGCCGCACAGCCGTCGCCGGCGGCGGACACGACCCGCCTGCTGGCGCCGGCCGCGGATGCGTGGGTGGGGGAGGACAAGCTGCAGCACTTCACGCTGTCTTTCGCCGCGACCGACCTCGGCTACGGCATGGCGCGCTGGGCGGGCGTGGCGGAGGACGACGCGGTGATCGCCGCCGGGGTCGCGGCCGCGGCGGCCGGGGTCTGGAAGGAGTGGTACGACTGGCGACGCGGCCGGCCCTTCAGCCTGCGCGACCTCGCGTGGGACCTTGCCGGCGTCGCACTGGGGATCCTCTGGGTGGAACGGGTGCAATGAGCGAGACGGCGATCCAGCTGACGGTCGGACTGGTCATCGCGCTGGGGGCGGTGGCCGTGGTGCTGCTGCCGTCGATGCGGCGCGAGCGGGCGGGCGCGCCCGCCGACCGCGACGCGCTGGAGCAGCGCATCGGCCGCTACCGCACCGCGCTGGACGCCGGCACGGTGTGCGAGCGCTGCCTGTTCCCGAACCCGCCCGGCAGCGCGTACTGCGCGGGCTGCGGCCGGAAGGTGGGGGGCGCGTGAGCGACACCGTCGTCGACCTGCGCAGCGATACGGTCACGCGGCCCACCGCCGCGATGCGCCGCGCGATGGCGGAGGCCGAGGTCGGTGACGACGTGCTCGGCGACGATCCCACCGTACGCAGGCTGCAGACGCGCGTCGCCGAGCTGCTGGGCAAGGAGGCCGCGCTCTTCTTCCCCAGCGGCATCATGGCCAACCAGACCGCGGTCCACGTGCTGTCGCGGCCGGGGACCGAGGTGGTGATCGAGGCGGAAGGCCATATCCTGAACTACGAGGCGGGCGCCGCGTCCCACTGGTCCGGTGTGCAGCTGCGCCCCGTCGCGGCGCCCGAGTGCCTCATGAGCGCCGCGCTCGTGGAAGAGGCGATCCGCCCGGGCGGCCCGTACGGCCTGCACACCTCGCTGGTGTGCCTCGAGAACACCCACAACGCGGGCGGCGGACGCGTGCTGCCGCTGGACCAGATGCGCACGATACGCGAGGTGGCGACGAGCGCAGGCCTGCCCGTGCACCTGGACGGCGCAAGACTGTGGAACGCCTCCGTCGCCAGCGGCGTGGACGTCGCCGACTACGCCGACTGCGCGGACACCGTCATGGTCACCCTTTCCAAGGCGCTCGGCTGCCCCGTCGGTTCGATGCTCGCCGGACCCGCCGACACCATGAGCCGGGCGTGGCAGGTGCGACGCCGCCTCGGCGGCGGCATGCGCCAGTCCGGCATCCTCGCCGCCGCCGGACTGCACGCGCTGGAGCACCACCGCGGCCGCATCGCCGACGACCACGAGAACGCCGCACTGCTCGCGCTGCTGCTTTCGGGCGAGGGCATCGAGGTCGTCCAGCCCGAGACCAACATCGTCATGATCGACCTTCCGCTCGACCCGCCCGACGTGGCAGCCACGATCGCCCGGCTCGAACGCAAGCGCATCCGCTTCTCCCGCTTCGGCCCCCGCCGTCTCCGCGCCGTCACACACATGGACGTGGACAGCGACGGGATTCGCAGGGCGGCGGAGGCGCTGGTGGGGGATGTGAGGGGGTGAGGCGGGGATGGGGCGATGGGGATGGGGGATGGGGGATGGGGATGTCAGACCCGCGCGGCGCCTGAAAGCGACCACTCGTGCCAGGGTGGCTGACGGGTGGGCGAAATCCGGTGTTATACGGCGTTCGGCGCCCATCCGGTCGTGCGGCAGGCCGAGGAATGGACGATCTCCGGCGTAGGACGCCCCACAACGACCAATTGTCGACAGGACGGCGGCGAGGTGGACGCTTTCCGGGGTCCTCGCCACCCGCGAGCGAAGCGAGCGTCCCCGCGGCGCAGCCGCGTCCCCGCGGCGCAGCCGCGTCCCCGCGGCGCAGCCGCGTCCCCGCGAGCGCAGCGAGCGTCCCCACTCGCCATCCCCCTGACGCCGGCACGCACGAAAGCCTTGCCATGACCCACACGCCAGCCCTACAATGGTCTTCGGGTTTTGTTCGGCATGCCCGAATCGACATCCATTCGGCCCGTCCTGCTCTGGGCGATGTCACAGCCGGGTGTATGTTGGGGGGTGTCGATGCGCTAGGTTCCACGCCCGGCGGGAGACACGGACTTGATCATCGCAAACACGGCCAGGGTCCCAGGGATGCCAGCACTCGAGATTTCGGACGACAGGAAGAAGGCGCTCAACGTCGCGATCACGCAGATCGAGCGTGCGTACGGCAAGGGCTCGATCATGCGCATGGGCGCGGATGGCGCCAAGGTGCAGGTCGAGGCGATCCCGACGGGAGCGCTGAACCTGGACGCGGCGATCGGGGTGGGCGGCATCCCGCGCGGCCGGATCACGGAGATCTATGGCCCGGAGTCCAGCGGTAAGACGACCCTGTGTCTGCACGTGATCGCGAATGCGCAGCGGCGGGGTGGCGTCGCGGCTTTCGTGGACGCGGAGCATGCGCTGGACGTGGAGTACGCGCGCAAGCTGGGTGTGGACGTGGACAACCTGCTGGTGTCGCAGCCGGACACGGGCGAGCAGGCGCTGGAGATCACGGAGGTGCTGATCCGCAGCGGCGCGGTGGACGTGCTGGTGATCGACTCGGTCGCGGCGCTGGTGCCGCGGGCGGAGATCGAGGGCGAGATGGGCGACTCGCACGTGGGTCTGCAGGCGCGGCTGATGTCGCAGGCGCTCAGGAAGCTGACGGGCGCGGTGAACCGATCGCGTACGAGCGTGATCTTCACCAACCAGATCCGCGAGAAGATCGGTGTGATGTTCGGCAACCCGGAGACGACGACGGGCGGCCGGGCGCTCAAGTTCTACGCGAGCGTGCGGATGGACATCCGCCGCATCGGCGCGATCAAGGACGGGCAGGAGCTGGTGGGCAGCCGCACGCGCGTGAAGGTGGTGAAGAACAAGTGCGCGCCGCCGTTCCGCCAGGCCGAGTTCGACATCATGTACGATGAGGGCATCAGCCGAACCGGTCTGCTGGTCGACATCGGTGCGGAGATCGACATCGTGCAGAAGTCGGGAGCCTGGTTCAGCTACGGCGACACGCGGCTCGGCCAGGGTCGCGAGAACGCCAAGGGCTTCCTGAAGGAGAACCCGGAGATCGCCGACGACATCGAGACGCGCGTGCGTGAAGCGCTCGGCATGCTCGGCAAGAACGGCTCGAGCGCGGCGTCCGACGAGGACGACGACGCGTCGGACGACTAGGCCGCATCGGGTAGCAGGCGGCGCAGGGCGATGGAGGGCTCCGGGGCTTCGGCTCCGGAGCCCTTTGCTGTCCCGGCTGGGGCGGTCCCCCCTCGGTCGGTTCGAGCGGAGACTCGGCCGGTGTGAGGGGGGACTCCCGGGCGCCTAGTCCACGCCGGTCTCCAGCTTCACGTTCTCGAACACGACGGTGACAGGCTCCGCGTACCGCAGCCCGTTCTCCTCATCGTGACGCATGTACTCGAACGGCGCGATCTCGATCTTGAGCGTGTAGCGGCCCTCGCCCGGAATCGTCCAGTTGCGGCCGTAGTGATACAGCCAGGGATGCCAGAGGAACGGCATCGTTTCGGTACCCACCTCGCTGCCGTCCTCGTTCAGCACCGTGAGCGTGACGTCCAGGCCGGGGACGAAACGGTCGTCGCCGGCGTCCCGCACGCTGACCTCGAGGTGGATGTTGCCGTCCGGCTCCTGCCACTCCAGCGTGCCGTTCCGCAGGCGGTACATGCCTTCGGCTTCTTCGTGCGCGTATGCGACGACGTACTGCCCCGCGCGCTGCTGGCCGCCGCCGTTCGCGACCTCGTCGACCATGTGCTCGAGCGCCTTCACGTAGGCGGCGCCCTGCTCCTTCGCTAGCTCCAGCGCCTGCGACGTCGCCTCGTCGCTCTGACGCATGGGCGCGTTCCGGGTTTCGGACGTCTTCGCGTTGCGGTCCATCACGTACGCCATCGTTGATCTCCTTTCGGCCGGTTGTCTGCCATGGAGAGGGCAGGCACCGTGCCGCGTCGCTGCACCGGCCGGGCCGTGCACTTCAAAAGCAGGCGTCCGCGCAGTATTCTCTCCGGTTCACCGACGCCCGAACGTCCGCGCACACGCGATACATGAAGTCCGACGAGATCCGCACCCGCTTCCTGGAGTATTTCCGGCGCAACGGCCATGAGATCCGTGCGTCCTCCCCGCTGGTGCCGCAGAACGATCCGACGCTGCTGTTCACGAACGCGGGGATGGTGCAGTTCAAGCGCGTGTTCCTGGGGCAGGAGGACATCGGCACGAAGCGGGCGACCACGTCGCAGAAGTGCCTGCGCGTATCCGGCAAGCACAACGACCTCGAGGAGGTCGGCGTCACGGCGCGCCACCACACGTTCTTCGAGATGCTGGGCAACTTCTCGTTCGGCGACTACTTCAAGCGGGACGCGATCCGCTTCGCGTGGGAGCTGCTGACGGAGGAGTACGGCATCCCGCGCGAGCGGCTGTGGGCGACTGTCCACTACACGGACGACGAGGCGTTCGAGCTGTGGAAGGAGGTGGCCGGTCTGCCGGAGTCGCGCGTCTTCCGGCTGGGCGACAAGGACAACTTCTGGCAGATGGGCGACACGGGCCCGTGCGGTCCCTGCTCGGAGCTGCACTACGACCTGCGGCCGGAGGGCGAGCGCGGCACGGAGGTCAGCCAGGAGGAGTTCGAGCGGCTGGGCGAGGCGGGCGCGTTCCTGGAGCTGTGGAACCTGGTCTTCATGCAGTTCGAGCGGCAGGAGGGCGGCGAGCTGGAGCCGCTGCCCAGGCCGTCGATCGACACGGGCGCCGGCCTGGAGCGGGTGACCAGCGTGCTGCAGGGCGTCGCCTCGAACTACGAGACGGACCTGTTCCTGCCGCTGATCGAGCGGGCCGTGTCGGTGGTCGGCACGCCGTACGAGTACGACAGCGACGAGGGTGTGTCGTACCGCGTGCTGGCGGACCACGCGCGCGCGACGGCGTTCCTGATCGCGGACGGCGTGTTCCCGACCAACGAGGGGCGCGGCTACGTGCTGCGGCGTGTAATGCGACGCGCGGTGCGGCACGCGTGGCTGCTGGGTCGGCGTGAGCCGACGCTGGTCGACGTGGTGGACGCGGTCGTGGACGTGATGGGCGACAGCTACCCCGAGCTGGTCGAGCGGCGCGATCACCTGCTGCGCGTGACGCGCGAGGAGGAGAGCCGCTTCTTCGCGACGATCGAGGAGGGGATGGCGCGGTTGGAGGAGGCGGAGGCGCAGGCGAAGGCGCGGGGGACCGAGTCGCCCGTGATTTCCGGCGCGGACGCGTTCCGGCTGTACGACACGCATGGCTTCCCGATCGACCTGACGGAGCTGATCGCGCGCGAGCGCGGCTATGAAGTGGACCTGGCCGGCTTCGAGGCGGCGCTGGAGGAGCAGCGCGAGCGGTCGAGGGCCGATCGCCGCGAGGCGGGCGCCGGCGTATCGGCGGACGAACTGGCCGCCGGCTGGCAGGACGTGGCCCAGGGGGAGCAGGAGTTCGTCGGCTACGCCGCTCGCGAAGTCGAGACGGATGTGCTGGCGGTGAGAACGGCTGACGGTCGCACGGGGGTCATCCTGCGGGAGAACCCGTTCTACCCGGAGTCGGGCGGCCAGATCAGCGATCGCGGCAGCGTCACGGGTGACGGCTGGGAGCTGGAGGTGGACGACGTGCGGCGCGTCGGCGGCCGCACGGCGCTGTTCGGCGAGATGCGGGACGGCTCGCCGTCGGCCGGCCGGGTGCGCGCGACCGTTCGCACGCTGGAGCGGCACGACACCGAGCGGAACCACACGGCCACGCACCTGCTGCATGCGGCGCTGCGCGAGGTGCTGGGCGAGCACGTGCTGCAGCGGGGCTCGCTGGTGGCGCCGGAGCGGCTGCGCTTCGACTTCTCGCATCCGAAGTCGATGACGCGGGAGGAGGTGCGCGAGGTGGAGGAGCGGGTGAACCGCGCGATCCTGGAGGACCACGCGGTCGGCACGGACCTGCTGTCGTACGACGAGGCGGTCGGCCGCGGCGCGATGGCGCTGTTCGGCGAGAAGTACGGCGACCAGGTGCGCTGCGTCTCGATCCCCGGCGTGAGCATGGAGCTGTGCGGCGGGACGCACGTGCGTCACACAGGCGAGATCGGGCTGTTCCGCATCGTTTCGGAGACGGGCGTGGCTGCGGGGGTGCGGCGCGTGGAGGCGCTGACCGGGAGCGCCGCGTATCGCCGCGCGGTCGAAACGGAGGCGCGCATCGAGCGCATCGCCGACTCGTTGCGCACGGCGCCCGACCAGTTGGAGCGCCGCGTCGAGCAGCTGATCGAGGAGCGGCGCGAGCTGGAGCGGCAGCTCCAGAAGGCGCGCGCCGAGGGCGCCGCCGACCTGGTCGGTCAACTCGTCGAGGGCGGCGACAAGGTCGATGGCGCGACGGTAATCGCTTCGGAAGTCGAGGTGGCGGATGCCGACGAGCTGCGTGCGCTGGGCGATCGGCTGCGCTCGCGGCTGGGCACGGGCGCCGCGGTGCTGGCGGCGCGCTATCCCGACAAGATCGCGCTGTTCACCGTGGTCACGGACGATCTGGTCGGGCGGGGCGTGCGGGCGGACAGGCTGGTCCGCGAGGTGGCGTCGATGACGGGCGGATCGGGCGGCGGCCGGCCGCACATGGCGCAGGGCGGGGTGGGCGATGCCGACAAGCTCGAGGCCGCGCTGGAAAGCGTGCCGGAACGCGTGCGCGCGCTGCTGGGTTCGGATGGCTGAACCCGCGTCCGTGCGCGAGTGGCTGGACGCGCAGCCGCCGATGCCGGAGCCGGTGCGTGCTGCACTGGCCGCGCTGTTCGCCGGGTCGGACTTAGGCGATGGAGCGCTGGACGAGCTGCTCGACAAAGCCGGGCCGCAGCTGGAGGCAGCGATGAGGGCCGCGGGCGCGGTCGATGGATCGCTCGCGGCGCGGGGAGCGCACGGGCTGCGGCCCGGTGCCGCCGAGCTGCTGCTCGCCGACGCGCTGATCACCTACGCCGCACTCGCCGCGTCCGAGAGCGATGTGCCCGCGACGCGGATGCTCGAGCGCGTGCGTCGAATGGTGGAACCGCAGCTGCCGGAGCCGACGTGATCAATCCGCTGGTGGACGAGGTCGCCGGACACCTGAAGGGGCTGGCCGCGCTGGCCGACCGGGTCGCGGACGACATGGCCGGGGAGGTGGCGGAGGTGGCGGAGCTGGTGCTGCAGACGCTGGCCGCGGGGCGCACGCTGTTCTTCTGCGGTAATGGCGGCTCGGCGGCGGATGCGCAGCACCTGGCCACCGAGTACGTCGTGCGCTTCCGCACGGACCGGCAGCCGCTGCCCGCGATCGCGCTCACGACCGACACGTCGCTGCTGACGGCGGCGGCCAACGACCTGGGCTTCGAGAGCGTGTTCGCGCGCCAGATCCTGGCGCTGGGACGGCCGGGCGATCTGCTCTTCCTGCACAGCACGTCGGGCGGCTCGCCCAACCTGCTCGCCGCGGCGCGGGCGGCGCGGGAACGGCAGGTGCGTTCGGTGGCCATGCTGGCGCGCGGCGGCGGCGAGCTGCGGCCGGTGGTGGACGTCGCGGTCGTGCTGCCGACCGAGGCCGGCGCGCACGCGCAGGAGGTGCAGCTGGCGCTCGGCCACGCGATCTGCGGGATCGTCGAGCGCCGGGCGGATCGGCTGGACGAGCACCGCGGCGGCACGTCGTGAGCGGCGCGCGCGATGCGCTGGAGCGGCTGATCGAGGCGCGGGCCGCGGAGAAGGAGCAGACGCTGTTCTATCGCGCGCTGGCGGGCGACGCGGAGGCGGCCGGTGATGCGGAGCTGGCGGAGCGGCTGAACGGGCTGCTGGCCGACGAGCAGCACCACCTGTCGCGCCTGACCGCGCGGCTGCTCGAGCTGGGCGTGACGCTGCCGCCGCTGGACGAGGTGGAAGCGCCGGCGACCGCGCTGGCGGACTGGGAGGAGGCGGCGCGCGAGCGGGAGCGGCAGGAGGTGCGCCGCTACGAGTCCGTGCCGCGCGCGCAGCTGGACGAGCGCACCGCGGAGGTGCTGGAGGAGATCCTGGAGGCCGAGCGACACCACGTCACGGCGCTGGGCGGCAAGTGGATGAACGCGTGAACGGGGAGCCGGGCATGGAGTTGAGGGACGCGGGCGAACTGAGGCGGCGGCTGGGCGGATGGCTGCGCCACCAGGTCGAAGGCGCGGGTCTGCGCGGCGTGATCTTCGGCCTGTCGGGTGGCGTCGATTCGGCCGTCGTGTGTGGTCTGGCGGCGGAGGTGCTGGGCCCGGAGCGCTGTCTGGGCATCATCATGCCGGCCGAGTCGATCGACGAGGACGCGCGGCTGGCGGAGGCGGTGGCGCAGGCCTTCGACGTGCCGACGCTGACGATCGACCTTTCGAAGCCGTTCCGCGAACTGCACACGCTGCTGGACGGGCACGTGTCGGCGGCGCGCCGCGCAGCCCGCGGCCTTGGCGAGCAGCCGGATACGAGCGCGGCGGCGCGCGCCGGGGAGGCGGCTGAGGTGGCTGAGGCGGGCGACGCGGCGCGGGTACGCCTCGCGGACGCGAACCTGAAGCCGCGGTTGCGCATGGTCACGCTGTACTACTACGCGAACCTGCTCGACTACATGGTGCTGGGCACCGGCAACCGCGCCGAGTTCACGCTGGGCTACTTCACCAAGTGGGGCGACGGCGCGGCCGACGCGTTCCCGCTGGCCGACCTGCTGAAGCACGAGGTGTGGGACCTGGCGCGCGAGCTGGGCGTGCCGGATGCGGTGGTGGACCGTGCGCCGTCGGCGGGGCTCTGGTCGGGTCAGACGGACGAGGAGGAGCTGGGCCTGCGCTACGAGCAGGTGGACCGCTACCTGTCGGAAGGCACCTCGGGCGACGCGGGCGTGGACGCCGAGATCGAACGGCGCTACCGCGCGTCGCGGCACAAGGTGGGCTCGCCGCCCACGCCGGGGCTGTCCTGAGCGGATGGACCTGCCGATCCCGGTCGCCGTGAAGGCGATCGCCGCGCGCCTGGAGGAGGCCGGCTTCGAGACCTGGGCGGTCGGCGGCGGCGTGCGCGACTCGCTGCTCGGCCAGTCGCCGCAGGACTGGGACCTGGCCACCGCGGCGCACCCGCGCCAGGTGCGGAAGCTGTTCCCGCGCACCGTGCCGATCGGCATCGAGCACGGCACGGTCGGCGTGCTGGACGACGTCGGCGTGATGCACGAGGTGACCACCTTCCGCCGCGACGTCGAAACGACCGGGCGCCATGCGGTGGTCGAATTCGCCGACCGCGTCGAGGAGGACCTGGCTCGCCGCGACTTCACCATCAACGCCATCGCCTGGCACCCGCTCCGGGGCGAGCTGTTCGACCCGTTCGGCGGAGAGCGCGACCTGGAAGCGCGGCGGCTGCGGACGGTCGGCTCGCCGCAGGAGCGCTTCGCCGAGGACTACCTGCGCGTGCTGCGCGCACTGCGCTTCGCGGGTCAGCTCGACATGGACATCGACCCGCAGACGTGGGAGGCGCTGCCGGCCGCCGCGCCGCGGCTGCCGTCGCTGTCCGGGGAGCGGGTTCGCGAGGAACTGTGGAAGGTGCTGGAGAAGTCGCGCCGCCCCTCGCGCGCCCTGGACCTCTATCGCGAGGCCGGCGCGCTGGAGGTGCTGTACCCGGAGCTGGCCGCGCTGGTCGGCCTGCGCGAGAGCGATGCGGACGCGGACGTGTGGACGCGCTCCCTCGGCGCGGCCGATGCGCTGCCGCCGAGCCGGCCGCTGCTGCGGCTGGCCGCGCTGCTGCACGGCGTCGGGATGCCGCCGGCGCGCTCGCGCGATCTGCGCGGCGGCTACCGCTTCACCGGGCACCCGACCATGGCCGAGCGCCCGGTGCGCGCGATCATGGAGCGGCTGCGGGCGTCCAATGCGCACACCGAGAAGGTGGTCCGGCTGGTCGCGTTGCAGGAGCACCTGTTCCCGCCGGACGCGGACGGCGCGATGGTACGCCGCTGGCTGCGCGACGTGGGGCCGTCGCTGGTAAACGACCTGTTCCGCCTGCGCATCGCGCTGCACCGCGCGCGCAGCGGCGATTCGCCCGCGCCGGACCTGGTGGAGCGCTGGCGCCTGGCGCGCGCGGTGCTGCGCCAGCGGCCGCCGCTGCAGGTCGGCGACCTGGCGATCGGTGGCGCGCAGTTGCGCGGGCTGGGGCTCCGGCCGGGGCCGGAGTTCGGCCGCATCCTCGGCGAGCTGCTCGAGCTGGTGATCGAGCGGCCCGAGCTGAACACGGAAGGGACGCTGCTCGAACGGGTGCGGGAGCGATGGGTGGACTGATCCAGGGCTACCTGCTCGCGGCGGTGGTCGCCGGCGCCAACGTGCTGGGCGGGCTGATGGTCACGTCCACGCGGGTGCGCGGCAGCAAGGCGGCCATGAACCTGCTGGTCGCGTTCGGCGCCGGCTTCATGCTGGCGGTCGCGATGCTGGAGATGCTGCCGCACTCGCTGGAGGTGGAGCATGGACTGCTGGCCGTGCTGCTCGGCTACCTGGCCGTGCACCTGACGCAGCACACGCTGACGCCGCACTTCCATTTCGGTGAGGAGACGCACTCGGACGCGATGGTGGGTCCGGGCATCGGCCTGTGGGCGCTGATCGGGCTGCTGCCGCACTCGTTCTTCGACGGCGTGGCGATCATGGGCGGCTACCTGGTCAGCCCGGAGGCCGGCTTTCTGGTCTTCCTGGCCGTGCTGCTGCACAAGGTGCCGACCGGCGTGTCGCTGGGCAGCATCATGATCGCGAGCGGCAACTCCACCGCGCGGGCGCTGTCGGCGGTGGGCATCGTCGGCGTCGCCACCGTGCTGGGCGCCGTGGTGACGCCGGTGCTGCCGCTGCTGGCCGAGTACGGCCTCGCGCTGGCCGCGGGCGTGACCATCTACGTCGCGGCGTCGAACCTGATCCCCGAGTCGCAGAAGATGGAGGGCTGGTTCGTGCCGGCCGGCGTGTTCCTGGGCGTGCTGGCATTCGCGCTGATCCGCCTGCTGATGCCCGGTGCCCACTGACTGCGATGGACGATCTGGACCTGTTCGGCGGGCAGGGCGGCGGAGCCACGGCGGGCAGCGGCGCTGCGGGCGGCTCCGGTCGCGGGAAGCGCGGCGGCCGCAAGTCGACGCCTGCGTCACGCCCCGCGGAGTTCGAGACGCTGGAGGGCGCGCCGCTGGCCGCGCGCATGCGTCCGCGCGACCTGGACGAGTACGTCGGCCAGCAGCACATCCTCGGTCCCGGCCGCGCGCTGCGCGTCATGATCGAGAGCGACGACGTGCCCAGCCTGATCCTGTGGGGACCGCCGGGCACGGGGAAGACCACACTCGCCCGCATCATCGCCGAACGCACGCAGTCGGCGTTCGTGCGTTTCAGCGCGGTGACCGAGGGCGTGCCGCGCGTGCGCGAGATCATCGCCGAGGCGGAGGAGCGGCTGCGCGCGGGCGGGCCGTCCACGATCCTGTTCTGCGACGAGATCCACCGCTTCAACCGCGCGCAGCAGGACGCTTTCCTGCCGCACGTCGAGGCGGGCACGGTCACGCTGATCGGCGCAACGACGGAGAACCCGTCGTTCGAGGTGAACGGCGCGCTGCTCAGCCGTGCGCGCGTGTTCGTGCTGGAGCCGCTGCCGGCCGACGAGCTGGAGAAGCTTCTGGCCCGCGCGCTTGGCGACGCGGAGCGTGGGTTGGGCGAGCTGCGCCTCGAGGCGGAGCCCGAAGCGCTGGCGCTGCTGGCGGAGGAGGCCGACGGCGACGCGCGCCGCGCGCTGAACGCGCTGGAGGCGGCAAGCGGGCTGGTCGAGCGCGGCGGCACGATCACGGCGCAGGTGGCGCGCGAGGCGCTGCAGCGGCGCATGGCCCGCTACGACAAGAGCGGCGAGGAGCACTACAACCTGATCTCCGCACTGCACAAGGCGGTGCGGGGCAGCGACCCCGACGGCGCGCTGTACTGGCTGGCGCGCATGCTGGACGGCGGGGAGGACCCGCTCTACCTGGCGCGGCGGCTGGTACGCATGGCCGTCGAGGACATCGGACTCGCCGATCCACAGGCGCTGGCCGTGACCGTCGCGGCGCGCGATGCGTTCCACTTCCTCGGCTCGCCGGAGGGCGACCTGGCGCTGGCGCAGGCGGCGGTCTACCTGGCGACGGCGCCCAAGTCCAATCGCGTCTACGCCGGCTACGGCGCGGCGATGGGTCGCGCGCGCGAGACGCCGGCCGCGCCCGTGCCGCTGCACATCCGCAACGCGCCGACCCGGCTGATGAAGGACCTCGGCTACGGCAGCGGGTACAAGTACGCGTTCGCGGCGGAGGATCACTACTTGCCGCAGGAGTACCTGCCGGACGCGCTGCGCGGCGAGCGCTTCTACGAGCCGAGCGAGTTCGGCTTCGAAAAGCGCATCGGTGAACGGCTGGACTGGTGGGCCGCGCGGCGCGCGGAGGCGGCGGGCGCCGCCGAGGGTCGTGAGCCGGCCGCGGCGGACGACGGCCAGCCCCGCGCGGACGCCGCGGGAGCGGACGGAGCGGACGAGACGGAGAACGGCGAATGAAGCGAAAGAACGTGGTTGCCATGACGCTGCTGCTCGCGCTGATCGGTGGCGCGGCGGCCTGCTCGCCCGGCGTCGAGGAGCCGGAGGTGCGGCTGGATGGCATCTCCGTCGGCGGACTCGGGCTGGAGGGCGGCGTGCTGGACGTGCGTGTGCGCGTGGTCAACCCGAACCGCTTCTCACTGGAGGCGTCCGGTCTGCGTTACGTGATGGAGCTCGCGTCCGAGGAAGGGGACGGCGATTTCATCCGCTTCGCGGAAGGCGATTTCCGGGAGGAGCTGCGGGTGGGCGCGCGCGACAGCGCGGTCGTGGAAATCCCGGTCCGCTTCCAGTATCGTGACGTGGGCTCGGCCGTACGCACCGCGCTGCGGCAGGGCGTTCTCGACTACCGGGTCAGCGGCTCGGTCCTGCTCGAGGAGCCGCTGCGCCGGACCATCCCGTTCCGGAAGCTCGGCACGGTCGAGGTCTTCGACTGAACCAGAGGGCGACATCGCCCGGGAGAGCTGCACCGATTCCCACCGATATCCAGGCACCGGACGCGCCGGAGCGCGCGATCCTGGTCGGCGCGCCGCAGCGGGAGCTGGGCGCGCAGGAAGTGGAGGAGCACCTCGAGGAGCTGGCGCGCCTGGTGGACACGGCCGGCGCGACCATCGTCGGCTCGATCCAGCAGCGGCTGGACTCGCCGCACCCGCGCTTCTACATCGGGGAAGGCAAGGTCAAGCAGCTGCAGTCGATGCTGGGCGACCGCGACGCGGACCTGGTGGTCTTCGACGAGGAGCTTTCGCCCGCGCAGGCCAAGAACCTGGAGGATTTCCTCGGCGCGCGCGTGATCGACCGCACCGAGCTGATCCTCGGCATCTTCGCGCGGCGCGCCCGCACGGCCGAGGCGCAGATGCAGGTGGAGCTGGCGCAGCTGCAGTACGCGCTGCCGCGGCTGAAGCGCATGTGGACCCACCTCTCGCGCACGCGCGGCGGCGTCAACATGCGCGGTCCGGGTGAGACGCAGCTGGAGACGGACCGTCGCCTGATCGGCAAGCGGATCCGCGACCTGAAGCAGAAGCTGGAGGTCGTCGCACGGCGGCGCGCCACGCAGCGCAAGGGTCGCACGGACGAGTTCCGCGTCGCGCTGGTCGGCTACACCAACGCGGGCAAGTCGTCGCTGCTGCGCTCGCTCGCGGGCGTGGAGCTGTTCGTCGAGGACCGGCTCTTCGCCACGCTGGACCCGGCCACGCGCTCGGTCGAGCTGGAGGGCGGCGGCCGGGCGCTGGTGACCGACACGGTCGGCTTCATCCGCAAGCTGCCGCACGACCTGGTCGCGTCCTTCCGCGCCACGCTCGAGGAGGCCCGCGAGGCGGACCTGCTGCTGCACGTCATCGATGGCGCGCACTCCGGCTGGGAGGAGCACAAGCAGGTGGTCGAGGAGGTGCTGGACGAGATGGAGCTGGGCGACCGGTCGACCATCCTGGTCTTCAACAAGGCCGACCGTCTCACGCACGACGAGGAGCGCGCGCTGCGGGAGCGGGCGCGTGCGGTATACGACACCGAGCCGGTGCTGGCATCCAGCGTGGAGCCGGGCGGCCTGGACGAGCTGCGCGCGCGGCTGCACGAGGAGTTGTCTGCGCAGCGGCCCGAGGTCCACGTCCGCATCCCCGCGTCGGACGGTGAGGCGCTGGCATCGCTGTACCGGGAGGGGGAGGTGCTGAGCCGCGAGCAGTACGATACGGTGATCGACGTGCGCGCGCGGCTGCCCCGGCCGGCGCTCGGCCGGCTGCGCCAGCGGCCGGGTGTGGAGGTGGTGGGCGCGGCCTGATGGAGTCCGTGGCCGTGGTGGGCCCCGGCCGCATGGGCCTTTCGCTCGCCGCGGCGCTGCTTCGCTCGCGCGCGCTGGAGCGGCTCACCATCATCGGCCGCAGCGTGGAGCCGCCGCCGCATCCGCTGTTCGACAGCACCGACACCCCCGTCGAGTACCGCGTGGGAGCGCAGCCGCTGCCGCTCGGCACCACCGTCCTGATCCTGGCCGTGCCGGACCGCGCACTGGCCGAGGTCGCGCACGACTTCGCGCTGGCCGGTCCGCCGCCCGCGGGCTGCGCCGCGCTGCACGTGTCCGGCGCGCTGACCGGCGACGTGCTGACCCCGCTGCACGGCGCGGGCTATGCCGTCGGCTCGATGCACCCGCTGCAGTCCATTGCGGACCCGTGGTCGGGCGCGGAGCGGCTGATCGGCGCGACCTACGCACTGGCGGGTGAGCGCGCGGCCGTCGCGGCGGGGCGCCGGCTGGTCAGCGCGCTCGGTGGCCACGCCATCGTCGTGACCGCGCGAGCCCGCGCGACCTATCACGCCGCGGCGGTCATGGCGTCGAACTACCTGGTCACGCTGCACGATGCCGCGACCCGGCTGATGCGGGAGGCCGACGTGGCGGCCGACGACGCCTCGGCCGCGATCGCGTCGCTGATGCGCGGCACGCTGGACAACCTGGAGCAGCTCGGCGCGCCCGCCGCGCTGACCGGACCCGTCGCGCGGGGGGACGTCGAGACCGTGCGACTGCACCTTTCGCGTTTGTCGCCTCCGGACCGCGAGCTATATTGCGCGCTCGGTCGGGCCACCCTGCGCATCGCGCGCGCGGCTGGCCTGGACGAGGAGCGGGCCGCGGACCTGGAGCGGCTGCTGCGACCCTGACACGATCCGCAACCGAGAGCAGGAGACGACCGCCTCGATGCCGTCGCTGCGCGAATACTTCCTGACGGAGTCGCAGGAGTACCTGGACCGCCTGGACACCCTTGGGGGCTCGGGACAGCCGGACGCCGACGAACTGCTGCGGACCGCCCGCGCCCTGCGCGGCAGTGCGCAGATGGCGCGGGCGGATCGCGTGCGCCGTGTCGCGGCGACGCTCGAAGCCGCGGCGCGCGAGGTCCAGTCGGGGCAGCGCGGCTGGGACGAGGACGTGCAGCGGCGGCTGCGTGAGACCGTCGCCGATCTGCGCACTCTCGCGGCCGCCGGCGACGACGCGCCGGAGAGCGGCTCCCGCATGCAGACGGCGCTGGACCGCTGGCAGGAGATCGGCGTCACGGCGCCCGCGACCGGCGGTGTCGGCGGCGAGCCGGCGCAGGACGAGCTGCGGGACTACGTGCGGACCGAGGTGCGGGGCGTGGTGCAGGAGCTGGATCGCGCACTGCCCGCGCTGGCCCGCGCGCCGATGGGGCGTGAGCCGCTCAAGGCGATCCTGCGCCGTCAGCGCGCGCTGCTCGGCGCGGCGGGACTCGAGCGGTTCAGCGCCATCGCCGAGGCGCTGCAGGCCGTGGACGACGCCACGCGCGCGATCGCCCGCCGCAACATCGCCGTCGACGGCGACTGGATGACGCTGTACCGCGCCGCCCACGACGTGCTCGCCGCGGCCGATCCGGACCAGCCCGGGGTCGAGCCGCCGGCGCTGCTCGAGATGCGATCCATGCGCAGCCGCCTGCTGGGCGGGCAGGCCGAGGAGGCGCCGCAGCCGCCGCCGGCGCCCTCGACGGGCGAGCCGGTGGAGGTGATCGCCTTCTTCCGCACCGAGTCGGACAAGCTGCTGGACCGCATCGAGCGGATGGCCGGCGCGTTCGCGGCGGCCACCGAGGAGCGGCGCACGCAGTTGCGCGGCGAGCTGCGCAGCGCCCTGAACGCACTGCGCGACACGTCCCGCACCTTCGGCTTCGAGGAGCCGGCGCGCGCCGCGGAGGCGGCGCTGGCGCGCGTGGGCGACCCGGGCGCGAGCGCGCTGATCGGCGTGGTGGAGGACCTGCGCGACAGCGTGGCGGCGGTGGGCGAGGCGGAGAGCGAGGCGACGCCGGAAATGAAGGCTTCGCCGGAGCCCGAGCCCTCAGCCGCCGCGCCAGCCGCGGGGATGGCCGCGGCCGTTCCCGCCACGGCGGACTCGCCGGCCGTGGTGCCGATCGAGGACCTGCTCTATCGGGGCGACCGGGCGCTGGAGCGGGTGCTGGAGATGCGCGGCCACCTCGAGGAAGCGGTGGCCAGCGACCGCGACGTTGCGGAAGCGCTGGACGAGCTGTTCGACCTCGTTCGCCTAGCGATGTCGTGACGCGCCGCTCCGGTTTCCGGCTCGACTGGAAGGTCGTCGCCGGGATCCTCATCAGTGCCGTGGCGCTGGTGTGGGCGCTGTCTGGTGTGAACCTGGCCGAGGTGCGTCGTCACCTGGCCGACGCCGATCCGCTGATGTTCCTCGCCTCGGTGCTGGCGGCGACATCGCTGTTCGCGATCCGCGCGTTCCGCTGGCGGCCGTTGCTGGAGCCGATCCGCACGGGCATCGGCTACCGACCGCGCTTCGCGGCGACCTGCATCGGCTTCATGGCCAACAACCTGCTGCCCGCGCGGGTCGGCGAGTTCGTGCGGGCCTTCGCGCTGGGGCGCATGGTCGATCTGCCCATCTCCGCCGCCTTCGGTACGCTGGTGGTCGAGCGCATGCTGGACGCGCTGGTGATCGTCGCCTTCCTGTTCATCGCCATGGCCTCGCCCGACTTCCCGGGCACGTCGTCGGAAGTGGCGTCGGTGGCGCGCCTCATGATCGCGGCGCTGGTCGTCGGCCTGATCGTGCTCGGGCTGATGGTCGCGTGGCCGCGCCGCGCTGCGACGATCGGCACGCGTATCGCCGGAAAGGTATTGCCGGCTCGTGCGCAGCGGCCCGTGGTCGATGCGCTGCTGGCGCTGCTGGACGGGCTGGCCGTGCTCCGCTCGCCGCGCCTGCTGATCGCCGCGGTGGTCTGGTCGGTCGTGCTATGGCTGGCCGGCGCGTTCTCCTTCTGGCTCGCCTTCGTCGCGTTCGACATCGACGTGCCGTTCAGCGCGGCGCTGTTCCTCCAGTCGCTGATCGCGCTGGGGGTGTCGCTGCCGTCCGCGCCCGGCTTCTTCGGCGTCTTCGAGGGCTTTGCACGGCTGGGGCTGGTGCAGGTCTACGGCGTCGACGCCGACCACGCGATCAGCTTCGCCGTGGGCTTCCACATCGGTGGCTTCATCCCCATCACGCTGATGGGACTCTACTACGCGTGGCGCTTCGGACTCAGCCGCCGCGAGCTGCTGCACAGCGACGAGCTGGTCGAGAGCGCAGTGGAGTCCGAGCATCCGGAGATGGCGCCGCGCGGGGCGGCGTCGGAGGGCGAGGCGCCGAGCGGCGGAGCGCGGACCGGCGGTGGTGCGGCCGGCGGTGGTGCAGCCGGCGGTGGTGATCGGCGATCCGACGACGCGCCGCCGCTCGAGCGGTGACCGCCGCCGAAGTCGTGGAGCGCGCGCCGGCCAAGATCAACCTGGTGCTGCGCGTCGGGCCGCCCGGCGCGGACGGTTTCCATCCGTTGGCAACGGTCTTCTGCGCCCTGGAGCTGCACGATCGCGTGGTGGTGCGGGACGGCGAGTCGCTTTCGCTGGAGATCGTCGGTGGAGAAGTGGACGGTCCGCTGGAGGACAACCTGGTACTGCGCGCCGCACGCGCGTTCGGCGCGGCGACCGGGGCGCCGGTGCGGGCGGAGATCCAGCTGCACAAGCGCGTTCCGGTGGGTGGCGGGCTGGGCGGCGGTTCCAGCGACGCGGCGGCCACGCTGCGCGCGCTGAACCGGCGCGCGGGAGCGCCGCTGGACCGACCGGCGCTGCTGCGCCTGGGCGCCGGGCTGGGCAGCGACGTGCCGTTCTTCCTGTGCGGCTCGCCGCTGGCGACGGGGGAGGGCAGGGGCGAGCGACTCTCGCCCATGCCGCCGCTCGAACCGAGGCCGGCGCTGGTGGTCGATCCGGGCTTCGCGGTTTCCACCGCCGCGGCGTTCCGCGCCCTGGATGCGTCGCGGGGGAGCGAGCCGCCAGGCGATCCGGCGGGCTCGCTCCGACCGGACACCTTCGGGGACTGGGCGGCGGTCGCCGCGGCGGCGGTCAACGACTTCGAAGCCGTCGTGCTCGAGCGGCACCCGGTGCTGCGCGAAGTACTCGACCTGCTGCGCGGCCACGGCGCGGCGCCCGCACTTCTGAGCGGCAGCGGCGCATGCGTGTTCGGCGTGTTCGCGTCGGATGCGGACGGCGCTGCAGCCGCGGATGCGGTCGGGGCAGCGCACCCGGCGATGCGCGCGATCCGCACGCGCACGGCCGCTCGTTGAACCGCCGTCGCGCCAGCACTACCTTTCCGCCCGTCTCCGGGGTCGTCTAACGGCAAGACGGCGGACTTTGGATCCGCTAATGGAGGTTCGATTCCTCCCCCCGGAATCCCGTCGCCGGGACCTACGCGTCCGCCGCGGTCCGTGCGGAACGCGGCGTGCAGCACTGCCGGGAAAACGAGGCCCCCGCACCAGCGAACCGATGCCAGCTCCCAATCCGATCACGACGATGCGCCTGCCGGCCACGGTCCGGCGGCACCTGGAAGTGGCCACCGCGGGCGCGTGGGAAGCGCTGGCGGAGGCCCACGCGCAGGAAGCGCTGCGGCTGGTCGGCCTGGTCGGGGAGGACTGGTCGTTCGACGAGAGCATCGACTACTACTTCCAGGAGCTGGGCATCACCGGCACGCTGGCCACCACGGTGCGCAACCGCGCCCTGGTCCAGCTCGAGGAGGAGGAGCGGCTCGATCCGTCCCGGCCGTCCATGCACCTGCGCGACGAGGCGCCGGCCGAACTGGAAGGGGAGGGGAACGGCCGCCCCGGCTCGACGTGGCAGAAGCTGCGCCCGGACCGGCTGGTGAAGGAGCTGCGGCAGCGGCAGCGGCGCGCAGGCGAGGCCGAGCGCATCGCCGACCTGGTCGTGGCGCAGGCCGAGGAGGAAGTGATCCAGGTGCACGTCGAGAACGGCCTCGACTTCGTCGCGCTGCTCGACGAGCAGATGTCCGCCGACCGCGCAGTCAGCTACTACGTGGACGCGATCGGCCTGTCCGGCTGCCGCGCCCAGACGGTCGTGCAGCGGGCCATGGCCCGCATCGCGGACGCGCTGCTGGAGCCGCACGAGCGGCCGCGCGGCGGCGTGACGCGCGAGCCCAGCGGCTCCGCCTCCTGACGTCGGATGGCGCTCCCCGCGCCGCCGATCCCGAGTTGACCGCGCACTAGGCCCCCGCTAGACTTGCGGGCTGTCGTACTCGGCGACGGGCCGAGTCGAGGACCCGCAACGCGAGGGCGATGCCCGACGAACACATCGGACCGCTGCTGCTCCTGTCCGGCACGGCCAACCGGCCGCTGGCGGAGGAGATCGCGGAGCGCATGGGAATGCCGCTCGGCGACGCGACGATCAAGCGATTCGCGGACGGCGAGATCTTCGTACGGGTGAACCAGAACGCGCGCGGGCGGGATGTCTTCATCATCCAGCCCACGCCGCCGCCCGCCGACAGCCTGATGGAGCTGCTGCTCCTGATCGATGCGGCGAAGCGGGCCTCGGCCTCGCGCGTCGCGGTGGTGATGCCGTACTTCGGCTACGCGCGGCAGGATCGCAAGGACCAGCCGCGCGTGGCGATCGGCGCGAAGCTGGTCGCCAACATGATCGAGGCGGCGGGAGCCGACCGGCTGCTGGGCGTGGACTTCCACGCGCACCAGCTGCAGGGCTTCTTCGACATCCCGGTCGACCACCTGTACGCGGCGCCGGTGCTGACCAGCCACTTCCAGAAGAAGGGGCTGGAGAACCCGGTGGTGGTGGCGCCGGACGTGGGCGCGGCCAAGATGGCACGCGGCTTCGCGCGCCGGCTGGACGCCAGCTTCGCGATCATCGACAAGCGGCGGCCCGCGCCCAACGTGGCGGAGGTGCTGACCGTGGTCGGCGAGGTGAACGGCCGGCCCTGCCTGATCGTGGACGACATGATCGATACCGCCGGCACCATGCAGAGCGTGGTGATGGCGCTGAAGGACCGGGGCGCGACCGACATCTACATCGCGGCGACGCACCCCGTTTTCTCCGGCCCGGCTGTCGAGCGCCTTTCGCAGGCGCCCGTCACCGAGGTCGTGGTGGTGAACACGCTCCGGGTACCGGAGGAAAAGCGTTTCCCGCAGCTGACGGTGCTGTCGATGGCGGAGCTGCTCGCGCGCGCGATCCGCTACACGCATTCGAACGAATCCGTCAGTCAGCTGTTCGGATAGGAGAAAGGAACCCATGGCCACCGAAGCCAACCTGAAGGCCAAGCTGCGCGACGAGAAGGGCAAGGGCGCGGCGCGGAAGCTCCGCGCCGAGGGCCGCGTGCCCGCCGTCGTGTACGGCCACAACGAGAAGACGCGTTCGCTGACCGTCGACGCGCACGAGCTGGAAGTGCTGTTCACGCACATCTCGGTCGAGAACACGATCATCAACCTGGACATCGAAGGCGAAAAGGGCGCGGAGGTGCGCGCGCTGGTGCGTGAGGTACAGACGCACCCGTGGCGCAACACCGTGGTCCACGTCGACTTCTACCAGATCCACGCGGGTGAGATGGTGGACGTCGAGGTGCCGGTGAAACTGGTCGGCACCGCCCCGGGCGTGAAGGCGGGTGGCGTGATGGATCACGTCGTCCACGAGCTGCCGGTGCGCTGTCTGCCGGCCGCGATCCCCGAGGTGTTCGAGGTGGACGTGTCCGCGCTGGAGATCGGTGAGTCGATCCACGTGCGCGACCTGACGCTGCCCGAGGGCGTCGAGGTCGAGGTGGACGGCGATCGCACGATCTGCGCGGTCGTGACACCGGCCGTGCTGGAGGTCGCCGAGCCGGAAGGCGAGGAGGCCGAACTGGCCGCCGCGGAGCCGGAGCTGGTCGGCGCCGAGGAAGAGGACGAGGAGTCGGAGGAAGAGGAGGCCTAGCCTCCGTGAAGGTAGTCTGCGGGCTGGGCAATCCCGGCCCCGACTACGACGCGACCCGGCACAACGTGGGCTGGTGGCTGGTCGATCGCATCGCGTTCGACTGGCGCACCGGTCCGTTCGAGCGCCGCGGCGACGCGTTGGAGGCGGAGGGCTCGGTGGGCGGCGCTGACGTCCTGCTGCTCAAGCCCCTGACGTACATGAACCGGAGCGGCGCCGCACTGGCGGCGCTGCTGCGCGAGGAAGCGCTCGATCCCGTGCACGACCTGCTGGTGCTGGTGGACGACACCGCACTGGAGCCGGGGCGGCTGCGCTTCCGGCCGTCCGGAAGCAGCGGCGGCCACAACGGCCTGCGCTCCATCGAGGCGGCGCTGGGTTCGCAGGAGTGGGCGCGCCTGCGCATCGGCGTGGGTGCGCCGCCGCCGGGTGAGAGCCTGGTGGACTGGGTGCTGTCGCCGATGCCGGCGGCGGACGAACAGGCGGTGCTCGACCGGTTCACGCTCGCCGTGGAAGGCGTGGGACTCTGGGTCGAGCAGGGAATCGATGCGGCGATGAACCGCTGCAACGGTTGACGTAACCATTAAACCAGAACGACTTACGGAGGCGACGTGACGGAACTGACGGGGTGGGCCAACCTCTCGCCGCTGCTGGGGCTGGTCGGCCTGGGCTTCGCCCTCGCGATCTACCTGTACCTGCGCAAGCAGCCGACGGGTACCGATCTGATGCGCGAGCTGGCGGACCGCATCCACGAGGGTGCCATGGCGTTCCTGCGCCGTGAGTACTCGGTGCTGGCGGTCTTCCTGCTCGTGGTCGCGGTGCTGCTCTGGCTGGCCATCGGCTCGCTGACCGCGCTGGCCTACGTCACGGGCGCGCTCAGCTCGATCGCGGCCGGCTACTTCGGCATGACCGCCGCCACGCGCGCCAATGTGCGCACCACGGCCGCGGCCAAGGACGAGGGGCAGGGCAAGGCGCTGCGCATCGCCTTCTTCGGCGGCGCGGTCATGGGCCTGTCGGTCGCCGCGCTGGGCCTGCTGGGCGTGGGCGCCTGGTACTGGTTCATCGCCGCGGACGCCATCGCGGACGTCGACTTCCTGCGCTTCGGCGAGATCATCAGCGGCTACGCCATGGGCGCCAGCTCGATCGCGCTGTTCGCGCGCGTCGGCGGCGGCATCTACACCAAGGCCGCAGACGTCGGCGCGGACCTGGTCGGCAAGGTCGAGGCGGGCATCCCCGAGGACGACCCGCGCAACCCGGCCACCATCGCGGACAACGTCGGCGACAACGTCGGCGACGTCGCGGGCATGGGCGCGGACATCTTCGAGAGCTACGTCGGCTCCGTGATCGCGACGATCGCGATCGGTGCGACCAGCGCGCTGTACGCCGCCGATCGCGCGGCCGCCGTCGCGCTGCCGATCGTCACCATCATGATCGGTCTCGTCGCGTCGCTGGTCGGTATCGCGCTCATGAAGGTGCTCGAGCGGAGCAGCCCCGCCTCGGCCCTGCGCAACGTCACCTTCATCGCGGCCGGCCTGTTCCTCGCCGCGATGTACTTCATCGTGCTCGGCTTCGACTTCCAGATCGGCGACCCGCTCACCGGCCGCGCCTACCCGGAGTCCGGCCCGTTCTGGGCCATCCTGGCCGGCACGCTGGTCGGCATCACGATCGGCCTGGTGACGGAGTACTACACGGCGGCCAAGCCGGTGCGGCGCATCGCCGAGGCCAGCCAGACGGGTTCGGCGACCAACATCATCCACGGGCTGGCGGTCGGCATGGAGTCGACGGCGATCCCGGTGCTGCTGATCGCGCTCGGCATCTACGTTTCGAACTACTTCGCCGGCCTGTACGGCATCGGCATCGCCGCGGTCGGGATGCTGGCCACGGTCGGCGTGACGATGTCGGTCGACGCGTACGGCCCGGTGGCCGACAACGCGGGCGGCATCTCGGAGATGAGCGGGCTGGGTCCGGAGGTGCGCAAGATCACGGACGGGCTGGACGCGATCGGCAACACCACGGCTGCGATCGGCAAGGGCTTCGCCATCGGCTCGGCGGCGCTGACCGCGCTGGCGCTGTTCAGCGCGTACGCTTCGGCGGTGGGTCTCAGGGAGGTCGGGCTGAACATCCTCGATCCGGCCGTGACGATCGGGCTGCTGATCGGCGGCGTGCTGCCCTTCTTCATCGCGGCGCTGACCATGACGGCGGTCGGCCGCGCGGCGGGTGGCATGGTGGACGAGGTGCGCCGCCAGTTCCGCGAGATCCCCGGCATCATGGACGGCACGGGCAAGCCGGACAGCGCCCGCTGCGTGGACATCTCCACGCGCGCCGCGCTCAAGGAGATGATCCTGCCCGGCATGGTCGCGGTGCTCGCGCCCGTGGTCGTAGGCTACTTCATCGGCGTGGAGGCGCTGGGCGGCCTGCTGGCCGGCGCCACCGTGACCGGCGTGCTGATGGCGCTGTTCATGGCCAACGCCGGCGGTGCGTGGGACAACGCCAAGAAGTACATCGAGCAGGGCGCGCACGGCGGCAAGGGCTCGGAGCCGCACAAGGCGGCCGTGGTCGGTGACACGGTCGGCGACCCGTTCAAGGACACTTCGGGCCCGTCGCTCAATATCCTGATCAAGCTGATGAGCGTGGTCTCGCTGGTGCTGGCGCCATGGTTCGTGCGTGTGCACGACATCACCGGCACCGACGCCGAGCAGATGGATGCGCTGTGGCAGGGCGTGAAGGGACTGCTCGCCGGCCTGCTGGGCTAGCAGCGGCGCCCGGCGCGGCGGTTCGCGGGATGCGGGGGTCCGGTCCGATGGGCCGGGCCCCTTTTCCGTGAGCCGTCAGCGGTCGGCGTTCAGCGGTCAGCCCGGCCGACCGCCTGCTGAACGCTGAGAGCGCTGACCAGCGGCCGCCGCCCGATGGACTCCGATACCCGGACACAGCACACTCAGCAGCCATGCCCTTCGAAGCCGCCATCGAATTCGCGCGCGACCTGATCCGCATCCCCGGCCTCTCGGGTGACGAGGGTGCGGTGGCCGAGCGCGTGCGCGTCGAGATGGAGCGGCTCGGCTTCGACGAAGTGCGCCTGGACGAGGTCGGCAATGTGATCGGCCGCATCGTCGGCGGCTCGCCGGGGCCGGTCGTCGCGCTCTGTTCGCACATGGACGTGGTCGATGCCGGCGACCCCGGCACGTGGGAGCACGATCCCTACGGCGGCGCGGTGGTCGACGGCTTCCTGCACGGCCGCGGCGCGATGGACATCAAGGGCCCGCTGGCGCTGCAGCTGCACGCGGCGGCGCAGCTGGCCGGCTCGTCGTTCGGGGGGGAGGTGTGGATGGTGTGCACCGTGTACGAGGAGCGCGCCGGCTGGGGCATCGCGCACTTCCTCGAGCACGCGGACCGGCTGCCGGACGTGGTGGTCATTGGGGAGGCCACGGCGGGCGACCTGTGCATCGGCCACCGCGGCCGCGCGGAGATCGTGGTCGAGATCCAGGGCCTGGCGGGTCATGCCAGTGCGCCCGAACGCGCGCGCAGCGCGATCGACGGCCTGCCGGCGGTTCTGGCAGGGCTCGCATCGTTCGCCGAGACGCTGGAGAGCGACGCGGTGCTCGGCCGGTCCACGTTCGTGCCGACCGGGATCGAGACGGCGCCGATCAGCCCGAACGTGATCCCGGATTTGGCGCGCGTGACCGTCGACTGGCGCGTGCTGCCAGGGGTTGACGCGGACGCCGCCGTAGAGCGAGTGCGGCGCCATCTCGAGCGGGAGGCGACCCTGCCGGAGGGGCTCTCGCTCGAGGTCCGCTTCTCGACCGTGCGGCAGCGCAGCTACACCGGCCGAGAGGCGGAGCGGCGGCTGTTCACGCCGGCGTACCGGCTGGCGGAGGACGATGCGGTCGTGGAGCGGGCGCGTGCGTCGATCCAGGCATCGACCGGCACCAGGCCGGTCGTGCGGCCGTGGCGCTTCGCGACGGATGGGGGGTACGCCTGCGGCGTGCACGGCATTCCGACCATCGGCTACGCGCCGGGGGAGGAGCGGCACGCACACACGAACCGCGAGCGGCTGTCGCTGGAACACGCGCGCGTCGTCCACGACGCGTATGCGCCGCTGATCCGCTCGCTGCTGGAGATGCCCGCGCACCAGGAAGCGTGAGGCGGGATTGCAACCGATACATCGATCGAAGCGATAGATGCCGAACCTGAAGCTCGGAATCGTCGGTCTGCCCAATGTCGGCAAGTCGACGCTGTTCAATGCGCTGACCGCGGCCGGTGCCGCCGCCGAGAACTACCCCTTCTGCACCGTCGACCCGAACATCGGCGTGGTCGAGGTGCCCGACCCGCGCGTGGACGTGCTGGTCGAGCGGGTGCAGCCGAAGAGCCGCGTGCCGGCCGTCGTGACGTTCGTGGACATCGCCGGTCTGGTGAAGGGCGCCGCGGAAGGGGAGGGGCTCGGCAACAAGTTCCTGGCCAACATCCGCGAGACCCACGCGATCGTGCACGTGGTCCGCTGCTTCGAGAACGACGACGTCACGCACGTCATGGGTTCGGTCGACCCCGTGCGCGACCGCGAGATCATCAACCTCGAGCTGTCGCTGGCGGATCTGCAGGTCGTCGAGGCGCGGCTCGAGCGCGTGGAGAAGGTCGCGCGCAGCGGTGACCGGGACGCGCAGGCGGAGGCCGAGCTGCTGCGTCGCCTGCAGGAAGCGCTGGCCGGCGGCCGCGCCGCGCGCAGCGTCGAGACGCGCAACGAGGAGGAGCGGCGGCTGCTCAAGGGGCTCCAGCTGCTGACCGCCAAGCCGGTGCTGTACGCCGCCAACGTCTCCGAGGACGACCTGCCGGAGGGCGACAACCCGCACGTCCGTGCGCTGCGCGAGGCCGTCGCCGCCGAGGGGGAGCAGGCGGAGATCATCCCGCTGTCCGCCGGCCTCGAGGCCGAGCTGATGCAGCTGGACGCCGACGAGCGCGCCGAGTTCCTGGACAGCCTCGGCCTCGAGGAGCCGGGGCTGCACCGCCTCATCCGCGCCGGCTACCGGCTGCTCGGCCTGATCAGCTTCTTCACGGCAGGGGAGAAGGAGGTCCGCGCCTGGACCATCCGCGCCGGCAGCCGCGCACCCCAGGCCGCCGGCGAGATCCACACCGACTTCGAGCGCGGCTTCATCCGCGCCGAGACCATCGGCTGGGACGACTTCCTCCAGTCCGGCAGCCTCAAGACCGCGAAGGAGCAGGGCCTCGTGCGGTCCGAGGGCAAGGAGTACGAGGTCGCCGACGGCGACATCCTGTTGTTCCGGTTCAACGTGTGAGGGGTGGCGGGATGGGGGATGAGGGATGAGGGATGAGGGATGAGGGATGAGGGATGAGGGATGAGGGATGAGGGATGAGGGATGAGGGA
>ENA-ORCW01000205-ORCW01000205.1-marine-metagenome-genome-assembly--contig:-NODE-205-length-60218-cov-5.289636_pt1 | contig 60218 bp, 55 predicted proteins | sample MGYA00237784_ERZ508517 | MGnify/ENA primary metagenome ERZ508517 (study PRJEB26187, sample SAMN06268979) | marine metagenome | isolation source: Tt ae E1 feedstock associated aerobic enrichment on...
GGCCAGCGCGGCGGCATCCACAATTCGGTGACGCGGGCGATCACCAAGCCGACCCACATGATCGGCGGCTACGCCCACCAATCCTACGGCTTCAACTATTACGGCACGGTCGGCTCCAACCGCGACGAGTTCGTCGTCGTGCACAAGCTCGACCATGTCGACTGGATGGAGGAGCCGTATCGCGACACCGCAGGCCACACGGTTGCACACAAGGAGGCGGCAGAATGAAGGTTCGCGCGCAAATCGGAATGGTGCTCAACCTCGACAAATGCATCGGCTGCCACACCTGCTCGGTCACCTGCAAGAATGTGTGGACCAACCGGGAGGGTGTCGAATACGCCTGGTTCAACAATGTCGAGACCAAGCCGGGCATCGGCTATCCCAAGGAATGGGAGAACCAGAAGAAGTGGAACGGCGGCTGGCGGCGCAAGGCCAATGGCCGGATCGAGCCGCGCATGGGTGCGAAATGGCGCATCCTGGCCAAGATCTTCGCCAATCCCGACCTTCCCGAGATCGACGACTATTACGAGCCGTTCGACTTCGATTACGGCCATCTCCAGACGGCGGGCGAGAGCCAGGCCTCGCCGACGGCGCGCCCGCGCTCGCTGATCAGCGGCGAGCGCATGGAGAAGATCGAATGGGGCCCGAACTGGGAGGAGATCCTGGGCGGGGAGTTCTCCAAGCGCTCGGCGGACTACAATTTCGAGGGCGTCGAGAAGGAGATCTACGGCCAGTTCGAGAACACCTTCATGATGTATCTGCCGAGGCTGTGCGAGCACTGCCTCAACCCGACCTGCGTCGCGGCCTGCCCGTCGGGGGCGATCTACAAGCGCGAGGATGACGGCATCGTCCTGATCGACCAGGAGAAATGCCGCGGCTGGCGCATGTGCGTCTCCGGCTGCCCCTACAAGAAGATCTACTACAACTGGTCGTCGGGCAAATCGGAGAAGTGCGTCTTTTGCTATCCGCGTATCGAGGCGGGCCACCCCACGGTGTGCTCGGAGACCTGCGTCGGCCGCATCCGCTATCTCGGCGTGATGCTCTACGATGCCGACCGGATCGCGGAGGCCGCCTCCACGCAGGACGAGCAGGACCTCTATGAGGAGCAGCTCGCGATCTTCCTGGACCCGAACGACCCGGAGGTGATCGCGCAGGCCCGAAAGGACGGCGTGCCCGAGGCGTGGCTGGAGGCCGCGCGCAGATCGCCGGTCTACAAGATGGCGATGGACTGGAAGGTCGCCTTCCCGCTCCATCCCGAATACCGGACCCTGCCGATGGTCTGGTACGTGCCGCCGCTCTCGCCCCTCCAGTCCGCCGCGGAAGCCGGCAAGATCGGCTGGGAGGACGGGCTGCCGGACGTGAAGTCCATGCGCATCCCCGTGCGCTACCTCTCCAACCTGCTCACCGCCGGCAAGGACGAGCCCGTCATCGCGGCGCTGGAGCGCATGCTCGCCATGCGCGCCTATATGCGCGCCAAGACCATCGACGGCGTGATCGACGAGGCCGTGGCCGGGCGCGTCGGGCTCACCGGCGCGATGATCGAGGAGATGTACCAGATCATGGCGATTGCCAATTACGAGGACCGCTTCGTCATCCCCACCTCGCATCGCGAGGTCACCGAGGACGCCTATGACGTGCGCGGGTCCTGCGGCTTCTCCTTCGGCAATGGCTGCTCGGGCGGGACGACCGAGACCGACCTGTTCGGCGCCCGGCACACCCGGACCGTCCAGACCCCGACCGATCTCTTCAAGGAGCGTGTGTGATGAATACGGCCCTGAAGGTCATCTCCCTGCTCCTGTCCTATCCCACGGCCGCGCTTCGCGAGGCGGTCCCGGACATGAAGCAGGCTCTCGCCGGCGCCGGGCTCGCACGGCGCGAGACGGCGCTTCTGGAGCGTCTCGCCGACGACATTGGCGAGACCGATCTCTACAACGCGCAGGAGCGCTATGTCCTGCTGTTCGACCGCACGCGGTCGCTGTCGCTGCACCTGTTCGAGCACGTTCACGGCGAAAGCCGCGACCGCGGACAGGCGATGGTCGATCTCCTGGCGATGTACGAGGCAGACGGCTTCGAGATCGATGCGAAGGAACTGCCGGACTATCTGCCGATGTTCCTCGAATATCTTTCCATGAAGCCGGCGGACGAGGCCGTCGAGCTTCTCGGGCAGACCTCGCATATCCTCGCCGCCCTGCGCGAACGGCTGCAGAAGCGCCAGTCCGTCTACGCCAACGCCTTCGCGGTCCTTGAGGCCATGGCGCGCGGCAAGCCCGATGCGAGCCTCCTGCGCGACCTGCTCGCGGCGCCCGACGACGATCCCAACGATCTGGAGGCGCTCGACCGCGTCTGGGAGGAGGAGGCCGTCACCTTCGGTGGCAATGCCGGCGAGAACGCCTGCGGGCCGGATCGCCTGCAGCGCCGCATCAGGGCGTCGCAACGTCCCGTCGCCGACCCCTCGCAAGCCCCGAACGCCTGAGAGGAGAGACCCCCATGTCCGGCTATCTGAACACGCTTCTCTTCGGGATCTATCCCTATATCGCGCTGGTCGTGCTGATCCTCGGCACGGTCGTGCGCTATGACCGCGAGCCCTACACCTGGCGGTCGGGCTCCTCCCAGCTTTTGCGCCGCAGGCAGCTCGTCTGGGGATCGGTGCTGTTCCATGTGGGCGTTCTGGTGATCTTCTTCGGACACCTGATCGGGCTCCTGACCCCCATCGCGGTGTTCGACGCGCTCGGCATCAGCCACGGCGCCAAGCAGCTCCTCGCCATCGTCGCCGGCGGCGTCGCGGGCATCATGGCCATTGCCGGGGCGACCCTGCTGGCCCATCGCCGCCTGTTCGATCCGCGGGTGCGGGCCGCATCCAGCGCTACCGACACGCTGATCATCCTGCTGCTGTGGGTCCAGCTCGCCCTGGGGCTGGCGACGATCCCCGTGTCGCTCCAGCATCTCGACGGCGAGGAGATGGTGAAGTTCATGTCCTGGGCGCAGGGCATCTTCACCTTCGATCCGCAAGCCTCCGGCTATGTCGCGGACGCCGCCATCGTCTTCAAGCTGCATCTGGTGCTCGGGCTGACCATCCTGCTGCTCTTCCCGTTCACGCGGCTGGTGCACATGCTGAGCGTTCCGGTCCGCTATATCTGGCGGCCCGGCTATCAGGTCGTGCGCGAGCGCAACCATCGCCCGGCCGCCCGCCGGCAGCCCGCGGAGTGATCCCATGGCGACGCTCTACCGCAATCCCCAGCTCATTCCCTCCACGGCGGCGCAGGGCGAGGGTTACACGACCTATCGCGAGCCCGATACGAGGGTTCCGCCGAAGGCCGCTCCCATCGTCGCGGACGTGTCGGTCAACGGCACCGTGATCCCCGAGAGCGAGATCCGCGCCGAGGCCCAGAACCATCCGGCCGAGACGCCCGGTGCGGCGCTTCGCGCGGCCGCGCGGGCACTGGCGGTCCGCGAACTGCTCTCGCAGGAGGCCAGCCGTCTCGGCCTGTCCGCTTCGCCCAGGCGCGACGAGGCCGGCAGGGTGGAGACGGAGCGCGACGCCGCCATCGGCCTGCTGATCGAGCGGGAGGTGCGCCCGCCGATGGCGACGGAAGAGGAATGCCGGCGCTATTACGACCGCCATCCGCACAAGTTCCGCACCGAGCCGCTGTTCGAGGCCCGCCACATCCTGCTCGCCGCGGCGCCGGACGATGCCGAGGCGCGGGCCGCCGCACGCGGGCGGGCGGAACGCCTGTGTGCGCATCTCGCCGGCCGGCCGGAGGACTTCTCCGCGCTGGCCCGGGACCACTCCGACTGCCCCTCGCGCGAGCATGGCGGGAATCTCGGCCAGCTCACGCCCGGCAGCACGGTCGACGAGTTCGAGGCGGCCCTGGCGCAGATGCGGGAGGGCGAGATCTCCGCACGCCCCGTGGAGAGTCCCTTCGGGGTCCACCTCATCGCGCTCGACAGGCGGATCGAGGGCCAGCAACTGCCCTTCGACATGGTGGCCGACCGGATTGCCGCCTGGCTCGAGGCCTCCTCCTGGTCGAAGGCGGTCGCGCAATACATCGCGGTGCTGGCCGGCGAGGCCGATATTCGCGGCATCTCGCTGACCGCGGCAGACGGTCCGCTCGTCCAGTAGGGGGACATCCATGACCTTGCGTGTCCAGTCATGCGACGTGGCGTTCTTACCGGTTGCACCCCTGCCGGCGGATCCGCCCGGGGCGGAACACTGCGGCTGCGACGGTGCTGCCGGGCCGGGCGGCATGCTCGCCGTGGAAGACGCCGTCGCGCTGGCGCTGTCCATGGTCGCGCCGGTGCGTGAGAGCGAGGCGGTCGGTCTCGGCCATGCGGTCGGGCGGATCGCCGCCCGCACGCTCTGCGCGCCGCGGCCGATGCCATTCTTCGACCAGTCCGCCATGGACGGTTTCGCGGTCCGCCTCGGCGATCTCGGCGGGGAGGGGCCGTGGCGCCTCGATGTCGCGGGAACGGTCGCGGCGGGAGACAGCCCCGCAGGCGCCGCGCTGCCGGCCGGCGCGGCCTGGCGGATCTTCACCGGCGCGCCGGTTCCGCACGGTGCCGACGCGGTGGTGAGGGCGGAGGACTGCACCGATATGGGCGCCGTGGTGACGGTTCGCCACCGCCCGCGCGAGGGCGCGAATATCCGCCCGCTGGGGTCCGATATCGCACGGGGTGCGGAGCTCGTCGCGGGCGGCACGCGGATCGAGCCGCGCCATGTCGGCCTGCTCGCGGCCAATGGTCATACCGCCCTCGACGTCGTCCGGCGGCCCCGCATCGGCATCCTCTCCACCGGCAGCGAGCTCCTGTCGCGGGCCGGGCCGGATGGCGGGCGGGTCTTCGACGCCAACAGGCCGATGCTCATGGCGCTTGCCGGGCGTGCGGGCGCGGAGGCGACCGATCTCGGCATTCTCGACGACAACCGGCAGGAGACGGCGCGCACTCTCGCGCGCCATGCGGGCCGGTTCGACATGCTGATTTCCTCGGGCGCGGTCTCGGTCGGCGCGCGCGACTTTGTCCGCGCCGCGCTCCTGGACGCCGGCGGCCGGGTCCATGGCTGGAAGGTGGCGCTGAAGCCCGGCAAACCCGCCTTGTTCGCGACGCTGAAGCACACCGCCTGCCTTTGCCTGCCGGGCAATCCTCTGGCGGCCTTTGTCGGCTTCGAGCTCTTCGCCCGCGCGCAGATCGCGCGCCTTGCCGGAGCCGGGGGCGAAGGCCCCGTGGAGGTCCGCGCGCTTGCCGGGTTCGCGGCGAGCCGGAAGCCGGGCCGCACGGAGTTCGTTCCCGCCCGGGTCGGCGACCGCTCGCCCGAGGGGCTGCCGGTTCTGGAGACGCTCGGCAGCGGCAGCTCGGGGACGCTCCATGCCCTGTGTCAGGCCAACGGGCTGGCCGTCATCCCCGCGGGCGTGTCCGCGATCGCACCGGGCGACCCGCTGGGGTTTCGCGCCTTCGCCCCGTCGGGAACCGGTTCCGGCACTGGAGACGCCGCATGACGGACCGGACGGTTTCCCTCGCGGCGGTGCGGTTTGCCGCCGGCGACGGGGTGGATGCGGTGCTCGCGGCGGCCGCCCGCGCCGTCGCGGCGCGCGGATACAGGGTCGCCGGCTATCTGCAGCACGACGTGCCGGACGGGCCGGGCTGCTGTTCCGCCACCTATCTGGAGGATATCGCCAGCGGCGGGCGGCGGCGCATAACCCAGGCCCTGGGGCCCGGATCGCGCGGCTGCCGGCTCGACCCGCAGGCGCTGGCCGACGCGACCGCCGGCCTTCTGCGCGACATCGGCCCGCAGACCGCGCTTGTCGTCCTTAACCGCTTCGGCAAGGGCGAGGCGGAGGGCCATGGCCTGCGCGCGGTCGTCGAGCGGGCCGTCGATGCCGGACTCCCTGTCCTGACGGCGGTCAAGGAGCCTTATGCGGAGGCCTGGGAGGCGTTCGGGGGCGGCATCGCCGTCACCCTCGAGCCGGATGCCGGGCAGGTCCTGCGCTGGTGCCTCGCACAGCTCCCGGCGGTATCCCCCGAGGCCCCGCCGGACGCCGTGCCGGCCGTGTCCTGAGGAGCATGGGCGCCCGTCAGCTCTCCGAGGTCTTGCGGAAGAGGCGGATCACCTGCGTTCGGGCGTCGCTCAGATGGTCGTGCAGGACGTCGCGCAGCGTGGCCGCGTCGCGCGCCTCGATGGCCTCGATGATCGGATCGTGCGTCTGCGCGATCCGCACCGGGTCGTCATAGAGGACGCCGATCAGCGCGATCCCGGCGCGCAGCTCCGTCGCCAGCGTATCGAAGAGCCGCACGATGCGCTCGTTGCCGGCGATCTCGCAGAGCATGCGGTGGAAGGCGTAGTCGGCGGCGACCTGCTCCTGGGCGGCATTGGCGGCGCCGAGCTCGTGGAGGAGCGCGACCTGCTCGCGCAGGCGGGCGACATCGTCCTCGCCCATCCGCTCAAGGGCGTTCTGCGCGGCGTGGAGCTCCAGGCAGATCCGCAGGTCGTAGATGTTCTCCAGTTCCTGCGTGTCGTAGGCATGGACGAAGAAGCCGCGGCGCGGATGCGACACGATCAGCCCCTGGCTCTCCAGCCGCCGCAGCGCCTCGCGCACCGGCGCGCGGCTCGTCCCCATCTCGCGCGACAGGGTGAGCTCGGTCACCTTGTCGCCGGGTTTCAGGCGTCCGTCGCCGATCGCCTCGACCACCTGGCCGGCGATCTCGGTCACCAGATCGTCGAGCCGGACGGCCCGGAAGGTCCGTTTCGCGGCCCCCGCGTCAGTCTTGCCCGATGGCATGTCGGCCGTTCTCCCCAGTTCCCATCCGGTCCCCGTACAGTCTCGGTACAGTCTCGGTACGGTCTCCAATCGTTCTCCGACCGGTCTCCGCCGCCGGTCTTGCCGATCCCATGAACCTCCATTGCCCATTAATCGTCAAATTGCCGATTGTCGACAGTTGATTTGTCGACCTGCCTCTGCCATCGTAGCCGCCGAGAGACAAAGCATGCGACGCGGCCAACCCGCGCGAGGGGACTATCGTCATGACCTTACAGGAGCGCGTCACCGCGGGCCTCGCCGTCGAGCGGGTGGATCTCGCCGCCGCCTATCGGCTGATCGCCGAATTCGGCATGGACGACAGCATCTTCACCCACATTTCCGCACGCGCGCCGGGCGAGGAGGGCGACCATGCCTTTCTCATCAACCCCTATGGCCTGCGCTTCGACGAGGTGACCGCCGGCAACCTCGTCACCGTCGACCTCGACGGCAATATCCTGCGCGACGCCTATGGCGCCGGCATCAACCAGGCCGGCTTCACCATCCATTCCGCCATCCATGCCGCGCGGCCCGATGTCCATTGCGTGCTGCACACCCACACGGTGGCCGGCGTCGCCATCTCCTCCATGGAGGAAGGCATCCTGCCGCTCAACCAGTGGGCCCTCCAGTTCCACGACCGCGTCGCCTTCCACGATTACGAGGGCGTGGCGCTGAGCTTGGAGGAGCGTGAGCGCCTGGTCGCCGATCTCGGGGACCGCAATGTGATGATCCTGCGCAATCACGGGCTTCTCACATGCGGGCGCACCGTCGGCGAGGCCTTCAGTCTGATGCACAATCTGGAGCGCACCTGCCGGGCGCAGCTCGCCGTCATGTCGTCGGGCGGCACGCCGCGCCTCGTCGACAGGGCGCTCGCCGAGCACACCGCGGGACAGTTCGAATCGTGGAGCAGGCTGCACGACACGCCCGGCAAGGCGGATGCCGAATGGGCCGCCTATATGCGGCTTGCCAAGAAGCGGCATCCCGACTTCGACAGCTAAAGGACGCCCGGGACGGAAATACCGGCCGGCGCACGGCCGCACATATAGTCGATTGATGCCTGTGAGACGAGTGGGGGAGTTCGATCATGGCGGTGGCGGATATCATTCTTGTGGGCGGACGGGTCTGGCAAGGCCTGGCCGAGGGCTTTGCGGAGGCGCTCGCCATCTCCGGCGACAAGGTGCTCGCCGCCGGACCCCGCGCGGAGATCGAGGCCCTCGCCGGGCCGGGCACGCGCCGGATCGACCTTGCGGGCCGGCTCGCGATCCCCGGCATCAACGACGCGCACATGCATCTCCTGCCCTATGGCACGACCATGACGGAGGTCGATCTGCGCCCCTCCGCCGTCAAGACCATGGACGAGGTGCTGGAGAAGATCGCCGCGCGCGCCCGCGAGCTTGAGCCCGGCCAATGGGTGCTGGCGCGCGGCTATGACGACTCCAAGCTCGCCGAGAAGCGCCACCCCCATCGCCGCGAGCTCGACGCGGCGGCCCCGGACAATCCGGTCTATGCGGTCCGCACCTGCGGCCATGTGGCGATCGCCAACACGAAGGCGCTGGAGCTTGCCGGGATCGGCCACAACACGCCCTCGCCCTATGGCGGCCTGATCGAGCGCCGGGACAACGAGCTCACCGGGCTGCTCGCGGAGACCGGGCGCGAGGCGGTGATCGACATCCTGCCGGAGCTCACGGTCGACGATCTCGTCGGCTCCATCGAGCGCGGCGGCAAGGATCTCCTGCGCTACGGCATCACCTCCGTGATGGAGGCCGCCATCGGCATCCGCGACGGCTGGACGGAGATGGAGGCCTATCGCAAGGCCCACCGCACGGGCCGCCTGCCGGTGCGCGTCTATGGCTGCCTGATGGGCGACAAGACCCGCTCGATCCTCGACAAGGCCGTGCCGGAAGGTCTCGTGACAGGGGTCGGCGACGACATGTTCCGCATCGGCCCGGTCAAGATCTTCACCGACGGCAGCGCCGGCGGGCGCACCGCGGCCATGACGACGCCCTATCTCGGCACCAACGACAAGGGGCTGCTCTGCCTCACCGACGAGGACTGCGAGGACCTCGTCATGACCACGCACCGGCACGGCTACCAGATGGCGATCCACGCCATCGGCGACGCCGCCATCGCCCAGGTGCTGACCGCCTACGAGAAGGCGCTCGCCGCCGAACCCGCTCCCGGCCGCCGGCACCGCATCGAGCATTGCGGCTGGCTCAGCCGCGAGCAGATCGCCCAGATGCAGCGTCTGGAGGTCATTCCCGCCCCGCAGCCGAGCTTCATCTACTATTTCGGCGACCTCTACAACCAGGTCCTCGGCGAGGAGCGCAGCGACTTCTCCTATCCCATGCGCGCCTTCATCGAGGCGGGGCTCCACCCGTCCGCCTCCACCGACTGCCCGGTGACCGAGATCGATCCCTTCCCCGTCATCTATTCCATGGTGACGCGCAAGACCGACCGCGGCACCGTCATCGGCGCGGACCAGGCGATGAGCCTGGCCGAGGCGCTCCACGCCTATACCTACGAGGCCGCCTATGGCGCCCATGACGAGACGCGCAAGGGCCGGCTCGTGCCCGGGCAGTATGCGGATGTGGCGATCCTGTCGCGCGACATGTTCGACGGGCCTCCGGAGACGATCCTGGAGACGGTCTGCGACATGACCGTTCTCGGCGGCGAGGTCGTCTACGAGCGGGAGACGGCGCTCGTATGATCGCGCAGATCGTCAACCGCCTCGTCCTGTCCATTCCCGTTCTCTTCGGTGTCCTGCTTCTCGGTTTCATGCTCCTCCAGCTCGTGCCGGGCGATCCCGCGACCGTGCTCGCCGGCCCCATGGCGCCGCCGGAGGTGCTCGACGAGATCCGCAAGCAGATGGGCCTCGACCAGCCGCTGCTCGTGCAGTTCTGGGGCTATCTGGAACGCATGGCCGCGGGCGACATGGGCCGCTCGCTCATCTCCAACAAGACGGTGACGAGCGAGCTCGTGAGTGCCATCGGCCCGACGGTCGAGCTCATGGTGGCCTGCCTCGTCTGGTCCATTCCGCTCGGCATCGGCATGGGCACCGTCGCGGCGGTGAAGCGCGGCTCGCTCCTCGACCGCGCGATCATGGCGGTTTCGGTGGGCGGGGTGTCGCTGCCCATCTTCTTCATCTGCCTGCTCGCGATCCAGTTTCTCGGTGTCTACTGGCCGATCTTCCCGTTCATCGGGCGCGGCGGACCCATCTGGACCGCCGACGGCTTCATGCACATCGTCCTGCCGGCGGTGTCGCTCGGCCTCATCTTCATCGGCCCCGTGGCGCGCATGACGCGCTCCTCGGTCCTGGAGGTGCTGAAGCTCGACCATGTCCGCACAGCCCGTGCCAAGGGCCTGTCGGAGCGCACGGTGATCCTGCGCCACGGGCTTCGCAACGCGCTCATCCCGGTGGTCACTCTGGTCGGCCTTCAGGCGGGCTACCTGCTCGGCGGCGCGGTGGTCACGGAGACGATCTTCTCCTGGCCCGGCATCGGGCGGCTCGCGGTCGGCGCGATCCTGTCCAGCGACTTCCCCGTGGCGCAGGGCACGATCCTGGTCCTCGCGCTGGCCTTCATCGCGATCAACCTGATCGTCGACATCCTCTACGCCCTGCTCGATCCGAGGGTCCAGACATGACGGCAACCGCAAGCACCGAGGCCGCCGGCGTCGCGCCCGAGGACATCGCGGCGCCCCGGCGCGCCTCCTGGTGGCGCCGGCTGCTGCGCGACCGCGCGGCGCTGCTCTCCATGGCCGTGCTGGCCGTCATCGTGCTCGGTGCGGTGTTCGCGCCGCTGCTTGCGCCCTACGATCCCTATGCCAATTCGCGCCAGGTCATGGTCCCGCCGGCCTGGGCCGCGCGCGGCTCGATGGCGCATCTCCTGGGGACCGACGGGCAGGGCCGCGATATCCTCTCGCGCCTTCTCTACGGCACGCAGCTCACGCTGCTGATCGGCGTGGTGAGCGTCGGGCTCGGCGGCTTCGTCGGGTCTCTCCTGGGGCTCGTGTCGGCCTTCTACAGCCGGATCGACCCCTGGGTGATGCGCTTCGTGGACATGATGCTGTCCTTCCCGGCCATCCTGCTCGGCCTCGCGCTCGTGGCCGTGCTCGGGCAGGGCGCCTTTCCGGTGATCCTCGCGCTCGCCATCTCGTCGGTGCCCGATTGCGCGCGCATCTCGCGCGGCATCGCGGTCGGCATCATGAAGCAGGAATATATCGAGGCCGGCCGCGCGGTCGGCCTGTCGGACCGCGCGCTCTTCGGCCGCTATCTCGTGCGCAACGCCATCTCCTCGATCATGATCTTCATCAGCCTGCGCTTCGGCCAGGTCATCCTGATCGGCGCGGCGCTGAGCTTTCTGGGGCTCGGCGCGCGCCCGCCGCTCGCCGAGCTCGGCATGATGGCCGCCCAGGGCCGCGACTTCCTGCTGTTCGCCCCGCATATCGCCGTCATTCCCTCTGTGCTCATCTTCATCATCGTGCTCGCCGCCAATGTCACGGGCGATGCCCTGCGCGACGTGCTCGACCCGCGCCTTCAGGCCTGACCGGACCGGCTGACCGCCGACGCAAAGAAGGAGACATGAGACCGATGTTCAACCGACCAGACTTCCGATCCCTCGCCGGGCGGATCGGCCTTGCGGTTGCCCTGGCCGCAGGCCTTCCCGCCCTCGCCGCCGCGCAATCGGTCACCATCGTGCGCGAGGTCGACAGCAACAATTACGATCCGCACAAGTCGACGGCCCGCGCGGCCTCGGAGGTGCTCTTCATGATGGGCGACACGCTGGTCGCGCTCGATCCCGACATGAAGACCATAGCGCCGGGCCTTGCGGAAAGCTGGGAGGTCTCCGAGGACGGCAAGACCTACACCTTCCACCTGCGCGACGACGTCAAGTTCTGCGACGGCAAGCCCATGACGGCGGAGGATGTCGTCTACAGCTTCACCCGCTGGCAGGACCCCGAGACGAAGTCGCCGGTCGCCTGGCGCGCCGGGCCGCTGGAGGAGGTGGTCGCGGTCGACGACCACACGGTCGAGTACCGCATGAGCGCGCCCTATTCGGAGCTGCTCTACCAGCTCTCCCAGAGCTTCGCGACGATCATCGACAAGGACAATGTCGAGGCGCTTGGCGAGGATTTCGGCGTCACGGGGTTCAACGGCACCGGCCCCTTCTGCTGGGGCGAATGGACGCCGCGCAACAAGATGGTGCTGACGCGCCACGACGACTATGTCTGGGGCCCGTCCTTCTATGAGACCACCGGGCCCGCCTCGGTCGAGGAGGTCGTCTGGCAGATCGTGCCGGAGGAGAATACCCGCACCGTGGCCGTCCTCACCGGCCAGTCGCAGATCACCCAGTATGTGCCCTATATCGCGCTGGAGCAGCTGCGCGCCGCGCCGAATGTGGAGGTCGTGCAGTCCGACGCCGCCTTCTGGACCTATTTCTTCGGCTTCAAGATCGACAAGCCGACGGTGAACGATGCCGCCGTGCGCCAGGCCATCAATCTCGCCGTCAACCAGGAGGCGATGGCGGAGGACCTGTTCTTCGGCGAGGTCCAGCCGGCCTACAGCTATGTGAGCCAGGACGCGCTCGACTGGAATCACGCCATCGACGGCGAGCTCCTGAGATACGATCCCGAGAAGGCCGCGCAGATCCTCGACGAGGCGGGCTGGACGGTCGGCGCCGACGGCATCCGCGAGAAGGATGGCGTCAAGCTCCAGCCGCTCGCCTATGTCTTCGCCGGCTCCACCTGGCAGAAGATCTCCGAATACGTCCAGGCGGAGCTGCGCAAGGTCGGCATCGACCTCCAGCTCCAGCCCTTCGACGCCACCATCGCCTGGGGCAAGCTCGCCACCCAGGAGTTCGACGTCTTCGGCATGAGCTTCCCCTACATCTCCTCCGGCGACGCGCTGAACCTCTATTTCCGCTCCGAGAACATGCCGACGCCGAACCGGATGAACTGGGACGACCGGGAGACCGACGATCTGCTCGAAGCCGGCCTGACCGCCACCGACGAGGCGGTGCGGGCGGACAGCTACGGCGAGGTCCTGAAGAAGGTTCACGAGGCCGCCGTCTGGCTGCCGCTCTATCACGAGCCGATGACCATCGCGCAGTCGAGCGAGCTCAAGACGGTCACGCCGCACAATCTCTATGGCTGCGGCCTCTATAAGGGCCTCGGCATCGCCTACAAGGAGTGACCTCCGCGACCTGCGCCGGCCCCGGCGGACGGGGCCGGCGCCCTTCCCTCACCGACCGACCGCTTCCGGAGCTCAGACCCCCCATGACCGAGACCACCGTGATCCGCAACGCCGACTGGATCGTCGCCTGGGACGGCGATTCGGGTTCCCATGTCTATCTGAGGGATGGCGACGTCGCCTTTGCCGGCGACCGGCTCGTCCATGTGGGCGGCCGCTTCGAGGGCGAGGCCGGCCGCGAGATCGACGGGCGCGGCCGGCTGGTCAGCCCCGGCCTCGTCAACATCCACTCCCACCCCTCCAGCGAGCCGATGAACAAGGGCATGCTGGACGAGCTCGGCAGCCGCCGTCTCTACATGTCCTCGCTCTACGAGTTCATGCCGCTGTTCCGGCCCGATGCGGACGGGGTGGCCGACTGCGTGCGGGTGGGCCTGAGCGAGGTGCTCCTGTCCGGCGTCACGACGCTTGTGGATCTCACCGTGCCGTTCGAGGGCTGGGTGGACCTCCTGGCCGAATCCGGCCTGCGCGCGGTCGCCGCGCCCATGTACCGCTCCGCGCGCTGGTACACGAAGAACGGCCATGTGGTGGAGTATGAGTGGGACGAGGCGGCGGGCCGGGCGGCGATGGATGCCGCGCTGAAGATCGTCGACGAGGCGGAAAAGCACCCGTCCGGCCGGCTGTCCGGCATGGTCGCGCCGGCGCAGATCGACACCTGCTCGCCCGAGCTCATCCGCGACAGTTTCGCCGCGGCGCGCGAGCGCGGCATGAAGCTCCAGATCCATGCCGCCCAGAGCGTGGTGGAGTTCCACGAGATCACCCGCCGCCACGGGCTCACGCCCATCGAATGGCTCGACGATCTGGGCGTTCTGGAACCCGGTGCCATCATCGGCCACGGCATCTTCCTCAACGACCATCCCTCCGCGTGCTGGCCGATCTCGCGCGATTTCGACCTTCTGCGCGACAGCGGCGCGGGCGTAGCCCATTGTCCGACCATCTTCCAGCGCCGCGGCATCACCATGCGCACGGTCGGGCGCTATATCCGCAACGGCATCCCCATCGGCATCGGCACCGACACCTATCCCCACAACATGCTGGAGGAGTTGCGCCACGCGCTGATCAACAGCCGCGTCATGACCGGCAATGTCTACGACATCCGGACCGCCGACATCTTCACCGCCGCGACCGTGGGCGGGGCGGAGATCCTGGGGCGGAGCGATATCGGCCGCCTGACGCCGGGCGCGAAGGCCGACCTGTTCCTCGCCGATCTCCGCCATCCCGCCATGCGCCCCTTGCGCGACCCGATCCAGTCGCTGGTCTATGTGGCCGCCGAGCGCGCGGTGCGCGACGTCTTCGTCGACGGCCGCCAGGTGGTCGCCGACGGGGCGGTCGCCGCCTTCGATCTGGAGGCCGCGCTCGACGGCCTGGAGGCCGCGCAGCGCCGGGCGGAGGAGGCGTTCGTCACGCTCGACTTCGCCGGCCGCCGCCACGACGAGGCCGTGCCTTACGTCTATCCGCTCGGGGACCGGGCATGACGGCAGCTGCGGGCGACACGGCGCTTCTGGACGTTCGCGACCTCGCGATCCATTTCGACACCGAGGCGGGGACCTTCCGCGCCGTCGACGGGGTGAGCTTCACGGTGAAGCGCGGCGCGACGCTCGGCATTGTGGGCGAGTCGGGCTGCGGCAAGTCGGTCACCTCGCTCGGCATCATGCGCCTCGTGCCCCAGCCGCCGGGGCGCTATGCGGGCGGCGAGATCCTGTTCGAGGGGCGCAACCTGCTCGACCTGCCGGACCGCGAGATGCGCCAGCTCCGCGGCGGGCGCATCGGCATGATCTTCCAGGAGCCGATGACCTCGCTCAATCCGGTCTACACCATCGGCGACCAGATCGTTGAGAGCCTCCGGGCCCATGGGCTGTCCGACCGGGCCAAGGCGCGCGCGCGGGCCATCGAGATGCTCGACCTTGTGCGCCTGCCCTCGCCGGAGGCCCGGGTCGACGACTATCCCCACGAGCTGTCCGGCGGCCAGCGCCAGCGCGTCATGATCGCGCTCGCGCTCGCCAACGATCCCGAGCTGCTGATCGCCGACGAGCCCACCACCGCCCTGGACGTGACGATCCAGGCGCAGATCCTGGAGCTCATGCGCGACCTGCGCGAGCGCACCGGCGCGGCCATCGTCCTCATCACCCACGATCTCGGCGTCGTGGCGGAGACCTGCGACGACGTGGTGGTGATGTATGTCGGCCGCGTGGTGGAGCGCGCGCCCGTCAAGACGCTGTTCGCCGAGCCGCAGCACCCCTATACGATCGGCCTCATGGCCGCCGTGCCGAGACTCGACACCATGACCGACCGGCTGGAGACGATCCCCGGCTCCATCCCCTCGCCCTATGCCGAAATCAGGGGATGCCGCTTCGCCTCGCGCTGCCCGCTGGCCGACAGCCGCTGCCGCAGCGAGCTGCCGCCGCTGCGCGAGCTCGGCCCCGGCCACGAGGTCGCCTGCTGGCACGCCCCCATCGAGGAGGTCTCGCGATGAGCGGTCCGGTGCTTCGGGTCGAGGGCCTGACCAAGCACTTCCCGGTGCGCCGCGGCGTGTTGCGCCGGCAGGTGGGGCTCGTGCAGGCGGTCAGCGATGTGAGCTTCTCCGTCGCCGCCGGCGAGACGCTCGCCATTGTCGGCGAGTCGGGCTGCGGCAAGTCGACCACGGGCCGCGCCGTGCTGCGGCTGCTCGAGCCGACCGCCGGGACGGTGACGCTCGACGGCGAGGAGATCACCGCGCTCGACGCCTCCAGGCTGCGCGCGGCGCGCCGGCAGATGCAGATGGTGTTCCAGGACCCGTTCGGCTCGCTCAACCCGCGCATGACGGTCCGCGAGGTCGTCGCCGAGCCGCTCGTTCTGCACGGCGTCGCGACGGGCGCCGATGTCGAGCCGCGCGTCATCGAGCTCCTGAAGCTCGTCGGCCTGTCGGACTATCACGCCGACCGCTACCCGCACGAATTCTCCGGCGGCCAACGCCAGCGCATCTGCATCGCGCGCGCGCTCGCCACGCGGCCACGGCTCGTCGTCTGCGACGAGCCGGTCTCCGCCCTCGACGTGTCGGTGCAGGCGCAGATCGTGAACCTGCTGAAGGATCTCCAGCAGCAATTCGGCCTCGCCTATGTGTTCATCAGCCACGACCTCGCCATCGTGCGCCATATCGCGACCCGCGTGTGCGTGATGTATCTCGGGCGGATCGTGGAGGAGGGGACGACCGCGGAGATCTTCGCCAATCCGCGCCACCCCTATACGCGCGCGCTGATCGCCGCCGCCCCGCGGCCCGTGCCGGGCATTCCGCCGAACCGCGAGGAGGTGACGGGCGACGCGCCTTCCGCGCTCAACCCGCCCTCGGGCTGCGCCTTCCACCCGCGCTGCCCGCTCGCCGGCGACCGCTGCCGGCAGGAGCGCCCGGAGCTGAGACCGCTCGGCGCCAGCGCGGTCGCATGCCACTTCGCCGAAGAGTCCGCCGCGCTCTCCGACGCTCCGGAGGCCCCGCCCGCGCCCCTCCTCATGCGCCGGCTGGAGACGCTGCACGCCGCCCGGACATCTGGTGCGTAGAAGAGGGGACGGGCCCTCAGTAGAAGCCGAAGAGCCTGGGGAAGAAGAGCGACAGCTCGGGCCAGAAGGTGGTCACCAGCATGACCGGCAGGGCGACCGTCGCGATCAGCAGGAGCGACGGGCCGACCGCATGGTGGATCGAGATCCGCCCGACCCGGCAGGCCATATAGAGGATCGGCGCGACGGGCGGGCTGTTGGCGCCGATCACCACCGAGCAGCCGACAATCGCGGCGAAGTGCAGCGGATCGACGCCGACCGCGGTGACCACCGGCAGGAAGAGCGGCGCGATGACCACGGTCACCGACACGTCGTCCATCAGCGCGCCCGCGACGATCAGCACGGCGTTGACCAGGATCAGCGCCCAGAAGGGATCCGTCGCGAATCCCGTCACGAACTCGGTCAGGTCCTGCGGCACGCGCTCGAAGGCGAGGATGCGGCTGATCATGAAGGAGAACAGGAGGATCAGGACGATCGATCCCGTCGTCTCCGCCGCGCCGATGACGCTCGACCGGAAGCGCGCCCAGGTGAGGTCGCGATAGACGAAGGCGCCGACGATCAGCGCGGCGATCACGGCGACCGCGGCCGCCTCGGTCGGCGTGAAGATGCCGCCATAGATGCCGCCGAGGATGATCGCCGGCAGGGCGAGCGCGGGCAGCGCCTTCGCGATCGCGCCGCGGCGCTCCGCCCTCTGCGCGATGCCGGTGAGCTGCTCGTCGAAGGCGCGCCCGACCGAGACGCGGTTGAAGATCAGCAGGCCGAGCGAGAGCAGGATCGCCGGCCCGATGGTCGCCGCGAAGCACGCCGCCACGGACTGGCGCGTCACCACCGCGAACAGGATCATGGTGATGGAGGGCGGGATGAGGATGCCGAGCAGCGAGGCGATGCCGAGGAGGGCCGCCGAATAGCCGCGGGGATAGCCGCGTTTCTCCAGCGGGTCGATCATGATCGTGCCGATGGAGGCGACCGCCGCGGTGGCGGTGCCGGAGATCGCGCCGAAGATCCCCGATGTCAGCACGAGCGAGGCGCCGAAGCCGCCCTTCCTGCGCCCGACAATAGCCTCGATGAAATTGACGAGGCGCAGCGCGATTCCGCCCGACTGCATGAGATAGCCGGTCAGCACGAAGAGCGGCAGAGCGAGCAGGACGACCGAATTCAGGGAGCGGAAGCCCTGCAACATCAAGGTGTTCAGATTGGCGTCGTAGATATGGACCAGATAGGCGAGCACGCCGGCGAAGGCCCATGCGACGGGCACGCCGAGCCCCATCAGCACGACCAGGAGGAGGATGGCGAGGGCGGCCTCCATATGCCTCAGCCGTCCTGCCCGCCGGAGCGGCGGACGTCCTTCAGCCCCGCGATCAGGTCGCGCAGCGCATAGGCGAAGCAGCCGACCGCGGCGAGCATGATCGAGGCTTGCGGGATCCAGAGCGGCAGGCGGAGCGCCGGCGTGGTCTGGGGGCGCATGAGGCCCCAGGCGAACATCCTGTAGGCCCAGTAGATGAAGAACGCGCAGATGGTTGCGGTGATCGTGGCGACGACCGCGCGGTGGATCGCCTTGGCCCGCGCGCGCGAGATCTGCGAGGGCAGGAAGTCCACGGTGAGATGCTCGAGCCGGCGCGAGGCGATGAGCGCACCGGTCATGTAGAGGAACATGGCGGCGAGCAGGCTCAGATCGTGCGCCTCGGAGAAGTTCCAGCCGAAGACATAGCGGGCGAGCACCAGCACGAAGAGCAGACCCGTGACCAGGAGGCTCGCCGCGATGGCCACGGTGTCGAGCGCCATGGCGAGCCATTTGTCGAGACGGGCGAGACCCGATGTCGGCCGTTCGCTCAAGGGCGGTGTCCCCCGTTTCAGTGTCTTCCCTGTGCCGCCGGTGCCCCGTCCGGCCCCGGCAATCGGGCAAGCCCGCCCGATTGCCGGGCCATCTCTATCGGTCGCAAGACACATTGAAGGCGGCCAGGGTGGCGCAGCGTTCCGTCCGGTCGCCCCCGTACAGGCGGGAGCCCAGCCTGGATGCCCGCCTGCGCGGGCATGGGCGGATAAGCGCCAATCCCGTCATGGTGCCCGCTAGAGCTTGGAGGCGTTCTTGCGGATCACGTCCATGATCTCCGCGCCGACCTCCGTCTCCATCTGCGGCCAGACCGTCTCGCGCACGGTCTTTGCGAGCGCCTTCATGTCGGCGTCGGACGGCTCGACATAGGTCATGCCGGCCTCCTTGGCCTTCTTCACATAGGAGCGGTCGATTTCGCGGGCCGCCGCGAAGTGCTTCTCCATGATCTTCACCGCGCCGGCCTCGACCGCCTTCTGCTGGTCGGCGGACAGGCTCTCCCAGCTCTGCAGGTTCATCGACAGGATTCCTGTGATGAAGTTCTGCTTGGTCTGGGTGTAGTAGTCGAGCGTGTCGCGGAAATACTCGTAGTCCCAGTAGATGACATTGGCCGCGTCGCCGTCGACCACACCCGTCTGGATGGAGGTGAAGACCTCGCCCCAGTCGATGGTCGCCGTCTGGTAGCCCATGGCCTGCAGCGTCTCCGCGAAGGGGAAGGTCGGCGGCACGCGCACCTTGAGGCCGTCGGCGTCCTTCACCGTCGTGGCGTAGCGGCCCTTGGTGGCCACCCCGTTGAAGCCCTCCGGCCAGGCGCCGAAGAATTTCAGGCCGATATCGGCATAGATGCCGTCCATCATGGAGTGGACCCAGCCGCCGGGCTTGTAGGCCTCGAGCGCCTCTTCCCAGGTGAAGACCATATAGGGGGTGTAGACGACCGAGATGCGCTTGTCATAGGAGGTCATCGGCCAGTTGATCATCAGATCGACGTCGCCGGCGACGAACAGGTCGAACACCTCCTGCTGTCCGCCGAGCTCGTTCTGGTAGAAGATCTCGACCTCGACGTCGCCGCCGGTGCTCTCGGAGATGATCTCCGCCCATTCCTCCATGGCATCGCCGGTGGGCGAGCCCTTGGCGCCGGAATCGGTCGCCATCTTCAGCGTCACGGCCTCCGCCGCGCCCGCGGTCAGCGCCAGCGCGGTGCCGAGCGCCACAGTCAGTCCGAACAGTGATTTCAGCATCAGGACAACTCCCCTCCTCTCGCGCCCGGACCTCGCGAAAGCGTTCGCGGAGCGCTCTTCTGGACATTAATGTCCAGAGGGGAGTGTCTGTCAATCGCCGGTCCGCCTGTCGCGGGCGCATTGTGGCCGGCAGGCTGTGAGGCTGCAGTCCGGATTATGCCCGGGCGGTCTCGCCGAGCTTCTGCAAGGACTGCTTCAGATTGGCCTGGGCGTCGCTCTGAACGTCGGTCGCCAGCTGCTTGATGAGGTTCGATAGCTCCTGATCGCGCTTTATCTGGGCCGACATCATCTGCGCGCGATGCAGCATGGCGTCGTTCTGCATCGATTGTGCCGCGTTCTCGGTTGCCTGTTGCCGGGACATGTTCCTCGTGGCGTCCGAGAACGCCTCGCCCGTCTTGTCGCCGCCGCTCGTTTCGGGACCGGCGTGCCGGTCGGACGGGGTGTCCGGGGTGTCTCCGGCGCCCTCCGGAATGGCGGATATTGTCGGTCGCATCCGTTCCAGGTACCTGCCGACATCCTTCATCACATCGCCGGACGCCTCGTGCGCCGGATGGTCCTCCGATGCCGGCTCCTCCACGATCGGGCCGTCCGCGATCGGGACGTCCTGGGCCTTGCGGACACAGGGCGCCGGTATGCTGTCGCCCCCGGAGGATGGGGACAATGCGAGCCGGCCTCCCGGATTGTCGGCCTGAGTGCGAGATGCCGTCGTCGAAGTGAGGTCCGAAGCCATAGGTTGCCCTCGCATGGATGAATGCTGGCGGACAGCTTCGGAAACCGGACGCGGATTCGGTAATAGTTTTTTCCGATTGTCCGGCGCTCCGGCGCGTCGACGCGGGGGGGGGGGTGGCGGCAGGGGCAGGGCGTCCTGCTCGGTGCCGGGAATATCGGTGAGTGCCCCGCCCGCCCCCTCCGGTGAACGGGACACTCACCTCCCCCGGTCTTTCCTTGTCTCGTCGATCTGCGGCCGCTGGCCTCGAACGGTTCGGGCGTTTACGGCCGATGGCGCGCCGGCCGCTACGGCCATGCCCGACGGGCTGCCCTGCCAGCTCGTCTCGGGCGGGGCGGACCGTCTTGCCGAATGTCCGCGCGCCGCCTTCAGGCGCCGGTCCGGCATACGTTCATACGTTTTTCTGTTGCTTGTCGCTCATGCCGCGCAGGTGAAGCCTGTGCGCAATGTCTCATCCAGAAAACCGCGCATACTGCAGTCCCTCCCATTGGCAGAGTATGTGCCGGGCAATCCTGCCCGTTCTGGTCAGCGTTACCTGGAGCAGTGCCGACGAAGACTTCGTTCTGTCGTGCGCTGTCTGTGCTTCATCGATCCGCAGCCGGCGGATGCTCCATTTGCCGAGAGTACAATGGATGACGGGAAGGGGGTTTATCATTTTACGTCACCGGGCGGTTTGGAGCCGTCCGGGGCCGTTACGTGCGGGACTGTCACGAGGCGGCCTGTTGTCAGGGCACGCGGCAACGCGGCCTCGCGCAAGGGGGCACGAGGGTATGTCCGCTCCGGGGATCGGCGCGGGGGTGGGGGAGCCGGCGTGCCGGCCCCCCGAACGGTGCGGTGCCGCGGGGGCGATCAGGTCCGCGGCGGATGCGCGGCGAGCTGGCCGGGATCGCGCACGGCTCCATGGGCGGCGGAGGTCGTCAGCGCGGCATAGGCCTGCAGCGCCTTCGACACCTTGCGCTTGCGCTGCTCGTCCGGCTGCCAGCCCTTCGCCTCGCGCGCGGCGCGGCGCTCGGCCAGCACCGCATCGTCCACGGCGAGGTGGATCCTGCGGGCGGGGATGTCGATCTCGATCCGGTCGCCCTCCTCCACCAGGCCGATGGTGCCGCCCTCGGCGGCCTCCGGCGAGACATGGCCGATCGACAGCCCCGAGGAGCCGCCGGAGAAGCGGCCGTCCGTCACCAGCGCGCACGCCTTGCCGAGGCCTTTCGACTTCAGGTAGGAGGTGGGGTAGAGCATCTCCTGCATGCCGGGGCCGCCGCGCGGGCCCTCATAGCGGATCAGCACCACATCGCCCTCGTGCACCTTTCCGGTCAGGATCGCGGAGACCGCGCTGTCCTGCGACTCGAAGATGCGCGCGGGCCCGGAGAAGGTGAGGATCGACTCGTCGACGCCCGCCGTCTTCACGATGCAGCCATCCTCGGCGAGATTGCCGTAGAGCACCGCCAGCCCGCCATCCTTGGAGAAGGCATGATCGGCGTCGCGGATCGCGCCCGTCTGCCGGTCGAGATCCAGCGTGTCGTAGCGGCGCGATTGCGAGAAGGCGGTCGTGGAGCGCACGCCGCCCGGCGCGGCACGGTAGAAGTCGTGGACGCTTTCGGAATTGGTGCGCGCCACGTCCCAGCGGTCGAGCGCATGGGCCAGCGTCTCGGCATGCACCGAGCCGACGGACGTGTCCAGCAGCCCGGCGCGGTCGAGCTCGCCGAGGATCGCCATGATGCCGCCGGCGCGGTGCACGTCTTCCATGTGCACGTCGTTCTTGGCGGGCGCGACCTTGCAGAGCACGGGCACCTTGCGCGACAGCCGGTCGATGTCGGCCATGCCGAAATCGACCTCGCCCTCATTGGCGGCGGCCAGCAGATGCAGCACGGTGTTGGTGGAGCCGCCCATGGCGATGTCGAGCGACATGGCGTTCTCGAAGGCCGCGACCGTCGCGATGGCGCGCGGCAGGACCGAGGCGTCGTCCTGCTCGTAATAGCGGCGCGCGAGGTCCACGACCAGATGGCCCGCCTCCACGAAGAGCCGCTCGCGGTCGGCATGGGTGGCCAGCGTCGAGCCGTTGCCCGGCAGCGCCAGGCCCAGCGCCTCCGCCAGACAGTTCATGGAGTTCGCGGTGAACATGCCCGAGCACGAGCCGCAGGTGGGGCAGGCGGCCTGCTCGATGGCCTGGACCTGCGCGTCGGAATACTTGTCGTCGGCCGCGGCCACCATGGCGTCGATCAGGTCGAGCGAGACGTCCTTGCCCTCCCAGTTGACCTTGCCCGCCTCCATCGGCCCGCCGGAGACGAAGACGCAGGGGACATTGAGCCGCATGGCGGCCATCAGCATGCCCGGGGTGATCTTGTCGCAGTTGGAGATGCAGACCATGGCGTCCGCGCAATGGGCGTTGACCATGTATTCCACGCTGTCGGCGATGATCTCGCGCGAGGGCAGCGAATAGAGCATGCCGTCATGGCCCATGGCGATGCCGTCATCGACCGCGATGGTGTTGAATTCCTTCGCGACACCGCCCGCCTTTTCCACCTCGCGCGCGACGAGCTGGCCCAGATCCTTCAGGTGCACATGGCCCGGCACGAACTGGGTGAAGGAGTTCACGATGGCGATGATCGGCTTGCCGAAATCGCCGTCCTTCATGCCGGTGGCACGCCAGAGCCCGCGGGCTCCGGCCATGTTGCGGCCATGGGTACTGGTCCTCGAACGATACGGTGGCATGGAACCCTCCCGGAGATGGTGATCGCGCGGGCACGCTATCCGCCTCGAAGCGGAGAGTAAAATATATTATTAAGCGCCTATTGGGTCGCACAGGATATGAACGGATGGATGTTCGCCAGCTCAGGCACTTCGTGGCCGTAGCCGAGACGCTGCATTTCGGGCGGGCGGCCAGGCGGCTCGGCATGACCCAGCCTCCCCTGAGCCAGTCGATCAGGTCGCTGGAGCGCGATCTGGGCGCGCCGCTCTTCGCGCGCACCCGGCGCAGCGTGGCGCTGACGCCCTTCGGCGCGGACTGGCTGCCCCATGTCCGTGCCGCGCTCGATGCCGTGGACGGCCTCGGCGATATTGCGGACCGGATCCGCAGGGGCAGCGCCGGCCGGCTGGAGCTGTCCTTCGTCAGCACCGCCGACTACAGCATCCTGCCGACGCTCGTCCAGCGCTTCCGCGCGCTCTACCCGGATGTCGAGCTCGCCCTGACGGAAGCGACGAGCGACATGCAGATCGCCGCGCTCATGGAAGGGACCGGCCAGGCCGGGATCGTCATCCCCGACCGCGAGACCGAGCTTCCCGACGGGTTCGCCTATCGCAGGCTGGTGCGCGAACCGCTCATCGCCGCGGTGCCGGAAGACTGGATCGCGGAGGGGCGCCTCGGCGCGGCGCAGGAGCGGTTGCCCGCCGCCGACGTTGTATCCTCCCCGCTCATCGTTTTTCCGAGGCGGGTCGCCCCGTCCTTCTACGATCTGGTCACCGGCTACTACGCCGCGCGCGGCGGCAAGGCGCATATCGTGCAGAACGCCATCCAGATGCAGACCATCATCAGCCTCGTCTCGGCGGGCATGGGCATCGCGCTCGTTCCCGCCTCGCTGCGCCATCTGGCGCGGTCGGGCGTGCGCTATCTGGACCTTGCGGGCGAGGCGCCGCAGCTGGAGACCGGGATCGTCTGGCGGCGCGACGACACCACGCCCACGCTGCGCAACTTCCTGCAGATGATCGAGGCGGAGACGGGTCCCGCGCCGGAGGGCCGATAGGCGGCAGGAACGGGCCGGAGGCCGCTTCCCGGAGGCGGCCATGCCGGCCTGGGCGTCCGGGGGACATGCCGCCGGCCCGGCGCGCTCGCGTCGGAGCCGGCCGCGCCGGCGGCATGTCCGTTTGTCGGAACGATCCCGCTATTGCTGGTCGTTCAGGAAATTGATGACGGCATCGGAGATGTGCTTGGGCTGCTCCGGCAGCATCGCGTGGCCCATATCCGGAAAGGCGACCAGCCGCGCATCGGGGCGGTTGGTGACGAAATCGAAGGCGTTCTGGGGCGGCGCGATCTTGTCCTGCAGCCCCTGGACCACGAGCGCGGGCGCCGTGCCGCCATTGAAGAGCGGCTTGAAATCGGTGCGCTCGGCGGCGGCTGCCTGAAGCTTTGCCGTCTTCTGGTGCCAGCCGTCGAGGAAGGCATCCGGATCGTTGCCCTTGGCGAACATCGAGCTTGCCACCGCCTCGCGATGCTCCTTCGGCGAGAGGCTCGGATCGTACATCTTCCAGAACACCTCCCATGTCGCCTTGTCGGGCTCGATCTCGCCGCCGCAGGCGAGCAGTACCAGACCGATCACGCGGTCGGGCTGGAGCGACGAGACCGTCCGCGAGACGCGATTGCCGAAATTCTGGCCAAGCATGAAGACCTTGTCGAGTTTCAGCCGGTCGGCGACCATCCAGACGTCGTTGCCGAGGTCCTGCAGCTTCACCTTGTCCATCGGACCGGTGCTTGCGCCGATGCCGCGCGGATTGATGAGGACCACGTGATAGCCCGCCTCCACCACGCTGTTGCCGAGGCCCACGAAGTCCTGGGCCGGCCGGCCGAGAGAGGGATGCATCAGAACGGTTTTCCCGCTCCCGCGCTCGAAGATCTCGAGATGGACGTCGCCTTTCTTCACCATCGTCCGCGACCAGCCTTCAGGCGTGGCCGCGAAGGCCGTCCCGACGGACATGGCCGCAAGGAGCGCGATCGCGACAATGCAGAACAGCGGGACCTGGATCCGCTGGCCAATCATACGAAGAGTCATGTCTTCCCCCATGTGACGGGTGGCACATATCCACCCGGATCCGAATGCCTGGCGGCGCCTGCGGGGCGACGCGTTCATCACGCACAAATTGCGCTTCTACGCTAAAATAACCGAAAAGTGTATATCGTATCTGTCGGCCCCCGCTCGCCGTCCCGTTGGAGGGATCGTGAGCGGTTGGGCTAATCGGGCCCGCCCGGCAAGGGCGGTGCTACTGGTCGCGGTTCGCGCACGGAGACCCTATTCGCTGAGCGGCGGGGTCTCCAGGCCGCCCATGCGGCAGACGAGGCGCCATTCCTCCGGCGTCACCGGCTGGACGGACAGGCGGGAATGCTTCACCAGGCTCATCTCCTTGAGCGCGGGTTCCGCCTTCACCTCCTCGAGCGTTATCGGTCGCGGCATGTCCTCCACCGCGGCGACGTCCACACAGAGCCAGCGCCCCTCCGGATCGGTCGAATCGGGATGGGCCTCCGCCACGACCGACACGATGCCGACGATCCGCTTCTCGTTGACCGAGTGATAGAAGAAGCCCAGATCGCCGGGCTTCATGGCGATCATGTTGTTCTTGGCGAGGTGGTTGCGCACGCCGTCCCATTCCGCGCCCTTGTCGCCGGCCTTCTTCTGGTCCTCCCAGGACCATGTGCCGGGTTCGGACTTGAACAGCCAGTAGGCCATGCTCTCAACGCTCCTTTCTGCTCGATCGGGGGCTTGCCCGACCGCAGGCACGATCTTGTGCGTTTTCCTGTCTGATTGTTACGGCACCGGCCACGCCCCCACCCGGGCACCCACGGGATCATAATGTCATGGGCGGCCGGGTGGGGGCGTGGGCCGGTGTCGCCCGATCGGAAAACACCTTAATGCGGCTTGCCGTCCGTGATCACCCAGTTCCAGGGGCGGATGTCCACCGTCTCGAAGAGTCCGGCCCGCGCATAGGGGTCGAGGGCGGCGACCTCGCGCGCCTCGTTCGCCGTTTCCGCCTCCAGCACGATCAGGCTGCCGGTCATCTTGTCGCCCGCCTCGTCGGTGAAGGGGCCGGCCATGCGCACACGCTCGCCGAGATCGGCGAGATAGGCCAGATGGTCCGGGCGCGTCCCGGCGCGGATATGGCCGTGATCGGGCTTGTCCGTGCAGATGATGGCGAACAGCATGGCGGGGTCCTCCCATTGGCGCGTCAGCGCGGCATCAATACCCAGTAGTCGAGCTCCAGGATCACGCCGTCGGCGTAGCCCTCTTCCGTGCGGCCGGGGAAGTCGGCGCAGGGCCGGTCCCGGGTCGCATGGGTGACCAGCCTCAGCGCCCCCACATCGGTGCGGTCCGGCAACTCCGCCGTCTCCGTCACCTCCGACCAGGCGAAGACCGTGTCGCCGGCAAAGAGCGGCGCGACATGGCGCCCGCCATTGATGGCGGCGACATGGAACGCATTGGCGAGCCCGTTGAAGCTCAGGGCTCGGGCGAGGCTGATGACGTGCCCGCCATAGACGAGCCGCCGGCCGAAGCGGCCCTTGCCTTCCGTGAACTGGTTGAAATGGACGCGCGCGGTGTTCTGGTAGAGGCGCGTCGCCATCATGTGGTCGGCCTCCTCCACCGTCATGCCGTCCACATGGTCGATCCGCTCGCCGGCCCGGTAGTCGCTCCAGCGCATGGGGCTGCCTGAGAGCGTGGTGTCCCACTGTCCGCGGTCGATGGTCGGGCAGGCCGTGCCGAGGACAGCGGGGCCGACGGCCCCGGGCAGGTCGGGCACGACGGGATCGGGCGCCGGGGAGGCCTCGTCGCGTTTCCTGACCATCACCCAGCGCACATAGTCGAGCACCGTCTCGCCGCGCTGGTTGCGGCCCGTGGAGCGGACATAGACGATGCCGGTCTTGCCGCTGGAGGTCTCCTTCAGCCCGATTACCTCCGACGTCGCCCACAGCGTGTCGCCGGGATAGACCGCCGCCTCGAAGCGGCAGTCGGCATAGCCGAGATTGGCGACCGCGTTGAGCGAGATATCGGGCACGGTCTTGCCGAAGACGATGTGGAAGACGAGCAGATCGTCCACCGGCATGCGCGGATAGCCCACCTGTTCGGCGAACGCCGCGCCCGACTGGACGGCGAAGCGCGTGCCGTAGAGCGCGGTATAGAGCGCGACGTCGCCCTCCGTCACCGTGCGCGGGGTGGCGTGGCCTATCGTCTGGCCGACGGTGAAGTCCTCGAAGAAGTTGCCGGGTGTGGTCTTGTCGGTGGTCGTCATGGGATTGCGGTCCCCCTCACGCATCCGCGTCCGCCGACGCGATGGCCTCGGCGATGGCCACGGTGCGCTCCGCCGTCTCCAGATGCAGGCGTTCTACCATGCGTCCGTCGAGGTTGATCGCGCCCTTGCCCTCGTTCTCCGGCTCGCGGAAGGCTGCGATGATGGCGCGGGCATCGGCGATCTCGTCCGCGCCGGGCGAGAAGGCCGCGTTGCACGGGGCGATCTGGCTCGGGTGGATGAGTGTCTTGCCGTCGAAGCCCAGCGCGCGGCCTTGCGCGCATTCCGCCGCGAAGCCGTCCTCGTTGCGGAAGTCGTTATAGACGCCGTCGACGATGTCGATGCCGTAGGCGCGCCCCGCGGCGACGGAGGTCGACAGCCAGGCGAGCATGGGCAGGCGGTCCGCCGTGATCGCCGCGCGCGTCTCCTTGGCGAGATCGTTGGTGCCCATGACGAAGGCCTCGAGCCTGTTGCGGGGATCGGCCGCGGTCGCCGCGATCTCGCCGGCATTCAGCATGGCGAGCGGCGTTTCCATCATGGCCCACAGGCCGATGCCGCCGGGCGCGCCGGCGGCGGCGAGGCGGTCGGCGATGTCGCGGATGTCGTCGGCGCGGCTCACCTTCGGCACGAGGATCGCGTCGGGCCGCGCGGCGACGGCCGCCTCGAGGTCCTCAGGGCCCCAGGGGGTCTCGGGCGCGTTGATGCGGATGACGAGCTCGCGCCGTCCGTAGCCGCCGGCCGAGACCGCCTCGCAGACCTGCGTGCGCGCCGTCTCCTTGGCCTCCGGGGCCACCGCGTCCTCCAGATCGAGGATCAGGACATCCGCCTGAAGCGTCTTTGCCTTCTCCAGCGCGCGGGCATTGGAGCCCGGCATATAGAGCACGCTGCGGCGTGGCCTGATGGTCATGTCGCGGAATCTCCCTTGAACGGCTGATCGGCAGGCGGAAAGGCTCCCGCGACCCTAAGCGATTGCACCGCACAATTCCAGTGCCGAGGGCGGTCCCGGTGCAACGTCGCCTCGCCCCCGGCGGGAAGGGCTGGATAGACGCCCGACAAGCCTTGGAAGGGCGTGCCGGTTCGGGCACAGTGACGGCGCGCAGACAGGCGTCGTGGATGGGCGCCGTGGACGGGCGCCGTGGACGGGGCGGGCAGATGCAAGAGGCGGATGGCATGTCGCACTATGACGTCGTGATCGTGGGGGGCGCCGTGATCGGCAGCGCGGTCGCCTATTTCCTGAGCCATGAGGCGGGGTTCGACGGCCGCATCGCGGTCGTGGAGAGGGATCCGGGCTATGCCGACACGGCGACGGCGCGCTCCGCGGGCGGCCTGCGCCAGCAGTTCTCCACGCCGGAGAACATCGAGATGTCGCTGTTCGGCCTGTCCTTCGTCCGCTCGCTGAAGGAGCGCTTCGGCGAGGATGCGGACGTCTCCTTCCGCGAGAAGGGCTACATGCTGCTCGCGTCGGAGGACGGCGCGCCCGTGCTGGAGGCGAATGTCGCGCGGCAGAAGGCGCATGGCGCCGACATCGTCCTGCTCGATCCGGACGATCTCGCGAAGCGGTTCCCGTGGCTGTCGCTGGAGGGCATCGCGGCAGGGGCGCTGGGGCTGACCGGGGAGGGCTGGCTCGACCCGTTCAGCCTGATGTCGCTGATGCGCAAGGCCGCGCAGGCCCGCGGCGTGGACTACATTACCGGCGAGGTGACCGGGGTCGCGCTCGACGGCGGCCGGGTCTCGGGCGTGCGGCTGGCCGACGGGCGCGAGATCGGCTGCGGCGCGCTGGTCAACGCGGCGGGTCCCAATGCCGGCCGGGTGGCGGCGCTGATGGGGGTCGACCTGCCGGTCGAGCCGCGCAAGCGCTACGTCTTCGTGTTCGACTGCCGCGAGCAGCTTCCCGAGACGCCGCTGGTGGTCGCCCCCTCCGGCATCTATTTCCGCCGCGAGGGCGCGCACTATGTGGGCGGCATGTCGCCCGCCGCCGGCCAGGAGCCGGCGACCGACGATCTGGAGGTCGACTATGGCTGGTTCGACAGCGAGATCTGGCCCCGGCTCGCCGAACGCGTGCCGGCCTTCGAGGCGATCAAGATGACCGGCGCCTGGGCCGGCTTCTACGATTACAACACGCTCGACCAGAATGCCGTGATCGGGGTCCATCAGCGCATCGCCAACCTCTATCTCGCCAACGGGTTCTCCGGCCACGGTCTCCAGCAGGCCCCCGCCGCGGGCCGGGCGGTGACCGAACTCATCGTCCATGGCCGGTTCACGAGCATCGACCTCACCCGTTTCGGGTACGAAAGGATCGAGCGGAACGAGCCGATCCGCGAGGCGAATGTGATCTGACCGCGCCGCGGTGCACGTGCGGCAAGGCGTTTCGCCTGTCGCAAAGGGACTTGCATGGCGGGGCGCGAGGATCGACCATTCCGGACAGGAGCCTTTGGGAGGCCGCGACGAGATGGTGAAGAACGGAAAGCCCCTGCGCGAGTTCGAGGTCGCGCCAGAGCCGGAGGACCCGCGCCTGTCGGAGGTCGTCACGGGCGTCGACCAGGATGGCCGGCCGGTGGAGGTTCCGGTCGTCTATGAGCGCCCGCTGACGCTGTTCCTGAACGGGCAGGAGATCGTCACCATGATGACCATCGGCGATCATCCCGACCTGCTCGCCGTCGGCTATCTCGCGAACCAGAACATGCTCGCCGGGGACGACGAGATCACGGGCATCGATTACGACGAGGAGCTTCAGGTCGTCGTGGTGCGCACCGCGCGCGAGACGAATTACGAGGAGAAGCTGAAGAAGAAGATCCGCACCTCCGGCTGTGCGCAGGGCACCATCTTCGGCGACGTGATGGAGAGCTTCGAGACGGTCCGCCTGCCGCCGGACGCCGAGCTCAGGACGTCGTGGCTCTATACCCTCATGCGCAAGATCAACACGCAGCCCTCGCTCTATCTCCATGCCGGGGCGATCCATGGCTGCGTGCTGTGCGAGGAGGACCGCCCGCTCGTCTATATGGAGGATGTCGGCCGGCACAATGCGGTCGACAAGATCGCGGGCTTCATGCGTCTCAACGGGATTCCGGCCGACGACAAGATCTTCTACACGACCGGGCGGCTGACCTCGGAGATGATCCTCAAGACGGTGATGATGCGGATCCCGATCCTCATATCGCGGTCGGGCTTCACCGCCTGGGGCGTGGAGCTCGCCCGGAAGGCGGGCCTCACGCTCGTCGGCCGCGCCCGCGGCAAGCGCTTCATGGCGCTTTCGGGCGCAGACCGTATCGTGTACGACCAGGACCTCTCCGCGGTGCCGGAGGAGGAGCGGAAACATCGGCGCAAGGGCGCACATGCCTGAGCGCACGCGAGGGAGAAGGCGTCAGGGACAGGTGACGGGAAGCGGTGTGACAGGCGTCATTCTGGCCGGCGGGCTCGCGCGGCGCATGGGCGGCGGCGACAAGGGGCTGATCGCGCTCGCCGGCCGGCCGATCCTCGCCCATGTGATCGGGCGGCTCGGCCCCCAGGTCGATTCCATGCTGCTCAACGCCAATGGCGATCCGGAGCGCTTCGCGGAATACGAGCTGCCGGTCATGGCCGATCCGGTGGCGGACTTTCCGGGCCCGCTCGCCGGCGTGCTGGCGGGCATGATGTGGGCCCGCGTCAACGACCCCCAAGCCGAATGGATCGCAAGCGTGGCGAGCGACACGCCCTTCTTCCCGCGCGATCTCGTCCGCCGCCTCCGCGAGGCGGTCGCGCGCGAGGGCGCCGACATGGCCTGCGCGGCGTCGGGCGGGCGCAATCATCCCGTCTTCGGCCTGTGGCCCGTGCGGCTGGAGGCGGATCTTCGCCGCGCGCTCGTCGAGGAGGGCATCCGCAAGGTCGACATGTGGACGGCGCGCTACCGGCTCGCCGTGGCGGCGTTCCCGGCCGACCCGGTCGATCCGTTCTTCAACGCCAACCGGCCCGAAGACATCCGGGAAGCCGAACGCCTCTTGGGCGAGGGGGCGGCATGAGCACGCCCGTCTTCGGCATTGCCGGCTACAAGGGCGCGGGCAAGACGACGCTGACGGAACGCCTCGTCGCCGAGCTCGTCGCGCGCGGCTTCGCCGTCTCGACCGTCAAGCACGCCCATCACAGCTTCGATATCGACCAGCCGGGCCGCGACAGCCACCGCCACCGCGTGGCCGGCGCGCGCGAGGTCGCGGTCGTGTCGGCGAACCGCTGGGCGCTCATCCACGAGCTCAAGGGCGACCCCGAGCCGCCGCTTGGCGAGATCCTCGCGAAGCTCGCCCCCTGCGATCTCGTCGTCGCGGAAGGCTACAAGCGCGAGGCCCACCCCAAGATCGAGGTGCGCGACACCGCGCTCGGCCATCCCGAGCTGGCGGGCGGCGATCCGAGCGTCGTCGCCATTGCCGCAAGCGGGCCGGTCGAGGATGCCTCCGTGCCGGTCTTCGCGCGCGACGACATCGCCGCGATCGCCGATTTCGTCATCGGCCATATGGGCCTTGCGGGCACGGGAGCCGCCCCATGAGCATGCCGCCGAAGAGGCTTCTCGACGACTGTTTCCTGCACGACAGGGACCGGCTGCGGCACGAGGAGGCATTGGCGCTGATCGCGGAGCGCATACGTCCGGTCGCCGGTGTGGAGGAGGTCGCGCTGGAGGCGGCGCACGGGCGGATCCTGGCGGAGCCCGTCGCGGCGCCGCGCAATGTGCCGGCCTTCGCCAACGCCGCCGTCGACGGCTATGCCTTCAGGGCGCGTGATGTCGATCCCGCTGCGGCGACGGCCCTGCCTCTGGGGCTTCGCGTGTCCGCCGGCGATCCGGTGGGGCTCGCGCTCAAGGCGGGCACGGCGGCGCGCATCTTCACCGGCGCGCCCGTGCCCGAGGGGGCCGACACGGTGATCATGCAGGAGGATGCGGCCCGCTCCGGCGACCGTGTCGAGATACCGGCAGGCGTCAGGCAGGGCGCCAATATCCGCAAGGCCGGCGAGGACCTCGCGGAGGGCGAGGCCGTGGTGGAGGCGGGCGCGCGCCTTCGCCCGCAGGAGCTCGCCGCCATCGCGTCGACCGGCTGCGGCCGGGTCGTGTGCCGGGAACGGCTCAGGGTGGCACTGGTCTCGACGGGCGACGAGATCGTGCGGCCCGGCGCGGCGCTCCGGCCGGGCCAGGTCTACGATTCCAACCACTATCTCCTGCGCGGCCTTCTGGAGACGGTCGGCGCGGAGATCCACGACATGGGCATCCTGCCCGACGACGAGACCGTCGTGCGCGAGGCCGTCGGGCGGGCGGCGCGGGAGGTCCATGTCATTGTGACGACCGGCGGGGCGAGCCGGGGCGAGGCGGACCATATCGTCTCCACCATCTCCGAACTCGGGGCGCTCCACGCCTGGCAGCTCGCCATCAAGCCCGGCCGGCCGCTCGCCTTCGGGCAGATCGGCGAGATGGTCTTCCTCGGCTTTCCCGGCAATCCGGTCGCGGTCTTCGTCTGCTTCCTGCTTTACGGGCGGCCGCTCCTGGCGGGGCTCCAGGGCGCGGCGTGGCAAGCGCCGCGCGGGTTCCTCGTTCCGGCGGGTTTCGAGATCGCGAAGAAGAAGCCGGACCGGCGCGAATTCCTGCGCGGCTGGGTGGAGGAGACGGCGGACGGCCCCGTCGCGCGCAAGTTCCCGCGCGACGGCTCGGGTCTCATCTCCGGCCTGCGCGCCGCCGACGGCCTCATAGAGCTGCCGGAGGAAGTGACCCGCATCGCCCCCGGCGATCCGGTCCGCTACCTGCCCTTCACCGCCTTCGGCCTGATGCCGCGCTAGATGTCCGGCTTGCCGTCACGCCCTCATAGTGCGAACAGGCGGCCGAATTCGGGGCGCTTGTCGTCGATGCCGGCGAGCCTCAGGCAATGCCAGGCGAGCGCGTGGTTGGACGAGGTGACGGGCAGGCCGATCTCCTCCTCGATGGCGTGGGCGGCGTCCGCCAGCCTGACGCTCGTGCAGGAGACGAAGACTGCGTCGATATCGGCCTTCGCGGCCAGCCGGCCGACGGCGGAACGGATGGAGCCCGGCGTGATGCGCGCGACCACCCGGTCGTCGTCCTCGTTGAACGAGCCGAAGACCGGCACCTCCACGCCGCGCGCGCGGATATAGTCGGCGACGATCCGGTTGACGTCCTCGCTATAGGGCGTGAGGACCCCGACGCGGCGCGCGCCGAACGCATCGAACGCGGCGCGGGCCGCGGTGATCGGCGTGGTGCACTTCGCCGTTGGCCGCGCGGCGTTGATCAGCTCGAAGACCCGCTCCTCGCCGATGGCCATGGAGGCCGCCGTGCAGCCATAGGCGACCACGTCGAGCGTGTCGGAGGGCAGGATGAGGTCGGCCGCCTCGGTCAGCCTGGGCTCCATGGCGCGCAGGGTTTCCGGGGTGATGTGCGGCTCGTTGCGGATGCGGCTGTGATAGAAGGCCACGCCCGGCACATCCATGAGGCGGCGGAACTCGTGCTCCAGCGTGTAGTCGGTCGCCAGCACGACGATGCCGATGGCCGCGCGCTCGGCAATGCCGCCATCGGTCTCGAATGGCAGGTGCCGCTCCATGATCGTCCCGTCCGCCTCGCGCGGTGCCGTCACTGCGATGTCGGTCATCCCGGTCCTCCCTGTTCAGCGGGCCGGCGAGGTCGAGCGCCGGAAGCCGTATATCTGGCCGTGGGAACGGCAACGGCCCGGCCCCGTACAGCCATGGCTCGCCGTCCATCCCACAAGGGTTCCGACCGGCATTGTACCAGAGATTGCGGCGGCGGGCGCGGTCCGGACCGCGCCCCGGATGCCGATGGGACCTGTATTGCCGCGCTTTCGAACCGGAAAAGCGGTGTCCACTTTTCCTGAAAGCGCAGCTAGAGCACGACCACCTTGGTGCCGACGCCGACGCGGCCATAGAGGTCGATGACCTCCTCGTTCAGCATGCGGATGCAGCCGCTCGAGACGGCACGGCCGATGGACCATGTCTCGTTGGTGCCGTGAATGCGGTAGAGCGTGTCGCGGCCACCGTCATAGAGGTAGAGCGCGCGGGCGCCGAGCGGGTTCCTCGGGCCGCCTGGCATGCCGTTGGCATATTTGGACAGCCGGGGGTCGCGTGCGATCATCTCCGCAGGCGGCGTCCAGCGCGGCCACTTGGCCTTGCGGCCGACCTTGGCCGACCCGGACCAGGAGAAGCCGCTGCGGCCCACGCCCACGCCATAGGCAATGGCCTTGCCGCCCTCCATCACATAGAACAGCTTGCGCGCGTCGGTATCGACGATGATGGTGCCGGGCTTTTCGCTGGTGCGATAGGGGACGATCTTCTTGCCGGAATAGGAGGAGGCGAATCCGCTCCCGCCCGATGGCGGCTCGGCCGTGAAATTGTACCGCACCGAGCGATCCTGCGCCTGGGCGCCAAGAAGGGGCAGGGCCACGAGCACGGCACTGCAGAACACGATCATCCAGCGTATCATTCCTCAGTCCTCATCAAGTTCGTCCGGACGGGGGACGGGAAGCACGGCCTGTCGATAGACCATGATTCGGCAGCGGGCGCAGGAACGCGCGACGCTTGGCCGGCTGCCTGGAAACGGCACAATTCTGGCAAGATCGCCCCGCAAACCCCCACCCTGCACACAGACCCTCTATTTCCGTTGCCACATTCCGTCGCAGGGCACAAGTCCGTGCTGCTCACAGAGATGTGAGCGGACCGGAACGGAAAACGGGCGCCTCCCGGGAGGGAGACGCCCGCCACGTCTGTCCGGACGGTCCTTGTGCGAGGGCTTCAGGCGCTCTTGCGGCCGCCCTGGCGGTTGGAGACCAGATTGTCCACCACCGAGGGGTCGGCGAGCGTGGAGGTGTCGCCCAGATTGCTGAAATCGTCCTCCGCGATCTTGCGCAGGATGCGGCGCATGATCTTGCCCGAGCGTGTCTTGGGCAGGCCCGGCGCATACTGGATGACGTCGGGCGAGGCGATCGGCCCGATCTCCTTGCGCACCCACTGCCGGAGTTCCTGGGTGAGCGCCTCGTCGGGCTCCTCGCCGGCCATCAGCGTGACATAGCAGTAGATGCCCTGGCCCTTGAGGTCGTGCGGGAAGCCGACCACGGCGGCCTCCGACACCCTGGGATGGGCGACGAGGGCGCTCTCCACCTCCGCGGTGCCCATGCGGTGGCCGGAGACGTTGATCACATCGTCCACCCGGCCCGTGATCCAGTAATAGCCGTCGGCGTCGCGCCGGCAGCCGTCGCCGGTGAAGTAGGTGCCGAGATAGGTGGAGAAATAGGTCTGCACGAAGCGGTCGTGATCGCCATAGACGGTACGCATCTGGCCGGGCCAGGAATCGAGCATCACCAGGTTGCCCTGGCCCTCGCCCTCGATCTCGTTGCCCTCATTGTCGACGAGCGCCGGCTGGACGCCGAAGAAGGGCAATGTCGCCGAGCCGGGCTTCTGGTCGATGGCGCCGGGCAGCGGCGAGATGAGGATGCCGCCCGTCTCCGTCTGCCACCATGTGTCCACGATCGGGGACCGTTCCTCGCCGACCACATGGTAGTACCACTCCCAGGCTTCCGGGTTGATCGGCTCGCCGACCGTGCCGAGCAGCGTCAGCGAGGAGCGGTCGGTCTTCTTCACATAGTCGTCGCCCGCGCCCATCAGCGCGCGGATGGCGGTCGGCGCGGTGTAGAAGATGTTCACCTTGTGCTTGTCGACGACCTGCCAGAAGCGCGACGCGTCCGGGTAGTTCGGCACGCCCTCGAAGATGAGCGTTGTCGCCCCGTTGGCGAGCGGACCGTAGACGATGTAGCTGTGGCCGGTCACCCAGCCGACATCCGCCGTGCACCAGTAGATGTCGTCCTCGTGATAGTCGAAGACGTACTGGTGGGTCATGGAGGTGTAGACGAGATAGCCGCCGGAGGTGTGCAGCACGCCCTTCGGCTTGCCGGTCGAGCCGGAGGTGTAGAGGATGAAGAGCGGGTCCTCCGCGTTCATCTCCTCCGGCGGGCAGTCGTCGGAGACCTTCTCCGTCTCCTCGTGCAGCCACAGGTCGCGCGACGGGTCCCAGGGCACGTCGTTGCCGGTGCGCCTGACGACGAGGACCTTCTCGCCCCCGGCGCACTTCTTCAGCGCCTCGTCGGTATTGGCCTTGAGCGGAATGGTGCGGCCGCCGCGAACGCCCTCGTCCGCCGTGACGACGAATTTCGAGTCGCAGTCCTGGATGCGCCCGGCGAGCGAATCGGGCGAGAAGCCGCCGAACACCACCGAATGGACCGCGCCGATGCGCGCGCAGGCGAGCATGGCATAGGCCGCCTCCGGGACCATCGGCATGTAGATGGTCACCCGGTCGCCCTTCTTCACGCCGTTGGCCTTGAGCACATTGGCGAAGCGGCAGACTTGCGCATGGAGCTCGCGATAGGTGATGTGCTTGTGGTCGTCCGGGTCGTCGCCCTCCCAGATGATCGCGACCTTGTCGCCGCGCGTTTCCAGATGCCGGTCGACGCAGTTGGCGCACACATTGAGCGTGCCGTCCTCGAACCACTTTATGGAGACGTTGTGCGGATCGTAGGAGGTGTTCTTCACCCTGGTGAAGGGCTTGATCCAGTCGATCCGCTTGCCGTGCTCGCCCCAGAAGCCGTCCGGGTCCTCGACGGAGGCCCTGTACATCTCGTCATACTGGGCGCGGTCGACGAAGGCCTGCCTCTTCCAGGCCTCCGTCACGGGGTAAAGCTTCTCGTCGGACATGGCTCGCGACTCCTCCCGGTAGTCCCTGTTCGTTGGATCGGTTTTCTCACCGCTCATTATGAGGATGCAAGGGGTGGGCGGCAACGGGGCCGGCCTTGAGACTTTTGTCGCGGGGGCGTGCGGGGCGCGCGGCGGTCAGTCCGGCCCGGCCGATGCGGCCTCAGACAGGCGCCAGACGCGGGTTCGCTTGACATCGGTGTCCTCCAGCTCGCGGCACCCGGCGATCCGGTATTCGGCGACGGCGTCGAGGCGTTCCCGCGGCAAATAGCTGCGCCCCGGATCGCCGATCAGGGCGGGGCGTGCGCGGGCGGCATGGCCGTCGAGCCAGCGCAGGACGCGGCGGGCGAGCGGAGCCTCGTAGAACAGATCGCCGACGAGCGCGACGTCGAAGGGCGCGTCGCCGTCCGGCGGCTCGCTCAGCCAGTCGCGCGAGGATGCCGTCACGCTGACGCCATTGGCCCTGGCATTCAGCCGGATCGCGACGCGGGCGAAGGGGTCGATATCGGCGGCGATGGCGACCGTCGCGCCGGCCTTCGCCGCGGCGATGGCGACGAGGCCGGAGCCTGCGCCCAGATCGAGCACGCGCCGGCCCCGCACGGTCTCGGGCGTGTCGAGCACATAGCGCGCGAGCGCCTGTCCGCCGGCCCAGGCGAAGGCCCAGAAGGGCGGCGGCAGGCCGATCTCGCCGAGCTCCTCCTCCGTCTTGCCCCACAGGGGCAGCGCCTCGTGGGCGAGGTGGAGGGAGATCTCCGGGGCATGGGAGACGGGTTGCAGGCGCGTATTGGCCGCCACGAACCCTTCCAGCTCGCAGGCGCGGCGCCAGTGAAGCGGGTAGTGCCTGTCGGCGGCGGCATCGGCGGACATCGGGCGTTCCGGGGCGAAGGGGTGCGGGTCAGTCGATCTCGTCTGGAAAATGCGTCATCACCGAGCGGATCGGATTGGGCGCGGCCTGGCCGAGCCCGCAGATGGACGCGTCCATCATGGCGCGGGACAGCTCCTCCAGCAATGCGACATCCCATTCCGGCGTCTGCATGAGCGCCACCGCCTTCTCGCAGCCGACCCGGCAGGGCGTGCACTGGCCGCAGGATTCGTCCCTGAAGAACTTCAGCAGGTTCACCGCCACCGTCTTCATGTCGTCCCTGTCGGACAGGACGACGACGGCATGGCTGCCGACGAAGCTGTCGAACTTCTCCAGCGCCCCGAAATCGAGCGGCAGATCGCCCATGGAGGCCGGCAGGATGCCGCCCGACGCGCCGCCGGGCAGATAGGCCTTGAAGGTGTGGCCGTCGGCCATGCCGCCGCAATGCTCCTCGATCAGCTCGCGCACGCTGATGCCGGCGGGGGCGAGCTTCACGCCGGGCTCCTTCACACGGCCGGAGACGGAATAGGAGCGCAGGCCCTTCGCCTCGCCCCTGCCCTGGCCCGCGAACCAGTCGGCCCCGTTCTCCAGTATGGCCGGGATCCAGTAGACCGTCTCCACATTGTGGACCAGCGTCGGCCGGTCGAAGAGGCCGATCTGGGCGACATAGGGCGGGCGGTGGCGGGGCAGGCCGCGCTTGCCCTCGATCGATTCGATCATCGCCGATTCCTCGCCGCATATATAGGCGCCCGCGCCGCGCCGCAGGCGGATATAGCCGGGCTCGGCGAGGCGCTGCGCCTCGAGCCGCGCGATCTCGTCCAGGAGGATGCGCCGGACGGCGGGATACTCGTCGCGCAGATAGATATAGGCGGCCTTGGCCTCCACGCCCCAGGCGGCGATCAGCATGCCCTCGAGGAACCGGTGCGGGCTCGTCTCCAGATAATGGCGGTCCTTGAAGGTGCCGGGCTCGCCCTCGTCGGCATTGATGCACAGATAGCGCGGCCCCGCCTCGGCGCGCACGAACTGCCATTTGCGCCCCGAGGGAAAGCCCGCGCCGCCGAGCCCGCGCAGGCCGGCGTCGAGCAGCGTGTCGGCGACGTCGTCGGGCGTCCAGCGGCCGGCCCGGCAGGCCTCGAGCATCCCGTAGCCGCCCTCGGCCCGGTAGGCCTTGTAGTCCTGATAGTCGGGGATGGCGGGCGTGACGTCGCGCGCCGCGGCCATGTCCAGCAGGCCGTCCGCGGTGACCGCGTCGACATAGTTGCCGCCGACCGCCGCGGCGGGCGCGCACTGGCAGCGGCCCATGCAGGGCGCGTGGACGACGCGCACATCCTCCGGCGCGCGGTCCTTGAGCTCCGCGATGAGCGCGTCCGCCCCGGCGAGGGCGCAGGACAGGCTGTCGCAGACGCGGATCGTGACGGGCGCCGGCGGGGTCTCGCCCTCCTTCACCACGTCGAAATGGTGATAGAAGGTCGCGACCTCGAAGACCTCCGCCTGCGGCAGGCGCATCTCGTGGGCGAGCGCGGCCAGGTTTGCGGCGGAGATATGGCCTGCCGTGTCCTGGATCAGGTGGAGGTGCTCGATCAGCAGATCGCGGTCGCGCGGCCGGTCGCCGAGCAGCGCGCGGATACGGTCCAGCGCGTCCGGGTCGAGCTGGCGGCCCTTCGGAAACGGTCGGCCCTTGCGCCGTCCGAACTGGCGGCCGGGGCGAATCGGTTCGGCGGGCTGGCGGTCGGCGTGGGTCATGGCAAATCCCGGATCGTTTCCTGCCTGTTGTCGATGGGGCACCTCGCGGGCCGGGGCGGGCCCGTCCCGTTTGGTGCGCCCCACATGGTCGGCAAAGAGGCTTTCTCTGGCCTTCTGCCTGCGGCATGTTACAGGACAGAATCGTCCCTTGGAGTCTTTCTAAGTCAACCGGCGCCGGAGCGAAATCGCAGGCGCTGCGAAAAACCGGGCGGGCCGGGACGGCCGCAGGCAATGGAGACTGCCCGATATGGCGAGCGATGAGCATATCCTCGATGTCAGGGGGCTTCTGTGCCCGCTGCCCGTGCTCAAGGCGCGCAAGCGGCTCGGGGGGCTGCCGCCGGGTGCCGTCCTGCGCGTCGAGGCGACCGACCCCGCCTCGGTGATCGACGTCCCGCATTTCTGCAGCGAGAGCGGGCACGAGCTCCTCGACCAGTCGGAGGAGGACGGGGTCTTCACCTTCCGGATCCGGCGGTCGTGACGAGACCGCCCGTTCCGGGGCTCAGGCGGCGAAGTCGCGTGCGGCGGCCGCATCGTCAAACCCCGGGACCACGCCCCTAGCGCCCGCCGCCGGGCCTCAATGACAGGGTCATGTCGCGGAAGGCGGCGCCGCCGTCGGTGAGGCGGTCGGTGAAGGCCTCCAGCAGGCCCTCTATCTGGCTCTTCTCCACATCGCGGGTGATGCAGACGAGCCGGGTCAGGCGCTCGCCGTCGCCGGGCCACTGGCCAAGCCGGACCGGCGGGTGGAAGACATGCTGGACGGCATGGATCACCACCGGCCGCTCCGGCTCCTCTTCCAGGAGCACGATGCCCTTGAGCCGGAGCAGGCCATTGCCGTGCTGCAGCCGCAGGAGCTCCATGAACAGCTCCAGGCTCGTCGCCTTGATCGGCTGGTCGGTCGTTATGCAGAAGGCGCGGATATGCTCGTCATGCCGGTTGGGATCGTGGTCATGGTCGTGCTCGTGGCCATGACCGTGGTCGTGACGGCCGTCGCCGTCATAGGCTTCCGCGGCGAGCCAGCGCACGACATCCGGGCTCTTCGCCTCCGGGTCGTAGAGGCCGGCATCGAAGAGGCGGGCGGCAACGGCCTCGCCCCGGGCGGCGTCGAGGATGGGGGCGGCCGGATTGAGCTCGCGCAGGCGGGCCTTCAGGACATCGAGCCCGTCTGGGCCGCCCTCGTCGAGGAGGTCCGTCTTGGTCAGCACCAGCCGGTCGGCCATGGCCGCCTGCTTGACCGCCTCGGCATGCGCGTCGAGCGTCGCCATGCCGTTTACCGCATCGACCACGGTCACCACGCTCGCAAGGCGATAGCGGTAGACGAGGTAATTGTGGTTCATGATGGTGTGGAGCACGGGCGCGGGGTCGGCGAGCCCGGTCGTCTCGATCACCACGCGGGAGAAGTGCCTGATCTCGCCGGCATCGCGCCGGGCGACGAGATCCTCCAGCGTGCGGATGAGATCGCCGCTGATGGTGCAGCACAGGCACCCGCTCGACATCTCCACGATGTCCTCGTTCGCCGTCTCCACCAGGAGATGGTCGATGCCGACCTCGCCGAACTCGTTGATGATGAGCGCGGTGTCGGCCATGCCCTCGTCGGCGACGAGGCGGTTGAGCAGCGTGGTCTTGCCCGCGCCGAGGAACCCGGTGAGGACCGAGAGCGGTATCGGCGTGCGGTCGGCGGGGCCGGGTCGGGCAGCAGGCATCGGGGTCGTCTCTCCAGTGGTCTTCGTGTCGTGGCGGGCGTCTCAGACGGCGCCCCTGGGAGCAAGCTGCGTCCCATTGGATGCAGACAGCTTGCTCGAATACGTCAAGAGCGATCGACTTTTCTACACTCAGATATCCCCCTGAGTGCAGGTTGATCCGGCGGTGACGCGCGCCTTGCCCGGCTGCCGGATGCGCCCGGCGATCACGATGGCGGCGATCACCAGCCCGCCCCCGACATATTGGTTCGCGGTCAGGGCTTCGCCAAGGATTACGGCAGCCGCGAGCGTGGAGACAACAGGCTCCAGGTTGAAAAAGGGCGCGACGGAGGAAGCCTGCGCATGGCGAAGCGAGCGCATGAGGCTGAAATAGGCGCAGACATAGGCCACGCCGACCACGAGAAGGGCCAGATGGCCGGCGGAGGGGGTGGGACCCGGGCCGGCTAGCCCGAAGGTGCCACCATTCAGCCAGAGCGCGGCGGCGAGCATGACCGGCGCCACCAGCATGTGCACCCAGAAGGCGAAGACGGTCTCGGGGATGGTGCGGGCCAGCGAACGGCCGGAGAAGGATTGCGCCACCGCCGCGATGCTCGCCAGCATGGCCAGCGCGATGCCGCGCCAGTCGAGATCGCCGAAGGACGGGCCGATGGCGAGCGCGAGGCCGGAAAAGGCGAGAAGGCTCACCGCGATGCGTGCGATCCCGACACGGTGGCCCTCCATGAGTGGCGCCACGAGCAGGATGATGACGGGGAAGGTGAAGAAGATGATCGCCGCGAGCCCCACCGGAATGAACTGGACGGCGGACAGATAGCCGGCCGACAGGCAGCCGCTCGCCAGGGCGAGCACGGCGATATTGGGCCGCAGCGCGCGCGGAACCCTCATGGGCAGGGCGAGCGCGAAGGAGACCGCGCCGAAGGCGGCCAGCGCCGTCGCCGACCGGAACAGCACGGAGGTGATGGCCGGGATGCCATGCTCGAACGCCATGCGGGCGAAGGGGGTGTTCACGCCGAAGAAAACCGCCGCGAGAAGGGCGAAGACGACACCGCGACCGAAACGCTCGTCCATCCGGCACTCCCTTCCCGGGCGGCTCGGGGACCGAGCGGTCCGGCCCGTTCAGCGCCCGCTCGGGCTCGTCGTCTCTATGGTCTGGCCGCCGCCGCCCTCGCCCGACGGCGCGATCACGACCGTCTGCTCGGTACCGCCGTCGGCATCGGCGATCTGTGCCAGCCCGTCGGGCGAGATCACGTCGCAATAGGCGCCATACTGCCCAAGCGTGTCGCACAGGGTGCGGCTCTGTTCGGCGTCGAGATGGTCGACGAGCGCCAGATAGTCGCCCGTCTGGGGCAGGCGCGTGACGACGCTGCGCCCGCCATAGAAGACATAGCGCGTCGCGGTGAGCTGGCGGGCGAGCAGCCCGGTCACCTCGTCGAGCGAGGAATCGCGCCCGAGAACCGCCGCCCATCCCTTGAGATGCTTGGCCGGCGTCGGCTGGAGGGTGGCCTCGCGCTTGCACACATCGACGGCCATGTCCTCCGGCGCCCTGGCCGACAGGCCGTCGCCGGCGATCTGCCGGATGGTCTGCCCGCTGCCGCCCGGATTGGCGAAGCCGCGCTCCAGAAGCGCCTCGGCGCGCTCGTTGCGGTCCTTGCCGCTGTCGGCGCCGAGCACCACGGCGACGAGCCGGCGGCCATTGCGGGTCGCGGAAGCCACCAGATTGTAGCCGGAATTGCAGATGAAGCCGGTCTTCATGCCGTCGGCGCCCTTCATCTCGCGCAGGAGGCCGTTGCGGTTGCGGTAGTGCTTCTCGCCGATCTTGAGATAGGGCTCCGCGAAATAATGGAGCTGGTCCGGGAAGGTGCGGATGATCGCCCGGGTGAGGATGGCGAGGTCGCGGGCGGTCGTGACCTGGCGGACATCGGGCAGCCCGTGGGGATTGGCGTAATAGGTCCCGGTCATGCCGAGCTTGCGGGCGGCGGCGTTCATCAGCGCCACGAAGCGGGCCTCCGACCCGCCGACCGTTTCGGCCAGCGCCATGGCGATGTCGTTGGCGGAGCGCACGAGCAGCGCCGTGAGCGCGAAGTCGAGGCTCACCGCGCCGCCGACCGGAATGCCGATCTTGCTCGGCGGCTCGGCATGGGCGCGTTCGGAGATGACGATCCGCGCATCCTTGTCGAGGATCCCCTGCTCGATGGCGGCGAAGGTCAGATAGGCGGTCATGAGCTTCGTCAGCGAGGCGGGGTACCACGGCGCGGTGGCGTCCTCCGCCTCCAGCACGCGCCCGTCGGCGGCGTCGAAGACGAGGCTCGGGCCGGCTTCCGCCCGGGGTGCGGCCAGGACCGCAAGGCCCACGATTGCAAGAAGGGCGAGAAGCCTTCGCGGATGCACGGTTGACCCCTTGGCTGACAGATCCATGAGACCGCCGCGAGGACAGCTCCCATGGCGGCGCGCTTCATCTAGGTATCACCGGGTGTCGTGCGGGATCAACTCCGCAAGTGGTCGGTGGCTGTGGAGAGGACGGGCCCGGCCCGGCCGGGACACGGGCCCGGTTCGGCTCATTGTGCGCTGGCTGCCGGTTCCGCCTGGCCCGACAGGCTGTGGCGGCTCGCGAAGCCGTCGAGGAAGGCGGCGAGGTTGGCGCCGAGATCGTCGCACAGATAGCCGCCCTCCTGGACGATCGCGGTCGGCAGGCCGAGCCCGGCGATGCGTTCCGCGATCCGCGAGAAGCCCGGCGTTGTGACGCTCAGCCCCCCGAAGGGATCGCCCTCGAAGGCGTCGAGCCCCAGCGCCACCACCAGCGCGCCCGGCGCGAAGGAGCGGATGCGGGCGAGCGCCTTGTCGAGGGCGGCCAGATAGTCCTCGTCGCCGGAGCGGCGCGGCAGGGGCAGGTTGTAGTTGTAGCCGAGCCCCCGGCCCTCGCCGCGCTCGTCGGCATGGCCCCAGAAGAAGGGATAGAAGCGCACGGGATCGGCGTGGATCGACACGGTGAGGATGTCGTCGCGGCGGTAGAACAGCCCTTGCGTGCCGTTGCCGTGATGGAGATCGACATCGAGGATCGCGACGCGGTCATGGGCGGCGCGCAATATCTGCGCGGCGACGCCGGAATTGTTCACGAAGCAGAAGCCGCCCGCCATGTCGGCATAGGCGTGATGGCCGGGCGGGCGCGACAGGCCGTAGACCGCCGCCTCGCCGTCGAGCACCAGGCGCGCGGCATGGGCGGCGGTGTTGGCGCTCCAGCGGATCGACTCCCAGCTGTCCGGCCCGATGGGGCAGGCGGTATCGGCCATGTGGTAGCCGGCCTGGCCCACGGCGGAGGCCGGATAGGCGCCGTCGCGCCGGTCGGGATGGATGTTCGGCACGACCTCCGCGGAGGCGTCCGGAATGCGCTGCCAGCGCGGATAGATGTGCTCCAGGAACTGGAGATATTCGGGCGTGTGAACGGCGGCGAGGGGGGCGAGGCCCGCATCCGGCGGCGCGACCTCCTCAAGCCCCATGTCGCGCGCCGCGCCGAGCAGGCGGTCGACGCGCTCGGGCACTTCCGGGTTGGGCTGTTGCGCGCCGCTCACCAGGAAGGTGTTCGGATAATGGCGCTTCTGGATGTCCTTGTAGATGACCTTCATTGGCTTCCCGGTTCACGTCGTGATCGATCGATGCGGATCCTCAAAACGCCACCCGGTCACAGCCCTTGAGCGCCAGCATGGCGCGGGCCTCCGCCGGGGTCGCGATGTCGAGGGAGAGGTCTTGCGCGATGCGCCGGATCTTCCCGACCTGCTCGGCATTGGAGCGGGCGAGCGTTCCGCGCGAGATATAGAGGCTGTCCTCCAGCCCCACGCGCACATTGCCGCCGAGCGCGAGCGCTGTCGAGGCGAGTGTCATCTGGTGGCGTCCGGCGCCGAGCACGGAGAAGGCGTAAGCCGAGCCGAACAGCCGGTCGGCGGTGCGCTTCATGAACACCAGATTGTCGGCGTCCGCGCCCGCCCCGCCGAGCACGCCGAGGACGAACTGGATGAAGAGCGGCGGCTCCACGAGGCCGCGGTCCAGCATATGGGCGAGATTGTAGAGATGGCCGAGATCGTAGCACTCGAACTCGAAGCGGGCGCCGCGCTCGCGGCCGAGCTTCAGGAGTATTTCCTCGATGTCCTTGAAGGTGTTCTTGAAGACGAAGTCGCGCGAGGCCTCCAGATAGTCCGGCTCCCAGGCGTGCCTCCAGTCGCGGGGACGGTCGAGGGCGGGGAACAGGCCGAAATTCATCGAGCCCATATTGAGCGAGCACATTTCCGGCTCCGCCCTGATCGCGCCGGCGATGCGCTCGTCCACCGTCATCGCCGCCGAGCCGCCGGTGGTGATGTTCACCACCGCGTCGGTCGCCTGCTTGATGCGCGGCAGGAAGGCCATGAAGATATCGGGGTCGGGCGAGGGCCGGCCGTCCTTCGGGTCGCGGGCGTGGAGATGCAGGATCGCCGCGCCCGCCTCAGCCGCCGCGATGGCCTGTTCGGCGATCTCGTCGGGCGTCACGGGCAGGTGCGGGCTCATGGAGGGGGTGTGGATCGAGCCGGTGACGGCGCAGGTGATGATGATCTTGGACATGTCGGTCCCCGTCCTCAGCCATTGCCCCTGGGCAGGTTTGCGGCCTCGGCGAATTCGTCGAGGCTCGCGGTGAGCATGTCCATGATCTCGCCGACCTGCGCGGCGGTGGCGATCATGGGCGGGCAGACCATGAAATGGTCGCCCTTGCGGCCGCCGCGCGTGCGCCGCGAGTAGATGATGAGGCCCTTGCCATAGGCGATCTCCACAAGCCGGTTATGGGCGTCGTGTCCGACCGGCAGCGGCTCCATCGTGTCGCGGTCGGCGACCAGCTCGAAGGCGAGCATCAGCCCCTTGCCGCGAACGTCGCCGATGAAGGGATAGCGCGCCATGAGCCCCTTGAGCTCCGCCTCGAGCAGGCCGCCGATGCGCTCCGCATTGCCCATGAGGTCGTTGTCGAGAACCTCGCCGAGCACCGCGAGCCCCGCCGCGCAGGCGAGCGGATTGCCGGCATAGGTGTGGCCGTGGACGAAGCCGCCGGCATCGAGCACCGGCTCGACGAGGCGGCGGTCGGCGACCATGGCGCCAAGCGGCACGTAGCCCGCCGCGAAGCCCTTGGACAGCGTCACGATGTCGGGCCTTACCCTCCAGTGCTCCGACGCCAGGAAGCGGCCGGTGCGGCCCGCCCCGCTCATGACCTCGTCATGGATGAGGAGGATGCCGTAGCGGTCGCAGATCTCGCGGATGCGGGCATAGTAGCTGTCGGGCGCGACGAGCGCCCCGGTCGAGGCGCCGCCGACCGGCTCCATGATGAAGGCGAGCACGGTTTCCGGCCCCTGCCGCTCGATCTCGGCGGCCAGCATGTCGGCATAGCGCAGACCCCGCTCTTCGGGTGTGAGGCCGTCGCGGTCGAGATAGCAGGTCGGCGCGGGGATCTTCGGCATGTCGCGCAGCATGGGCGCGAAGGGCGCGCTCATCAGCGCCATGCCGGTGACGGCGAGCGCGCCGAGCGTGCCGCCGTGATAGGAGGGGTAGCGCGAGACGACCTTCCAGCGCTGGCCCTGGCCGGTGGCCACGGCATATTGCCGGGCGAGCTTCAGCGCGCTCTCCACCGCCTCCGATCCGCCGGAGACGAAGAACACCTTGTCGAGGCCCTCTGGCATGAGCTCTGCCGTCGCCGTGGCGAGGCGTTCGGCCGGCTCGTTCTCGAAATGGAGGCGATAGGCGAAGGTCGCCTTCTCCATCTGCCGGCGCATGGCCCCGAGCACGCGGGGATTGGAGTGGCCGATATTGGCGACCATGGCACCGGACGACCCGTCGAGATAGCGCTTGCCGTCGCGGTCCCAGATATAGATGCCCTCCGCCCGGTCGACGGGCGGGCGGCGCTTGCGGGTCTGGTAGAACAGGTGGCTTTCGCCGTCCGGGCCGCGGGCGCCGGAGAACGCATGCTGTGTGGTCATTGACGACTCGCTACTGACTGGCGGGAAGCAGGACGCAGTCCTTTGCGCGGATATGCACCGAGACCGGCGCGCCCTCCGCGAAGGGATGATCCTCGATATTGTTGATCGCCTGGAGCTGGCGACCGTTCACGGTGACGAAATAGCGCGCCGCCTGGCCCTGATAGTCGACCGTGTCGACGGTGCCGGACAGGCGCGCACCGTCGGGGTCCGCCGCCTCCCCGGGCGGGGCGAGGCGCAGCTTCTCCGCCCTGATGACGAGGTGGAGCGCATGCGCGCCGTCGACGCCCGTAGCGCGGGTCTCCAGCACCGGGACGGCTCCCAGATCCTCCGCATCCACCGTGATCACGCCGTTCTCCCGGGCGCTCACCCGGGCCGGCACGAGGTTGGAGTTGCCGAGGAAGCGGGCGACGAACTCGGACGCCGGGCTGTTATAGACCTCCTCCGGCGCGCCGACCTGCTCCACGCGGCCCTCGCTCATCACCACGATGCGGTCGGACATGGCGAGCGCCTCCGACTGGTCGTGGGTGACGAAGATGGTGGTGATGCCGAGCCTGTCCTGGATACGCTTGAGCTCCACGCGCATGTCCTCGCGCAAGTTGGCGTCCAGCGCCGACAGCGGCTCGTCGAGGAGCAGCACGTCGGGCTGGATGACGATGGCGCGGGCGAGCGCGATCCTCTGCTGCTGGCCGCCGGACAGCTCGTGGGGATAGCGGTCGGCCAGCTGGGGCAGCTGGACGAGATCGAGCGCCGCCCCCACCCGTTCGGCGATCTCCGCCTTGGCGACATTGCGGTATTTGAGCCCGAAGGCGATATTGTCGAAGATCCGCTTGTGCGGGAAGAGCGCGTAGTTCTGGAAGACGAGCCCCAGATTGCGCTTGTGGATCGGCATGTCGTTGACCCGCCGGTCCTTCACCAGGATGTCGCCCTCGGTGGTGCCGAGGAGGCCTGCGATCATGCGCAAGGTGGTGGTCTTGCCGCAGCCCGACGGCCCGAGGAAGGTCACGAAGGAGCCCTCCTCGATGGCGAGGTCCATGGCATGCACGGCGGTGAAGTCGCCGAAGCGCTTGACCACCCCCTTCAGCTCGACGGCGTTCTGTGTCCCGCTCATCGGTTTCGACCCCTGTCCTTCCTGCACCTCTCACGCCCCCTCACCCGGCGCCTTGCGGCGCCACCCTCTCCCGCGAGGGGAGAGGGTTCTCCTGTCGACCCGCTTTCCTTCCCCTCTCCCCTCGCGGGAGAGGGGGGGGGACCCATCGCATTCAGGCGATGGGAGGGTGAGGGGGATCGAGCCGCGCGACGCGGGCACCGCGCCCCTTCGCTCAGTACCCCTTGGCCACCCGGCCATACTGCTTCGACCACTCCGCCTCGTGGCTGTTCCAGTAGCCGGGATCGAAGAAATTGAGCTCCTTCAGCGTGCCGGTCGGGTCGAAGGCCGGCAGGGACGCGACCTCCTCGCCGAGGTCCACCTTCTTCGGGTTGAGCGCCGGCGGGTATTTCTGGCCCTCCGCCACGGCGATGGCGACCTCCGGCTCGAGCATGAAGTTCAGGAGCTCCTCGCAGGCCGCCATCGGGCTGCCCTTGAGCACGAACAGGCATTCCTGCCAGGCCAGACCGCCGGGCGGGTCGAGATAGCCGATGTCGTGGCCCTGGTCCTGAAGCGCGCGCACGCGGCCCGACCACGCCTCGGTGACGTAGATCTCCTCCTCCGCGAGCAGGCTCATGAGCTCCGCGCCGGAGCTCCAGTATTTGAGCACGAGATCGCGATTGGTGCGGATCGCCTCCCACACGGCGTCCATGTCCTCGATCTTGTTGGGATCCTGGTCGGTCTGGAGCGCGCCGTACCAGACGCGCGTCTTCCACTCGCCCCAGCCGCCGATCTTGCCCTTGTACTTCTCGTCGATGAGGATCTTGGCGCCCTTCTCCTTCATCTCGTCGTCGGAGATGTGCTTGCGGTTATAGGCGATCCCCGTGGTGCCGTAATCGTAGGGCACCGCCGACAGCTTGCCGTCGCTGGTCTTGGCGAGCACGTCGACCAGCGCGGGAATGACGTTGGCGAGATTGGGAATGTTGTCGCGGTTGAGCGAGGAGCCGAGATCGAGGTTCCAGTAGCGCACATAATCGAAGACGCCGGACAGGTGGGCGATGTTGTATTCGCCCGGCTGGCCCGCCTTGACGCGCGCGAGATATTCGTCGGCGCCGCCGAAGGTGCCGTCGACGACCTTGATGCCGGTCTTCTCGGTATAGGGCTCGAAGGCATATTCGCGGAACGCCTCGGAGACCACCCCGCCCCAGCCGTCGAAGCGGACCTCCGACGGCGTGGCCGCGAGCGCCCGGCGGGTGAACGGTCCGCCCGCGACGCCGGCGGCGAGGCCCGCCGCGCCGAGGAGCGCGAGGAAGCCGCGCCGGTCGATATCGCCGTTGCGATAGCGCTCGAGCAATCGTTGATAGCGTGTCGTGTCGTCCATTGTCTCAACCTCCCTTGAGCGTGGATCGATATGCAAAACAGTCATCCGCCCCGGTTCGCCGCCATGCGCCGGGCGATGGCGGCGCCGAAGAGCGGCAGGCAGACGGTGAGCGCGATCATCACCGTGCCGAGCGCGTTGATCTCCGGGCTGATGGAGTTGCGCAGCATGGCGAAGATCTGGGTCGGCACCGTCTCCACCCCGCCGGGCTTCCAGAACAGCGTGCCGGTGATGTCGTCGAACGAGATGGTGAAGGCGAACAGCATGCCGGCGAAGACGGCGGGGATGAGCAGCGGCAGCGTCACCTCGAAGAAGGTCTGTATCGGCCCCGCGCCAAGGCTCATCGCCGCCTCCTCGTAGTCGCGCCGGATCGAGACGAGGCGCGCCTGCACGACGAGCAGCACGAAGGGCAGGGTGAAGATCACATGGCCGAGCAGCAGGAGCGGGAAGCTCTTCGGCATCTCCAGCCAGCGCAGGAACAGCAGGAGCGCCACCGCGAGCACGACCTCCGGCACCAGGATCGGCGCGATCAGGGCCGTCGAGATCAGCGTCTTGCCGGGGAAGTCGTAGCGCACCAGCGCCAGGCTCGCGAGCACGCCGAGCGTGGTGGAGATCAGCGCGGTCAGCGCGCCGAGCAGCAGCGAGACACGGAAGGCGCGCACGATGGCGTCGTTGTCCCACAGCGCCACGAACCAGCGGAAACTCAGTCCTTCCATCGGGAAGGAGCCGAACTGCGCGGAGTTGAAGGAGAGCAGCACGACCACCGCGACCGGCAGGAACATGAAGAGATAGACCAGCACGGTGTAGGCGCGGATGAGAGACCAGCCCTTCAGCATGACGACCGCCCCCTCACCCGAAGCTCTTGGCGATCTGGCCGATGCCGACGAAGCGGTTGTAGACCGCGACCACCGCACCGAGCACCACCAGCAGCACCAGCGACAGGACCGAGCCGAGCGGCCAGTTGAGCTGGGTGACGATGGCCTCGAAGACCAGATTGGCGAACATCGCGTCCCGGGGGCCCCCGAGCACGATGGGCGTGATGTAGGTGCCGGCCGCGAGCACGAAGCAGAGCAGGCTGCCCGCCGCCAGGCCTGGCAGCGAGAGCGGCAGCGTCACCTCGAGGAAGGACTGGAAGTCGGTCGCCCCCAGCGAGCGCGAGGCGTCGAGCAGGTTGCGGTCGATGCCCTCCAGGCTGACGAAGACATTGAGGATCATGAAGGGCAGCAGGAAATGCACCAGCCCCAGGATGACCGACGCCTCGTTATAGAGGAGCTGCAGGGGCTCGCCGACGATGCCGAGCGAGACCAGAAACGAGTTCAGCGCGCCGGAGACGCCGAGGATGTTGATCCACGACATGGTGCGGATGATGTAGCTGATCCAGAAGGGCAGCATGAGCAGGATCAGCAGCAATGTGCGGTGCTTCATCCGCGTCATGGCGATGAAATAGGCCGGAACATAGCCCAGCAGCGCGCACAGCACCGTGGTGATGAAGGCGATCTTCAGCGTGAAGGCGAGGATATCGCGATAGAACGGGTCGGTCGCGACCTCGATCCAGTTGTCGAGATGGATGCCGCCGACATCCGCGCCCGTCGCCGTTCTCAGCCAGAACGAGTAGACGATGATGAAGCAGACGGGAATGACGAGCAGGAACGCGATCGCCGTCAGCGCCGGCGACATCAGCAACCACGGCCGGGCCGACCGTTCGCCCGTGTCCATGACCCTCGTGCCCTCCCTGTTCGGCACCGGCCGGCCTCTCCGTGCCGGCGGTCCTCTGACCCTCACATGCCTTAGCGGAAATGATGGCAGTGGACAGGGGCATTCCGCAAATAGATAATCTCTATGTTCGCAATAGATACAGGGAATGGCCATGCGCCCCGCCTTCGACCGCCGCACGGAACGGGTTGCCTGGGAGCTCGACTGGAACCTCCTGCGCACCTTCATGGTGATCGTTCAGGAGGGCGGGATCACGGCGGCCGCCAACCGGCTCCTGCTGAAGCAGCCGACCGTCTCCAACGCGTTGAGGCGGCTGGAGGAGAAGCTGTCCAAGCGCCTCATAGACCGCGGTCCGGGCCGGTTCCGCGTGACCGAGGCCGGCGCGCTGCTCTATCGCGAATGCATCGAGGTCTATGGCTCGGTGGCGCGCCTGTCGGTGCTCATGCGCGACGTCAAGGACGAGATCACCGGCCATGTCCGCATCGTGATGGCGAGCCATGTGGTCTGCCCGCTGTTCGACGAGGTGCTGGCCGATTTCCACGAACGCCACCCCCATGCGACCTACGAGATCGAGATCGCGACCAGCGCCGACGTCACCGCGCGGGTGCTCCAGAAGGAGGCCTCCTTCGGCGTCTGCCTGGTGCGCGACAAGCACCCCAAGCTCGATTATGCCCATCTGTTCCGCGAGTATTTCGGCTTCTTCTGCGGCCCGCGGCACCGGTTCTTCGGCCGGCGGGAACTGACGCTCGCGGACCTGCGGGGCGAGCCCTCCGTCTCCTTCCGCACCGATCAGCTCTCCGATGCGCTGAGGCCGGTGGCGCTGCTGCGTGCCAATGCCGCGATCGAGGACCGCGTGATCGGCGTCTCCTCCAATCTGGAGGAGGTCAGGCGCATGATCCTGGCCGGGCTCGGCATCGGGCCCCTGCCGGTCCATGTGGTCGACCGCGACGTCGCCGACGGCCTGCTCTGGCGGCTGCCGCCCTATGAGGATCCCCCGGCCATCGACATCCATGTGGTGAGCAACCCCCATGCCCACCTCAACCGCGCGGAGACGGAATTCCTCGACCTCCTGTCGGCGCGCATGGCGCAGACGCCGCTCGACCAGCGCAACTACGCGCGCTAGGGGACGGTCCTCAAGTGTCGCGGCACAGGATGAACTCTCCAGCCTGGCCGGTTTTTGCCTCCGTCATTCCCGCTTCCGCGGGAATGACGGTGATCGGGGCGGCCGGGTGGGGGAGAGGGCCGGGGCAGTCCGATCCACAGGACATACCGGGGGCGACAATTCGTCGGTCGGACGGCGGTGGGCTTTTCGGTTAGTCTCCGCTGCGAACGGGCAGGAACGCACGATCTAAGATCTGGAGACGCCGGAAATGACGGACGGGCACGACCCCTCCCGCAGGGGCAAGACGCTGACGCTGGTCGCGGTCAATGTGGTGCTGGCTGTGATGATCGGGCTGGTCTCCTACGCACCGACCCTCTATCAGCTCTTCTGCCAGGTCACCGGCTATGGCGGCACCACCCAGCGCACCGTTGCCCTGTCGGAGAAGGAGGCGACCGACACGCCGGTCACCGTGCGCTTCGACGCCAATATCGCGCCGGGGCTCGACTGGGAGTTCCGCCCCGAGCAGCGCGAGGTGAAGACTCGGATCGGCGAGCCGACACGCGCCTATTACTACGCGAAGAATCTGAGCGACCAGACCATTGTGGGCCGCGCGACCTTCAATGTGACGCCCGCCTGGGCGGGGCCGTATTTCTTCAAGGTGGAGTGCTTCTGCTTCACCGAGGAACGGCTCGAGCCCGGCGAGGAGGCGCGCATGCCGCTGCTCTTCTATGTCGACGAGGACATGCTCAAGGATGCCGATTCGAAGGACATCCGCACGATCACGCTGTCCTACACCTTCTTCGAGCAGAAGAACCTGTCTGAGGACGAGATCGCCGCGGCGCGCGACCTCGCCGGGGAATCGAAGGATCAGGACGAGGCGCTCACCGCGCAGGACGAGCACAGCTTCTCCACCGAGGTCCGCCGACAGTGATATGCGATCCCGCCTTGCGGGCGCTGTCGATTGACTTGGGCCGGACCGGACTCTAAACAATGGGCAGTGCCCTCCATGCTGCGCGACAGCATGCGGCGGCGATGTCCACGCTAGGTCAGAGCGGCTTTCATGAACGTTCAGGATCGTCCCCTTTCACCGCACCTGCAGGTCTACCGGCCGATGCTGACGATGATGATGTCCATCGTCCACCGCATCACCGGAAGCGCGCTCTATGTCGGAACGCTCCTGCTCGCCTGGTGGCTGGTCGCGGCTGCGACCGGTGCCGACGCCTTCTCCACGGTGCAGTGGTTCCTCGGCTCGTGGCTCGGGCTGGTGATCCTCTTCGGCTTCACCTGGGCGCTGCTGCACCATATGCTCGGCGGCCTGCGCCATCTCCTGTGGGATACCGGGCGCGGCTTCGAGAAGCCCACCATCGAGGCGCTCGCGCGTGCGACCATCGCGGGCTCCCTCTCACTCACCGTCATCGTCTGGATCGTCGGCTTCGCACTGGGGTAGGAACCATGTCCTTGCGCACACCGCTCTCGAGGGTTCGCGGCCTCGGCGCTGCCAGGTCCGGCACCGGCCATTTCATGGGCCAGCGGCTCACGGCGATGGCCAATATCCCGCTCGCGATCTTCTTCGTGATCGCCATGATCTCGCAGATCGGCGCGAGCCATGCGGAGGTCGTGGCCTTCATCGCCAACCCGGTGGTCGCCATCGTCTTCATCCTCCTTATCGCGTCGGTCACCTATCACATGCGTCTCGGCATGCAGGTGGTCATCGAGGACTATGTGCACGGCGAGCTCGCCAAGATCCTCGCGATCGTCGCCAATACCTTCTTCACCATCGTGATCGCGCTGGCGTCCATCTTCGCCATTCTCAAGATCGCCTTCACGAGCGGCGCGGGGATGTAGCCCCCGCGCCTGTCGCAGTCGGACCTACGGACCGGATTTTCGAAAGCGGTTGACACTCATGGCCAAGAACGGCTCTCAGGACCTCGGTAGCGGCGGCTTCGGCGCGCAGCGCAGCTTCGGCATCAATGGCCGCGCCTACGATATCGTCGACCACACATTCGACGTGGTCGTGGTCGGCGCCGGCGGCGCGGGCCTGCGCGCCACGCTCGGCTGCTCGCAGGCGGGCCTGCGCACGGCCTGCATCTCCAAGGTGTTCCCGACGCGCTCGCACACCGTGGCCGCCCAGGGCGGGGTCGCCGCCTCGCTCGGCAATATGGGCCCGGACAACTGGCGCTGGCACATGTACGACACGGTGAAGGGGTCGGACTGGCTCGGCGACCAGGACGCCATCGAGTATCTGTGCCGTCACGCGCCCCAGGCCGTCTACGAGCTGGAGCATTTCGGCGTGCCCTTCAGCCGCACCGAGGAGGGCAAGATCTACCAGCGCCCCTTCGGCGGCATGACCACCGAGTTCGGCGAGGGCCCGCCGGCCCAGCGCACCTGTGCCGCCGCCGACCGCACCGGCCATGCCATGCTGCACACGCTCTACGGCCAGTCGCTGCGCTATTCCGCGGAGTTCTTCATCGAGTATTTCGCGCTCGACCTCATCATGGAGGATGGCGCCTGCCGGGGCGTCATGGCGCTGTGCCTGGAGGACGGCACGCTCCACCGCTTCCGCGCGCACAAGACGATCCTCGCGACCGGCGGCTACGGGCGCACCTATTTCTCCTGCACCTCCGCGCATACCTGCACCGGCGACGGCAACGCCATGGTCTTGCGGGCGGGGCTCGCGCTGCAGGACATGGAGTTCGTGCAGTTCCACCCCACCGGCATCTATGGCGCGGGCTGCCTCATCACGGAGGGCGTGCGCGGCGAGGGCGGCTACCTCACCAATTCGGAGGGCGAGCGCTTCATGGAGCGCTATGCGCCGCACGCCAAGGACCTCGCCTCGCGCGACGTCGTCTCGCGCGCCATGACCATCGAGATCCGCGAGGGCCGCGGCGTCGGCGAGGAGAAGGACCATATCCATCTCCATCTGGAGCATCTCGATCCGAACGTCATCCACGAGCGCCTGCCGGGCATCGCGGAGACGGCGCGCATCTTCTCCGGCGTCGACGTGACCCGCGACCCGATCCCCGTCCTGCCGACGGTCCACTACAATATGGGCGGCATCCCGACCAATTATCACGGCGAGGTGCTGACGCTGAAGGACGGCAATCCGGACACGGTGGTGCCGGGCCTCATGGCGCTCGGCGAGGCGGCCTGCGTGTCGGTGCACGGCGCCAACCGGCTCGGTTCCAACTCGCTGATCGACCTCGTGGTGTTCGGCCGCGCGGCGGGGCTTCGCTGCGCGGAGACGCTGGAGCCGAACTCGCCCCATGCCGAGCTCGAGAGTACCGCCGGCGAGGCGGCCATCGCCCGGCTCGACCGGTTCCGCTACGCCGATGGCGGCACGCCGACCGCCGATCTCAGGCTCAGGATGCAGAGGACCATGCAGACGAACTGCGCGGTGTTCCGCACCGGCGAGGTCCTGGAGGAGGGGCGCACCCTCATCGGCGAGGTCTGGAAGGGCACCGACGACATCCACGTGACCGACCGCTCGCTGATCTGGAACTCCGATCTGGTCGAGACGCTGGAATACGACAATCTCATCGCGCAGGCCGTCGTGACGATGGAGAGCGCGGCGAACCGGACCGAAAGCCGCGGCGCCCATGCGCGCGAGGACTATCCCGACCGCGACGACGAGGCCTGGATGAAGCACACGCTCGCCTGGGCCGATCCCGACAAGCGCACGGTGACCCTCGGCGAGCGGCCGGTCCATTCCTACACGCTCACCAACGACATGCAGTATATCGAGCCCAAGGCACGGGTTTACTGAAGACCGAAGCGGGCAGAGAGCAAGCACATGGTTCAACTGACGCTGCCGAAGAATTCGCGCATCACCAAGGGCAAGAGCTGGCCGAAGCCCCAGGGCGCGACCAACCTCAAGGAGTTCCGGATCTATCGCTTCGATCCGGATGGCGGCGAGAACCCGCGCCTCGACACCTATTATGTCGATCTGGACAAGTGCGGGCCGATGATCCTCGACGCGATCATCAAGATCAAGAACGAGATCGACGCCACGCTGACCTTCCGCCGGTCCTGCCGGGAGGGCATCTGCGGCTCCTGCGCCATGAATATCGACGGCACCAACACGCTGGCCTGCCTCAAGGGCATCGACGAGGTGTCGGGAGCGGTGAACATCTATCCCCTTCCCCATCTGCCGGTGGTGAAGGACCTGGTGCCGGACATGGGCCAGTTCTACGCCCAGCACCGCTCCATCGAGCCATGGCTCAAGACGACGAGCCCGGAGCCGGAGAAGGAATGGCTGCAGAGCCACGAGGACCGCGTCAAGCTCGACGGCCTCTATGAATGCATCCTGTGCGCCTGCTGCCAGACCTCGTGCCCCAGCTACTGGTGGAACGGCGAGCGCTATCTGGGCCCCGCCGTGCTGCTCCAGGCCTATCGCTGGGTGATCGATTCCCGCGACGAGGCGACCGGCGAGCGGCTCGACGCGCTGGAGGACCCGTTCCGGCTCTATCGCTGCCACACCATCCTGAACTGCACCAAGGCGTGCCCGAAGAACCTCAATCCCGGCAAGGCCATCGCCGAGCTGAAGAAGATGATGGTCGAGCGCCAGCTCTAGAGCGCTTTCAGGAAAAGTGGCGACCACTTTTCCGGTTCGAAAGCGCGGCAATACAGGGACCTGGAGGGCATTGAGTGAGCATGAGTTCACGAAATGCGCTCTAGGGGGCCGACCTTCCTCCATCGAGGAGAGGACTAACGCGTGTGCCTTTGACCCCGGCGTCGTCCCGGCACTCGTTGCCGGGACCCATGGCCTATCCGTTTACACGGTCGTAGAGATCGTCCCACTCGGGATTGCCGCTCTCAATCAGCCGGATCTTCCACGCCCTCGGCCAGTCCTTCATTGTCTTCTCGCGCTGGATCGCCCGGTCGATTGTGTCATGCGACTCCACATGGACAAGCCGCGTGGCGCCGTATCTGGTCGCAAAGCGCGAGCCGGTGCCCTGTTTGTGCTCCCAGACGCGGCGGGCGGTGTCGCTGGTGACGCCGATATAGAGCGTCCCGCGCCTGCGGCTCGCCAGGATGTACACGTAACAGCGCATCCACAAGTTGTGACGCCAATGGATCCCGGGAACAAGTCCCGGGATGACTCTGGGAAGGGGCGCCGCCCCTCGCCACACGCCACCGCGTCGTTCCCGGAGTTGATGACATCGCAGTGTTCGGCAGGGGACGAGGAACGGCCCCATGTGATAGCCCCGCCCCGAGAGGGAGGTGCGTTTGCGAAGGCGCTTTTGGCCAGTGAAAGGTCGCCTGCCTGTTGCGTCCGCCCCGGTAAAGGCGCGATAACCGGGGAAGAGGAAACGCAAATACCGGCAGGGCCATGAGCGACAGGATCACATTCACGCTGGACGGCCGGTCCGTGGAGGCCGGTTCCGACGAGACGATCTGGCAGGTCGCGCGCCGCGAAGGCACCGAGATCCCCCATCTGTGCTGGAAGGACGCCGCCGGCTACCGCGCCGACGGCAATTGCCGCGCCTGCATGGTGGAGATCGAGGGCGAGCGCGTGCTCGCGGCCTCCTGCATCCGCAAGCCGGCCGAGGGCATGACGGTGCGGACCGCGAGCGAGCGGGCGAGTGCGGCGCGGCGCATGGTCATGGAGCTCCTCGTCGCCGACCAGCCGGCGCGGGAGGACGCCCATGACCGGGCGAGCCCGTTCTGGTACTGGGCGCAGGCGCAGGACGTCACCACCAGTCGATTTCCCGCGGACGGCGCGCCGGCGCCGGATGTGTCGCACCCGGCCATGGCGGTTAATCTGGATGCCTGCATCCACTGCAATCTGTGCGTCCGCGCCTGCCGCGAGGTCCAGGTCAACGACGTGATCGGCATGGCCTGGCGGGGCCCGGAGGAGAAGATCGTCTTCGACTTCGACGACCCGATGGGGGCGTCCACATGCGTGGCCTGCGGGGAATGCGTGCAGGCCTGCCCGACCGGCGCGCTGATGCCGAAGACGCTGGTCGACGAGGCCGGCCGCGGCGCGCGCGAGGCCGACGCGGAGGTGCAGTCCGTCTGCCCCTATTGCGGGGTCGGCTGCCAGATCACCTACAAGCTGCGCGACAACGAAATCGCCTGGGTGGAGGGCGCGGGCGGGCCGTCGAACGAGAACCGGCTGTGCGTGAAAGGCCGGTTCGGCTTCGACTATGTCTCCTCGCCGGAGCGCCTCACCGTGCCGCTGGTCCGCCGCGAGGGCGCGCCGAAAGGCATGAATATCGATCCCGGAAACCCGTGGACCCATTTCCGCGAGGCGAGCTGGGAGGAGGCGCTCGATCTTGCCGCCTCCGGCCTCAGGCGCCTGCGCGAGACCCGGGGCAACCGGGCGCTCGCCGGCTTCGGCTCGGCCAAATGCTCCAACGAGGAGGCCTATCTCTTCCAGAAGCTCGTGCGCACCGCCTTCGACAACAACAATGTCGACCACTGCACGAGGCTCTGCCACGCCTCCTCCGTCGCCGCGCTCATGGAGACCATCGGGTCGGGGGCGGTCACCGCGCCGTTCAACGCGGTAAGCGAGTCCGACGTCATTATCGTGATCGGCGCCAACCCGACCGAGAACCACCCCGTGGCGGCGACCTATTTCAAGCAGGCCGCCAAGCGCGGCGCCCAGCTCATCGTCATGGATCCGCGCGGCCAGGCGCTCAAGCGCCACGCCACCCACATGCTGCAGTTCAAGCCCGGCGGCGATGTGGCGCTCCTCAACTCCATCATGCATGTGATCGTGGAGGAGGGGCTGCACGACGAGCAGTATATCCAGGCGCACACGGACGGGTTCGAAAAGATGCGGACCCATCTCTCCCGCTTCGCGCCGGAGGAGATGGAGGCGGTCACGGGGATCGCACCCGACGTGGTGCGCGCGGTCGCGCGCGCCTATGCCAAGGCCAATGCGGCGATCGTCTTCTGGGGCATGGGCGTCTCGCAGCACGTCCACGGCACCGACAATGCGCGCTGCCTGATCTCGCTCGCCCTCATGTGCGGCCAGGTCGGGCGCAAGGGTACGGGGCTTCACCCGTTACGGGGCCAGAACAATGTGCAGGGCGCCTCGGATGCCGGCCTCATTCCCATGGTGTTCCCGGACTATGCCGCCGTCGGCGTGGAGGCGAACCGCGCGAAGCTCGAGGCGCTGTGGGGCCATGGGCTCGACCCCGAGCCGGGGCTGACCGTGGTGGAGATCGTCGATGCGATCCATGACGGCGTCATCCGCGGCATGTACATCATGGGCGAGAACCCGGCCATGTCGGACCCGGACGCCTCCCATGCCCGCGCCGCGCTCGCCCGGCTCGACCATCTGGTGGTGCAGGATATCTTCCTCACCGAGACGGCGATGTTCGCCGATGTCGTCCTGCCGGCGTCGGCCTGGCCGGAAAAGGAGGGCACGGTCACCAACACCAACCGGCAGGTCCAGATGGGCCGCAAGGCGCTGCCCATGCCGGGTGAGGCGCGCGCCGACTGGTGGATCGTCCAGGAGATGGCGCGGCGTCTGGGGCTCGGCTGGGACTATTCGGGCCCGGCCGACGTCTTCGCGGAGATGGCGAAGGCCATGCCCTCGCTCGACAATATCACCTGGGAGCGGCTCGCCCGCGAGAACGCGGTCACTTATCCCTGCACGGCGCCGG
>ENA-ORCW01000207-ORCW01000207.1-marine-metagenome-genome-assembly--contig:-NODE-207-length-59657-cov-4.056495_pt1 | contig 59657 bp, 48 predicted proteins | sample MGYA00237784_ERZ508517 | MGnify/ENA primary metagenome ERZ508517 (study PRJEB26187, sample SAMN06268979) | marine metagenome | isolation source: Tt ae E1 feedstock associated aerobic enrichment on...
GGCCGAGGGCGGAAACAGACACGCCAGGGTGACGACGAGCAGCGATGCCACGGAGATACGGTGCAGCATGGGACGAGATCCTTGCCGGGACGATGAGAGATGAGCTGCAGGTCATTGTCCACAGCGCCGTCGGCGATGCAATCGCGAGTGAAGGGGTGAGTCTTGAGTGGTGAGAGGTGAGTGGGCTTTCATTGGCTTTGCGAGCCTTGCGTCTGCGGGCCACGTGCACTCGCTGGCGCTTCGTGCTGGTGTTCGCCACGTCGAATGTCGTTCGAATCCCCCGGAGCTCACGCTCAGGGCTCGCCGGGGACCGTCGACCAGCGGGGCCTCTCAGGACTCACCACACATCCCTCATCTCTCATCCCGTCCCCTTCCCTCTCCCGGTCCGATCGGGTATCGGTGGAGGGCACAACCTTCCGACGACTCTCCCGGGGAGACTGACGTGAATCGACTGCCGCTCCTTGCGCTCCTGCTGATCCTTCCCGCCATCGGGCCACGCGCCGTCGCCGACGACAACGTCGCCGCTGTGCAGTGGGACATGGACACGCTCCACCAGCCGCCCGCGATGAAGTGGCTCGACGATTCGAGCCCGATCCGCTCGCTGCTCTACGAAGGGGAGCCGTACCGCGGACAGACCACCGATGTCTACGCCATCTATGCCACGCCCGGTTCGATCAGCGGCGATCCGTCAAAGGATCACGACCTGCCGGCGGTCGTCCTGGTGCACGGCGGCGGAGGAACCGCCTTTCCCCAGTGGGTCTGGCAGTGGGCGAAGCGCGGGTATGCCGCCATCGCGATGGACCTTTCCGGACGCCGGTCAGCCGCTCCCGAGTTCGATCCGCAGACCGGCGAGCTGAACGTCATCGCCAGAACCCGCCAGATTCCCCGCTCGCGGCTGGAACGGGGTGGACCCGAGCAGGGGCATCCCGAGAAGTTCGACAGTGTCGGCGGCAGTCTCGAAGATGACTGGCCGTATCATGCCGTCGCCAGCGTCATCCGGGCCCACTCGCTGATCCGCAGCTTCGAGGAAGTCGATGCCGAGCGGACTGCCGTCACCGGCATCAGCTGGGGCGGATACCTGACCTGCATCGTGGCCTCGCGGGACGACCGCTTCAAGGCGGCTGCCCCCGTGTACGGCTGCGGCTTTCTGTACGACGGCGAATCGGTTCAGCGTCCGCTCATCGACCGACTCCCCGCAGACAAACGGGCCGAATGGATCCGCCGCTACGATCCTTCCGCACATCTGTCTGACTGCACGGTTCCGATCCTGTTCGTCAACGGCAGCAACGACGTTCACTATCCGCTCCCAAGCTACATGCGCAGCTATGAACTGGTGCCGGGTGAGAAACAGTTGCGGATCGAAGTCGGCATGCGGCACAGCCACGAAGCGGGTTTTGTGCCGGAGGAGATCGGCCTGTTCTTCGACCAGCACCTGCGGGGCGGGACGCCGCTGCCGAAGCTGACTCCGCCGGTCGTCGACGGCAACCGCGTGACCGTGAGCTACAAGAGTGAGTTGCCAATCCGGTCAGCAAAGCTGCACTACACGAAGGACGGGGGAATCCTGTCGAAGCGGACCTGGCAGAGTGTCGACGCGACGGTGGGTGAGGACGGAACGATCGCAGCGGAGATCCCGGCCGACGCGACGGTCTGTCTGATCGCGGTGCGCGATGAACGGAACGCCCTCGTCAGCAGCGAGGTGATCTTTCCGGGTGAAGGGGAGTGACGCACTCGGGGTGGCATGCTCGCCCTCAAAGGCGAGCATGTGTGTCAAACGCAAGGCGAGCCCACCAGCCGCAGCCGGTGGGCTTTGTCGTTGTGCCTGCGGCGGGTGGCTGGGGCGCAGGACAACCGTCGCACGGAAATGACGTCCCCCATGCAATGGTGACGGACGCATGAGCCTGAGACATCACGGCCCCAGCGTGCAGTTCTGACTTCACTAGGTGGCCGCAAGAGCAGTCCGGTGCCGGGCGAATCGTACGGCACGTAGAGCCTGCCCTGCGTCACTGAGTCGGCACTGCGTCTGGCGAATGTGAACCACGCTCTTCACGTCGCTGCGCGACGCTCCAGGGCGTGCCACCCGCCAGTTGCGCCTACGGCATCGGCACCCGCTCGGGCGTGGCCGTCTCGCCTTCCATCTTCCGCGGCAGCACGAACACGTCTCCGTCCCGGTTGCAGAAGTAGATGTTCGACGACGACGGCTGCCGGCCGTGACCATCGGCCCACAATGCGTAGAAGTCCGGATGAGCATTGACCGGCCGACGGACGTATGTGTGATTGTGCGGGCTGCCGGTGGTCAACTGCTTCTGCTTCTGCCAGGTCTTGCCGCGATTGTCCGAGACCCAGCTGGCGACTTCGCCGCCGGGGTTATACGGCTGCGGGCCGGTCTCACTCGGGGCGATGATCTGCCAGCGACCGTCGCCGTCGATCCACAGCGAGCCCATGTCGTAGTTGTTGTCGGACGTGAACGCGGGACGGATTTCCCACTCGCTGCCGGTCCAGCGGGCCGTCGTCCAGGTGCGGGGATCGTTCTTCGGCCCGGCTTCATAGCCGCCACTGGTGATGAACAGAATCACCGGTCGGTCGTCGGCGTCGTAGCGGATGTCCTTGAGGTAGACGTTCAGGCCTTCAGCCTCGTAGTCGTGAATGAGGGCAGGGTTCCTGACGTCCCGCAGCGGCAGTTCGAGCGGCTCTCCCGAAGCGGTCTGCCACGTCTCGCCGAAGTCCCCTGACTCGACGTAGTACAGATTCGTCCGCCAGTTCAGTCCCTTGCCGTCGGGGTGATAGTTGAACGTCGAACCGATCCGCCCGCGGCCGGTGGCGCTGATCTGATAGTGTCCCTGATGGATCGCGGCGATCCGCTGCCACTCACTCCACTCCTTGCCGTCCGAGCTGCGCATGAAGCAGATCGTCCGCGCCGCGGGATAGCCGTAGCGGGTGAAGAACGCCGCGAAGCCGCTCCCCGGCACATGCCAGGCCTGCATATAGGAGAAATTGTCGATGGGAGCCGTTCCGTCGTCGGTCTGACGCGTCGCCGGGACCAGGTCGAATTCTGAGATGTCATACGGCCGGCGGCTGCGGTGAATGTAGGACGGCCGGCTGGTGCCGTGCGATGTCGAAAAGATCCAGATGTACCCGTCGTCGTCGACCGAGATGACCGGGTTGTCGTGTGCGTCGCTGGTCTGCTTGTCGAGCAGGATGGTCGGCTGTGGAACGGTCTTCGTCTTGTGATCGAAGTGCGAGACCATGTGCAGCAGCCGGCGGTCGTTGTCGGGTTTCGCGCCGCCGTAGCAGAAGAACGTCTTGTCGACTTCGGGACAGTAGACGGCGAACGGGTTGTGCTTGGCACAGTAGGTGCCCAGGCCGCCACTGTACTTGTAGACGTACTCGTCGCCGGACGGCTGGTTCATGTACCAGATGCCCCGGTAGCCGTCCGCTTTCCGGTTGAGCGTGACGGTCGCGGCATCGCCAGCTTTGTTCTGCTGGGCGGTGGCGGACTGCGGGATCAGCAGAGTGAGGAGGACCAGGGGGAGGGCAAAGCGGAGAAACGGCATGGCCTGCGGGTTCCTCTTCCGTAGGAGAGAGTGGAGTGCATCAACGGAGATGATAACGCGCACGCTGAAGGGACGGGGAGTCTACGCACACGGCCGTGGCGACAACGCACGTCTCAGTTGACCGGGCGGCGACGGATTTCCATCCTTGGAGGCACGCGTACTCTCTCCGCAGCCTTCAACCCAGATGGTTCGATGTCCGCACGCCGATTTGCCGCCCGTTGCCTGTGCATCTGCCTCGTCCTGACGCTGTTCCTCTCTGTCGGTGTGTCAGACGCAGTTGCCGCAAAGGACCGTCCGCAGAAGTGTCCCAACATCCTGTTCATCCTTGCCGACGACCTCGGCTGGAGTGACCTGGGCTGCTACGGCGCGACGCTGTGTGAGACGCCGCGGCTGGACCGGCTGGCGGCGGACGGAATGCGGTTCACGAATGCGTATGCGCCGGCACCGATCTGCTCGGCCTCGCGGGCGTCGATTCTGACGGGGCGGTCGCCGGCCCGGCTGCAGTTCGAGTTCGTCACCAAACCGAAAGACGTCTCGCCACCCGTGCGCAAGCTCCAGCCGCCCCCGTACACCCGCGATCTGCCACTGGAGGAAGTGACGCTCGCCGAGTCACTCGACGAAGCCGGCTACGTCAGTGCGTTCTCCGGCAAATGGCATGTGACCGAACACTACAAACGGTATCTCGGCTGGCGTCCCGACATGGGGCCGCGGCAGCAGGGCTTCGATGTCGCCATCGAGACATTCGGCAGTCACACCTATGCCGGCAAGCGGAGCGAGCAGGAACGGAGCCGCTACGCGGTCGGCGAGTTTCCCGTCGACGACGTGACTGGCAACGCGATCCGGTTCATGGAGGAGCACCGGGACGAGCCGTTCCTGATGTACGTTTCGCACTACTTCGTACATACGCCGGTTCAGGCACCGACGACCTGGCTGTACGAGAAGTATCGCGACCGTGCGGCCGAGGGACCGGGTGATCCGGAGCGGCGAGCGCACTACGCGGCATTTGTCGCGACGCTCGATCACTACGTGGGACAGCTTCTCGATGCGGTCGACCGGCTCGGGCTGAAGGAAGACACGCTGGTGGTCTTCACGTCCGACAACGGCGGACATCCCGAATACGCAGACAACGCACCGCTGCGGGGGAGCAAATGGAATCTCTACGAGGGCGGCATCCGCGTGCCGATGATCGTCCGCTGGCCCGGCCATGTCGCCGCGGGAACGACATGCGATGTGCCGGTGACCGCGACCGACCTGTTCGCAACATTTCGGCACGCAGCGGGGATACCGCCGGTCGCGCAGCCGCTGGATGGCATCAGTCTGCTGCCGCTTTTTGAAGGCCGCGAAATCGACCTGTCGCAGCGGGAACTGGTCTGGCACTTTCCGTACTATCACCCCGAAAAGGGATACGGGAAAGCTCAGGTCGGGATCGGCGTGAACGACTTCGCTGTCAGCCGCACGACTCCGCAGTCGGCGATCCGCGTCGGCCGGTACAAGCTGATTCACTTCTACGACGACGACCGGGACGAGCTGTACGATCTGACGAAGGATCTGAGCGAACAGCACGATCTGAGCAGCGAACAGCCGGAGCGGACGCGGCAACTGCGACAGCGGCTGGACGCGGCTCTGTCCCGAATGAACGCCCGCCTGCCGGTCGCGGCCACTGAGGTCCGTCCCTGATCGGCCCGTCCCGGATTACTCATGACTTCACGACAGGATGTGACGATGAACTGCAGACTCTTCCTGACGCTGCTGACGGTCGTGCTGCTGGCCGGCACAACGGTGTCCGCCGCCGATCGGCCGAACGTGGTCGTGCTGCTGGTCGACGATCTCGGCTGGACCGATCTGGCCTGTTTCGGCAGTGATCTGTACGAGACACCCAACATCGACCGCCTGGCCGATTCGGGGGTCCGGTTCACCAACGCCTACGCAGCCTGCACGGTCTGTTCGCCGACGCGGGCGGCACTGCTGACGGGACAGTCTCCGGCCCGGCTGCATGTGACCGACTTCATCCCCGGTCATCCGATTACCAACACACCAGTGACGATCCCGGACTGGACACAGAAGCTCGAACACCGGCACCTCACGATCGCCGAAATTCTCAAAGAGCACGACTACCGGACCGCACACGTCGGCAAGTGGCACCTGACACCGCGGATCCGTCCTGCCGACATCAACTCCGACGGTAACTTCCCGGAGTACTACCCGGAGACACAGGGCTTCGACGTCAACATCGGCGGGCACGAAGGGGGCGCGCCGCGGAGCTACTTCTGGCCGTATGGTCGCGGCAAGGGGGAAGCCCGCAAGCAGAACAACCTGTTCCGCACGCTGCCTCCCGGGGGGCAGGAGGGGGAATACCTGACCGACCGGCTGACCGATGAGGCGGTCCGCTTCATCGAGCTGGCCGCAGGTGATGACGATCCCTTCTTCCTCTACTTCGCCTACTACACCGTCCATACGCCGCTGCAGGCCAAGGAGGATGACATCGAGTACTTCCGGAAGAAGATTGCGGCGGCGACATCGGCAGGGAAGGAGCTGCGGCACCGCAATCCGGTGTATGCGGCCATGGTGAGGTCGCTGGATGAGTCGGTCGGCCGGGTGCTGGCGGCACTCGAGTCGAGCGGGATCGAGGACGAGACGGTGGTGCTCTTCACGTCGGACAACGGGGGGCTGTCCGATCTGGCCAGTGGGAACATCGTCACGTCGAACCTGCCGCTGCGACAGGGGAAGGGCTCGATCTATGAAGGGGGCGTGCGAGTGCCGGCGATCGTCCGCTGGCCCGGCGTCACGCAGGCCGGACGGGTGACCGACGAGCCGGTCATCTCGATGGACTGGCTGCCGACGATCCTGGACGCCGTGAATGTGGAGATCCCCGAATCGGTCGAGCCGGTGCTGGATGGGGTGACGGTGGCGGAGGTGCTGCGGTCGGAAGACGCGACACTTCCGCAGCGGAACCTGTACTGGCACTATCCGCACTACCACATGATGGGGGCGGTGCCGTACAGCGCGGTGCGGTCCGGCGACTGGAAGCTGATCGAGCGGCACGATGGAGAGCCGCTGGAGCTGTACAACCTGGCCGAGGACATCCACGAGGATGCGAATCTGGCGCAGACTCGTCCTGAAGTGACACAGCGGCTGAAGGCGGCGCTGGACACCTGGCGAAGTTCGGTCGGTGCACAGATGCCGGTGCGGAACGACAGCTACGATCCCGCGGAGCCGATTGGCTGGCGACGGAATGGAGCGATGCGCGTTCCAGCACCGGTCCGGAAGGACTGACGCCAGCAGGTCGTGCGGGACTTGCCGGGGTCAGTCTCCGGGGCTCAGTGAAACAGCGGTTCGTTGGCTGCGTCGGGGGCGGGCCGACTCAGAGGACGCGGTTGGCCAGCCGCCAGGCCAGTGGTGCCAACGACACCGTCGCGACCAGGGCAATGAGCATCATCTGTCCCGATTCGTACGGACCGGTCAGGGACGTCATCACACTGGTGACATCGGCGACCACCAGCCCCATACAGCAAAGGGCTCTCGACATGGCAGGACTCCTTTCAAGAGTTCGCAAACCGTCAGCAACGCGAAAGCGTGTCAGTTCGAGCGACGCAATCCCGACGGGCCGGCGCATCCTGCGTGGGCAGATGTCGATGCTGGTGTGCGCGGCCGAGAGGGAACGTGTTGCTCCTGCCGGCCGGCACGGTGGGGGCTGAACCGTTCGATCGGCCGGCGGATGTCACCAGCGGGATGAACCTGCGTTCAGCCTCCGTGCGACAACGTTCTTCGCTGCCGCGACGAATCAAGTATACCAGCAGTTCAAAATGGTGGCAGAGGGTGTTTTCCGCAGGAACGGAATGTTGATCGCAAACCGCCCCGGCGCTTGACTTCCCGCCGCATCGCCGATTGTTGACCGACCTTGCAGGCCCCTGCCGACAGATGCAGACTTCCGGGATCGCCGGATCTTCCGGAGAGTTGATTCCCGACCAGGCGCACGGCCTGGCATCTGGACATGTCAGCCTGCGTCCGCGCTTCGAAACCGCAAACCGGGTGACCACCCGTTCCGCCGTATCACCCATGCCCGAAGAGTCACTGACCAAGCCGCTGTTCATTCTCGTCGTCGGCCTGGCCATGGTCGCCTCGATGCCGATCAAGGCCGTGCTGGAGCGGCGGGGCTACCCGGCCCTGGTCGGCTACCTGGGCGTGGGGATGCTGCTGCGACTGGTCGATCGGGAATGGCCGTTTCTCAACCACTCCTCGACGTGGGCCCTGGAGATGCTCGCCGAGCTGGGCGTCATCTGCATCCTTTTTCGGGTCGGGCTGGAGAGTGATCCGCGGGGCCTGCTGCGTCAGATGCGCCGTGCGCTGCCGACCTGGGTGGGGAACGTCTCACTCGCGCTGGTGAGTGGTTTCGTGGTCACCTTCTACCTGCTGGGCTTCGGCCTGATCCCGTCCCTGTTTGCGGCGGTGGCCCTGTCGGCGACGAGCGTCGGCGTTTCGGTCATGGTCTGGGAAGACGCCGGACGCATGCACACTGCGCTGGGCGAAGAGCTGATCGACGTCGCGGAACTGGACGACCTGTCGGCGATCATCCTGATGATCATGCTGTTCGCCGCGGTCCCCGTCCTGCAACAGCGCGGAACGCTGGTTGATCTGGTTCAGCCGGTGTCCGTGGCCTGCGGGCTGGTGCTGCTGAAGACGGCGCTGCTGGCGGGGAGTTGCTATCTGTTCGCACGCTACCTGGAGAAGCCGATCACCGAGTTCTTTTCGAAGTTCACGCGGTCGCCGGACCCGGTCATTGGCGTGGTGGGGATCGGCTTTGTCATCGCGGCACTGGCCGAGTTCCTTGGCCTGTCGGCAGCCGTCGGGGCCCTGTTTGCCGGCCTGGCGTTCAGCCGCGATCCCGATGCCGTGAAGATGGAATCCTCGTTCATGCCGCTGCACGAACTGTTCACGCCGTTCTTCTTTGTCGGCATTGGTCTGCAGATCGAGCCGGATGCAGTGATCTCGTCGGTCGGAATCGGTGCGGTACTGCTGGCGGTGGCCGTGGCGGGGAAGTACTTCGGGACGCTTGTGCCTGCGCGTGGGCACCATGAGATGCAGGCGGCATCGCTGCTGGCGGTCAGCATGATCCCACGGGCGGAGATTGGACTGATTGTCGCGCGGAAGGGAAACACCCTGGGGGACTGGGCGGTGCCGGATCACCTGTACGGCGGCATGGTGTTCGTGTCGGCCGTGACGTGCGTGGCGTCGGCCGTCCTGCTGAGGCGGATGTTCAGTCGCTGGCCGGATGAGGAAGCCGAGGGCGAGTGAAGCCACGGTGCAACCCAGGCGAGCCCGGAGCGTGAGGGCCGGGGGGTGAAATGCAGGCTGCACGTTCTGTCGTGCGAAGTTCGAGAGCTCGGAACAGAGCCGCGACCGTGAGGGAGCGGAAGGATCAACTCAAGAGTCATCATGACGGTACGTTGCCGCGGAAGATGAAAACGACAGCGGGGTGCCATGGCCTCGCCGCGCAGCGGAGTGGCCATGCCCGTCCAATGACATCCGCACTGCTGGACAAGCCAGCAGTGGCACCCGCAGACGGCGTCGGTTTTCGTAGGAGACACAGAGACACGGAGAATGCTGGCAAGCCCGGTGCGTCAGCAACGGGGTAATGACGTAGCCGGGTGGCATGCTTGCCCTTGCAGGCATGTCTCTGTGTGCCACGGGCTCTGCCCGTGCGAGCAGGCTGCGTGATCCTTGAGGTGACGTCTTTTGACTGACACGTCGCGGAGCCTGAAGTCATCGGAGCCGCGACCGTGAGGGAGCGGAAGGATCAACTCAAGAGTTGTCATGACGGTGCGTCGCCCCGGAAGATGAAAACGACAGCGGGGTGCCATGGCCTCGCCGCGCAGCGGAGTGGCCATGCGTTTCCCTCAAGCCTCGCGCCTTCCACACCACGCCGGTCACTTCGCTGCGCTTCGTTCCCAAAGTGCCATCTGCGAAAGGCCGCCCGGTTCCTTCACGGCTGGCAGCGGATGAGTGTCATCAGCGCAAACGCCGTTCCGTACGGTTGGTGATAGTCGTAGAACGGGAAGTCCCACCACGAGCCGTCGGTCTCCTGCCGCTCCAGGATGATTCGCGCCAGGCCCTGCTGGAACGGCGGCCGCTCGCTGGCCGGGAGAATGTCGATCTCGTAGCCGGCGTAGTAGTGGCCGAAGTAGAAGAAATAACCCGCCACCTGGAACCAGGCTTCGTGAGGGATCGGTCGTTTACGGCCAATGTCGAGCCAGCCGTTGCGGTCGATCAGCTTCTGCAGCCATGTGGCGATCACTTCATCAGTGACGGTCTCGTCACCCCACAGACGGAGAGCCGCATTGCAGGCCTGGGAACGTCCCAGGCTGCCGCCGGGCCGGTTGATGCCCCGTCGCGGCTGCCACTTGAGGTACTCGCCGTACAGGTAGCTGAAGTCCGGCAGACGCTGTCTCTCGGTGGCGTCGATGGCACGCTGGACGAGCCGTTCGGGCGGTTCGAAACCGGCGTCGCGGGCCTCGTAAAGAGCGATGAGAATGGCGGCATTGACGAAACTGATCGAGCTGCCGCCCGGCTGCTTGGAGCCGACATCGAAGTCATAGTACCCCCATCCACCGTCGACCGATTCGTATCGGGCCAGCCGGTCGAACTGCTGCTCGACCAGGTCGCGGATCACCTTCTGCCGCTCGGGGTCAGTGGTCCGGCGGGACATGCGGACCAGTGCCTGAATCGAGTAGCCATGTGCCCAGACGTTGTAGATGGCATCGGGAGTGGCGCGGCGGACGGCCGGCAGATTCTCGATGAGCCACTCTTCACTCCGTTCCAGGGCGGAACGGGCATCCGGACGGTCGCTGTCGATGTCACACAGGGCCGAGATGCACAGGGATGTCACTGCGGCACGGAAGGCCTGATGCGATCCGGGAACCGGTGCGTAGATGTTCAGTCCCTTGGTCCGTGTCGCCGAACCCCACGAACCGTTCGGATTCTGCGCCTTCACCAGATAGTCGATGCCCCGCTCGATCGACGCGGCGAGGGCCTCTTCGGTGACTGGTTCAGGGGCGACCGGTTCGGACGCGGGCGCTTCGGTCTCTGGCCGGCCGGCGTCCGGAGTCCCTTCATCGGGCGTGTCGGAGGCCGGCGCGTCGACCGTTGCCGCCGGTGCATCGTCAGCCCGTGCAGAGACGGAGGTCAGCGACAGCAGGGCAAGGAGCGCGACGGTCAACAGTGATCGCAGGGTGACAGGCACGGCTCACTCCGGTGCGCTGAGGAGGATGGTGTCGCCGGCGTCGAGCCCTTCGGTGATCTGGACACGATCGTCCGACGAGGCGCCGGTCGTGACATTGCGGCGTTCGTGTCCGCCGGCATCGTCGACGACCCACACGTATTTTTCGCCGGCGATCGTGTCGTCGGTGAAGACGGCCTTCTTTGGGACGGTCAGAGTGTCGTCCGACTCGAACACGATGAGTGTGACCGTGCAGTTCATTCCGGGGAAGATCTGCTGCTTGCCGGGAGTGAACTCGAACAGCACTTCCCCGTCGTAGACTTCATCCTTGATCGGGATCGCGTTGACCCGGGTGAACTCGGCCGGCAGACGCAGGTCCGGATAGGCCTTGGGGGTCACGTATCCGATGCGTGGTTCGAGCAGGTCGTGCAGATCCTTTTCCGGCACGTCGACGCGAACGATCGAGGGACCGGGGGTGACGATCGTCATCAGCACGGTGTTGGCGGGGACGGTGCCCCCTTTCCGCAGCTGTTTGGTGCGGGCTTCGATTTCCGGCCACTTGCCGCGGCTGCATCGGCCGTAGTAGACGATGCCATCGGCGGGAGCGGTGACCTGCATGTGCTCGAGGTCCGCCTGCAGTTCGGCCAGCTTCCGTTCGAGGTTTTCCTGGTTGTGCCGCAGCCGGGCCAGTTCGATCTCGGCGGTCTTGATCTGTGCCGGCAGTGTCGTGTGGGCACGGGTCAGGGCAATCTGAGAGCGATTGGCCGATTCTTCAAGCTGAATTCGCGTGCGGGGAATGTCGGTTTCGAGCTGCCGCTCGGTGCGGGCACGGGTCGTTTCGAGCAGAAACTGTCGGCGGTCGACGTCGCGGCGGGCCCGCTTGAGAATGATCTCTTCGGTCTCTTCGGTCAGGTCGTCGGCACGATACATCTTCTCGAGCTGGTCCAGTTCTTCCTGGGCGTACTCGAGGTTGTACTTTGCCGAGAGCAGCGACTCTTCTGCCGAGCGCCGGCGGAGATCTTCGTCGATCTCGAGGAAGTAATTGAGATCGTCGACCGCGACCCTGCGGGCCCGTTCGGCGGCTTCGAGGTCGAGGGGAACCGACTTGCGGAGGGTCGCCAGTTCGACTTCCTTCTGCTCGATGGTGAGCCGGCCCTGCTCGATCTGGAACTCGAGATCCTGGATCTCATTTTCGATCCTGTCGGTGTCGAGCCAGAGGATCTGGTCTCCCTTCTCCACCTGCGTGCCCTGGTCGATCGCCCGGGTGACGATCAGGCTGCTCCAGACTTCCGGCTGGAGGATGACCTCGTGCATCGTCTGGGACTCGAAAACGCCTTCGAGTTGCACGGTGACACGGAACGGACCCGGTTCGACATCGTACGTTTCCGGCGGGTCGGCGGCGGCTGGTCGAGCGGCGACGCAGGCCGTCAGCAGGATCAGCAACGTCACGTAACTTCGAACTCGCAGCATGGTGTCATGTCTCCGGGCGAGGCGGCTGCCATCGCGGTCAAAAGCCCTCATCGACGCGGACGGAAAGACCGGCAGCGCCGGCACGTCGGCCAGATGCTGTCGGTCGGGTCTCGAATCGGACATCCGGAGCCGGCTCTCGCGTGCCGCCTCCGGATCGCTGGTTTCAGGAAGCGCGGCCGGCTATTCGCGGACCGCGTCGAACATCGGGGTCGAGAGATATCGCTCGCCGGAGTCCGGAAGCACGACGACGATCGTCTTGCCTTCGTTCTCCGGACGGGCCGCCACCTTGAGGGCGGCGGTCATGGCGGCACCGCAGCTGATACCGCACGTGATTCCTTCCTCGCGGGCCACGCGCGGAGCCATCTCGAAGGCCTCTTCGTCGGTGACCTGCACGACTTCGTCGATCAGGGACATGTCGAGGATGGACGGCACGAAGCCGGCACCAATGCCCTGAATCTTGTGCTTGCCCGGCTCGCCGCCCGACAGGACCGGGCTCGCGGTCGGTTCGACGGCGATCGAGTGCAGCGGGGGTCCCATTTCCTTCTTGATGAAGCGGGAGATACCGGTGATCGTGCCACCCGTTCCCACTCCCGCCACAAGAATGTCGATCTTGCCCTGGGTGTCTTCCCAGATTTCCGGACCGGTCGTGCGAAAGTGGATCTCGGGGTTGGCCGGGTTGTCGAACTGCTGCGGCATGAAGTATTCGGGGCTGGCCGACAGCTCTTCGGCCTTCTGGATCGCTCCCTTCATGCCGTCCGCCCCGGGCGTGAGCACGAGATTGGCGCCGAACGACTTGAGCATCATTCGCCGCTCGACCGACATGGTGTCCGGCATCGTCAGCGTGAGCGGATAGCCGCGGGCGGCACAGACGAACGCGAGGGCGATGCCCGTGTTGCCGCTGGTCGGTTCGACCACATGCATGCCCGGCTTGAGTTTGCCGGTCTGCTCGGCGTCCCAGATCATGGCGGCGCCGATGCGGCACTTGACGCTGTAGGCGGGGTTGCGGCCCTCGACCTTCGCCAGCACCGTCGCCTTCAGATCCTTCGTCAGGCGGTTGATTCGGACCAGCGGTGTTCGGCCGATAGACTCGGCATTGTCATTGAAGATCGGCATTCGGAGACTCCTTCCGGCACGAGTGAGATGTCGTTCTCCACCTGGGCAAAATTATGGTGGTTTCGGGCGGGCCGGGCAATGCCGTTCTGACGTGTCGCGGCACGTCCGCAGTCTGGCGCCCGGTCGCTGGACAGGCTGTGTGTTGAAGCACAGACTCGGCGATGCCGATTCCTCCCGGAGTACCGCCCGAAGGCCGCAACGCATGAAAGACCTGACAAGCTGGATCGCGCTTCTGTTCGCGGCCGGTTGCGTAATTGTCTATGTCGCGATCCGGATCGGATACGACGCGGGGGGCCTGGTTGGCAGTACACCGGACCAGACGTACGAAGTCCGCATGCTGTCGGTCGACATCCCTCCCACCGCAGAGACGGTTGCCGTCGAGCGGGAGTTGCTCAATGAGATGGCGGCACAGGCCTGGGAGCTGGTCACGGTGCTGCCCGCTCCCACAGAGAAGGGAGCGCAGCAGCAGGTGAAGCTCTTCTATTTCCGCCGGGCGGATGACTGAACCGTCAGGCCACAGAAACCGGCCTCAGGCAGTGTTCAGCCGCAGACGACCGGGTTGGTCAAGGTGCCGATGCCGGCGACTTCGATGGCGATGATGTCTCCGGCCTGGAGCGTGAAGTCATCGTCCGGGACGATGCCGGTGCCGGTCATCAGGAACGCCCCCTTTGGGAACGTGTCTTCACGGAACAGCCAGCCGGCCAGCTCTTCGAGTGTGCGGTTGAGCTGTTCCAGCGACGTGTTCCCCTCGAAGACCGTGCTGCCATCCCGGTCGATCGTCAGGCGGATCGTCGTGGCCGCCAGATCGAGCGGTTCGGTCGCCAGCAGAACGGCCGGCCCCAGGCCCGCGCACTGGCGGTAGACCTTCGCCTGTGGCAGGTAGAGCGGGTTTTCCCCCTCGATGTCGCGGGCCGACATGTCGTTGCCGATCGTGTAGCCGACGATCCTGCCCGCCGGGTTCAACACCAGCGTGAATTCCGGCTCGGGGACGGACCACTGGCTGTCGGCGCGAACGCGGACCGGCTCGCCGGGGCCGGAGACACGTCCGGGGGTGGCCTTGAAGAACAGTTCCGGCCGGTCGGCGGAATACACACGGTCATAGTGCGATGCGCCGTGCTCCGACTCTTCCATTCGGGCGACCTGGCTCCGCTTGTACGTCACGCCGGCGGCCCACACGTCCTGTTCGTCGATGGGAGCGAGCAGCTGCACCTGATCGAGCGGAAGTGACCGTTCCGTTCGGGCGGAGTCGGCCGTCGCAGCCGGATCGTCGGAGTGCAGGATGTCGGCCAGCGAACTGCACCCCGACGTGGCGGCCAGATCCAGCAGGATGGCCTGGTCGTCGGTGACTTCGGCAACGTGACGGGAACCGTCGCTCAGGGCAATGCGGGCAAGCTTCATCGGTCGAGCGTCCTGTAGGTGCGAAGGGCATCCAGCGTCCGCGCCATATCCTCGGGGAGTGGCGCTTCAAACTGCATCGGCTGGTCAGTCACGGGATGGCGGATATCAAGTCGGAACGCATGCAGCGCCTGCCGGGTGATCAGCGGCGTCTGGGGATCCCGGTCCCCGTCCGCAGCGGCCTCGCCGGCAATGTCCCCCAGCGTGACCTGTGAGTGCCCGGCGTACAACCGATCGGCGATGATCGGATGCTTCAGGTGCTGCATGTGAATCCGCAGCTGGTGAGTGCGGCCGGTCTTCGGAAGCAGGCGGACGTAGGTGAAACCGCGAAAGCGTTCGAGGACCTGGTAGCGGGTGACCGCCTCCCGCGTGTTCTCGCCCGGTTCGCAGACGATCATCTTTTCGCGGACCTTCGGGTGCACCCGGACATGTGTCTCGATCAGGTCGGCATCGCGATCCAGTTCGCCCCGCACGATTGCGCGGTACTCCTTGGTCACCTCGCGGCGTTCGAACTGGCCGCTGAGCCGGTGGTGCACCGAGTTGTCCCGGGCGACGATGATCACGCCGGTCGTGTCGCGGTCGAGGCGGTGCACGATGCCGGGCCGCAGCTGGCCGGCGACGTCACTGAGCTGGTCGAAATGGAACTGCAGGGCCGCGGCCATCGTCCCGTGAAAGTTCGACTTCGCCGGGTGCGTGACCATGTCGGCCGGCTTGTTGACGACAACCAGTGCCTCGTCCTCATAGAGGAGATCGAGCGGGATGTCCTCGGGAACGAGGCGTTCGTCGGGGACGTCCGGCAGGCGAACGGCCAGGCGGTCATTGACACGGAGTCGGCGGGAGGGTTTGACCGGAAGACCATTCAGCAGGATGTGGCCTTCGTTGATCGCCTTCTGGAACAGGGCGCGGCTGTAATTGGAAAACAGTCGCGACAGATAGTGGTCGACGCGCCAGCCGTGAGCACGGGCTTCGACGGTGACGTGGACCGGATCCTGGGAGAGAGCGTCTGTCATTGGAGGCATTGTACGCGAAACGGCGCAGCCCCCGCGACAGGTTCGCGTGGAGGTCGCGCCGCTGCTGACTTCGGAACGTCTGTGGACGGTCGCGGACTACTCGCTGTCGGATTCGGCCGGGGCCTCGTCTGTGCTGTCGTCAGCCGGAGCGTCTGCTGCGGGAGCCTCATCGGACTTTGCCGGCGCGTCGGTTGCCGGCGCGTCGGTTGCCGGCGCTGCGTCAGCTTCAGCCGGTTTGCCGGCGTCGTCGGCCGGGGCATTACCGCCGGGGGCGGGGAACGGCTTGGGGCCGTCACCCGACTCCGGAGTGGGGGGAGCCGGCGGCGTGCTGTCGTCGCCGGCCTCGCCATCCTTCGGCATTTCGCCGGCCGGTTTCGAGTCGGTTGCGGATTCGTCGGTGGAATCGGCGGCGGGGGTTTCACCACCGAAGCCCGGTCCGCCGAACATTCCGGCCGGCAGCGAGCCTCCAGGCGTGAGCGTCGGAACCGAGCTGTCCGGAGGCGCGGAGGGCAGACCGGAGAAGTCCTGCGGCAGCGGCCGGTCCTGAGGCCGCGGCGTGGCGCTGTGGAACCAGGCATAGAACTGCTGAACGCGACCGGTGCCCAGCTGCTCGATCCGGTCTTCGGCCCACGACTGGAACCGGGACTGCGGGAACTCCTGGAGCAGCTGCTCGTACGCCTTGATCGCCGGTCCCGTGTCGCCGTCCGAGTTCGCTTCGAGGGTCAGCGCCAGACCGTAGAGGGCCTGTTCGCGGACTTCGGGCGGGGCGACGCTGGATTCCAGAAGTTTGTTGTAAGCGGTCTCGGCCTGTTCGAGGCGTTCGGTGCTGGCTGCGCGGTCAGACAGCGACAGTTCGACGCCCTGCTGCAGCCATCCGTCCGCAGCCCGCAGCCGGGCCCAGGCACCGACGACCGAGCCATCGAACTCGTCGGCGACTTCGGCGAAATCGTCCGCGGCGCGGCAGGCGGCCATCTGGGCCCAGCCGCGCTCCCGGGAGGCGCTGGCGGTCCGGAGCGTCACGATCGTTCCCGCGACGACGACGGTCACCACCAGAAACCCGATCAGGATGTGATTCGAGTAAGGTTCGATCCGTTCGAGACCGCGATTGAGCAGCTTTTCGAGATCGTTTTCGGCGAGCTCGTGTCGGTGTTCGCTTTTCATTGTCTTGCTTGATCGAGATGGATGCCGGCGGACGGGTGTCTTCACCCGCAGGGATCGGATCGGGCAGTCTGGAGAAGCTTTCCCACCACACCAATCCGCCCGGAATATAGATGGACCCGAACGAGGGGGTCAAGTGCGTACTGCGCCGGAAGTTGTGGCAAGCTGCGGCGTTGCGGAGCCGTGCCGGCGGTGGGTACGATCCATGTCATGGCTGGCTCCGGGGGCCGGCAATGCTGCCCTGCCCTCTCCATTTCCACCTGTGCCGGAACCACTCCCATGAGAACGATTCTACTGCTTCCCGTACTGTTTGCCTGCTCTCTGTTTGCCCTGACTTCAGCTTCCGCCCAGGAGGAGGCTGCAAAGTTTCGGGCACCGCTGCCGAAGCTGGAACTGGTCGACGGTGACTCGATCGTCTTTCTCGGCGACAGCATCACCCACCAGTGTCTCTACACGCAGTATGTCGAGGACTACTTCTATACGCGGTTTCCGCACATGCGGCTGAAGCTGCACAATGCCGGTGTCGGCGGCGCCCGGGCCTGGGACGCGCTGGCCCGCTTCGACGACGACGTCGCTGCCTACAAGCCGAAGTACGTCACCATCCTCCTCGGTATGAACGACGGCTCGTACCGCCCCTACGACGAAACCGTCTTCCAGACGTATCGTCAGGACATGACCGAACTGATCGGCCGGCTGCAGAGTATCGATGCCATGCCGATCCCGATGACGCCCACGATGTTCGACTCTCGGGCGGCCCGCATGGGGACCCGCAAACGGGATCCCGAGGCGGTCCTGCTCTACAACTCGGTGCTCGCCTACTACGGCACCTGGCTGCGTGAGGTCGCACAGCAGGAGGGATTCGGCTTTGTCGACATGTGGAGCCCGCTGAACAACATCACGCTCCAGCAGCGCAAGACCAACCCCGATTTCACCATGATCCGCGACGCCGTCCATCCCGGACCGGTCGGACAGGTGGTGATGGCGACGGCGATCGTCAGCGATCTGGGACTGCAGCGGCAGCTCTCCAACATCCGCATCTCAGCTGGTGACGGTGACGAACCGACCGTCCGGGCCAGCGGAGGCGAAGTGAGTGACCTCGAGTTCACCGAGGACGGCGTGTCGTTCACCTGGGCCGCGAAGGGCCTGCCGTGGGTCGTTCCGGAAGACGCCCGTGAAGGGGCGAAACTGACCCGTCTGGGGCATCGCCTCAGCCGCGAAGCACTGGAAGTGCACGGTCTGCCGGCCGGTCGCTACACGCTGACGATCGACGATGTCGAAGTCGGGACGTGGTCTGCCGACGCCCTGGCCCGTCACATCGAGCTGCAGGAGAACGCGAAGACACCGCAGTACCAGCAGGCTGCAGCCGTGGCGAGTCTGAACAAGCAGCGGAATGAAGGTCCGGTCCGCTCGCTGCGGGGCGAGTGGTCGCAGTTTCAGCGGTACGCCCGGACGCAGCGATCGGCAAAGGAGAACCCGGATAACGAGCAGCTCGCCGGGCAGCTGGCGGCGCTGGAAGAGCGGATTTCCGGCATGGATGAGCGGGTCGCGAAGTTCAACGAGCAGGCGAAGGAATTCGAGGACCAGATCTTCGAGGTGAACCAGCCGCAGCCCCGGCGGTACGTCCTGCGTCGCGTCGAGAAGTGACACCGGCATCGACCGCGTGCGGAACGAATTCCGGAGCACGCACTGCGAACCGGGAAGCTGTCGGAGCTTTCCGGTTCGCTGCTGCCCGGAGAGGGTGGCGGTTGCAAGGGTTTGCAAATAAAGGGGTTGCGGTGCATTCGCGCAGTTCGATGCCAATTGACACAACACCGCGATTCCCTATAATCCCGCGCTTGTGCAATATTCTTCTGCATGCGAGGACACGGAAACAATGGCTGGTAACGTAGTTGAGTTGAACGACGGGAACTTCTCGTCGGAGGTTCTCGAAAGTGATCAACCGGTGCTCGTCGACTTCTGGGCACCCTGGTGTGGTCCGTGTCGCATGCTGGCTCCCACGGTCGAAGAGCTTGCCACCGACTACGCTGGCAAGGTCCGCGTCGGCAAGCTGAACACCGACGAGGCCCGTCAGGTGGCCATTCAGTACCAGATTCAGTCCATCCCGACGCTGATGCTCTTCAAGGGGGGCGAGGTCGTCGAACGGACCATGGGCGTGCAGCCCAAGGGCAATCTGACGACGCTGATCGACAAGCATCTTTGATTCAACGCAGCCCGGCGACACGATGGACGCCACGTTGGCGCCGGTCTCCGGGCTTCGGTTTCTTCTGAGCGGCTCGCGCACTGGGAAAGGATTCCCGCGATGGGCGAACACGATCCTGCGGCTTCATCGGTACCAACTCCCGAGTCACTGCCCGATCCCGAAACTGACCAGGGACCGGGACATCGTGCGGGAGGTCTGGACGAGCGGACTCTGCTCGAGGCCGGCCGGATTCTCGAACACCTCCGTGGGCAACTGGCCGACCTGGACCGTCGGGAACAGGCGCTGAACGGCCAGAGTGCCGAGCTGGACCGCGAGCAACGCCGTCTCCAGCTGTGGGCGCAGGAACTCGAGGAACGCTCGACCGCCCGCGAAGAGCAGCTGCGCGAACGCGAGGCAACAGTCGTCGCCGCCCGGGCCGAGCTCGAATCCCGCGCGAAGGATCTCCAGGAGGAACGCGAGGCACTCGCTGCAGAGCGATCGAACCTCAAGGCGGCCGTTGCTGTCGAGCTCCAGGAAGAACGCCAGGAGCTGGCCGAGGCGCGGTTGCGGCTGCAGCGGGATCGGACGGCACTGCAGAAGGACCTCGATCTGCTCCGTCGCCAGCGCAAGGCCTGGGAAGATGTCCGCGAGTACGAGCGGGCGCGACTCGAGTCCGAGATCGAACAGGAACGCCAACGGAAGCTTGCCGAGGTCCGCCAGGCCGAGCGTGATCTCGACGAGAAACGGGCCGGACTCGAAGCCGAAGTCGAGCGGTACCGCCAGGAGCGTCTTGCCGAGGTTCGGGAGGCCGAGCGCGAACTCGAGGAAGACCGGGCCCGGCTGAAAGCCGAGATCGAGGAGCAGCGGCAACAGCAGCTGGAAGAGGCTCAGCAGCACGAACAGGCTCTCGAGGCAAGACGTGCGGCGTTCGAAGCCGAGCTCCAGGAACAGAGGCAGCGGCAGCAGGTCGAGGCGGAGCAGCACCAGCAGAAACTCGACGCAAAGCGTGCGGAACTCGAAGCCGAGATCGAGCAGCAGCGGCAGGCCCACCTGGCAGAAGTGCAGCAGCACGAGCGGGAGCTCGAAGAGAAGCGAGTCAACCTCGAAGCCGGCATTGAACAGCAGCGGCGGCAGCGGCTGGGCGAAGTCGAAGAACGCGCCCGCGAGATGGATCGCGAACTGTTCGCCCTGAAGTCCGAACTCGAGGAAGAACGTCAGACCTGGCAGACTGAAGTCGAACAGAAGGACCAGGAGTTCGAGCGGCAGCGGGCCGATCTCGAAAAGCGGTCGAAGTTCCACGAAAGTCACCTGGCCCGGTTCCGCGAGCAGGTCGTGCGCGACCAGCGGGAACTCGCCTTCCGCCGGCAGCAGCACCGGGTCTGGGCCGAGCAGGTCGAACAGTCGATCCGGCTGCGGATCGCTCACATGCGTCGCTTCCGGGATCTTCTCACCCGACGCGAGGAATCGCTTGAACGGGATCGGGCCCGGTTCGACGAACACCGCCGGACGGTCGAGCGGGAGTTCGAAGCCGATCGGACCGCCTTCGCCGAAGAACGCACCCGCTGGGTCGAGGAACGGGACGCGACGCGAACCGAACTGAAGCGTCGGCAGGAGATCCTCACGCTGCATGCGGAGAATCTTGAGTCGCGCCGGCAGCGACTCGATCGGCTGCGGGACGAACTGGAGCGGACCAATCGCGAGACCCTCGAGATCCGCCTGGCGGTCGAGCAGACCTGGTCGGAACTGACCGAAACCGAGGATCCGCAGCTCGTCATGCGGCGAGTCGAATCGGCCCGCCTGGATCTGAACGATCACTACCAGCGGCGGCGGGACACGATTGCCAGCGAACGTGCCGAACTGCAGGAGGTCGAACAGGAACTGGTCCGGCGGCGGGAAGCGTTCCGTCAGGAGCGTGGCGAGTTTGCCGGCTGGATCACTCAACGCGAAGAGCAACTCGCCGTTCGCGAACAGGCCTTGAACGCCGAGATCAAGCGGGTCCGGGAGCGCGAAGAAGGCTGGCAGATGGTCCGCGAACGGTGGCAGGCGGAGAAGCTCGAAGCCGAAGCGGTCATCCGCGACCTGCTCAGTCAGCTGGAAGCGGTGGCGGCCCGGTCGGTCCCGCCGCAGGTCATCCCGCCGGTCAACGAGCCGGGAGACGACGCGTCCGGTCCGTCGACAGCCGGTCCGGGAGCACTACCGGCTCCCGGGAGCGAAGCGGCCTGACGATTCCGTTCAACTCATGGTTGGCGCGAAACAGAGTTGGCGCAAAAACAGAACGAGCGGCCGGAGTGAATTCTCCGACCGCTCGTTTCTATTGGTGGCGTGCCGAGGGCACGTGGTTCACTGAGCGCCGATCGTCAGCCAGCCGTCGTTGGCGGCAATTTCGCGGACGTACAGCTTCAGCTGCTTGCCTTCGATCTCCAGGTCGAGCGTGCTGTCGAAGGTGCGGCTGACCAGGGCCCGCTGGATGTTGCTTCGCATGACGTTGGCGCGGGCAACCTGCTCGGCGACGCTGCTGGGCCGTTCGACCGGCCGGACTCCCACGTTGCCGCGATCCATCACGATCTGGTCTCCGTCGACCGAGAACATGAGCGGCACCGTGATGATCTGCGTCGGGATGTCGTCCCGTCCTTCACGCCGCAGACCGGCCCGGATGATGATCGTGACCGTGTCGCCGTCCACGTCGAACCGGACCGGGTCGACTTCGTCAAAGACGAGGGTCGCGTTCTGCGGCTCTTCGCCTTCACCCGGCGGGGTCGGTTCGGGGAGGTCGAGATCGCGACCGACGATTGCCCGGAACTTCTCCTGCAGCTTCGCCCGGACTTCTTCCTCGGTCATCGTCTTGCCGGCGAAATCCATGCGGTCGGCGGCGTTGTTGAGCATGCTCTCGTGAATCTCGACGAGCAAGCCACGGCTCGGCGGTGCGGCGTGCGGTGCCGGCAGCTGACCGCCCAGTTCCGCCGGGTTCATGATGCGGCCGCGGGCGAGAACGTAGCTGCTGCCACTGCTCAGGTGGACGGCATCGGGGTACAGGCCGTTTTCACGCAGCGGGCCGTAGAAGTCGGATTCGAGCTTCATCGCGGCACTGTCGAACTGGCCGTCCACTTCGGAGTCAAGCTGCCGCCTCACCTGCGAGTAGATCTTGCCGGCCGTTGCCGAGTTGGCTTCCGGCATCCGCTTGCTGGCTTCGTTGAACGCGATGTCGTCGGCGATGTGGCCCAGAAGCGGAACGCCACTGAACTTTGTGGTGGCACCGACGGCCCGGTTGTTGGCGCTGACGCCCACACGTGACGGCCGGGTGAAGAACTTCTTGCCGTCGAAGCGGACTTCCTTGTTTGCGGTGAAGTAGTGGTTGCCGACGATGTGGACCCGCGCCTGGCTGGTGGAGCCGGTCGCATTGGAGCTGACCGTGCCACTGAGCGTGATGTCGAACAGGGCACTGTTGCTGCTCGGCTTCAGGTCGATGCTGACCCGGGCGTTGGTGCACTGGTAGCCGGTCACGTGGGCTTCGGTCACCCGCTCGTTGATCCAGCTCGATTCCAGGCGAGTCTCTTCGATGAACCGCCGCATCAGACCTTCGGTCGCAATGATGCGGATGTTGTAGTTGTAGTAGTGAGCCCGCATCGCTTCGGAGATGGCGGCACCGCCATCCAGAGCCACGCCCCGCAGGGCGTTGTAGGCTTCACGCACGTCGGCAGCCGCCGGTCCGGAGCCTTCTTCTTCGTAGATCTCGATGGCTTCGACGAGCCGGCCGGCATGATCACGCAGCGTTGCTTCGTAGTCGTCTCCGACCGACAGCGTCATTGCGGCCAGCGCGTCGGCGAGTGCGTGTTCGAGTTCGACGAATGCGGGACGGCCGAGGAATTCCCGCTGAGCTTCGTTGTCGATGGCACCGCGGGTGGCGATCTTGCGATGGACGTCCGCCAGCACCGCCTGGGCTTCCGGAGACGTGTCGCCACTGCGGACGATCGCGGACAGCTCATCGGCCTTCACGAACGGCAGCCACTTGTAGCCGTTCGACACCCGACGCAGGTCCGACTTCAGCTGAGCGAGCGCACCGCCGACGTTTTCGTACGTCGCTTCGACCCGTGCCGCGCGGGCCGTCTCGGGATCGACGGCGAGCGTGGCGAGGATCGCATCGGCCACGGCAACACGCCGGGACAGCTTGCCGTACAGGTTGCTCAGCTGCGGATGGATTGAGCGGTACTGGGGACTCTCCAGTGCCTTCTCAAGCGTGCCGAGTTTCACCTTCAGACGCTCGAGCGTCTCCGGCTGGCCGGCGTTGTCGCCTTCGTAGAACTCCGCGACGATCGCTGCGGTGCTCTGGGACCATTCGGCCCAGTTCCCTTCGAGCGAGGCGAAGTCGTCCTCGGTCAGTCCGTCGGGAACGTATTCGGGGATGATCCCCTGCAGGTTCGCCGGAGGAGCCTCTTCGTCCTGGAATCCCCAGCCGGAGCTGACCAGCAGCGCGAGCGGCAGTGCCGCCGCGAAGATCAGTCGGGCCGGACGTCGTGATGAAGCGCGGCGGGGCGTCGCAAACGTACAGGTCATTCTGGCAACCTCAATCCAGTGCTTGAGCGCTTGGGGCGCATTGGTTCCGGGGCGCGAGCGTCGTGAACCAGTGCCCCAACTCCAGTATCGACACCAGCAAATCCTTCCGATTGCCGCCGTCGACGATTCGGCAGTGAGTCGCAGATCGCGTCCTTTGCAATCTCCCCGGCTCACAGAATCGTTACGACTTGCGCAGTCTACTCTCGCGGACCCCTCGCTTCAATTGCCTCAACCGGTCAGTCGTGTTCTCAGCGGACACGACCAGTCCAGAGCGCACAGACCGTTGACAGCGTCGCGAAACCTTGTCCGTGTCTGGTGCGTGACCGGTGTCGAGGCACCGTGCGGTCACCGGGGAACGCTCGGAATGACGCGGCCCGCAAACGCCGGAATCCTTACGTGCAATCGGGCAGGAATGGCTACCGCAAAAGGCGTCCGGCGGAATCTTCTGCCGCGTCCACTCCTGCTCCTCGCCGGCTTGTCGCAGTTACGTTGCAGGTACGGCCCTGGCGGTAGAGTGCGGGCCGGGCAGCCGTGTCAGAGATTCATCAACGTGATCGACACCTGCAGAACGGTTGCGATGCCGACCCAGACGAGGTACGGAATCTGTGCGAAGGCGACCCACCTCGCATGTGGCCAGATCGCAATCATCATCCAGACGATCGTTCCCAGCACCACGAGGATGTCCGCTGTGGCCAGTGGCAGATTGCGGAGTCCGAACTGGACCGGAGTAAACGCCAGGTTGGCGATCAGGTTGATCGCAAACGGCACTGCGACCAGCAGAGGAATCTTCCGGCGCGCCGCCATCACGAACACGTACCCGAATGTCACGATGATGACCGGGTACAGGATCTGCCAGATCAGGCCGATCGTTGCCGGCTCGGGCGTCCACTCCGGTTTGGCAAGTTGCCGATACCACTGCATCCAGTCCATGCCGGGCCTTTCCGGGCGTTGCGGGAACAACGTTCAGGCCGCATGCTGACCGAGGATCGGTCCGGGGCCAATCGGGGATTCCCCCTGCAGGCAACCGTACGCTGATGGTCGGCCGATTCCCGAACTACTCCGTCTCTTTGTGTCGCGGCCGGAAGAGGATCGAGTGGTCGTAGTTGCCGCCGTAGGTGTCTGTCGATTCGACGAGCGTCATCAGATACGGCGTGCGCAGCTCCCAGACGAAGCGTTCCTGCTTTCGTCCGTGCTCCTCGATGCTGATCAGCCGGTCGCCATCGAGAACGTAGATGCCGCCAAACGTCACACCGGTCGGCGCCAGCACGTAGAAGTCATGCCCGGCGTCGGTCAGCGTCATCTCGTGCTCGTAGCCGGCCGGGAGGAACACCCGCCAGTCGCCTGCCGGATTGCGCCGTGAGGGAACGACTGTTTCTGAGGCGACTCTCTGGTTCCGGGTGTCGATCCGGCGGATAAACGATCGGCCGGTTCCCCCGATCAGCAGCGGCTGACTGCCGCCGCGGGCCGGAAACGACACCAGCCAGCGAACCGGTCCCTTCTGCGGCGAGTAGGTCGCGACCTCGCCCTTGTCGAGCCGGTAACTCTTCGGATCGACTTCCAGTTTGACGGCCTCGTTGACCGCCAGCTTCAGCGGATCGAACGACAGGAGATCCTCGGCGGGTTCATCCCCGGCTCGCGGGTCCGGTTTGTGCCGGAGCAGCCTCAAGACCGGCGGCGTGAGCGGCAGCACTCCCAGCTGCGGGTCGGTGGTCGTGTAGGGACGCTTGCGGTTCTCGGGATTGAACTTCAGGAACAGCACATAGTCCTGTTTGAGTTTCAGTTCCGGCAGCGCGGCTGCTGTGTCTCCTGGCCTGCGAGTGATCCGTACCGGAATGGTCGCGCCGCGGCGGAGCCGTTCGTCGACGTCACCCTTGCGTACATCATGGATCCGCACGTCAGCACGGTAGCGCTCCACGTCGGGGCGTCCGCCGCGCGTCTTGAGCCGTTGAGGAACCGCGACGAATGATCCCGTGATCACGATGTCCGCTTTGGCCGTCACGGGCTCCAGTGACTCAGGAGCGCCGTCCGGAGCCGCGGCGGTTGTCAGTACGATCAGCAGTCCGGGGAGAAGCGTCTGCATGGGAGTGCTCCAGTACAGGGCCGCGGTGCGAATGGGCGGATTCCCGCTCAGAACATGGTAGCCGTTGGACGAAACCGGCGGTTCAAAAGTTTCCACGGATCTGTCGGCCGGACGAAGAGACTTCGGATGGATTGCTGCCTGACTATTGAACAGAATGCCCTGATCTGTTGTTGTGATTGAGTGTGTCGTCCATGGATCAGACGGATCTGCGCAAATCTGAGTCCTGGCTGTGGGGCGAATCATGGGGCTGTGGAATCTGCTGACGAAAGAAATCAAGCTCGGCAGCACCGAGCTTCAGTTCAACGAGCCACAGCTTGGTCGTGCCCGGCTGCGCGGCGATCTGATCTGGCGTCTGGCGACGGTCCTGGGAGCCTGGGCCGCCGGGATCGGCGTGATGGGGCTGCTGTTTTCCATCAACCAGGACCCGCCCGGCTTTGGCGTTGCCGTCGGACTGGGGGCGGTCTTCGGGCTCGGAATGGCGGCACAGGCGCTGTTCTTCATGAAGGACCAGGTCGCCGGGGCGTTTGCGTTCTACCCGGACCACATCTACCGCTATCGTAACTACTCGTGGTTTGTTGCCCTCCGCCGCGAACAGACCAGGTGGGACTACGCTGCGATCGAGAACTGTCGCATTGCCACCAGCAGCAAGACCGGACTGCCGTTTCATGTGATGATGTTCAGCTATGGCGGCGACCGCGAGTCGATCCTCATTCCCCGCAAAGTGGATCTGAAGAAGCTGACGGGTCTGCTGGCCCGTCACGGAGTTCAGGTCGCTGCGACCACGAAGATCCCTTCCGGTGCCCGCAAGCCGTTGCCGGTTGCGGCTCCGATCGTCGCCGGCGCTGCGGGAGTGGTCCTGCTTGTGGCCGGGCTGATCGCGTTCCCCTGGGCCCCTGCTCCGGCCGGCATCGAGCGACCCGATCTGGCACAGTTGCCGGACTTCGATCCGCGGGAGCAGTTCGGGATTCCCGATCCCATGCAGCAGCTGATGCCCGGGGTCGGCCAGAACAACGCCCCCGGCGGGGCTGCGCCTTCATCACCACCTGCCGGAGCGGGACAGGCGGCCAGTGGCGACCCCGGTCCCTCCGCATTCCCCCCCGCTGCACCGTCGTTTCCTTCGGGATTTCCGCGTGATGGTATCCCGACACCGGGAAGTGGTCCGACGCCGGGCGGAATACCGCCTCGGGGCCCCGGATTCGGAATGCGGCCACCCACCCCCGGCCAGGGCGGTTCTCAACCTCCCGGCAACGTGAACAACGCCGGGGCACCGACGACATCAGGTCAGAATACATCGTCGGACGTCGCGGACGAAGACCGCTCGCAAGCTGTCGGCGGGACGGGGGGCTTTCCGTTTACACACGTGGCAGGGGGGGACCGGCCGGTGGTGGGAGTTCGGGTCCGCACGGGGCGCTGGAGCGGCGAGGAACACCTGTCCAAGGTCGAGCCGCTCTTTGAATCCGCCGGGCAGGATCCGGGCTGGCAGACCGCCCTCGCCCGCCCCGGCTACGTCGTCGGCGCGGTTGAAGTTCATTTCAGAAAGTTCGTCGACGGTGTGCGGCTCATCTACATGCGAACCGGTGAGGACGGTCGGCTCGATCCGGCGGACTCGTATGCGTCCGAGTGGATCGGCCAGCCGGGGACGAGCCCGACACGTCTCGAACGAATGGGACAGCCGATCGTCGGCTTCCATGGTCGCGGCGGTGCCGTCCTCGATGCCCTCGGAGTCGTCTACGCGCATGCCGACTGACATGCAGAGCGGCGTTCGCCGCAGCTCAGTCTGTTGCCGGCAGCCCTTCGACCTCCACCAGCGGACGGATTTCGGCGGTGCCGCGATGTGAACCGGGAATCCGTTCCGCAATTGCGATCGCCTCATCAAGATCCCTGGCCTCGATCAGGAAGTAGCCGGCCAGGTGTTCCTTCGTCTCGATGAACGGTCCGTCGGTGACGACCCGCTTGCCGTCACGAACGCGGACGCAGGTGGAACTGGCGGGTGGCTGCAGCGGCGAGCAATGGATGTACTGATTCTTTGCGTGCAGTTCGTGGCAGATGTCGATCGACTGCTGCAGAGCGACGCGATGCTCGTCGGGCGGCCATGCCCCCTCGGCAGCGTAGAGCAGAACCATGTACTTCATCGGTTGATCTCCTTCGTTCGGCGGGAACCGGTGAATCGTCAACGCCCCGGAATCACTTCCCCTGGTACGCCCGCTCCAGGGCGGCGATATCCAGTTTGACCATCTGCATCATGGCTCCCATGACCCGGCCGGCGGTCTCGGCATCCGAGGTCTTCAGGTACTCGCTCATGACTCGCGGAACGATCTGCCAGTAGACATCGAAGCGATCCTTCAGCCAGCCGCACTGCACCGCCTCGCCGCCGTCCGTCAGCTTTGCCCACAGTGTGTCGACTTCTTCCTGCGAGTCGCAGGCGACGGCGATCGAGAATGCCATCGACGGCTCGCACGGCTGTCCCATGTTGAGGGCGACGAAGCTCAGACCAGCGAGAGAGAACTCCACCGTCATCGCCGTGCCGGTCATCGGATTCTTCGTGATCGGTCCCAGCTCGGAGTCGGGAATGACGGAAACGTAGTAGCGGGCGGCTTCTTCGGCCTGGTTCCCGAACGTCAGAAACGGCGTGATCTTCTGCTGGAGCTGCATTGTGGTGGTCTCCGGAGTGAGAACTGGGGGACAGCGCGGACGTCGGCTTCCCCACACGTCGTTGTCGTCCGGGCCGATCGCGAATCGACATCGTTCGGGAAAAACCGGCCGGGATTCTCCGCGAGGCGAACTTGTCTCCCTGAACGGTCCATGCGTACGGTGGAGGGATCTCCAGCCCGGGTTCGCCCGGGCGTCTGGTCTGGAACGGGAGCGACCGCTTTGCGCTGGATCTGGCCATGGTCGAGCGCGGCGCCGTTCGCGACGTTCGGGAAACACGGAAGGTCAGCTGGGACAGATCCCGGATGTGGAAACTACTGAAGTCATCAGAGCCGCGACCGTGAGGGAGCGGAAAACAGAACCACGGAGTTGTCATGACGGTGCGTCGCCCCGGAGGATGAAAATGAGGGCGGGGTGCCATGGCCTCGCCGCGCAGCGGAGTGGCCATGCCGTTCTCCTCGAGCCTGAAGCCTTTCGAACCACGCCCATCACTCCGCTCCGCTCCGTTCTGGGACGTGCCACCCGTGTCTATTTTCACAGGAGGATGAAAATCGAAGCGGGGTGCCATGGCCTCGCCGCGCAGCGGAGTGGCCATGCGTCTTCCTCGAGCCTCGGGCCTTTCGAACCACGCCCATCACTCCGCTCCGCTCCGTTCTGGGACGTGCCACCCGTGTCTATTTTCACAGGTGACACAGAGACACAGAGAAGACCAGGCGAGCCCGGTGCGTGAGCACCGGGGGTGACGACCTGGCAAGGTGGCATTCGTACACTTCAAGGCAAGGCACTGTAGGGCCGGTTCCAACCGGCCGCCGTAACTCAACGGCCGGCAATAGCCGGCCCTACATCGCTGACTCCTGACTCCTGACTCCTGACTCCTGACTCCTGACTCCTGACTCCTACCTCCTACCTCCCAACTCCTACCTCCTGATGCGCCACTCCCCGCCGGTTGCCCGGCAGCCGGGCGGTGACCGTCACGTGTTCCGGCGGGATCGTTTCCGGATCGAAGCGGTGGCCGCTCTTCTTCGCGAACCAGGAGAGAGGAGCGAGCATCTCCCCGCCGACGGCAAGACGTTGACGGGGCATATAGTAGAAGGCATCATTCAGTTCGATGCGGACCGATGAGAGATCGTGGTCGCCCGTATTGCGAATCCGGATGGCCGCCTCACCGGTTTTGTCTTCGGCGAGCAGGATTTCGACCGGCAGCGGACGGTCGGACGCCTGGGGCGTCAGCCGGGTGAGCAGCGCAACGCTCAGCGTCGGCACGGCGACGACGATGGCCAGCAGCAACGTCAGGCCTTTTCGTCCGAGTCGCAGTCCCGGAGCCCGTTCCTCGAATGTTCCGGCATTTGCCATCCTGATCCCACCCTTTCGTACAGCGTTGCTGTTTCTGATGATAGAAGGCCCGGGTCCGGTGTCGAGCCCCAACCAGCAGGCGTCCCCCCGACTGGGGCCGGCCATTGAGATTGATGAGCGGACCGACATCACGGTCCGGGCCGTCATCTCGCTCCGCTGGGTCGCAGTCGCTGGCCAGCTGGCAACCATCCTCGTCGTCGACCTTTTTCTGCACGTGCTCCTGCCGATGCAGGCCCTGCTGCTGGTCCTGCTGGCGACGGCCGCCCTGAACGCCTTTCTGTCCGGAGCCCGCCACGCATGGCCGCCGCGGCGGCGGGACGGACACAACCGCTGGATGACGGTGATCGGCGCGACGATGCTGTTCGACCTGGTCGCGCTGACGCTGCTGCTCTATTTCACCGGCGGGATGACGAACCCGTTCAGCCTGTTCTACCTGGTGAACCTGGTGCTCGCCGCCTTCGTACTCCCCCGCCGCTGGGTCTGGGGCCTGAATGCGGTCGCCATTGGCGGCGTGGCGTTTCTTGTTGCGCGCTACGAGCCGTTGCTGCTGCTCGAAGCCGATCCGGTCCCGGGTGCCCGCACGGCCGGCGGATTCGACATTCTCAGTGCAGGGGCCCTGATCGCCTACACGACGTGCGCGACGGTGATCGTGCTGTTCACGACGCGGGTCAGCAGCCAGCTGCGCCGGCAGGAACGCCGCGTACGGGAGCTGGCGGACCTGCGGGCCCGCAGCGAACGACTCGAGTCGCTGGGGACGCTGGCGGCCGGAGCGGCCCACGAACTGGCCACGCCGCTCGCGACCATTGCCGTCATCACCCAGGAGCTGGAGCGGGAGCTGACCGCCGGCCAACTGACCGAGCGGACCATCAGCGACATTCAGACAGTCCGGACGGAACTGGACCGCTGCCGGGACATCCTCGACCGCATGTCGACCGATGCCGGCCTGGCCATCGGGGAAACCCTGGTCACCACGACCGTCGGGGAACTGGTCGACGAAGCGGTTGACGGGGCGGGCGACCCGTCGACCATCCATGTCACCTTTGCCGACGGCGCTGCGGAGGTCCCCCTGGAGGCCCCGCTGCACGGGCTGGCTCAGGCGATTCGCGGGATCGTGAAGAACGCGGTCGACGCCTCGGGGGTTCAACCGCGTGTCGAGTGTCACGTCACGGCAACGGCCAACCGGTTTACGCTACAGGTGCAGGACTCGGGGACCGGCATGGACGCGGAAACGCTCCGCCGGATCGGCGAGCCGTTCTTCACGACGAAGGAGCCGGGCAAGGGGACCGGTCTGGGCGTGTTCCTGGCGCGGAATATAATTGAGCGGCTGGGAGGCACGCTGTCGTTCTCGTCTGCGCCGGGGGAGGGGACATGCGTGACGATCCAGCTTCCCACCCGGTTGCCGGCCCCGGGCCGGTCGACCGACGGTGGGATCGTCGGTTCCGGAAACCTGTTCTGAGCCACGAATCTGCACGTGCGGGCGATCAATTGTGAACTGCCAGCGGCCGGGTATCCGATGAACGCTGGGTCCGGTTCTGTCGAGAAAACCGAACATCCGGGCCGCCGCCGGCAGGTGCGACAGATTGTCGCACCCCACGCGTATTGACCCTCGCCATCCCGGTTGCAACACTCTGCCGCGTTGGCCGGGCCACCCGGCGGTCCGGTTCAACAGAAGAAATGACGAGCCTCCCGTTGGACGCCGAAACCTGCCTGATTGTCGACGACGACGAACTCCTCAGGACGCACCTGGGACGTGCCATCGAGGCACGTGGATTTCGTGTCCGGACAGCAGGCAATGGCGAAGACGCGCTGAAGCTGGTTGACGAGGAATGCCCGGACCGGGCGATTGTCGACCTGCGGATGCCCGGGATGAGCGGCCTGGAGCTGCTTGAACGCCTGCGGGAGAAGTGTCCGTCCATCCGGGTTGTGGTGCTGACCGGATTCGGCAGCATCGCAAATGCCGTGGCGGCCGTTCGGGCCGGTGCCGTCAATTACGTGACGAAGCCGGCTCACGCATCAGAAGTCCTTGCTGCGTTCTCGGCCACGCCGGAGGTGGAAGACAAGAAGGACGAGCCCGAGGATCTGGAAGCGCCCTCCCTTGCGGAAGCGGAATGGAATCATATCCAGCGGGTCCTGGAGGAATGTGACGGGAACGTGTCCCGGGCGGCGAGACTGTTGGATATCCCCCGGCGAACGCTTCAGCGGAAGCTGAAAAAGCGGGCGCCCTGACCTGCCCTTGCGGAGCAATTCCGCACACCGGACTTCCGGTGCGACGATTTGACGCAGCGACTGAAGAGCAACTTCGACCTATACTCCCTCAAAACCTGACGCAGATCGCGATGCGAACTGTTGCGGCCGCGCTCCCCGTGACAGCGGATAGAACCCGAGTGCCCGTCGTTCGTATCACCTCCCCACTACCGTACCGGCGATGATCGTCTGTTCGCAGGGCGGTAGCTCGCTTTGATCTGAACTCCCACGACCTTACGGCGAATACGGTACGCGCTGACGAGTGCATCCGATGAGATTCAATTTCCCAACCTGGACAAATCGGTTCGTGCCGGTCCTGATCGTCACGATCCTCGGCGGAGCGGCCTATGTTGGCGCCGTCGTCTTTGCGGCGACGGACCCGCAGACGCTGAACATCGGCCACAAGCCGACTCAGCCGGTCCCCTTCAGTCACAAGACCCACGCCGGTCGACTGAAGATGGACTGCCGGTACTGCCACAACACGGTCGACAAGGCGGCGTTTGCGGCCATTCCGCCGACGGCGACCTGCTCGAACTGCCACACCGGTGCCGACGCCAACGGGTCGGTGTCGGTCAGTGCCGTTCACAGCGACAGCCCCAATCTCGCTCTGGTCCGCCAGAGTCAGGCGACCGGGGAACCGATCGACTGGATGAAGGTGCACGACCTGCCGGACTACGTCTACTTCGACCACAGTGCTCACGTGAACAGCGGCGTCAGCTGCGTTTCGTGCCACGGGCGTGTCGACCGGATGGATGTCGTCGAGCAGGTCAAGACGCTGTCGATGACCTTCTGTCTCGACTGCCACCGGAATCCGGACCCGCACCTCCGGCCGCTCGAGCACGTCACGGATCTGGCCTGGGTTCCCGATGAGGAGCCCGAAGTCATCGGCGGCCGGATCCGTGAAGAGCTGAATATTAATCCGCGAACCAATTGCTCCACCTGCCACAGGTAAGTCTGGAAGATGTCCAAGACCTGGTACCGCAGCCTCCGCGAACTCGAAAACACGGCCGAGTTCCAGGAAATGCTGCACCGCGAATTCCCCGAAGCCGCCAGCGAGTTCCCCAAGGGACTCTCGCGTCGTCGCTGGCTGCAGATCATGGGATCGTCCCTGGCGCTGGCGGGTGTTTCCGGCTGCCGCTTCGAGGCGGAAACGTTGGCCCCGTTTGCCACGCGGCCGGCCAACCGCATCCCGGGCAAAACGCAGCAATTCAACACGACGGTCGAAATCGCCGGCCAGGCCCGCGCCCTGCGGGCGACCAGCTACGACGGCCGCCCGATCAAGCTGGACGGCAACCCGGACCACCTTTCATCGGGTGGTGCCAGCGATTCGTACACGCAGGCGACGATCCTCGACCTGTACGATCCCGACCGCGGTCAGACTCCGATCGAGTCGACCGGTGGTTCGAAGTTCAACCGCAGCTGGATCGAAGCCGACACGTTCCTCACCGAACAGTTCAGTCAGTTCGCCGGCTCGAAGGGTGACGGCCTGTGCGTCCTGGCCGAATCGACCTCCTCGCCGACAGCGCAGCGACTGAAGACCGCCCTGCAGGACAAGTTCCCGCAGATGAAGTGGTTCGACTACTCGTCGCTGTCGCCGGTCAACTCCCGCGGCGGAGCGACGCTCGCCTTCGGCAAGCCGGTCCGCACCGAGTATGACCTCGAGTCGGCGGCCGTCGTCGTCACGATCGACAGTGACCTGCTCGGCCAGCACCCGGAAGGCCTGCGAAACGCACGCAGCTTCTCCCGCGGCCGGAACCCGGACAGCGAGCAGATGACCCGGCTGTACGCGGTCGAATGCGAGTTCACCGGAACGGCGGTCGCAGCCGACCACCGCGTTGCCCTGCGTCCCTCTCAGATCGCCGGCTTCCTCGCCAGTGTCGAACAGGCTCTGGCCAGCGACGAAGAGACTCACGCTGCAGACGAGTCGGCTCCCTGGTCGCAGCAGGTGTTCGCTGCCCTGGTCGACGATCTGAAGAAGCATCCCGGCCAGTCGGTCATCACCGTCGGAGAACGGCAGCCGGTCGAAGTTCACGCCCTGGCCCACCGGCTCAACCAGCAGCTGGGCAACATCGGCAAGACCATCACGCTGCTGCCGGATGAGTCGTCGGCGGACACGTTCGACGAGTTCGTCACTCACGCCGAAGCCAATGGCGGCTCGATGCTGCTGCTGCTTGGTGGTAACCCGGTCTACGACTCGCCGGCGGACGTCGAAGTCGCCGATCTGATGGAGAAGTTCGAGAACCGGGTTCACTTCGCCGTCTACCCGAACGAGACCTCGGCAGTCTGCAACTGGTACCTGCCGATGTCGCACCCGCTGGAATGCTGGTCCGACGCAACGCTGTACGACGGAACGTACGGTGTGGCTCAGCCGCTGATCGAGCCGCTCTTCGAGAGCCGCAGCCAGATTGAGTTCCTTGCCGGCCTGCTGGGTGAGGAAACGGATGGTCTGGAGCTGGTTCGCCAGACGGCTCGCGAGCTGTATCCGGAACTGAAGTCCACCCGCGAATGGGAACGGGTCGTCCACAACGGTTTCCATGCGGACTCGACCGCCAAGCCAATCACCCCCGAGCTGCAGAACTTCGAAGGCCCTGCCGCCTCGACGGAATGGCAGAATCCGGTCGAGGTGACCAACGGCGAGCTCGAAGTGGTGTTTACGACCGATTCGAGCGTGCTCGACGGACGCTTCGCCAACAACGCCTGGCTGCAGGAACTGCCGCACCCGCTCACGAAGATGACGTGGAGCAACGCGGCAATCATGAGCCCGAAGACGGCCGATGCTCTGGGCGTGAAGGATGACGATGTCGTCCGGCTCGAGCTGGACGGCCGCCAGATCGAACTGCCCGTTTACGTTCAGCCGGGACAGGCGACCGGTTCCGTGGCGGTTGCCATCGGCTACGGACGCACACACGCCGGACTGGTCGGCGGAGACGTGGAAGAAGGCGTCGCCCCGGTCGGTGTGAACGCCGGTGTGATCCGGACGGCCGGCAACCGCTACTTCGCGACCGGGCTGAAGGTGAGTCCCACCGGTCGCCGGGAAGAGCTGGCCGTCACGCAGGACCACTACGCGATCGACAAGGTGGGTCTGGAAGAGATCCACGGCCGGGTGGGCGATCTGGTTCGGGAAGGAACGCTGGACGAGTACCGGGAGCATCCGGAATTCGCCGAGCACCGGGTTCATCATCCGCCGCTCGAGTCCCTGTGGACCGAAGTCTCCTACGACGGCCACGCGTGGGGGATGGCGATCGACCTGAACAAGTGCATTGGCTGCAACGCGTGCGTCGTCGCCTGTCAGTCCGAAAACAACGTGCCGGTCGTCGGCCCCGACCAGGTCCGCGCCAGTCGCGAAATGCACTGGATGAAGGTGGACCGCTACTTCACCGGCGACACGGAAGAGCCCGAAGTCGCGACCCAGCCGGTCACCTGCCAGCACTGCGAGAATGCACCGTGCGAACAGGTCTGCCCGGTGGCGGCCACCGTTCACAGCAACGAGGGCCTCAACGACATGGCCTACAACCGCTGTATCGGAACGCGGTACTGCGGTAACAACTGCCCGTACAAGGTGCGGCGGTTCAACTTCCTGGATTACCGCGACGAAATGGAAGCGGCGAACCGGGAACTGATGAACCTGGTACTCAACCCGGAAGTGACCGTCCGCAGCCGGGGCGTGATGGAAAAGTGCACCTACTGCGTGCAGCGGATCCAGAACACCCGCATCGAGGCCAAGAACGAGCGGCGGCCGATCGGTCCCAACGAGATTCAGACCGCCTGTCAGCAGGTGTGTGCGTCGGAGGCGATTGTCTTCGGCGACCTGAACAACCCGGAGAGCGACGTTGCGAAGGCTCACGCCGATGCCCGGGCCTACGGCCTGCTGGCGGAGCTGAACGTCAAGCCCCGCACGAAGTACCTCGCCCGCATCCGCAATCCCCACCCCTGGCTGGCCCCGCCGGTCGAATCGGCCCACGGTCACGGCGGTGACGGTCATGGTGAGGAAGCCCACGGCGAGCACGCCCATGCCGACGAGCGGCATGACGCTGAAGTGAGTCACAACTCGGTCCCCGCACCGACGCAGGAACTGCGGGAGGAGCAGGTCTGATGGCAACCGCACTGGCTGCACCAGTCGACACCACGATTGAGGATCCGACCCGGCGGCCTCCGCTGGTGACGGGTGATCACGACTACCAGTCGATCACCGACACGATCCATTCGATCAGTGAACACAAGACGCCCCGCGCCTGGTACATCGCGTTTGCCGTCTCCAGCACCGCGACGGTAACGTTCTTCCTGCTGATCGGCTATCTGATCTACCAGGGTGTCGGAGTCTGGGGTAACAACAACCCGGTCTTCTGGGGCTGGCCGATCGTGAACTTCGTGTTCTGGGTCGGTATCGGTCACGCCGGTACGCTCATCTCCGCGATCCTGTTCCTGTTCCGGCAGAACTGGCGGACGAGCGTCAACCGCTTTGCCGAGGCAATGACCATCTTCGCCGTCGTCTGTGCCGGCATTTTCCCCGGCATCCACGTCGGTCGTGTCTGGTTTGCCTACTGGCTGGCGCCGTATCCGGCGACGCGGCTGGACATGTGGCCGAACTTCCGCAGCCCGCTGCTGTGGGACGTATTCGCGGTGAGTACTTACGCGACCGTCTCGCTGCTGTTCTGGTACATGGGAATGATCCCGGACCTGGCGACTTTCCGCGACCGGTCGAAGAGCAAGATCAAGCAGTTCGTCTACGGCGTGTTCGCCCTGGGCTGGAACGGGAGTGCCCGTCACTGGCACCGGTACGAAAAGGCCTACATGCTGCTAGCCGCCCTCGCGACGCCGCTGGTGCTCAGTGTGCACACCGTGGTGAGTTTCGACTTCGCGGTCGCTCAGCTGCCCGGCTGGCACGCGACGATCTTCCCGCCGTACTTCGTCGCCGGGGCCGTCTTCAGCGGTTTCGCGATGGTGATCACCCTGATGGTGCCGGCCCGCAAGTGGTTCGGCCTGAAGGATCTGGTCACGCTGCGGCATCTGGAGAACATGTGCAAGGTGATTCTGGCGACCGGATCGATGGTCGGGTTCGCCTACGCGATCGAGTTCTTCATTGCCTGGTATGGAGGCAACCCGTACGAAGGCTTCGCATTCATCAACCGGGCGTTCGGACCGTATGCGTGGGCGTACTGGACGATGGTCTCCTGCAACGTCATTGCCCCGCAGTTCTTCTGGATCAAGAAGGTCCGGACGACGCCGTGGATGATGTTCATCATCTGCATTTTCGTGAATATCGGCATGTGGTTTGAACGGTTCGTGATTACGGTCACCTCGCTCAGCCGCGACTTCCTGCCGTCCAGCTGGGCCTACTTCAAGCCGACGCCGATCGACATGGCCATGTTCGCGTGCAGTTTCGGCCTGTTCTTCACGCTGTTTCTGCTGTTCTGCCGCTACCTGCCGATCGTCGCCATGGCGGAAGTGAAGTCCGTCATGCCGGTCCCCGAAAGCGAAGCGAAGAACGACGCCCAGGCGTGAACGGGACCGCCCGATTGCGGTTCACACACTTGCGGAACATCACTGCCACAACAGAGACCAGGTGACACCCTTGTCCGCCACACTGTTAGAACCTGAAACCACACAGCAGGACGTCGCCGACGAGCCGTCCGGCTCGGTGTGCGGCGTTCTGGCCGAGTTTTCCGGCCCGAAGGAACTGCTCCGGGCCGCGGAGATGGTCCGCGACGCGGGCTACACGAAGACCGATGCGTTCAGTCCGTTTCCGATCCACGGCATGGATGACGCGCTGGGCATCAAGTCGACGATCCTCCCGGTCATCGTCCTCGTCGTCGGTCTGACCGGCTGTGCCGGCGGACTGCTGATGCAGTGGTGGATGAACGCCGTCGACTACCCGTTCCTGATCAGTGGCAAGCCGCTGTTCAGCCTGCCGGCCAACATCCCGGTGACGTTCGAGATCATCGTTCTCACCAGTGCGTTCACCGCATTCCTGGGAATGCTCGGACTCAACGGGCTGCCCAAACCGGCCAACCCGCTGTTCGAGCAGGAACGCTTCCGCGGCGTCACCGACAACAAGTTCTTCATGTACGTCGCTGCGGATGACCCGAAGTACGACGGCCAGGAAGTTGTCGAGCTGTTCCACCGGGCCGGAGCAACCTGGGTCGACGACGTCCCGAATTCGACATCCCCCAGCCGGCTGCCCGGCGCGATCAAGATGGCACTTCTCGTGCTCTTCGCCATCGCTCTGGTTCCTCCACTGATGATCTACCGTGCCCGGCACACCACGTCCGAAGCACCGCGGTTCGATTTCTTCCCCGACATGGATGCGCAGCGGTATCGGAGTGCCCAGCAGTCCTCCGACCTGTTCGCCGATGGCCGTGCCATGCGTCCGCAGGTTGCCGGTACGATCGCCGTCGGTGACTTCCACGAGAACGATGCGTTCTTCCTCGGCTACATCCCGGGTGAAGACGACGAGGCCCCGGCTGACGAACCGGCTCCAGCTGATGCGGCCGCTCCCGCAGCGGGTGCTCCGGCGGCAAACGAACCGGACTACGTCACCGAGTTCCCGGTCGAAGTGACCGAGTCGCTGATGCAGCGCGGTCAGCTGAAGTTCAACATCTACTGTGCTCCCTGCCACGGACTGGCCGGGCAGGGTGACGGACTGGTTTCGCTGCGGGCAATCGAGCTGCAACAGCCGACGTGGGTTCCGCCAACGAACCTGACCAGTCCCCCGGTCGTCGCACAGCCGGTCGGCAAGATTTACGACACGATCACGAACGGTCGCCGGAAGATGTCCGGCTATGCCGCTCAGATCCCTCCCGAAGACCGCTGGGCCATCGTGCTGTACGTGCGGGCCCTGCAGAAGAGTCAGCATGCTTCGCTGGAAGAGATTCCCGAAGACAAGGCCGCTGTCCTGAAGAACCAGAAGTAAGAAGTCCATGACAGGGCATCATCACGACATTTCGTTTGACCCGGAACGCGACCGCAGCCTGCGGGACAAGGGCGCGCAATACATTCGCGCCTCGCTGATCACCGGCCTGGTCTGCCTCGGTCTGGCCCTGGTGATCGGACTGATCGCCGGCGGCTCCTCGCAGATTGACGGCATCTTCGAAAGCAGCACGGCTCCGACTGCGCTGGTGGGTGTCGTTGAACTCGTCGCTGACGCCGAAAATCAGGACGTCGCCGCCTACGAGGGACGTCCCATCTCCGAGATCGCCGCGGTCGCGGAGAAGGAATTCGGCGAAGAGCTTCCCCCGCAGTGGGAGGAGTTCCTGCATCGCAGCACCGGCTCGGGATGGCAGCGATTCCAGGCGAGCTACCTGGTCGCATTCACGTTCGTCGTCAGTCTGTCACTGGGCGGCCTGTTCTTCGTGCTCATCCAGCATGTGACACGGGCCGGGTGGAGTGTCGTCGTTCGTCGCATCGCGGAGATCATGGCGGCAACGCTGGCGCCGCTCGCACTGCTCAGTCTGCCGATCATCATCCCGCTGCTGCTTGGCGGCCACGCCCTGTTCGAGTGGAACAATCCCCAGCTGATCGAGACCGACGAGCTGATCCGTCACAAGCGTCCGTATCTGAATCCGGGCTTCTTCACGATCCGCTCGATCATCTACTTCGGCGTCTGGGCGTTCCTGGGAAGCTTCCTGCTGACCCGCTCGCGGGCACAGGACAAGACCGGCGACGTGCAACTGACGCACAGCATGCAGTCGATCGCGCCGGTCGGGTTGCTGGCGTTCGCCCTGACGGTCAACTTCTTCGCGTTCGACTACCTGATGTCGCTCGCTCCCCACTGGTTCAGCGCGATTTACGGCGTCTACTACTTCTCCGGAGGCGTCGTCGGTGGTCTGGCGATGATGATCCTCGCCTGCCTCTGGCTGCAGCGTGAAGGTGTCCTCGGCGACGAGGTGACGACCGAACACTATCACGACCTGGGCAAACTGCTGTTCGGATTCAACTTCTTCTGGGGCTACATCGCGTTCTCCCAGTACCTGCTGATCTGGTACGCGAACATCCCGGAAGAGACCGGGTGGTTCCTGATCCGGCAGGAGAACGGCTGGACGGCCGTCAGCCTCCTGCTCCTGTTCGGCCACCTGCTGATTCCGTTCCTTGGACTGATTTCGCGACAGTCGCGGCGGAACCCGAAGTCACTGATCTTCTGGTCCTGCTGGCTGCTGGTGATGCACTGGGTGGACCTGTACTGGAACGTCCTCCCGCAGTTTTCCGTCAGCCCCTGGCCGGGTCTGGTCGACCTGCTTGCCCTGGTCGGCGTCTGCGGAGTTTATGTCGCGCTCGTTCTGCGGACAGCATCGCAGGGAGCCTGGCTCCCGATTCGCGATCCGCGGCTCAATGAATCACTTGCCTTCCATAACGTCTGAGGTGCAACCATGTCACACGCAGTTCTGGAGCGGCCCGAGACGCAGCAGTCCCTGAGCCCCGAAGACCAGTTCGAGCGGTACGACAACATCGACACGCCGAAGATCGTGGTGATCGGCTTCATTGCCGCCATTGTCACCTTCGCGGCCATCGTCGGTGCCCAGGCCATCTACTTCGCTGCGTACACCTTCGAAACCAAAGAGAAGGACATTCAGGCCGCCGACGCCATCGTGGACGACGCCCTGACGCAGCAGAGTGCCCGGCTGTCGAGCTACAACTGGGTCGATCCCGAAAAGGGCATCGTCTCCATCCCGATCGACGATGCCATGAAGCTGGTTCTCGAAGAAGAGAGCTCGCGAAAGGCCAGTGATGAGAACTCCATCAACTGACATCCGTCGGCTGCTGCCGCTCCTGGTCGCCGCAGCCTGCCTGCTGACCGGTCGTGTGCTGCCCGCGCAGATCGCGAAGTCGATCGACGCGCTCGAGGGAGTCGGCGTCGAGGAGCACCTCAACGCGGTCCTGCCGCTCGACGAGCAGTTCACAAATGACACGGGTCGGTCGATCCGGCTCCAGGAACTGTTTGACGGCGAGCGTCCGGTGATCCTGTCGCTCAACTACTCGAACTGCCCGATGCTCTGCAGTCTGCAACTGAACGGGCTGATCGACGCCCTGCAGCAGGTGCAGCTGAACGTCGGCGACGACTTCCAGCTGGTCTCCGTCAGCATCGATCCGCTCGAGACGACGATCCGGGCGCGCGAGACAAAGCAGCGGTACATGAAGGACTACGGCCGGCCGGGAACCGGTCACGGCTGGCACTTTCTGACCGGCCGGAAGGACTCCATCGACCGCCTCGCCGAGAGCGTCGGCTTCGGATACGAGTACATTCCGGAACGCAAGGAATACGCCCACGCCGCCGTGTTCATGATCTGCACGCCGGACGGCCGGATTTCCCGCTACATCTACGGCGTGCGGTTCGATCCGCAGACGGTCCGGCTGTCTCTGGTCGAGGCGGCGGACGGCAAGATCGGCACCACACTCGATCAGGTGCTGCTGTACTGTTTTCACTACGACGCGACGGCCGGCAGCTATGCCGCCACCGCCGTCAGCATCATGAAGGTCGGTGGAGGAGTGACGGTCGTCGCCCTCCTCGCCGGTCTCGTCCCCTGGTGGTTCCGGCGACGCCGCTCCGCCAGCGTGGATCCCTCCAGCTCCGAATACAGCCCGGCATGAGTGTTTCAACCTTCGGACTCAACCTGACTGGCCTGCTCGCCGCCGGCGACGGTACGATCGCCTTCCCGGCGCAGGGCTCGACCGTCGCCCCCTCGGTCGACACGCTGTTCTATGTCATCACCGGAATCAGCACGTTCTTCTTCCTGCTGATCATCTCGGTGATGATCTACTTCATCATCCGGTACCGGCGGCGGCCCGGACACGAGGTTCAGCCGAGCCCCTCGCACAACACGGCACTGGAGATCACCTGGTCGGTGATTCCCTCCCTGCTGCTGATCTACATCTTCGGTCACGGCTTTCTGACCTACCTCGACATGCGGGAAGCCCCCGAAGGCGCCTACGAGATCCAGGTCGTCGGACGCAAGTGGAGCTGGGCCTTCCAGTACCCCAACGGCGTCGTCCAGAACGAACTGCACCTGCCGGTCGATCGTCCGGTCCATCTGGTCATGTCCTCCGAAGACGTGATCCACAGCCTGTACATCCCGGCCTTCCGCATCAAGCAGGACCTCGTCCCCGGGCGGTACACCAAGACGTGGTTCCACGCGACCCGTCCCGGCAACTACCGGCTCTACTGTGCCGAGTACTGCGGACAGCAGCACTCGACCATGGTCGCCGATGTCGTCGTCCACGAGGCGGGCGAATTCGAGCCCTGGCTGCAGGCCGAAGTCGACCGCATGAACGACCTGCCGCCCGCAGAGCTGGGCGAACTGCTGTACCAGCGTCAGGGATGCGTGCAGTGTCATGCGATCGACAGCACGACCGCCGGCAAGGTGGGCCCGTCATTCGCGGGCACCTTCGGCACGCAGCAGCAGCTCGCCAACGGCGAGACGGTCACTGTCGACGAGAACTACATCCGGCAGTCGATCCTCGAGCCTGTCTCGCAGGTTCGCGCCGGCTATCAGCCCGTCATGCCGACCTACCAGGGACGGCTGAAGGACCGGGAGATCAACGCACTGGTCGAGTTCATCAAGAGCCTCAACCAGTAACCGCCACCTGAGACACCGATAGACGACTGGCTCGCGGGTTTGCCGCGGCTGACCCGGCTGGAAGCGACATCGCCGGAGCAACGGACGTCGCTGAAAGGAACTGAGGACTTCTCATGTCCGACAACGCATCACGAACTGCCACCGCCCACGTGCATGGCCACTCCGAGGAGAACTACCTCGAGTGCGCTCATGGCTGGAAGTCCTGGGCCTTCACGCTCGACCACAAGCGGATCGGCGTGATGTACCTGGTCGCCATCCTCGCCTCGTTCCTGCTCGGAGGCGTCATGGCCCTGGTGCTGCGGGCCGAGCTGTTCACACCGAACAAGCTCTTCCTCAGCGAAGACATGTACAACCAGATGTTCACGCTCCACGGAGCCGTGATGACGTTCCTGTTCCTCATCCCCAGCATCCCGGCGGCCCTGGGGAACTTCATCCTGCCGGTGATGCTCGGCGTCAAGGACGTCGCCTTCCCCCGGATGAACCTCGCCAGCTTTTACCTGTGGGTCTTCGGAGCGATCTTCTTCCTCCTCGCGATCCTTCTGGGTGGCCTCGACACCGGCTGGACGTTCTATACCCCCTACAGCACAACCACGAACACCGCGGTCATCACCGCGACCCTCGGCGTGTTCATCCTCGGATTCAGCTCGATCTTCACCGGCCTGAACTTCATGGTGACGATCAACACCATGCGGCCGGCCGGCATGACCTGGTTCCGCATGCCGCTGTTCCTGTGGAGCCTGTACGCCACCTCGATCATCCAGATCCTGGCCACCCCGGTCCTCGGCATTACCGGCCTGCTGCTGGTCGCCGAACGGGCCCTGGGAATCGGCATCTTCGATCCGGCCCGAGGCGGCGATCCGGTGCTGTTCCAGCACTTCTTCTGGTTCTACTCGCACCCCGCCGTGTACATCATGATCCTGCCCGCCATGGGCGTGGTCAGCGAACTTGTCTCGACCTTCAGTCGCAAGACGATCTTCGGCTACCGGTTCATCGCCTACAGCTCGATCGCCATCGCACTGCTCGGCTTCCTCGTCTGGGGACACCACATGTTCGTCAGCGGCCAGTCGGCCCTGGCGGCGACGGTCTTCAGTGCCCTGACGTTCACCGTGTCGATCCCGTCGGCCATCAAGGTCTTCAACTGGCTGTCGACCATGTACAAGGGGGCCATCAGCCTCGAAACCCCCATGTGCTATGCCCTCTCGTTCATCTTCCTGTTCGGGATCGGCGGCCTGACCGGACTGTACCTCGGAGCCCTCGCCACCGACGTGCACCTGCACGATACCTACTTCGTCGTCGCACACTTCCACTATGTGATGGTGGGCGGCACGCTGATCGCCTTCCTCGGCGGACTGCACTACTGGTGGCCGAAGATGTTCGGCCGCATGTACAACGAAACGTGGGCCCGCGTCGCCTGCCTGATCATCTTCGTCGGCTTCAACGCGACGTTCTTCCCGCAGTTCGTCCTGGGCAGCCGCGGCATGCCCCGCCGCTACGCCCGCTACGACGGCGAGTTCATCTTCTTCCATCAGTTCAGCACCACCGGGGCGATGATCCTGGGATGCGGACTGGTCCTGTGTGCCGGCGTCCTCGTGCACTCGCTGCTGCGTGGCCGCAAGGCCCCGGCGAACCCATGGGGAGGCTCGACGCTGGAATGGAAGTGCAGTTCGCCCCCTCCGCATCACAACTTCGACTGGCCGCCGGTCGTGACCGAGCCGTACCAGTACGACCACATCGTCTACGACCCGGAACACCAGGGTTACGTCGAGGTCGAAGACATTCCTGAAGAAGACGAGGTGACGGGCGTGCCCGTCGAGTCCCATACGTAGCCGGTCCGGCACCGGACTCGTCATCACCGTCCACTCATTCCTGATCCAGACTGCCGCAGGTCATCGTGAGCACCACCACCGCACCACCCCCTGAAGCCGCACCGCCCGAGCACTCCGGCGGAGGCAACGACGATCATGGTCACGGCCACGATCACGGTCACGATCCGTTCCTGGCGCATCACTTCGGTTCCGCGAAGCAGCAGTTTGACGCCGGCAAGTTCGGCATGTGGCTGTTTCTCGTCACCGAAATCCTGTTCTTCAGCGGGCTGTTCTGCGCCTATGCCGTCTACCGCAGCACACACCCCGAAGCCTTCGCCAACGCGGACCAGTACCTCGACCCGATGCTTGGGGCCGCAAACACTGCGGTGCTGATCTTCAGCAGTCTGACCATGGCGTGGGCCGTCCGTGCCGCCCAGCTCGGCCAGCAGCAGCTGCTCGTCCGTCTGCTGACGATCACGCTCTCGTGTGCCAGCATCTTTCTGGGCGTCAAGGCGGTCGAATACAGCCATAAGTGGGACCTGGGTATCCTCTGGTCCTCGATGTTCAACCCGCAGCTGCACGCGCACCACAGCCCGGCACTGCTGGTGATGTCGATTCCGGCAATGCTGGCCGTGGTCGCCACCGCGATCCTGTTCGGCCTCGGCAAGTCAAAGCAGAAGCCGGTGCAGGCGAAGTTCTGGGGCTGTCTGCTGATCACGTCCGCAGCCTACTTCGGTGGTGTCGGCCTGGGGCTGGTGGTTCCGATCATCGAAGGAGCCATCACCGGCGAGACCGCCGTCGAAGTCGCCGAACATGCCGCCGCGACCGAACACGCCGCAGTGGAACACGCCGCCGCCGAGAATGCCGCCGTCAAGCACGCGGCCGATCACACCGCCGACGGAGCGGCGACCACAGCTGCGACGGCCGGTTCGGTCGAAGCCGCTGCTGCCGAGCAGGTCGCCATCGACATGACCTACACCGGCATCTTCTTCAGCATTTACTTCGTGATGACCGGTCTGCACGGGATTCACATTCTGGCCGGCATGGGTGTGATCGCCTGGCTGCTGTATCGCTCGCTGCTGGGACACTTCGGCCCCCGCTACTTCGGCCCGGTCGACTTTGTCGGCCTGTACTGGCACCTGGTGGACCTGATCTGGATCTACCTGTTCCCCCTTCTGTACCTGATCGGCTGAACGGACGCGAAACAGACCATGGACTCCCACGACTCGCACGAAATTGCCCACGTGATGCCGCTGAAGGTCCTGTTTTCGATCTTCGGCCTGCTGATCTTCTTCACGATCCTGACGGTCGCCATCGCCGAGCTTCACCTCGGACGCTGGGAGATCATCATCTCGATGCTGATCGCCACGACCAAGGCGTCACTGGTTGCGGTCTACTTCATGCACCTGCGGTACGACAATCCATTCAACGCGATGGTGTTCGTCTTCTCGCTGGTCTTCGTGGCACTGTTCCTCGGGTTCACGCTGGTGGACGTCGAGCAGTACCAGCCGGACCTGATCCCCGTCGAGGATCCGATCGCCACCGGCTCCTGACCGGCCTGGCCGGCAGCGAGGTTTGACCCGCCCGGCGGTGTGGGACACAATCGTGCCAGCGCATCACTTCGATCGCGACTGGCACGCTGTCTCCAACCTGCACCGCCACCATGAATACGCTCTCCCGGTTTCGCTGCGCCCATCCATCGCGCCTGGCTGCGTTCCTCGTAGCCGCCGCTCTCACGTGGCTTGCCTCTCACGCTCAAGCCCACGCTGCCGATCGCCCCAACGTCATCGTCATCCTCTCCGACGACCAGGGCTGGGGCGACTTGAGCCTGAACGGCAACACGAACCTGACCACGCCGCACATCGACTCGCTCGCCCGCGACGGCGCGCAGTTCGACCGCTTCTTCGTCTGTCCGGTCTGCTCTCCCACCCGGGCCGAGTTCCTCACCGGTCGCTACCATCCCCGCTCCGGCGTCTACAGCACGTCGGCCGGTGGCGAGCGGATGGATCTGGACGAAACCACGATTGCCGACACCTTCAAGGCGGCCGGTTACCGGACCGCCGCCTTCGGCAAGTGGCACAACGGGATGCAGTACCCGTATCACCCCAACGGCCGGGGCTTCGAAGAGTTCTACGGCTTCTGCTCGGGGCACTGGGGGAACTACTTCAGCCCGCAGCTGGAGCACAACGGCACGCTGGTGAAGGGGACGGGGTTCATCATCGACGACCTCACCACGCGGGCGATGCAGTTCATCGAAGAGAACCGCGACCAGCCGTTCTTCGTCTACCTGCCGTACAACACGCCTCACTCGCCGATGCAGGTTCCCGAGCACTGGTGGCGGAAGTTCAAGGACCACCCGCTGCCGATGCGAAGCCGCTACGGCGACCGCGAAAACCTCGATCACACCCGTGCCGCCCTGGCGATGTGCGAGAACATCGACTGGAACGTCGGCCGGCTGCTGGCCAAGCTGACGCATCTCGACCTCGATGAGGAGACGATCGTCGTCTACTTCTGCGACAACGGTCCCAACGGCTTTCGCTGGAACGGCGAGATGAAGGGCCGCAAGGGCTCGACCGATGAAGGGGGCGTCCGCTCGCCACTGCTGATCCGCTGGCCCGGTCACATCCCGGCCGGCAAAACGGTCCCGCAGATCGGAGCCGCCATCGACCTGCTTCCCACGCTGGCGGACCTGGCCGGCATCGAGCACGTCGGCGAGAAGCCACTGGATGGGATCTCACTCGCGCCGCTGCTGACCGGCAATGTCACAGGCTGGATTGACCGCAGAATCTTCTCGCACTGGAAGGGGAAGGTAAGTGTGCGGACACAGCTGTTCCGCCTCGACCACCAGGGCAAGCTGTACGATCTCACCGCCGATCCCCGGCAGGATCACGACGTGTCTGCCCAGCACCCGGAGATCGCGCAGGAACTGCGGCGGGCGGCCAACCAGTGGAAGGAAGAGATGCTGCCGCTGCTCGAAACGGATGAGCGGCCGTTCGTCATCGGGCATCCCGACTTTGCCAACACTCAGATTCCCGCCCGTGACGGGACGGCGCATGGCAACATCGAGCGATCGAACCGATTCCCGAACTGTTCGTACTTCACCAACTGGACGAGCGAGAAGGACCGCATCACGTGGGACGTGATGGTGCCGGCGCCCGGCAAGTTCGAAGCAGAGATCTGGTACACCTGCCCGAAGGCGGATGTCGGTTCGACGATCGAGCTGTCACTGGGCAAGGAAAAGATCACCGGCAAGATCGAAGTGCCGCACGATCCGCCGCTCATGGGAGCCCAACAGGACCGTGTGAAGCGGGTCGAGTCGTACGTGAAGTACTTCCGGCCGCTGAATCTGGGACGGATCACGTTGCCGGCCGGTGCAGGTGAGCTGACGCTGCAGGCGACCGACATCCCCGGCAGCCAGGCGATGGATTTCCGTCTGCTGATGCTGCGGCGGGTGGAGTAGGGAGGTGTGAGGCTCGAGGCGCAAGGCTTGAGTTGCAGCAGGCTGGTTCTCGGGCGTAATCGAGGTGATACGAGCCGCGACCGTGAGGGAGCGGAAAGTTGCCGTAGGCTGGTACTGGTCCCAGCATCGTTTTGAAAGCCAACCACGGAGACACAGAGACACGGAGGAAACCGGGTGGCCGTGGCTGGAGCGAGCAGCGCGAGTGAAGCCACGGCGAATGGCCAGGCGAGCCCGGAGCGTGAGCGCCGGGGTGAAAGCGCCCCCGACCGTGAGACGCCTGGATCCCGCTATGCAGGACCGGTTCCAACCGGCCGGTGCAACATGTATTCGTCGGCCGGCAACAGCCGGCTCTACACAGCGACCGCGCAAGAAAGCGGGCCGAACCATGCCGACACTGAGTACGAAGTTGCGCTGCAAGTCCTGCGGCCACCGTGTCGAACGCAAGGCGGCTCATAGATGTGATTGCTGTCGGTCGGATCTTGCCCGGGCAGGCACGACAAGCGAGCTGAGTGAATGGGGCGGGATCCGCCGGATGGGACGGTCCCGCTTCATCTGGCGGCGGTATGTCTGGGGCTGGGGACTGCTCACCGGAATTCTTACTGCAGTGTCATACGTGTGGAAGAATCCGCCTTGGTTCTTCGTCCCCGCACTCCTGCTGGTCAGCCTCGTTGCAGGTTACGGAATGGGCTGCTGGCACTGGCGATCTGCCGAGAAGGAATACCTTGCCGCGTTTCCGGAGGAGCGGGAGATGAGCGACGCGTATTGCGAAGCGAGTCCGACGCGCGAGGCTTGAATTTTCGCAGGCTGGTTCTCGGGTCGTGATCGAGGTGATACGAGCCGCGACCGTGAGGGAGCGGAAAGTTGCTGCAGGCTGGGACTGGTCCCAGCATCGTTCTGAAAGCCAACCACGGAGTTGTCATGACGGTGCGTCGCCGCGGAGGATGAATATCATCGCGGGGTGCCATGGCCGCGCAGCGGAGTGGCCATGCGGCATCCTTACCCTTTAACGCAAGAATGTGGGTCGAACGACGTTCGCACTGCTGGACAAAGCCAGCAGTGGCACCCATGGGGACGGGTGGCCGGGGTCGAGACTCGCGGAGCGAGTGGAGCCCCCGGAACCATTCCACGGGACGCCAGCGTCTATTTTCATAGGAGGCAGAGAGACACGGAGGAACGCGGGTGGCCGTGGCTGGAGCGAGCAACGCGAGTGAAGCCACGGACCAGAGACCTGCCGGGTAAGGTGCCGTCGCCGCAGGCGACGCACCACTCGCATGTTGTTCGTGTGGTCCCATGCGATCGGTGCGAAGCCAACGGGCAACACCGGCGAGCCCGGAGCGTGATCTCCGGGGTAGAAGCGCCGCCGACGCTCAACCCTGAAGCATCTGATTCAGGTGCAACGTCTGAATCAGGAGCCGGTCGGAACCACGCCACTCGCAAAGCCAGTGGCACACACCTGATCCCGCTGCGTCCCCTGCATTACGCGAACGTCCTGCAACGGGACGCCAGCAGCCCGGTCGCCGTATCCAGATCAATGTCCTCGACAAGCAGTCCTTCCTGGCCGTACGGCTGAGCCGCCAGCAGCGTTCCATCCGGACGGACAATCGCCGAAGTCGTCGCGGCCCCCGGTTCGGCACAGTTGACGCTGGCGAACCAGCAGGTGTTCTCGGCAGCCCGGCACAGCATCGCCTTCTCGTGAAACGTGTTCTTCGGGTCGGCAAACTCGACAGGCCGGTACGCACCTTCCTCCGCCTCGTGGAAGTGCGGATGGAACACGATCTGAGCCCCTCGCCGGGCGGCCCAGCGGACCGTCTCAGGATATCGCCAGCCCTCGTGGCAGATCACGACGCCGAACGTGAGCGGACCGACCTCGAACAGATGACGCTCGGTGCCGGGGCGGTACATCGGCTCCTCCGATGGATCGAGCTGCACCTTGTCCTGATGTCCGAGCAGTTCCCCCTCCGGACCGATCGCCCGAGTGGTGATCACCAGGTGTCCTCCCACGAACCGCTCCGTCCCCATGATGACTGCGATCTGCCCCTCAGCCGCCGCCTCCGCCACGGTCGTCATCGAGTGTTCGAGGAACTCCGGATCGGGGGACGGGACGGTGCGAGCTCCCAGCCGATAGCCGGGGATGTAGCACTCCGGAAAGCAGATGATCCGGGCTTCGATCCGCGATGCTTCGGCAATGGCGGCGGTCGCCCGCTGCACGGCAATTTCAGGAGATTCCGGAAACGGCAGACCGGCCAGCGCGATTCGAAACGGCGTCATGGGTGCCCCTTTCGATTAGGTGTCCGATCGTGCGATGCCTGACACTCTGGCGAGCCCGAAGCGGAAGCACCGGACGGTCACTTCGCATTATCGGAGAAAGTCGCGTCAGGGGGGAAGGGGGCCGGTGCGTGAGCTCCGGGGGAATCACGTCGCACTCTCAGAGAAAGCCCTTGCCGGGTGGCATGCTTGCCCTTTAAGGCAAGCATTGAGCCCAATTTCTATCTGCCTCTTGCCGGCTACGCCGGCCGCGGTTGACGAGCAACAGCGGGTACCCGCCCCCTCAAGCCTCGCGCCTTCCTCGCCACAACCGATGCGCTACTCCATGCGTTCAACCCGCACGTAGTATGCACCACAGACGTCCTTGCCGTCCTGATCCACGAACCACGTCTGCAGCTCGATCGGGCCCGGCTGAAGCTGAGCCGTAAAGCGAATGCTCTCCGCTCCCTCGGCTGCTTCCGCCGTCTGCACCGTCTCGTCAATACGAATGCGGGCTGAGTAAATCGGCAGCGGGTTGCCCGCGACATACACGCCGTCGGTGACCGGAGTCTCCGGCACGCCGTCCGTCAGAGCCAGTCCCGACTCGGCCGGCCACCGCCGGAGTTCGAACGTGTACTGTCCCGGCTCGGCGACTTCGAGATGCCAGATGCCGTTCTTCAGATCGGCCCGACGGACCTGCCGCTGCTGATCGACAAACACATCCAGCCATTCGCACGCTGTCAGCTGTGCCGGGTTCTCCGCCTCGTGACCGATGACGACCCGCTCCGGGACGGATGCGACATCGCGCACGCCGTCCCACCACCTGTCGAGATGGCTCCGCATGCGGGCGACGACCTCGGGGTGCCGGTCAATGACGTTCCGGTCCTGATGCGGGTCGTCGACCAGGTTGTACAACTGATCGTTCCGCAGCAGCCGCCACTGCTTCCACAGCACCGCGGCTCCTTCCCTGCGAGGGGTGGCGCGGTTGGCGAGCGTCGGCTGTTTGGCCCGGGGCATCCGGCTGTAGTTGACGACCAGCATCCGGTCCGGCAGATGCTTCTGTTCGCCACGCAGCAGCCTCGCCAGACTCATCCCGTCCAGCGGCACCGGGAAGTCGTACCCGACGCCGCACAGCTCCATCAGCGTCGGCAGCAGATCCTGGACGTGGGTCAGCTCGTCGATGTCTTGCGGCGGGAGCAGGTTTCCGGCCGGCCAGCGGATAAAGCAGGGAACGCGGTGCCCCCCTTCCCACAACGTGACCTTGCCCCCCTTCATGCCGGCGTTGAAGTATCGCGGCCCCATCGTGCTGCCGTTGTCGGTCAGAAAGACCACGATCGTGTTGTCCCGCAGGCCGTTCTGCTGCAGGAAGGTTTCGAGCCGGCCCATGTTGTCGTCGATGTTGGCGATCATCGCGAGAAAGCTGACCAGCGCCTGCTGCTGTTCGGCGTTGAGTTTCGGCAGCGAATCGAGCCGGGCCTGCAGCGATTCGCGGATCGGCCCGCGATACTCGTCCGGGACGAAGTGCGGCCAATGGGCGGCATTGAGCGGAAGGTACGTCAGAAACGGTCGCCCCTCCGCGGCGGTCGCCTTCATCCAGTTCATCGCTTCGCGGAAGAAGACGTCGGTGCAGTAGCCGTCGTATTTCTGCCGCTCGCCGTTGTGCCAGTAGACGTCACCAAAGTAATCGTTGTCCCAGTAGTCCGGGACGGAGTTGATGTGCGAGGAGGGGAACCAGATCGACTCGTGGAAGCCGCGGTCCTGCGGCCGGTACGGGTAGTTGTCTCCCAGGTGCCACTTGCCGAAGATCCCCGTCCGATAGCCTGCCGACGCGAAGACATCCGCGATGGTGGGGACGTCCCTGCGAAGGAGCGTCCGGCCGCTGCTGACGTTCATGGCCCGGTTGCGGAAGGCATCCAGGCCGGTCATCAGCTGACCGCGCGTCGGGGTACACATCGGCGCAACGTGAAAGTCGGTCAGCCGGACACTCTCGTCCGCCAGCCGGTCGAGGTGCCTGGTATTGATGACCGGATTGCCGTGATACGACAGGTCGCCATACCCCTGGTCGTCAGGCATCACGATGATGACGTTGGGGCGTTCGCCGGCCTGAGCGGCAGCGGGACGAGCCGTCAGCACCGTTGCCAGCAGACAGACGGCCAGGAGGAGAGTGCGCGGGAGCAAATGCATGCGGGCGCTCATGACGGGTTCCCTTCGCGTTGAGACAGATGTCGGGGCGGCCGGGCCATCAGTTCCTCGATGATCTGTTCGAGGTGCCGCTGATGCCCCCTGATCCTCACATAGCGGTGCCGCTTGTTCCAGTCGGGATTCCAGCGGGTGTGACCGTCGGAATCGCACACGACGCGTCCGCGTTCGACCACGATCCAGTACTCCGGTTGTGGTCCCCGCACGGCCAGGAGCACCGCCGCCTGGTCGTGACTCGGTTTGCCGAGCTGCAGCGAGGTCCCGTCGTGAAACGGCCGGAGCTCGAACGCACGGCGGACGGGGTTGGTTTCGGGAGTTGCCTGCAGTCCGGTGCCGGTGATGATCTTCGCTCCGACTTCATATCCCTGCCACAGGACCGGACCGGGCCAGCCGTTGACGACCGTCACCGCTGCAGCCGGGTCAAGTTTGATGTTCGTTTCGGGCACGGCCGTGCGGGGGAAGCCGCCCCCCATGATGACCGTTTCGCGAACCTTCTTCTCGATCAGTTCCCGTCCGGTCAGCGGGCTGTGTTCATCCGGTCCGGAACGAAGCAGGTCTTCGAGGTTGCTCAGCGCACCGACGCTGCAGATGACGACCGACCTGTCCGGCTGCGCGGCGAGCGTCCGGCGGTAGACCGTCAGAGCATCGGGCATCTCGAGGTCGCTGCGGGCATCGTGCGGGAACTCATCCCGCAGAGCCGGCGTGTACGAGCTGGGCCGCCCACCCCGGATCGTCGCTCCGTCCTTGTCCGTCCCGATCGGGACGTCCGGTCGACCGTACCAGGTGTTGATCGCATCCACGGCCGCAGCGGACGCATACGCACTGTCCTTGCGGTTCGTGACGACCGCGAGGATCTCGGCTTCACCGGCGTCAGCCAGTGCATTGAGGACCGCGAGAGCTCCGGCATCGTCGCAGTCGTTGGCCATGTCGGTATCGAAGATGACGCGGACCGGTTCCGCCGCGGCGGCCGACGGCACCATCGCTGTCGTGGTGACGGCAAGCAGCCCGGCGGTCAGCCCTGCCAGCAGAGCTCGCACAACAGAAGGTCGTGTCATTTGGCGCTCAGTCCTTTCGGCGGCTGACTGACCATCATCACCAGCGCCTCGCGCACCCGCACCGCCTGCTCATCACTCATCACCAGGTACCGGTCGCGGCCATTCTCTGCCGGCGTGAAGCGGACAAAGCCGTCGTCCTCGACGCTCACCCGCCCCGGATCGGACAGGTCAAAGTATCCCCGCTCGGGATAGACCGCATACAGCACACTCGTCAGATCCCACGTCGGCCGGTCGTGGTTCGGGCCGCTGTGAAGGAGGTACGAGTCTTTGACAATATGATGCGGCACATAGTCGAAATCGTGATGAATGCTGGCCCGCGGATACCGCGCCGCGATGCCGATCTCGAAACCGCTCCAGATGGCGGGGACATCATCGGGCAAGTCGGCGGCCAGCTTCTGCATCGCGGGAATGCCGTTGATGACGTTCGCTTCGAGGTAGTGATCGTTCCCGCGAATCGGCTCAAACGCCCCGGCCATGATCGACAGCAGCTTCACCTTTTTGCGGATCAGCGCCGGTCCGTCCAGATCCGACCACTCGTCTCCCTTCGTCTCCAGCAGCCGGGCCAGGTTCGGCGCAATGCCGACCTGCACCAGCACCACGGAATGATCAGGCTGAGCGGCCAGGGTTTTGCGGAGCAGGTCGACGGCATCGTATGCGTCTGCGTTGGAGAGCAGATCGTGCGGATAGCGAAACTGACCGTTGTCGCGTGCGTTAACGACCTTGAGGTACTTGCTCTCCCGCCGCTGCGCCTCCTGCGGCACACCGATCGGAATGTCCGGTCGCCCGTAGAACGTATTGACCGCATCGACGAACGGTCCGGTCAGCGGGTTGATCTTGGAAATCGTGACCGCCAGCAGTTCGCATTCGCCCCGATCGGCCAGCGTATGCAGCATCGCCAGGGCGAGCACATCGTCGACATCGCCGGTGATGTCGGTGTCAAAAATGATGCGGACCGGTTCATCCGCCCGGGCGGCCATCGGTCCGGTCAGCAGAAGCGCAAGCGTCGCGGCGATGCACGCGGCGCGGAGCAGGGAAGAGCAGGGGTGTCCGTTCATGATGTCTTTCGTTTCATCAGCTTCTGAATGAGCGTGGCGAACCCGCCGCGAATGCGGTCGCGGAACGCGTCGATCAGCACGGCGACAACGATCACCGCGCCGGTCATCACCCGCTTGACCGGTTCGGAGGCCCCCACCTGAGCGAGGCCGGTCTGCAGCACGGCAATGATCAGCACGCCGAAGAACGTGTTGATGACCGACCCGCGGCCTCCCATCAGGCTCGTTCCGCCGATGACCGCAGCAGCGATCGCGGCCAGCTCGAGACCAACGGCTGCATTCGGGTCGGCGGAGGAGAGCCGGCTGGCCTGCATCAGTCCGCCCAGGCCGCACATCAGCCCGGAGATACCGAAGACCGCCACGCGCACCGGACGGGAGTCAACACCCGACATGCGCAGTGCGCTTTCGTTTGCACCACTGGCGATGCAGTACCGGCCGAAGACCGTACGGGTCAGCAGGAACTGCCCGGCAGCAACGACGCCCAGGGCAATCAGGAACGCGGGTGAGACTTTGAGCACGCCGAGCGGTTCTCCGATCCCTTCGATCGACGAACCGATATACCGCGTCTGCGAATCGGTAATCAGGTAGGCACCACCCCGGGCGACCTCGAGCATGCCGAGGGTGACGATGAATGCGGGGATGCCCGCCCCGACCGAGATGACGCCGCTGATCAGACCGGTGACCGTTCCCGTTGCCAGGCAGGCAATGATGCCGACCCAGAGGGGCCATTCCCAGTCGACCATCACGACGCCGAGCACCGCCGCCGAGAGGGCCAGCACCGAACCGACCGACAGATCGATTCCGCCGATGATGAGCACCAGCGTCATGCCGACTGCGATGACGGTCAGGTCGGGGATCTGGTTGGCGATGGTCGTCAGCGTACGGAGCGAGAGGAAGTGATCGCTCAGGCTGCTGAAGATCAGGACCAGCAGCACCAGCGCACCGAGCAGGCCGAGGTAATCGACCAGTCGCATCCAGAGCGAGGCGCGGCCCGGCGGCGTGGACGGGGCAGGGGAGGGCGTACTCATGCCGGTTCCCTTCGCAGACCGGAGGGGGAGGCGACCGTCACTGCAGCTCCTCCACGGTAATCAGGTCGACGGGCGTTTCGCGGTCTTCGACAGCCGCTTCGGGATCGGCCAGCAGCTTCAGGGCGTACTCGATGCCGTACACCGCGAGCTGGTCTCCGTGCTGGTCGGCGGTGGCGACGATGCGTCCTTCGCGGATCGCGTCCTGCACGGCGGAGATGTTGTCGAAGCCGATGATCTTCACGTCATCGGTCCGTCCGGCCGCCTTGACGGCTGCCATCGCTCCCATCGCCATGCTGTCGTTGCAGGCAAGAATCGCCTTGATGTCCGGGTGTTCGCTGAGCATCGAGGAGGCGATCTGATTCGCCTGACTCATTTCCCACTGGGCAGACTGCGAATCGACGATCTCGATACCGGCCGCCTGCATCGCGTCCTCGAATCCGAGCCGCCGCTGCTGCCCGTTGAACGACGTGCGGATCCCCTCCAGCACGACGACCTCGTCTCCCTTCGAGAGCTGGCCGGCGAGATACTCGGCCACTTTGCGGGCTCCGGCCCGGTTGTCGGGACCGACGAACGGGATGGTTGCGCCCTGATCAGCGAGGACATCGGCATCAAGACGGTTGTCGATGTTGATGACGATGATTCCTTCGTCCTGCGCCCGTTTGAGGACGGGCACCAGGGCCTTCGAGTCAGCCGGCGCGATGACGATCGCATCCACGCCGCTGGCCACCATCTCTTCCACCAGCGCCACCTGCCGGGCCAGATCACGCTCGTCCTTGATGCCGTTGACCGTCAGCCGGTACTCGTCGGCATGTTCCTGCTGATGTTTTTCGGCCCCGGCGGCCATGGTGGAGAAGAACTCGTTGGCGAGCGACTTCATGATGAGGGCGACGTGCGGCTTGCCGTCGCTATCCGACTGCGCGTCAGCAGCCGGTTCGGAGTCGCCACCACAACCGGCCGCGATCGCGGCCAGCGACAGTCCGAAACAGAGTGAGAAAAAGGTTCGCACGGATCGACTCCGGTTATTCGGTCGTGGATTGAGAAGAATCGGCCATGAGCTGTTCGACTTCGGCGCGGGTCGGCATGCCGGGCTGAGCCCCGTGCCGAGAGGCGGCAATCGCAGCAGTCGCGTTGGCGAACCGCACCGACTCCGCCACATCGGCCCCTTCCGCCAGCCGCAGGGCGAGTCCCGCAGCAAACGCGTCGCCGGCTGCTGTCGTGTCGACCGCTGTGCAGCGATACGCCGGCATCTGCACAAACTCACCGGTCTCGCCGGCACGGTACAATGCGCCGCGTTCTCCCAGCGTAATGATGACCCCCGCACCGCTCATCGCGTGCAGGCGATCGGCCGCAGCCCGCAGATCGTCGTCCGAGGCGACCGGCAGCCCGGTGAGTGCCGCCGCTTCCGACTCGTTCGGACAGAGCAGGTCCACCGCCAGCAGTCCGTCCGGCACGTCGGTCGGGGCCGGAGCGGGATCGAGAATCACCCGTGTTCCCGCCGACCGCGCGATCCCGCTGGCGGCAATGACCGTTTCCGTCGGAACTTCAAGCTGCAGCAGCAGAACATCGGCCGCTTCGATCACATCGGCGGCAGCGCGGACATCCTCGGGAGAGAGACGTCCGTTGGCCCCCGGCACAACGGTGATGGCGTTCTCGCCACTGGTCTCGACCGCGACGATCGCCAGCCCGCTGCTGCAGTCCGCCGTGCGGGCGACGTGCGCGGTGTGAATCCCTTCCGCCTGCAGGCAGTTCCGCAGCGTCTCGCCGAAGCCGTCGCTGCCGACCCGTCCCACCATCGAGACATGGGCCCCCAGCCGGGCTGCCGCCACCGCCTGGTTCGCCCCCTTGCCGCCGGAGACCTCACGGGCGTCGAGTCCCATGATGGTCTCCCCCGGCCGGGGCAGCCGCTGGCAGCGGACGACAAGGTCCATGTTGATCGAACCGACGACGGCGATGCGCGGCGAGGGTCCGGTATGCTCAACGGCGGTCACTGGTCGTTCCCCGCAGTGGACGCGCCGATCGGCGGCTGACTGGAGAGCTGAACCTGCGTTTCGGTCACGCGGATCTTCTGCTCGGGCGACGCGATCAGGAACCGGTGCGGGCCGCCCGCTTCCGCCTCGAACGTCGTCAGCCCCTTCTCATCGACCGTCACCCGACCTTCCGGCGACAGATCGAAGTACCCCCGGTCCGGACGGATCCCGTACAGCACGCTGGTGAGATCCCACGTCGGACGGTTGTGCGGGGGCGGAATGTAAAGGTGATAGGCCTCGGCGAGCGGATGATGCTCGACATACCCGTAGTCCTTCAGAATGCTCTCCGAAGGATACGGAATCGACAGCCCGATCTCGTAACCGCTGAAGACGATCGGCGTCGGCCACTCGTTGACGAGCTTCTGTGCCGAGGGGATGTCCTTGATGACGTTGTACTCGTAGTGCGGCTTCCCCTTGATCGGCTCGAACGCCCCGGCCATGATCGACAGCAGCCGCACCTTCTTCTTCACCAGTTCGCGACCGGACAGCGGGCTGAACTCGTCCGGCTTCGAGTCGAGCAGCCGGGCAAAGTTGGTCGAGAATCCGACCTGGGCCATCACCACGCTGCCGTCCTTCTCACCGGCCAGCACCTTGCGGAGCAGCGAAACCGCCTCGGGCGCGTCTTTGCCACTCATCAGATCGTGCGGGTAGCGGAGCTGACCGTCGTCCTTCTGGTTGGCGAGGATGTTGAAGCGGCCGGTCGCCGGCGTCACACCGTCGCGAACCACACCGATCGGCACATCGCCCCGACCATAGAACGTATTGACGACATCGACGAACGGAGCGGCCAGCTCGTGGTCCTTGGTGATCGTCACTGCCAGCAGCCGGCATTCGCCGCGGGCTTCCAGGGCATGAATCATCCCCAGTGCCAGTACATCGTCGACATCGTTGCCGATGTCGGTATCGAAGATGAACGGCACCGGTTCGCCGGCCACCGCCCGGCTGGACGCCGGCTGCATGGCCGCTCCGACCGTGGCCATCATCAGCAGAGTGAGAAACGAAACACGCATCGGGTCAACTCCCGCCAGGGCCCCTCAGGGCCGTGGTCCAATTGAAGTGCGGAGCACGAACTCCGCGGGAATCCGGTGCAACCGGCGGCGCGGCCGACGACCGGTCTGAATCTGTTCCATGAGCAGTTCCGCCGCCGTCCGACCGATCCGCGCCACATCCTGACGGACGGTGCTCAGCGGTGCGGCGAGAAACCCGGCGAACGGATGATCGTCAAACGTAACCAGCGACAGGTCGTCCGGGACCGACAGCCCCCGCTCCTGCAGGGCCCGCAGGGCTCCCAGGGCAATCTGGTTGCTGAACGTGAACAGGGCCGTCACGTCCGGGACCTCATCCAGCAGCCCCAGGCACGACTCGTATCCCGACTCTTCGCTGAACCGGTCACCACGTACCAGCCTGCGGGAGAACGTCAGCCCGGCGTCCCGCAGGGCGTCGCGACAACCGGCAATCCGCTCCTCGTTAGGCAACGTGCCGGGTCGCCCCTGCAGACAGCCGATCGTCCGGTGCCCGTGTTCGATGAGGGTGCGGGTGACTTCGTATGCCCCGGCACGGTGGTCGGTGGTGACGGTCGTCAGCCGCACATCGGCAAAGCCGCGGTCCACCAGCACGGCGGGGATGTTCGAGTCGGCCAGCTGCTTCAGATGTTCTCCCTCATCGCCGACCGGGCAGATGACGAGTCCTTCCACCTGCCGGGACTGAAGCTGTTCGAGCAGCGTGACTTCGTTGCCGGTGGTTTCGCGGCTGTCGGCCAGGAGGACGGAGAGGCCGCGGGCATCGGCGGCGGCGGTCACTTCGCGGGCGACGGCGGAGAAGAAGGGGTTGGCGACGTCGGGGACGAGCACGCCGAGCAGGCCGCTCTTCTGCGAGCGGAGCGAACGGGCGACGTGGCTGGGACGGAAGCCGAGCCGGTCCGCCGCCTGCCGGATGGAGCGTTCGGTCTGTTGGCTGATGCGGTACTGCCGGGCTTTTCCGGCCAGCGCGCGGGAGGCGGTGGAGACGCTCACACCGGCCGCATCCGCCACGTGCCGCAATGTCACAGCACCCGCTGCCATCGGTTCTTCCGCTGAAGGATTGTGCGAGGAGGGGGAGAGCACAAACGATTGTGCAGAGGCTATCGCACCGGGGTGGGGGATTCAAGCGGGGGCGAGCGGCCGCGACTGAGAGGGGAAACGAGCCGCGACCGTGAGGGCCCGTGTCGTTATTCCCCCTGGGCGGAGTGCGGAGCGCTTTTCCCCCCAGCCCCCC